>OHAT01000059.1_pt1 | contig 106219 bp, 95 predicted proteins | sample 1577141 | NCBI WGS metagenome assembly OHAT01 (sample SAMEA3541578, study PRJEB24748) | human gut metagenome | biome: human gut; feature: human-associated habitat; material: faeces | place: China | collected 2012 | reverse complement strand
GATCGGCTTCAACAACCGCTATCTCATGGACGCCCTGCGCTATGCCCCGGCGGACGCTGTGACCCTGGAGCTGAATACCAGCATTTCTCCGGCGGTGATCGTGCCTGCAGACGGAGAGGAGAGCTTCCTTTATATGGTGCTGCCGGTGCGGCTGAAAGCGTGATAGATATGGAAATGATTACCATTACCACGGAGTATATCAAGCTCCAGGACCTTCTGAAGCTGGCGGCCATCACCGCCACCGGCGGCGAGGCCAAGCTGCTGATCCAGGACGGAGAGGTCCTGGTCAACGGCGAGGTGTGCACCATGCGGGGAAAGAAGCTCCGCCCCGGCGACGTGGTGGAGGCCCTGGGGCGGCGCTGCGGCGTGCAGTATGCAGATTGACTGCCTGCTGCTGGAGGGCTTCCGCAATTACGACAGCCAGCAGCTGACCTTCGACGGAAGCTGCAACGTCATATACGGCGAAAATGCCCAGGGAAAGACCAACCTGCTGGAGGCTATCGTGTACCTATCCTGCGGCCGCAGTCCCCGTACCCACGCGGACCGGGAGCTCATCGGCTTTGACCGGGACCGGGCTCGCCTTGTGGGGCATATTCAGGCCCGGGAGCGGGAGTTTGAAACGGAAATTCTCCTGAACCGGGGCCGAAGGCGGAGGATGACCGTCAACGGCGTGGCCGCCAGAAACGGCGGCGACCTGTCCCAGGTGCTGCACACGGTGTTTTTCTCCCCGGAGGACCTGTTTCTTATCCGGGAGGGGGCGGCAGCCCGGCGGCGGTTCATGGACCAGTCCCTGTGCCAGCTGCGGCCCCGGTATGCCGAGGCCCTGACGGAATACGGGCGGCTGTATGACCACAAGACCCGGATCCTGCGGGACAGCGACGAATATCCCCAGCTGCTGGACACCCTGCCGGACTTCAACCACCGGCTGTGCCAGGTGGGGGCGGTGCTGATCAGCTATCGGGCCCGGTATGTCCAGGCGCTGGCGGTCCACGCCCAGAGAGCCCACTGGGAGTGCTCCGGGGAGCGGGAGGAGCTGGCCCTGACCTATCAGACGGTGAAAACCGTGGAGGACCCTCTGGGTCCGGTGCAGGATATCGCCGGGGCCCTGGAGGAGCACCAGGCCCGGCACTATCAGGCGGAGCTGGCCTCCCGGCTGTGCCTGTCGGGACCCCATAAGGACGACATTGCCGTTACGGTCAACGGGCTGGAGGCCCGGCACTTCTGCTCCCAGGGCCAGGTGCGGACGGCGGCCCTGAGCCTGAAGCTGGCGGACCGGGAGATCCACAAAAACGCCATCGGCGAGTACCCGGTGATGCTGCTGGACGACGTGCTGTCGGAGCTGGACCCCAGGCGGCAGGAGTATGTCCTCAACCGCATCGCCGGGGGACAGGTGTTCATCACCTGCTGCGAAAACGACCGGCTGGACGCCCTGCTGTCCGGCCGGGTATACCACATCCGGGAAGGGAGGGTGCTGTGATGGGCTTTCTGCATATCGGCCAGAATGTCATGGTCAACGACCGGCACATCATCGGCATATTCGACCTGGACATCACGTCCCAGTCCCCCCAGACCCGGCGGTTTCTGGACCAGGCGGAAAAGGACAGCGTGGTGCTTCCGGTGTGCGACGACATTCCCAAGTCGTTTCTGGTGTGCGACCATCCGTATCACCGGCAGATCGTATATATTTCCCAGCTGAACACCCAGACTCTGCTGAAAAGAGCGGAAAAGAAGTGAATTTTTTCCCTGTCATTGCCGGGAGATCGGCAGACACCGGGTTCCCGGGAATGACAGGACAAACCCAAGGAAAGGAAAGATCATCCAATGAGCGAACTGGAAAAAGTCACCGCCGTGGACACCACCTATGACGCCTCGGAAATTCAGGTTCTGGAGGGGCTGGAGGCGGTGCGCAAGCGGCCCGGCATGTATATCGGCTCCACGTCGGCCTCCGGCCTGCACCATCTGGTGTATGAGATCGTGGACAACGCCATCGACGAGGCCCTGGCCGGATACTGCACGGAGATCACCGTCACCATCAACCCCGGCGACACCATCACCGTCACCGACAACGGCCGCGGCATCCCCGTGGACATCCAGAAACAGACCGGCCGGCCGGCCCTGGAGGTGGTATACACCGTGCTCCACGCCGGCGGTAAGTTCGGCGGCGGAGGCTATAAGGTATCCGGCGGCCTCCACGGCGTGGGAGCCTCCGTGGTGAACGCCCTGTCCCAGTGGCTGGAGGTGCAGGTCCAGAAGGACGGTAAAATTTACGAGATGAAGTTCTCCCGGGGCGGCATCACCCAGGAGATGACGGTGCTGGGCGAGACCACCGGCACCGGCACCGCCGTGACCTTCAAGCCGGACCCGGAGATGTTCGACACCCTGGTATACGACTATGAGACCCTGCACACCCGCATGCGGGAGCAGGCGTTCCTGAATGCGGGGCTGCGCATCACCATTACCGACGCCCGGCCCGGCCAGGAGCAGAGCGACTCCATGTGCTACGAGGGCGGCATCCGGGAGTTTGTCACCTGGCTCAACCGCAACAAGACCCCTCTGCACGAGGAGGTCATCTATCTGGCGGGGGCCAAGGGCGACAGCACCGCCGAGGTGGCCCTGCAGTATAACGACAGCTATAACGAGACCCTGGTGTCCTTCGCCAACGACATCCACACCCCCGAGGGCGGCATGCATGAGACGGGCTTCAAAACGGCCCTGACCCGGGTGCTGAACGCCTATGGCATGAAATACGGCATGATCAAGGAGGGCGACAAGGTCTCCGGCGAGGACGTCCGGGAGGGCATCACCGCCGTGATCTCCGTGAAGCTGACGGAGGCCCAGTTCGAGGGCCAGACCAAGGCCAAGCTGGGCAACGCCTCCATCCGCACCCTGGTGGACAACGTGGTGTCCGACCAGCTGTCCGTGTATCTGGAGGAGCACCCGGTGGTGGCCCGGACCATTCTGGACAAGGCCCTGACCGCCAACCGCGCCCGGGAGGCCGCCCGGAAAGCCCGGGAGTCCATCCGCCGGAAGACCGCCCTGGGCGGTGCGGCCATGCCCGACAAGCTCCGGGACTGCAACGAGAATAACCCTGAGCTGACGGAGATCTATATCGTGGAGGGCGACTCCGCAGGCGGCTCCGCCACCCAGGGACGGGACTCCCGCTTCCAGGCCATCCTGCCTCTGTGGGGCAAGATGCTGAACGTGGAAAAGGCCCGGGCGGATAAGGTCTACGGCAATGACAAGCTCCAGCCGGTGATCACGGCTCTGGGGGCCGGAATCGGCGACGAGCTGGACCTGAACCGGCTGCGGTATCACAAGATCATCATCATGGCCGATGCCGACGTGGACGGCGCCCATATCCGGACGCTGCTGCTGACCTTCTTCTTCCGGTTTATGCGGCCCCTGATCGAGGAGGGGTATGTATACTCCGCCGTGCCCCCTCTGTATAAGCTGACCCGGGGCAAGCAGCAGCGGGTTGCCTATACCGACGAGGAGCGGGACGCCATCTCCGCCGAAATGCGCAGCGGCAACCCCAACGTGAAAATTGACATCAGCCGCTTCAAGGGCCTGGGCGAGATGAACCCCCACGAACTGTGGGAGACCACCATGGACCCGGAAAAGCGCACCCTGCGCCGCATCACCCTGGACGATGCCGTGGCCGCCGACGCCACGTTTACGGTGCTGATGGGCGAAAAGGTGGAGCCCCGAAAGGAGTTCATCGAGAAAAACGCCAAATATGCGGTGAATCTGGATTATTGATTCAAAAATGCTTGCATTTTTGAATTTCACCATCCCCACAAGGAGAATAAAATATGAGCAAAAAACCACAGTACGACCCTGAGGAGCTGCGGTACCCGGACCAGCACATTGTGGAGCGGTCCCTGGTGCCGGAGATGGAAAAATCCTATATTGAATACGCCATGTCCGTTATCGTGGGCCGGGCCCTGCCCGACGTGCGGGACGGACTGAAGCCCGTGCACCGGCGGATTCTCTACGCCATGTATGAGGACAACCTGACTTCGGACCGGCCCTTCAAGAAGTCCGCCACCTGCGTGGGCGACGTGCTGGGCCGGTATCACCCCCACGGCGACGCGTCTGTGTACGACGCCCTGGTCCGCCTGGCCCAGGACTTCTCCATGCGCTATATGCTGGTGGACGGCCACGGCAACTTCGGTTCCGTGGATGGCGATCCCCCGGCGGCCTACCGTTACACCGAGGCAAGGCTGGCCAAAATCGCCAACGAAATGCTGCGGGACATCGAAAAGGACACCGTGGACTGGGACCCCAACTTCGACGAAAGCCGCAAGGAGCCCCGGGTACTGCCCTGCCGGTTCCCCAATCTTCTGGTCAACGGTTCCTCCGGCATTGCCGTAGGTATGGCTACCAATATCCCGCCTCATAATCTGCGGGAGGTCATCGGTGCGTGCATCTGTGTGCTGGACAATCCCGACGCCACCATGGGTGATCTGATGGAGCATGTTCAGGGGCCCGACTTCCCTACCAAGGGCATCATCATGGGCCGGGCCGGGATCCGGGCCGCCTATGCCACCGGCCGGGGCCGGGTGGTGGTCCGGGCCCGTCATGAATTCGAGGAATTCGGCAATAACCGCACCCGCATCATCATCACGGAGCTTCCGTATCAGGTGAACAAGCGGATGCTCATCAAGAACATGGCCGACCAGGTGGAGGACAAGCGCCTGGAGGGCATCAGCAACATCCAGGACGAGACGGACCGCAACGGTATGCGCATCGTCATCGAGCTGAAGCGGGACGCCAACCCCCAGGTGGTGCTCAACCGCCTGTTTGCCCAGACCCAGCTGCAAAGCTCCTTTGCCATCAATATGCTGGCCCTGGTCCAGAACCAGTCCCAGCCGAAAATTCTCTCCCTGCGGCACATCATTGACGAGTACCTGGCCTTCCAGGAGGAGATCATCGTCCGCCGCACCAGATACGACCTGAAGAAGGCCCAGGAGCGGGCCCATCTGCTGGAGGGTCTGCTGATCGCCCAGGACAACATTGACGAGGTCATCCATATCATCCGCACCAGCTATGACAATGCCAAGGAGAACCTGATGCAGCGCTTCGGGCTGGACGACGTCCAGGCCCAGGCCATTCTGGATATGCGTCTGAAGGCTTTGCAGGGGCTGGACCGGGAAAAGCTCCAGAACGAGTATCAGGAGCTGGAGGAGAAGATCGCCTATTACCTGCGGGTGCTGGGAGACGAGAACCTGGTGAAAGCCATCCTCAAGGAGGAGCTGCAGGCCATCTCCGACAAGTACGGCGACGACCGCAAGACGGAGATTCAGGACGTGGAGGACGAGATCGACATCGAGGACCTGATCGAGGAGGAGGAGTGCGTCTTCACCCTTACCGCCAACGGGTACATCAAGCGCACCCCCGTCAGCGAGTATGCGGCCCAGAGTAAGGGCGGCATGGGCAAGAAGGGCATCACCACCCGGGACGAGGACACCGTGGTGGACGTGTTCACCGCCTCCACCCATGACTATATTCTGTTCTTTACCGACACCGGCAAGGTGTATAAGAAGAAGGGCTATCTCATCCCCAAAAGCGGCAAGGCTGCCAAAGGCACCAACATCGTGAACATTCTTCAGGTGGAGACCGGCGAGCGGGTCCAGGCTATGCTGCACTTCCGGGAAACCTGCGACGACCAGCTGTATTTGTTCATGACCACCCGCAACGGCACCGTGAAGCGGCTGGAGGTATCGGCCCTGAAGAACCTCCGCAACAACGGCATCCGGGCCCTAACCCTGGACGAGGGCGACCGGCTCATCGACGTGCTGGAGACCCACGGCAGCGACCGGATCCTCATCGCCACCCACAACGGGCAGGCTGTATGCTTCGATGAGACCGACGTCCGGGCCATGGGCCGCACGGCCGTGGGCGTCCGGGGCATCCGCCTGCGGGAGGGCGACTATGTGGTGGGCGCCGCCTTGGCCCAGCCCGGCAAGACGGTGCTGTCCATTACAGAGCGGGGCTTCGGCAAGCGCACCCCGGTGGAGGAATACCGCATCACCGCCCGGGGCGGCCTGGGCATCCGCAACTATATGGTCACGGAGAAAACCGGCCCCATCGTGGGCATCAAGGTGGTGGACGGCGCCGAGGACCTGCTGCTGGTGACCCAGGCGGGCATCCTCATCCGCACGGCAGTGGAGAACATCCGGGTGGCCGGACGCGCCACCCAGGGCGTCATTGTCATGCGCTTCAAGGAGGAAGGCGACCGCGTCATCTCCATGGCTCTGACGGACCGGGAGCAGGAGACCGAAAAGGAGTGATCTGATGGGGAAGAAGAAGGAAATGTACGCCCCCCTGACCCGGTGGCAGTATTTCACCAAGACGCTGTATCATGACCCCAGCAAGACCCAGGAATTTGAATATGACGGCGTGATCTATCTGAAAAGTCAGGAGCTGCAGGACATCGAGGAGCGCAACGCCCGGGTCAACTGGGTGCTGCTGCTGGTGCTGTGCGCCATGTTCCTGACGGCCATCAAGTGGCAGAACATCGTGGTCATCGCCGTGGGCATGGTGGTGATCGTGGCGGGGGAGCTGTTCCGCATGAGCCGCCTGCCCAAGGATATCAAGGCCCACCTGACGGATTCCGGACGGAGGAAGCTGTGACGGAGATGAAGATCATCGCCCGGATCCGGACGGAGCTGCCGGAGAAGTTCGGCGTGCCCCGGCAGAGCGGCCTGGTGCCCCAGCTGCGGGGCCGGGTGATCTTTGAGCCGGAGTACCGGAACCCGGACGCCGTCCGGGGCCTGGAGGACTTCTCCCATATCTGGCTGATCTGGCAGTTTTCCCGGGCGGTGCGGGAGGGCTGGTCCCCAACGGTGCGGCCCCCCAGGCTGGGGGGCAACCGCCGCATGGGGGTATTCGCCACCCGCTCCCCCTTCCGGCCCAACGCTCTGGGGCTGTCCTCCGTGCGGCTGGACCGGGTGGAGCTGGACCCGGCCCTGGGGCCGGTGCTCCATGTGTCCGGGGCGGACCTGATGGACGGGACGCCAATTTTTGACATCAAGCCCTATCTCCCCTATACCGACAGCCACCCCCAGGCCGCCGGCGGCTTTACCGACGGTCTGGCCCATGCGCCGCTGACGGTAGAGTGCTCCCCTGCCCTGCTGGAGCATATCCCGGCGGACAGCCGGGAGGGACTTCTGGGAGTGCTGGCCGGGGATCCCCGGCCCCGGTATCAGGAGGACCCACAGCGGGTATACGGCCTGTCCTTCGCCGGGCGCAACGTGAAATTCACCGTGGACGGAGACCGTCTCACCGTGATCGCGGTGGAATAACAGGATGATTCTATGAAAACAGTTACGATCTATACCGATGGCGCGTGCTCCGGCAACCCCGGCCCCGGGGGCTGGGGGGCCATCCTGGAGTGGAACGGCGTGGAAAAGGAGCTGTCCGGCGGCGCGGCGGACACCACCAACAACCGCATGGAGCTTACCGGCGTCATCCGGGCCCTGTCCTGCCTGAGGGAGCCTTGCGTGGTGGAGCTGTACTCCGACTCCAAATACGTCATCGACGCCCTGTCCAAGGGCTGGGTGTACGGCTGGCAGAAGCGAGGATGGGTGAAAAGCGACAAAAAGCCCGCCCTGAACGTGGACCTGTGGCAGGAGCTGCTGCCCCTGGTCGCCCGGCATGAGGTGCACTATCACTGGGTCAAGGGCCACGCCTCCAACGAGAAAAACAACCGCTGCGACCAGCTGGCGGTGGCGGAGAGCAAGAAATTCTGAAAAAATCTGCGATGTTCACAAAAAGTTCACGTGGATTTCATGATTTCGCCATGTTTACAAGGTATTCTTTTACCTGTACAAAGGAACCATTCCTTATGTGATTTTCTCTCTCTCCTAACAAACAAACAGAAAACTCCCTCTGCCGCTGGCGGAGGGAGTTTTCTGTTTGAAAAAAAATTCCGGTGCCGAAGCACCGGAATTTTTTGCGGTCAGATTTACCGGGTCAGGAAGAACATCAGGGCGAACAGGATGCTGATGATCCAGGTGCCCACGTTGATATCCTTGATCTTGCCGGTGAAGATCTTCACGAAAACGTAGGAGATCAGGCCGAAGGCAATACCGTAGGAAATGTTGTAGGTCAGGGGCATGAAGGCCACGGTGACAAAGCCGGTGACGGCGGCGGCGGGATCGTCCCAGTTGATGTTGCGGACGTTGGACATCATCAGCACGCCCACATAGATCAGGGCCGCGGCGCAGGCATAGGTGGGGATCAGCTGGGCCACGGGGGACAGGAACATGGCGATGAAGAACATCACGGCCGTGGCCATGGAGGCCAGACCCGTGCGGCCGCCCTCGGCCACACCGGCGGAGGACTCCACGAAGGTGGTGACGGTGGAGGTGCCGCAGACGGCGCCGGCACAGGTAGCGCAGGCATCGGCCAGCATAGCACGGTCCATGTTGGGGACGTTGCCGTCCTTATCCAGCATGTTGCCGGCAGAGCAGGCACCGTACAGGGTGCCCAGGGTGTCGAACATATCCACCATGCAGAAGGCCAGCATCGTGGTCAGCAGCATCACCACGAAAGCGCCGGTGCCGTTGGCGGCAATGAAGGCAGAGAAGTCAAAGCCGGACTTGAACACCGCGGCGAAGGCCTGGGTGCCGAAATCGCGGAAAGCGCCGAAGAAGTCGGAGGTCAGGTTGGGAGCCACGGCGGAGGCATAGAAGCCGGGAACGGTGATCAGGCCGATGGCATAGTACAGCACGGCAGCGCCCAGAATGCCCCACAGCACGGCACCGCGGACCTTCTTCTTGCTCATGGCACCGATGGCGAACACGGCGATCAGGGTGATGAGCATGGGGAAGATGGTGGCCCAGGTCTGCTCGCCGGTGAACACGTTGAAGGAGTGCAGATTCACGCAGGTGGAGGCGTCGTTGACCACGATGCCGGCGTTCTGCAGGCCGATGAAGGCGATGAACAGGCCGATACCGGCGGAGATGGCCACCTTGACCTCGTGGGGAATGGAGTCGAAGATGATCTTGCGCAGACCGGTAACGGTCAGCAGCACGAAGATGATGCCGTCAAACAGCACCAGCACCAGGGCGTTGGCATAGCTCAGGCCCAGGCCCACACACACGGTGTAGACGAAATAGGCGTTGAGGCCCATGCCGGAGGCCTGCGCCAGAGGCAGGTTAGACAGCAGGCCGATGAGCAGGGTGCCCACCACGGCGGAAATGGCGGTGGCCACATAGATAGCGCCGTAGCTGACGCCCAGCACGTCTGTGCCGTCGCCAAAGGGGTTCGAGAACATACCGGCGTTGACCATCAGAATGTAGGCCATAGCCATGAAGGTGGTGATACCGGCCATGATCTCCGTCCGGATGGTGGAGCCTTTTTCGGTTACATGGAAGAAACGATCCATAAACTCTCTCCTTTTCTGAATTGTTTTCCACTGCGCCTTCTGGGCGCAGCAACTCAATTCTACCATTATGTACCTTTTCCCGCAACCCCTGTTTCGACAAAAGCTCCCCGCTTCTGCGAAATTTGTGACTCTTGCCGGGAAATGAGCCGGTTTTTTTGTGGAAACAGCGAGATAAAGCATCGCCTTGAACGCACCGCAGAATTCTGCTGTTCGATGAATCGAATTTTCTTGCTTTTTGGGGAATTTCTGTTATACTGAGCTTGTAACGAGTGTATATTGTTACAGAGAGAATAAGAGAAAAAGGAGAACAAATTATGCTTTTGGAAATTATCGGAGCGATTTTGTCCATGGTAGGTTCCTGGATGATCTTCAAGAAGATGGGCCGCCAGGGCTGGGAGGGCATCGTCCCCATCTACAGCACCTATGTTCTGTGCAAGGTGCTGTACGGCAACGGCTGGAAGTTCCTGCTGCTGCTGATCCCCTTCTACAACATCTATTTCGCCATCAAGATGATGGTGGACCTGGCCAAGGCCTTCAACCAGGGCGTGGGCTTTGCCATCGGTCTGCTGCTGCTGCCCTTCGTGTTCAACCTGATCCTGGCCTTTGGCGGGGCTCAGTATATGGACGGCAGCTTTGCCAACACCCAGCCCGACATGGTGGAGGACGTGGTCAACAAGGCCAGGGATGCCGTGTCCGGCGACCAGAACGACCGGTAAATATCAAAAAGCTCCGGCCCGGCCGGAGCTTTTTGACGCTTGATCGCATAAAAAGGGGAGAGGCTGCAAGCCTCTCCCCTTTTTATGCGATTCCTTACTTCCCGAAGTAGCGGTTCAGCAGACCCTCGAAGGCCTTGCCGTGTCTCGCCTCGTCCCGGGCCATCTCGTGGACGGTGTCGTGGATGGCGTCCAGGTTGTACTTCTTGGCCAGCTTGGCCAACTCGAACTTACCGGCGGTAGCGCCGTTCTCGGCGTCCACGCGCATCTGCAGGTTCTTCTTGGTGGAGTCGGTGACTACCTCGCCCAGCAGCTCGGCGAACTTGGCAGCGTGCTCGGCCTCCTCCAGGCCGGCCTTCTCCCAGTACATGCCGATCTCGGGATAGCCCTGGCGATGGGCCACACGGGCCATGGCCAGGTACATACCCACCTCGCTGCACTCGCCCTCGAAGTTGGCGCGCAGACCGGCGATGATCTCCTCGCGGACCTCGGCGGGGACGTCCTCGCCAAAGACCTTGCCCACGCCTACCACGTGCTCGGCAGCCCAGGTCTTCTCCTCGGCCTGCAGGGTGAACTTCTCACCGCTGACGTGGCACACCGGGCACTCGGCCGGGGGATTCTCGCCTTCATGAACATAACCGCAAACAGGACAGACCCACTTTTTCATAGTAAATTTCCTCCATTTTATTCAGCATTTATTGGTTTTGGGAACCGCTGGCTCCCTCATTGACTGAATGCAGTATAACACGGATGGAGCCGTTCTATAAGTTGCAATTGCAACAAACGGTAAAATTTTCCCGAAAGATTTTTACTCCTGGGGAGGATCGCTCTCCAGCAGCGTCTTGGCGCTGGCCGCCAGGCCCGCCAGCCCCTGGATCTCGCTGGGGATGATGATCTTGGTGGCCTTGCCGTCGGCCATTTTCTGCAGGGCCTCCAGGCTCTTGAGCTTGATGACCTGGTCGTTGGGGGCGTTTTCGTTGAGCATCCGCATGGCGTCGGCCAAGGCCTGCTGCACCTTCATGATAGAGGTAGCCTCGGCCTCGGCGGCCATGATCCGGGCCTGCTTGGCGGCGTCGGCTTTCAGAATGGCGGACTGCTTCTCGCCCTCGGCCACCAGGATCTTGCTGGCCTTTTCGCCCTCGGCCTGCAGGATGGACTCCCGGCGTTCCCGCTCGGCCTTCATCTGCTTCTCCATGGCGTTCTGAATCTCCCGGGGCGGCAGGATGTTCTTCAGCTCCACCCGGTTGACCTTGATGCCCCAGGGGTCCGTGGCCTCGTCCAGGATGGCCCGCATCTTGGCGTTGATGGTGTCGCGGGAGGTCAGGCTCTGGTCCAACTCCAGCTCGCCGATGATGTTGCGCAGGGTGGTGGCGGTGAGGTTCTCAATGGCGTTCATGGGATACTCCACGCCGTAGGTATACAGCTTGGGGTCGGTGATCTGGAAATAGATCACGGTGTCGATCTGCATGGTGACGTTGTCCTTGGTGATCACCGGCTGGGGGTCGAAGTCCGCCACCTGCTCCTTCAGGCTGACCTTCTTCACCACCCGCTCGATGAACGGGACCTTCAGATGCAGGCCCACGCCCCATACGGAGTGGAAAGCGCCCAGTCGCTCCACCACATAGGCCTTGGACTGCTGCACCACATAGATGTTCCGGACGATAACGATCAGCACCAGCACCACCAGAATGGCGATGGCCACTGCGCCGGGGATAGAGATGTTGCTTGGCATGTGATTTTCCTCCTGTTTTTAATATAAGTAGTGTTTACGGACTTACACGGGTTCCACGAACAGGCGCACGCCCTCCATGCGGACGATCTTCACCTGCGCGTTGCGGGGGATGGGCTGGCCGCTTTCGCTGCGGGCGGTCCAGGTCATGCCGCCCACATACACCGCCCCGGTGGGCACGGCGTTGTCGATGCTCTCCGTGACCCGGGCGGTCTGGCCCAGCACGCGGTCGGCGTTGGTGGCGGTAACGTCCTTGTGCAGCAGCTTCTTCACCAGGGGCCGGGTGGCCGCCAGGCACACGATGGACACCACGAAGAACAGGGCCAGCTGCAGCCAGATGGGACCGCCGCAGATGGCGGCAATCAGCCCCGCCACGGAGCCGACTACGAACCAGATGGACGTCAGCCCCACGGTGATGGCCTCCACCACGCCGAAGATCACCATGGCGGCGATCCAGATCAGCGTCATCATATCGGTGCTTCCTCCTTTCAGACACAGCCCCAGCACCAGGGCCAGAGCCAGGGTTACGGCCACTGCGCCGATGCCCAGCCACTTCTCCCGGGGGGCCAGATTGGCGAAAAACGCGGACAGCGCCGTTTTCAGGGTTTTCTCCGGCAGCGGGGCCTTGGGCGCGTCCTGCACCGGGGCCTCCCGGGGCACCTCCTGGGAAAACAACTCATCCAGGGACACCTGATACCGGTTGCAGATATAGAGGATCTTCTCGATTTCCGGATATCCCCGGCAGGACTCCCATTTGCTCACCGCCTGCCGGGACACCTTCAGCTCCGCCGCGAACTGCTCCTGGGTCAGTCCCGCCCGGCGGCGTACCTCCTGTAACCGTTCTCCAAAGGCCATGGCTCCGTCCCTCCGTTTCTCACTGGCCCCATCCTACCGGAAACGGGCCGCTTTGTCTACCAACCTCCGTTTGCACCCGGGAAAAACCCGGAAATTTTTGCGCAACCTCAGGTTGTCATGGTTTTAGTATACTATATTTTCGCCTCCCGCGCCACAACATTTTGAAAAATCCTCCGGTTTTTTACCCGGCGGACAAATCGGCTTGACAAATGTTTCCTGCCCGTGTATACTGAACCCATCTGATAAGAAAGGTGGTGCCCGATATGATGATTTATAACGCTTTTGTCGTGTCGGGGACCCTTGTGCGCCTGTAACGAGCCTGCCAGAAGATAGGGCGGGCCCCTTGCGGCTGTGTCGGCGTCCTCGGAAGGAGGGCGCTTTTTTCGTGCCCGGAATTTGGAAAAGAGAGAAGAATGAGAGAGGAAGTGTTTTTGCCTTCATGGAAACCACCCGAAAATTATCCCGGCGGGAGAAGCTGTCTCTCATCGGGAAATATCTGCGCCCCTGCTGGGGGCACTTTGCGGCGGCGCTGCTGTGCGCGTGCCTGGCCATGGTGTTCAACGCCCTGACGCCCCAGATCATCCGCATCACCGTGGACTCCATCCTGGGGCCCGAAACGCCCCAGCTGCCCGGATTCCTGATGTCCTGGCTGAACTGGGCGGCCTTGGAGGCCCAGCCCCTGCGGGCCCTGTGGTGGGCTGCTGCCGCCGTTCTGCTGACGGCCCTGCTGCGGGGCGTGTGCAGCTACGGCCAGCGGCTCCAGCTGGCCCGGGGCTCCGAGGGCTATGTCAAGGGCATCCGGGACGATCTGTACCGCCACATTCAGTATCTGCCCTTTGCCTGGCACAAAAATAACCCCACCGGCGATATCATCCAGCGCTGCACCTCCGACGTGGACGTGATCCGCCAGTTCGTGTGCAACCAGCTGGTGGAGGTGGTGCGCACGGTGTTCCTGATCGTGCTGTACCTGTGCATCATGTTCACCATGAACCTGCGCCTGTCCCTGATCTCGGCGCTGTTCATCCCCATTGTGGGCCTGTCCTCCGGTGTGTTCTACAAGAAAATCTCCGGCCGGTTCCAGGCCGCCGACGAGGCGGAGGGCGACCTGACCACCTGCGCCCAGGAGAACCTCACCGCCGTCCGGGTGGTCCGGGCCTTCGGCCGGGAGCGGTATGAGGAGGAGAAGTTCAACGGGAAAAACCAGCGCTTCTCCCAGCTGTGGATCCGGCTGGGAAAGCTCCTGTCCGTATACTGGGCCTCCGGCACCCTGCTGACCTGCCTGCAGGTGATGGTCATCGTGGTGGCCGGCGCCTGCGAATGCGTGGCCGGGCGGATGACCCTGGGCTCCTTTGTGGCCTTCGTCACCTATAACGAGGCCCTGGCCTGGCCCGTTCGTTCCCTGGGCCGGGTGCTGTCCGATATGAGCAAGGCCGGGGTGTCCATGGACCGGGTGGGCTATATCCTCAACGCCCGGGAGGAGCGGGACCTGCCCGACGCCGTGGACGCCGTAAACGGCGACATCGTCTTTAACCACGTCAGCTTTGCCTACGACGGCCAGCCGGTGCTGGAGGACGTGTCCTTTACCATTCACCAAGGGGAGACCTTCGCCATCCTGGGGGGCACCGGCTCCGGCAAGAGCACTTTGGTGCACCTGCTGGACCGGCTGTATGACCTGCCGGAGGGCGGCGGCTCCATCACCATCGGCGGGGTGGACATCCGCCGCATGAAGCGGGAATCCCTGCGCCGCCAGATCGGCCTGGTGCTCCAGGAGCCTTTCCTGTTCTCCCAGACCGTGGGGGAAAACATCTGCGCCGTGCGGCCGGACGCCGGGGACGAGGCCATGCGCCGGGCCGCCGCCGTGGCCTGCGTGGACGAGGCCATCTCCGCCTTCCCTCAGGGGTACGACACCGTGGTGGGCGAGCGGGGCGTGACCCTGTCCGGCGGACAGAAGCAGCGGGTGGCCATCGCCCGGATGCTGATGCAGCAGGCCCCCATTATGGTGTTTGACGACTCCCTGTCCGCTGTGGACGCCGAAACCGACGCCAAAATCCGCGCCGCCCTGCGGGACACCCTGCACAGCGCCACGGTGCTGCTGATCTCCCACCGGGTCACCACCCTGATGCAGGCCGACCGCATTCTGGTGCTGGACGGCGGCCGGGTGTCCGCCCTGGGCGCCCATCGGGAGCTGATTGACCGCCCCGGCATTTACCGGGATATTTACGACATCCAGATGCGCAGCGATGACCGCGCGCTGGTGGAGGAAGGAGGGAACGCCTGATGGCTGCCTTCGACGAGAAAGATTATACAAAATCCTTTGACTGGAGCATCTGGAAAAGGCTCACCCCCTTTGTGCGGCCCTTCCGCCGGGACTTTGTGGGGATGCTGGTGTTCAACGGCCTGTGCGCCCTGGTGGACGTGGCCATTCCCCTGTTCCAGCGCTACGCCATCCGGAATTTTATCCAGGCGGACTCCCTCCGGGGCATCGTGCCCTTCTCCCTGGTGTATCTGCTGGTGATCGTCCTGCAGGCCCTGTCCGTGGTGGCCTTTGCCCGGAACTCCATGACCATCGAGATGAACATGGGCCGGGATATGCGCCGCTCCCTGTTCCACCATCTCCAGACCCTGTCCTTCTCCTTCTATAACGTGACTCCCGTGGGCTATCTGCTGACCCGGGTCATGAGCGATACCAACCGCATCGCCAGCATGATCGCCTGGAACATGACGGATATCCTCTGGGCCCTGTTCTATGTGCTGGGCACCTTCGCGGCCATGCTGGCCCTGAACTGGCGGCTGGCCCTGGTGGTCATCGTCATCGTTCCGGTGATGGCGGTGCTCACCGGATATTTCCAGAACCGCATCCTCCGCTGGAACCGGAAGGTCCGGAAGCTGAACTCCCGCATCACCGGCTCCTTCAACGAGGGCATCACCGGCGCCAAAACCACCAAGACCTTGGGCACCGAGGAGCAGACCGTGGCCGCCTTCCGGGACCTGACCCGCCAGATGCACGACGCCGGCATCGGCGCGGCCCGGCTCAACGCGGTGTATATCCCGCTGGTGCTGTTTGCCAGCACCATGGCCGTGGCCATTGTGCTGCTGCGGGGCGGCTATATGGTCTCCGATCACCTGCTGGAGCTGGCCACCCTCTCCACCTTCACCACCTATGCCGTGGGCATTTTCGAGCCCATCCAGATGACCGCCGCCAACATTGCCGAGTTCATCTCCCTGCAGGCCTCCATCGAGCGGGTCATGGACCTGATGGACAAGACCCCCCAGATTCAGGACGCCCCGGAGGTCATCGAAAAGTACGGCGACGCCTTCCACCCCAAGCGGGAGAACTGGGAGCCCATCCGGGGCGAGATCGAGTTCCGGGACGTGACCTTCCGCTATCCCGACGGCGGCGGCAACGTGCTGGAGCACTTCTCCCTGCACATTCCCCAGGGATCCACCGTGGCCATCGTGGGCGAAACCGGCGCGGGTAAGAGCACCCTGGTGAACCTGGCCTGCCGCTTCTTCGAGCCCACGGAGGGCCAGATTCTCATCGACGGCGTGGACTATCGCCAGCGCAGCCAGCTGTGGCTCCACAGCAGCATCGGCTATGTGCTCCAGGACCCCCACCTGTTCTCCGGCACCGTCCGGGAGAATATCCGCTACGGGAAGCTGGATGCCACCGATGCGCAGGTGGAGGCCGCCGCCCGGGCCGTGTCCGCCGACACGGTGGTGGCCAAGCTGGAAAAGGGCTGGGACAGCGACGTGGGCGAGGGCGGCGGACGGCTCTCCACCGGCGAAAAGCAGCTGATCTCCTTTGCCCGGGCCGTGCTGGCGGACCCCCGCATCTTCGTCCTGGACGAGGCCACCTCCTCCATCGACACCCAGACCGAGCAGCTGATCCAGCAGGCCATCGACCACCTGCTCCAGGACCGCACCTCCTTCCTGATCGCCCACCGGCTCTCCACCATCCGCAAGGCGGACATGATCCTGGTGGTCCGGGACGGCCGCATCGTGGAGCAGGGCACTCACCAGGAGCTGCTGCGCCGCCATGGCTATTACCACGATCTTTACAGCAAGCAGTTCGCCGAGGAATCCGCGGCCCGCATCCTGCAATAATTACCAGAATATGGAAGCACTGGCAGCGCCGCTGCCGGGGCTTTTTCACCCCGTTTTCCGGGAAAGCGCTTCCCATCTGTCCCCCTGTGACGGACAGACTTTCCTTGGCTCCTATCGACCGTTTCCCGCCTGACAGGCGGATACTCCGTGAAATTTCTGACAAGCGGATTCACCCGTTTGCCAGGATTTTCACATATTTGTCCGCCTATAGAATACAGCCGTTTCCTATACCTGACATTGTTAAAACCTTGACCGCTATTTTTTCATTTTGCTTCCAGTTATTTCCAAAAAAGGTTGCCAAGCCGCCGTCTTTTCGATACAATATCCTGCGAGATAGAGAAGAAGGAACCTGCAGCATGTAATGTGGGACCAAAAATCAAGGAGGTCTTTCATGAAAGTATTAGTCATCAATGCCGGCAGCTCATCCCTGAAGTATCAGCTGCTGGACCCGGAAACCGGCCATCTGCTGGCCAAAGGCCTGTGCGAGCGCATCGGCATTGACGGAAAATTCACCTATAAGCCCCAGGTGGAGGGCAAGGCCGCCGTATCGGCGGCGGACGTCCCCATGCCCACCCATTCCGAGGCCATCCAGGCGGTGCTGTCCGCCCTGGTGGACCCGGACAACGGCGTCATCTCCTCCATGAAGGAGATCGACGCGGTGGGTCACCGGGTGGTCCACGGCGGCGAGAGCTTCGCCAGCTCCGTCCTCATCACCGACCAGGTGATGCAGGCGGTGGAGGACTGCACCCCCCTGGCACCTCTGCATAACCCCGCCAACATCATCGGCATCGAGGCCTGCCGGGCGGTGCTGGGCCACGACGTGCCCCAGGTGGCGGTGTTCGACACCGCCTTCCACCAGACCATGCCCGAGCACGCCTATCTGTACTCCATCCCCTATGAGTATTACGAGAAGGACAAGATCCGCCGCTACGGCTTCCATGGCACCTCCCACCGCTATGTGTCCCTGCGGGCGGCGGAGCTTCTGGGCCGTGACCCGGCGGAGCTGAAGGTGGTGTCCTGCCACCTGGGCAACGGCTCCTCCCTGGCCGCCATCGACGGCGGCCGCTGCGTGGACACCTCCATGGGCCTGACGCCGCTGGCGGGCCTGCCCATGGGCACCCGGGCCGGTGACATGGACGTGGGCGTGGTGGAGTTCATCGCCAACAAGTACGACATGACCATTTCCGAGGCCGTGAACCTGCTGAACAAGGAATCCGGCATGCTGGGCCTGTCCGGCGTGTCCTCCGACTTCCGGGATCTGGAGCAGGCGGCGGAGAAGGACCATCACCGGGCCACCGTGGCCCTGGAGATCTTCGAGTACCGGGTCCGCAAGATGATCGCCGAGTATGCCGCCGCCATGGGCGGCGTGGACGTGGTGGTATTCACCGCCGGTGTGGGTGAAAACGCACCCGAGACCCGTGCCCACATCCTCCAGGGCCTGGAGTTCATGGGCATCACCTGCGATCCGGAGAAGAACCGCTGCCGGGGCAAGGAGCAGATCATCTCCCGGGACGGCGCTCCCGTCACCGTGATGGTGGTCCCCACCAACGAGGAGCTGATGATCGCCCAGGACACCATGGAGCTGGTCCTGGACCAGGAATAAGCCCTATTTATTGACCATTTCGCAAAAAACCGGGACGCCGCAGCGTCCCGGTTTTTTAACTTGTCAACAAGTCCAGCCCTGCGCAGCGGGCCGCAGAAGTCTTTACCAGCTCTGGGCCGACAGGATGACCTTCTTATAGCTGCGGCGGAAATAGACGATCTCGGCGGCGCCGGTGATGGTCCAGGAGAAGATATACAGCAGATACAGGGAGGTGATGGTGCCCAGCCAGGCGAACACGGTGTATACCCAGATGACCCGGAACACGCAGGACCCCAGAATGACGATCACCGTGGGGCCTACGCTTTTGCCGATGCCCCGGGAGGCGGCGATGCTGGCGTCCATCAGCGGGGACACCACATAGGAAAAGCTCATGATCCGCAGCCGCTGCATGCCCGCGTCGATGACCTCCGTTTCGTTGGCAAACAGGCCCAGGAAGCTCCGGCCGAAAAACAGCAGCAGCAGGCCGCACACGGCCCCCACTCCGGCGGCGTAGCACATACTCACCAGATAGCTTTTGACAATGCGCTCGGTTTTGCCGGCGCCCCAGTTCCGGCTGACGAAGCTGGCGCAGCCGGTATAGAAGGCCGCCATCATGTTAAACAGCAGGGTATCGGCGTTGGCGGCGGCGGAGCTGCCGGACACCGTGACGGCGTCGAAGGAGTTCAGGCCCACCTGGACAAACAGGTTGGCCACGGCGAAAATGGCGTTCTGCAGCCCCGTGGGGATGCCGATGGCCAGGACCCGCCGGGCCTCCTGGGGATGGACCCGGAGGCGGCGCAGCTCCAGGCGGCAGGCGTCCTTCCGCCGCAGCAGGTGCAGCACGATCAGCAGGGCCGACAGGCACTGGGCGATGACGCTGGCGATGGCCACGCCCTCGGCGGCCATGTGGCAGCGGATCACAAAGAACAGGTTCAGAACCACGTTCAGCACACCGGCAACGGACAGATACAGCAGAGGCCGCCGGGTGTCGCCCACGGCGCTCATGATGCCGTTGCCGCAGTTGTACACGGCCATGGCCGGCATACTCAGGGCGTATATCTTCAGGTAGAGGACGGCCCCGTCCATCAGCTCGTCCTTGGTGTGCAGCAGGGCCAGCATGGGCCGGGCCAGCAGAACGCAGATCAGGCACAGCACCACGCCGATGGCGGCGCACAGCACAAAGGACGTGTGAACGGTTTTTTCCACCCGCTGCCTATCCCCCATGCCCAGGCCCCGGGCCACCGCCACGTTGACGCCGCTGCCCATGCCGATCAGCAGTCCCGTGAACAGCGACACCAGCAGCGTGGTGGAGCCCACGGCTCCCAGCGCCCGGTAGTCCGCGAACTTGCCGGCAATGGCCACGTCGCTGAGGTTGAACAGCACCTCCAGCACCTGGGTCAGCATCAGGGGCAGGCTGAACAGCAGCATGTTTTTCCACAGGGAGCCTTCCGTCATGTTGACGGACAGGGCGCTCTTTTTTTGCGTCGCTTCCATGAAACACACCTCTTATCCAAAATATACTGGCACGCAATTGCACAGTATAACACCACAATTTGCACAAAACAACCCCCTCAGACGCCATATTTTCCCCAGAGGAAATGGCACGTCATTGTGCACAATGTTGTGTTCCGGAGGCAGACCCCTCCACCGGCGGAAAAAACCGGGAAAACGGCGACAGATGGATAAAATTTTCACATTCCGGGAGAAAAGTTGCGAAAAGCCCTTGCATTCCACGGGGAAATGTGGTACAGTCCACTTCGACAATTGAATAGGGGCGGCGGGGCCTGTCCGCACTGCCGCCTGACACCATTATTTCTGGCTTGCCGCCAAGGTCGCGGCAAGGAAAAAGGAGAAAGCTATGAAGAAGAAACTATTGGCTCTTTTCCTGGCGCTGGTAATGGTCGGCGCCGTACTCCCGGGATGCGGAGACGGCAGCAAGGACCCCGGCGGACAAGGAAATAACGGCAAAACGGGCGAACCGGTCAAGGGTGGCGAGATCACCGTTGGCATCGCCCAGGACCTGGACGACAGTCTTGACCCCCACCAGACGGTGGCCGCAGGAACCAGAGAGGTCTTGTTCAACATCTTCGAGGGATTGGTGAAGCCCAATTCCGACGGCGAAATGATCCCCGCTGTGGCGGAGAAATACACGCTGTCCGAGGATGGAACCACCTATACCTTCACGCTTCGTGAGGGAGTGAAGTTCCACAACGGCCAGACAGTGACCGCAGAGGATGTTGTATATTCCATCAATCGCTGCGCCGCTGTGCCGGAGGGTCAGGAGAAGCCTCTGGTAGCGGCGTTTTCTGCTGTCAAGAGTGTCGAGGCCCTGGACGAAAAGACCGTTGCCGTTACCATCGCACAGCGGGACCTGGAGTTCATCAGCTATATGACGGCCGCCATCATCCCCGCGGACTATGAAAATCAGGACACGGCTCCGGTGGGCACCGGCCCCTTCAAATTCGTGTCCCGGACTCCCCAGCAGGACTTCGTCATGGAGCGGTTCGAGGATTACTGGGGCGCCCCGGCGTGGCTGGACAAGGTCACCTATAAAATCTGCGAAAATGCCGACGCCCTGGTGATGAACCTGAACGGCGGGTCCATCGACCTGTGCGCCCACCTGACCTCCGCCCAGGCCTCCCAGCTGAACCAGAACTTCCAGGTGCTGGAGGGCACCATGAACCTGGTGCAGGCCATCTATCTGAACAACCAGGCCAAGCCCTTTGACAACCAGCTGGTGCGCCAGGCCCTGTGCTATGCCATCGACCGGCAGGGCATCATGGACATGGTGGCCGACGGCCACGGCACCGCCGTAGGCAGCAGCATCTATCCCGCGTTTACCAAGTATTTCCTGCCGGAGCTGGTGGATAAGTATCCCCACGACGTGGCCAAGGCCAAGGAGCTGCTGGCCCAGGCCGGGTATCCCGACGGCTTCGACATGACCATCTCCGTCCCCAACAACTATCAGCCCCATATGGACACCGCCGAGGTGGTGGCCGAGCAGCTGCGGGAGGCGGGGATCAACGTGACCATCCAGCCGGTGGAATGGAGCACCTGGCTGGACACCATCTATAACGGCCGCCAGTTCCAGGCCACGGTGGTGGGCGTGGACGCCGCCAATATGACCGCCCGGGCCATGCTGGAGCGGTTCACCTCCGACTACGGCAAGAACTTCATCAACTATAATAACCCCGCCTATGACGCCCTGTTCCAGAAGGCCATCAACGCCCAGGACGAGGCCGGGCAGACGGATCTGTACAAGCAGATGGAGACCATGCTGGCGGACACCGCCGCCAACGTGTATATCCAGGACCTGTGCGACCTGGTGGCCATGCGGCAGGATCTGGGGGGACTGAAGTTCTATCCCATCTATGTGCTGGACCTGTCCACGGTTTATTTTACCCAGCAGTAATACTGATTCTTGATTAAAAAATTTAATCAAGAATCCCGTGCGCTGTGCGCACGCACAGCGTGTGAAAACACGCTGTGACGTCTCATACAAAACCTGACGCACCTTCGGTGCTATAAAAAGCTTTTCAAGCTTTTTAACAGGTTTTGGTATAACACATCTATTAAACTGAAAGAGGCGATGACCATGAAATACGCAGCCAAGAAAATCGGACTGACGCTGCTGACCATGGTCATCGTCTCTTTTCTGGCGTTTCTGGCGTTCCAGGTGATCCCCGGGGACCCGGCGGTGAAGCTGCTGGGTACCGAGGCCACCCCGGAGCGCATCGCCGCCCTGCGGGCGGAAATGGGACTGGACCGGCCGTTTTTAGAGCGGTATGTCCAGTGGGTGCTGGGGGCCCTGAAGGGGGACTTCGGCACGTCCTACAGCTATAAAATGCCGGTGTCGTCCATGCTGGCGGGGAAGCTGCCGGTGACGGGGCTTCTGACGGGGATGTCCTTTGTGCTGATCCTGGCCTTTTCCATCCCCCTGGGCATTTTCACCGCCCGCCGCGCCGGGGGGCGGCTGGACCGGGCCATGACCAGCGTGAACCAGGTGCTCATGGCCATCCCGGCCTTTGTAACGGGCATCCTGCTGACCTATGTGTTCGGGCTGGTGCTGCGGTGGTTCGTGCCGGGAAACTATGTTTCCCCCGGCGATAATCTGGGCGGCAGCCTGTGGTACTTCCTGTTCCCCGCCGTGTCCATCGCCCTGCCCAGGGTGGCCATGACGGTGAAGATGCTGCGCTCGTCCATTCTGTCGGAGCTGCAGAAGGACTATGTCCGCACCTCACACAGCCGGGGCAACAGCGACCGGGCTACCCTGTACCGCCATGTGCTGCGCAATGCCATGGGGCCGGTGGTGTCGTTTCTGGCCATGACCGCGGCGGACATTGTGGCCGGCTCCGTGGTCATCGAGCAGGTATTTTCCCTGCCGGGCCTGGGCCGGATGCTGCTGACCTCCATCGCCAACCGGGACTATCCCGTGGTGCAGGCGGTGGTGGTGATCGTGGCCTTCTGGGTGGTGCTGGTGAACCTGCTGGCGGACCTGATCAACCAGCGGCTGGACCCCCGGCTGCGGCTGACGTGACAAATCGGGAAAAGAAAGGTGGGAGCGGGCCTTGCTGCTGAATGAAAAAAAGAATCACTATCTGCGGACGGGGCTGATCCTCACCGGATTGATGACGGCCCTGGCCCTGGTGGGCTGCGTGTGGACCCCCTATTCCCCCACGGCCATGTCCGGCAGCGAGAAATTCCTGGCCCCGTGCCTGCGGCACCTGTTCGGCACGGACAACTTCGGCCGGGACATTTTCAGCCGGGTGCTGGCCGGGGCGGGCACCACCTTCTTCATCAGCGCCGCCACCGTGGTGATCGGCGCGGCGGCGGGCACCCTGGTGGGGGCCTTTACCGGCTACTTCGGCGGCTGGCTGGACGAGACGCTGATGCGCGTCAACGACGCGGTGACGGCGTTTCCCAGCATCCTGCTGGCGCTGGTGTTCATCTCGCTGCTGGGCTTCGGCAAGTACAACGTGATCCTGGCCCTGGGCGTCGCCTTTGTGCCCAGCTATGCTCGGGTGATCCGCAGCGAATTTGCCCGGCACCGGGAGATGAACTATGTCAAAAGCGCCCGGCTCATGGGAGCGGGGCATCTGCGCATTATGTTTCTGCATATTCTGCCCAACACCCGGCAGGTGCTCCTGCCGACGCTGGTGATCGGGTTTAACAATGCCGTGCTGGCGGAGGCCAGCATGAGCTATCTGGGCATCGGCGTGAAGCCCCCGGACGTGTCCCTGGGGTATATGCTGTCGGAGTCCCAGAGCTATATGGCCAGGGCCCCCTGGTATATGCTGATGGTGGGCGGCGTGATCGTGCTGCTGATTTTAGGCGTCAGCCTGCTGGGCGAGGGCCTGCAGCAAAAGGAATGGGGGAGGTGACGGTATGCTGGAGATCCGGGATCTGCACGTGCAGTTTCACGGGTCGGACCACGAGGCGGTGCGGGGCATCGACCTGACGGTGGGCAACGGCGAGATCGTGGGCCTGGTGGGTGAATCCGGCAGCGGAAAAACCGTCACCGCCATGATGATCTCCGGCCTGCTGCGGCCGGAGCAGGCGTCCTTCCGGGGGAAGATCCTGCTGGACGGGCGGGACCTGCTGACCAGTAGCGGCGACATCCTGCGCAGCATCCAGGGCCGGGACATCTGTGTGGTGTTTCAGGAGCCTATGAGCGCCATGGACCCCACCATGCGCATCGGGCCCCAGGTGGAGGAGTGCCTGCGGGTACACACGGACCTGCCGCCGGGAAAGCGGCGGGAGCTGGCCCTGCAGGCCCTGCGGGACGTGGACCTGCCGGAGGCGGAGGACGTATACCGGAAGTATCCCCACGAGCTGTCCGGCGGCATGCTGCAGCGGGCCATGATCGCGGCGGCCATCCTGCCCCGCCCGAAGCTCCTGCTGGCGGACGAGCCCACTACGGCCCTGGACGTGACCATCCAGGCCCAGATTCTGGAGCTGCTGCGGCGGCTGAACCGGGAGCTGGGTATGTCCATTCTGTTTATTTCCCACAACCTGGCGGTGGTGCGGAAGCTGTGCACCCGGGTGGCGGTGATGGAAAAGGGCCGCATTGTGGAGACCGGACCGGTGGAGGACATCTTTTTCCACCCCCAGGCCCCCTATACCCAGCGGCTGATCGCCGCCATTCCCACAAGGAGGAAGCTATGAGCCAGGACCTTGTTCTGCAGGTCCGTGACCTGAACGTATGGTACCGGCCCTCCGGCACCGTGGGCCGCAGAAAGCGGCAGCAGGTGTTGCACGATGTGAGCTTTGAGCTGCACCGGGGGGAGATTCTGGGCCTGGTGGGGGAATCCGGCAGCGGCAAGACCACCCTGGCCCGGACAATTCTGGGCTTTGTGCCGGACTATACCGGCACCATCACCCACTACACCAAGCGCCCGCAGATGGTATTTCAAGACCCGGCCAGCAGCCTGAACCCCAGCCGCACCGTGGGCTGGATTCTGGCCGAGCCCCTGCGCATTTACGGGAAGTACGGCAAGGAGGAGATCGCCCGCCGGGTGGAGCGGACCATGGAGCTGGTGGGCCTGGACCCGGAGTGCCGGGACCGGCTGCCCCATCAGCTGTCCGGCGGACAGCGGCAGCGGGTGTGCATCGGGGCGGCCCTGATCGTGCATCCCCAGCTGATTGTGGCCGACGAGGCCGTGTCGGCCCTGGATGTGACCATCCAGGCCCAGATTTTGCAGCTGATCGCCCGGCTGCGCCGGGAACTGGGCATTTCGTATCTGTTTATCTCCCACGACCTCAACGTGGTTTACGAGATCTGCGACCGGTGCCTGGTGATGCACCAGGGGCGCATCGTGGAGCAGGGGCCGGTGGAGGAGCTATTTGACCATCCGAAGGAGGAATATACCCGCCGGCTGCTGGCAGCGGCGGAGTGAGCGCATATGACCGAAGAACGGAGACAGAAATTACTGCAATCATCCCAGGGCTCCGGGGCGGAGCCCTTCAGCCAGTATAATCACATGAAGGTCACCGCCGTGGACGACGGCACCGCCACCGTGGAGCTGGAGCTGCAGCCGGACAGCCTGAACTGCTGGGGCACCCCCCACGGCGGCGCGCTGTTCACCATGGCCGACGTAGCGGCGGGGATGGCCCTGCTGACCCTGCGGCAGGAGGTGACCTTCACGGTGTCCTCCAGCATCGAATACCTGTCCGCCGCCCCGGGAACCGGGAAGCTCACCGCCGTGGGCACCGTGGAGAAGATGGGCGGGCACATGGGCTTCAGCCGCACGGACATCCGGGACGAGGGCGGCCAGCTCATTGCTGCCCTGCGGACGGTGATGTATCTGACGGGCCGCCCGCTGGAGCTATGAGAGCCTTTTTCAGGCGGCACCGGGGGCTGCACGTCTGGCTTTTGTCGGTGTGCGGGGTGCTGGCCCTGTACTTTGCCCTGCGGCCGGTGCCGGGCCTGATGAACTGGGTCAGCCGCCAGGTGGTGATGCCCCTGGAGCGGGCGGTGGCGGCGGTGTGCTATCGGGCGGACTTCTCCGTGGCAGAGCTGCTGTACGCCATAGCGGCGGGAGTGGTTCTGCTGTGGATGGGGGCCACCGTCCGGCGGCTGATCACGGAAAAGGGCCGCCGGGGGCGGATCGTGTACCGGTTCGTACTGACGGCGGTGTGCACCGTGCTGACGGTGTACGCCGGGTTCAGCCTGCTGTGGGGCGTCAACTACTACGCCGAGTCCTTTCAGGAGCAGTCCGGCGTATATGCCCGGGAGTCCACCCCGGAGGAGCTGGCCCGGGTGACGGAGTATTTCGCCCGGCAACTGGCCGGCTGCGCCGATCAGGTAAAGCGGGACGAAAACGGCCTCTTTGCCGAAAGCCGGGCGGACATCTTCGCCCACAGCATGGAGGTGCTCGACGGGATATACGACGAGTTTCCGTGCCTGCGGATGGAGGACCGGGTGCCCAAGGGGGTGCGGTTTTCCACGGCCCTCAGCGCCATGGACTTCACGGGGTTTTACTTCCCCTTTACCGGGGAGGCCAACCTGAACATCGACAGCCCCGCCTGCTATCTGCCCAGCACCATTGCCCATGAGATGGCCCATCAGCGGGGCATCGCCTCGGAGCAGGAGTGCAATTTCATCGCCATTGCCGCCTCCACCACGGCGCAAAGCCCGGCGTATCGCTACTCCGGGTGGCTGATGGGGTTCACCTACCTCTCCAACGCCCTGTACCGGGCGGATCAGGAGGCCTGGAAGCAGGTGCGGGTGCTGCTGCCGGACACGGTGGTGGCGGACCTGCGGGACAACTCCGCCTATTGGGCGGAATTTGAGGGTCCGGTAAACGACGCGGCCCAGAAGGTGTACGACTCCTTCCTGAAAAGCAGCGGCGAGTCCCGGGGGACCCAGAGCTACGGCACCGTGGTGGATATGCTGATGGCGTATTATGGATAAGTCAAAAAAGGCGCTGCCCTTTTAGTGACGGGGACTGTTCCGGTGGGACGGTCCCCGTTTTTTTGACGAAAATGCCAATTTCCTGGTGACAACCCGCCGCCTATCCCGTATAATAGACCCCACAGGCCCTCCGGGGCCTGGATAGGGAAATATAGGGAAAACGGAAGGAGAAGCCACATGACAGACATTCAGATCGCCCAGCAGGCCGCGCCCCTGCCCATCGGCGATATTGCCGCCGCCTGCGGCATCGACCCCCAGTATCTGGAGCAGTACGGCCGGTATAAGGCCAAGATCGACTACCGCCTGCTGCGGGACCGGGCGGACCGGCCCGACGGCAGGCTGATCTTAGTCACCGCCATCACCCCCACCCCCGCCGGGGAGGGGAAAACCACCACCACCGTGGGCCTTACCGACGGCCTGCGGAAAATCGGCAAAAACGCCGTGGCCGCCCTGCGGGAGCCGTCCCTGGGGCCGGTGTTCGGCGTGAAGGGCGGGGCCGCCGGAGGCGGCTATGCCCAGGTGATCCCCATGGAGGACATCAACCTCCACTTCACCGGGGATTTCCACGCCATCGGGGCGGCCAACAACCTGCTGGCCGCTCTGCTGGACAACCACATCCAGCAGGGCAACGCCCTGGGCATCGACTGCAAGCAGATCGTGTGGAAGCGCTGCGTGGACATGAACGACCGCCAGCTCCGCCACGTTATCGACGGCCTGGGAGGCCGGATGCAGGGGGTGCCCCGGGAGGACGGGTTCGACATCACCGTGGCCAGCGAGGTCATGGCCGTGCTGTGCCTGGCCAGCGATATTCCGGATCTGAAGGCCCGGCTGGGCCGGATGATCGTGGCCTATACCTTTGACGGGCGGCCGGTGACGGCCCACGATCTCAAGGCGGAGGGGGCCATGACGGCCCTGCTGAAGGATGCGCTGAAGCCCAACCTGGTGCAGACGTTGGAGCACTCCCCTGCCCTGATCCACGGCGGGCCCTTTGCCAACATCGCCCACGGGTGCAACAGCGTCACCGCCACCCGGATGGCCCTGAAATTGGGGGACTATGCCGTTACCGAGGCGGGCTTTGCCGCCGACCTGGGGGCGGAGAAGTTTTTCGACATCAAGTGCCGCCTGTCCGGCCTGCGGCCCTCCGCCGTGGTGATCGTGGCCACGGTGCGGGCGCTGAAATACCACGGCGGCGTGCCCAAGGCGGAGCTGAACCGGGAGGACCTGTCCGCCCTGGAAAAGGGTCTGCCCAACCTGCTGCACCATGTGGGCACCATCCGCAACACCTTCCACCTGCCCTGCGTGGTGGCCGTCAACGCCTTCCCCACGGACACGGCGGAGGAGCTTCGGCTGGTGCAGGAGCGGTGCCGGGAGCTGGGAGTCAACGCCGTGCTGTCGGAGGTCTGGGCCAAGGGCGGCGAGGGAGGCCGGGACCTGGCCCGGGAGGTGGTGCGCCTGTGCGATCAGCCCCGGCTGGAGGAGTTCACCTTCGCCTATCCCGACAACACCTCCCTGATCTATAAGCTCAACTCCATTGTGGGCCGGGTGTACGGCGGCAGTCAGGCGGTGCTGACCCCCGCCGCCCAGAAGCAGCTGAAGCGGCTGACGGAGCTGGGCTTCGGCGACCTGCCGGTGTGCATGGCCAAGACCCAGTATTCCCTGTCCGACGACCCGGCCCTGCCGGGGGCCCCCAGGGACTTCACCGTCACCGTCCGCAGTCTGAAGGTCAGCGCCGGAGCGGGGTTCATCGTGGCCTATACCGGAGACATCATGACCATGCCGGGCCTGCCCCGGGTCCCGGCGGCGGAGAACATCGACGTGGACGAAAACGGCGTCATCACCGGGCTGTTTTGAGAGGATACATGTAGAAGAACACGCACCCCCGGCGGGAATCCGCCGGGGGTGCGTGTTGTTTTCAATTTTTAGGCGTTTTCCGCGATATAGCGGGCCACATACACGCCGCTGGCGCTGGCGTGGGACAGGGAGTGGGTCACGCCGCTGCCGTCGCCGATGACGAACAGGCCCGGGTGGCAGGTCTGGAGGTTCTTGTCCAGCTGGACCTCCATGTTATAGAACTTCACCTCCACGCCATAGAGCAGGGTGTCGTCGTTGGCGGTGCCCGGGGCGATCTTGTCCAGGGCGTAGATCATCTCGATGATGCCGTCCAGGATGCGCTTGGGCATCACCAGGCTCAGGTCGCCGGGGGTGGCGGACAGGGTGGGGGTCACGAAGCTCTCCTCGATGCGCTTGGGGGTGGACCGCTGGCCCCGGATCAGGTCGCCGAAGCGCTGGATGATGACGCCGCCGCCCAGCATGTTGGACAGCCGGGCGATGCTCTCGCCGTAGCCGTTGGAATCCTTGAAGGGCTCGGAGAAGTGCTTGGCCACCAGCAGGGCGAAGTTGGTGTTCTCGGTGTGCATGGCCGGGTCCTCATAGCTGTGGCCGTTGACGGTGACGATGCCGTTGGTGTTCTCGTTGACCACCGCGCCCTTGGGGTTCATGCAGAAGGTGCGCACCCGGTCCTGGAACTTCTCGGTGCGGTAGACGATCTTGCTTTCATACAGCTCGTCGGTCAGGTGGGCGAACACCTCATAGGGCAGCTCCACCCGGACGCCGATGTCCACCCGGTTGGACTTAGTGGCAATGTCCAGCTCCCGGCACACCTGCTCCATCCACTTGCTGCCGCTGCGGCCCACGGAGATGACGCAGTAGCGGCCATCGTAGCTGCCCTGGTCCGTCACCACCCGGTAGCTGCCGTCGGTGCGCTCCACGGACTGCACCGGCGTGTCGAAGTAGATGTCCATCTTGTCCTTCAGCCGGTTATACAGGTGCTCCAGCACCACCAGGTTCTTGTCCGTGCCCAGGTGGCGCACGGAGGCGTCCAGCAGGTGCAGGTCATTCTCCAGGCACAGCTTCTTGATGGGGGTTGCGCCGGTGGAGTACAGGTGGGTGCCCTCGCCGCCGTTTGCCACGTTGATTTCGTCCACATATTCCATCAGCTCCAGGGCCTGCTTTTTGCCGATGTATTCGTGCAGGGTGCCGCCGAACTGGTTGGTGATGTTGTATTTGCCGTCGGAAAAGGCCCCGGCCCCGCCGAAGCCGTTCATAATGGCGCAGGTGGGGCACTTGACGCAGGACTTCACCTTCACGCCGTCAATGGGACAGTGCCGCCGGGCCAGGGCATGTCCCGCCTCAAACAGGGCGATCTTCAGGTCCGGCCGCTTCTCCAGCAGCTCATAGGCGGAGTAGATTCCGCCGGGGCCTCCGCCCACGATCAGCACATCATACTGCATAGTCATTTCCTCCTGATTCACATAGTCATACACATATAATATACCACCAGCCGCCCGGTGAAACAAACAACTTTTCCTTATGTCTGCCATTTCCTTGTATCTTACCCCCCGTTATGGTACAATAACCCCAAAACGTATAAGGAGGGGCCGCCTATGAGCCGCGCCGATGAAATATTTCAGCAGAACTGCCGGGACATCCTGGAAAACGGGGTGTGGGACACGGACCAGAACGTCCGCCCCCACTGGGAGGACGGTACCCCGGCCCACACGGTGAAGAAATTCGGCATCGTCAACCGCTATGACCTGCGGCAGGAGTTTCCCATTCTCACCATCCGCCGCACCTATTTCAAGACCTGCATCGACGAGCTTCTGTGGATCTGGCAGAAGAAGTCCAACAACATCCACGACCTGCGGGGCCACATCTGGGACAGCTGGGCCGACGAAAACGGCTCCATCGGCAAAGCCTACGGCTATCAGCTGGGGGTGAAGCACCAATACCCGGAGGGGGCGTTTGACCAGGTGGACCGGGTGCTGTATGACCTGCGGCACAATCCCGCCTCCCGGCGGATCATGACCAATCTGTATAACTTCCAGGACCTGCACGAGATGGCCCTGTACCCCTGCGCCTATTCCGTGACCTTCAACGTGTCGGGCCGGACCCTGAACGCCATTCTGAACCAGCGGTCCCAGGATATGCTGACGGCCAACAACTGGAACGTGGCCCAGTATGCCGTGCTGGTGCATATGATGGCCCAATCCTCCGGCCTGGAGGCCGGGGAGCTGGTCCACGTCATCGCCGACGCCCACATCTATGACCGGCACGTCCCCCTGGTGCGGCAGCTGCTGGAGCGGCAGGGCCGCCCGGCCCCGGCCTTTGTCATGGACCCGGAGGTGACGGATTTCTATCGCTTCACCAGGGACAGCTTCCGGCTGGAGGGGTACGATCCCCTGCCCTTTGACGAAAAGATCCCCGTGGCCATATGACGGCCCGCGTTTTTCTTGACCGGAAATCCCCGGTGGGGTATAATAAACTTTGTTAAAAAAGGCTTTGCCTTTTTTAACAAAGTTTGCAGTCTGCCGCGGGCGGCAAACTCTGCGAGGCTTTAATAAGAACGACAGTCTCTTAAATTTCTGAACCCGGAGGCGATGGGATGAAAAAAATCGTTCACAAACCGGCTGCGCCGCTGTATGCGGCGGCGGCCGCATGGGTGCTGTATGCCCTGCTGTTCCCCCTGTACCGGCCGGGGCACTTTGTCATAGCCCTGGCGGCCTCCGCCGCGGTGTACGGCATCGCCCGGCTGTTCTGCAAGGATATTGTGGAGGAGGTGCCCCAGGAGCCGGAAACCACCGGCAACCAGGAGCTGGACCAGATGATCGCCCAGGGCCAGGGGGCTCTGGACGAAATGCGCCGCCTGAACGACAGCATCCAGGATGCGGCCATCAGTGCCCAGATTGAGCGGCTTTCCCAGGTGTCCGACAAGATTTTTCAGCAGGTGCAGAAGAATCCCTCCCAGCTGCCCCAGATCCGCAAGTTCATGAGCTACTACCTGCCCACCACCCTGAAGCTGCTGCGGGCCTATGACGACATGAGCCGCCAGGGCGTCCAGGGGGAGAACATCACCGGCACCATGGAGCGGGTGCGGGGCATGATGAGCACCATCGTCACCGCCTTCGAGCGGCAGCTGGACAGCCTGTTCGGCGACCAGGCCCTGGATATCTCCACGGATATCACAGTGCTGGACAACATGATGGCCCGGGAGGGCCTCAGCGACGACCCCATCCACCGCACCCAGGCAAAGCCTGACGACGGCCCCCAGGACGACGGGATCCAATTGGAGCTTTAAGACACCATTACTCATAAAGGAAGGACGATTACCATGACCGATAACATGACCCCCCAGCTGACCCTGGACCCCACCGCCGCTGCCGCCGAGGCAGTGCCCACTCTGACCCTGACTCCGGAAGCCCCGGAGGCCCCCCAGGTGGAGGAGGAAAAGAAAATTGAGCCCGTGGAGATGGACGAAAAGCTGCTGACCGACGCGGAAAAGAAGGCGGTGGAGGATTTCTCCCGCAAGATCGACATCCGGGACACCAACATGATTTTGCAGTACGGCGCGGCGGCCCAGAAGAGCGTGGCGGGCTTCTCCGAAAACGCCCTGAACAGCGTCCGCAACAAGGACCTGGGCGAGATCGGCAAGGACCTGAGCCAGCTGGTGGTGGAGCTGAAGGGCTTCGGCGAGGAGGAGGAAAAGAAGGGCCTGGCGGGCCTGTTCAGAAGGACCGGCAACCGGCTGGAGACCATGAAGGCCCAGTACGGCAAGGTGGAGGCCAACGTGGACAAAATCGCCCAGAGCCTGGAGCAGCACCAGATCACCCTGCTGAAGGATGTGGCCATGTTTGACCAGATGTATGAGCTGAACCTGAAGTATTACAAGGAACTGACCATGTATATCCTGGCCGGGAAGAAGCGGCTGGCGGAGGTGCGGTCCACGGAGCTGGAGGAGCTGCGCAAGAAGGCGGAGCAGACGGGTCTTGCCGAGGACGCCCAGGCCTACAACGACCTAGTGAACCTGTGCAACCGGTTTGAAAAGAAGCTCCACGACCTGGAGCTGACCCGGATGGTGTCCGTGCAGATGGGGCCCCAGACCCGCCTGCTGCAGAACAATGACACCCAGATGATCGAGAAGATCCAGTCCTCCCTGGTGAACACCATCCCCCTGTGGAAGAGCCAGATGGTGCTGGCCCTGGGCATGGAGCACAGCCGTCAGGCCACCGCCGCCCAGAACGCCGTCACCGAGATGACCAACCAGCTGCTGCGCAAGAACGCCGACACCCTGAAGATGGGCACCATCGCCACCGCCAAGGAGGCCGAGCGCTCCATCGTGGACATCGAGACCCTGCAGCACACCAACCAGCAGCTGATCTCCACCCTGGACGAGGTCATGAACATCCAGAAGGAGGGCGCGGAGAAGCGCAAAGCCGCCGAGGCGGAGCTGGGCCGCATCGAGGGCGAGCTGAAGCAGAAGCTGCTGGAGCTCCGGGGCTGATGCCCGCACACAGACTTTCCCCGAAAGGACCGGTGGCGTCACCATGAAATTCTATCAAAAACGGGGCTTTGCGCTGGTGGTGCTGATTCTGGCCATCATCGGCTCCGGCGTTTACGGCATCAGCAAAAAGCCCGCCGCCCTGCCGGAGGTGTCCTATTACAACTGGATCTGCGACGAGGCGGGCCTGCTGGACCAGGAGACCCGGCAGACCATCCAGGACTATAACACCGCCTGGAACAAGCAATATTACGCCGTGGTGGCGGTGGCCGCCGTGGACGATATCCGGGGCTGGTCCAGCGAGGACTACGCCCGGGAGCTGGGGGCCAGGTGGGGCCTGGGAGCCAACGATATGCTGCTGCTCCTGGTCAAGGGCGGCGACTGGTATGTGGCCTGCGGCGACAACCTGGCGGACCTGATGACCGACACCCAGCAGACCCGGCTGAAAACCGCCCTGGACACCCCCTACTATGCCGGGGATTATTCCCAGGCAGCGGTGGATTTCTTCCGCCAGTCCGACGTGGTCCTGGCCCAGACCCTGGGCCGCTCAAGTACCGGCGGTCAGTCCCCGGCTCCGGGCCAGCGCTGGCAGGAGCCTGCCGGCGCCTCCGGCGTCAGCATCGCCGGTGTGGTGCTGCTGATCGTGTGCATTTTCGTGGTTTGGGCGCTGCTGGACCGCATGCGCTACAACCGCTATCGCCGGCGTCCGGCTATGATGGGCGGGCCGGTGTACTATCCCATTTTCTGGGGCCGCAGGCCCCGGGCGCCCCGGCCGCCCCGTCCCCCTCGGGGTCCCGGCGGTCCCATGGGTGGACCCATGGGCGGCGGTCCCCGTCCGCCTCGGCCCACACCGCCCCGTCCGCCCCGGTCTAACGGGCCCCGGCCCGGCGGCAGCTTCGGCGGCGGGTCCAGGTCCGGGGGCTTCGGCAATCGCGGCGGCTTTGGCGGCGGCGGACGCTCCTCCGGCGGCAGCCGGGGCGGCGGCTTCGGCGGCAAGGGCGGCTTCGGCGGCGGACGCCGCTGAGATCCATCCCCGACAATCCAATAAAAATCGCACCTCAGGGGTCCCGGATATCCGGGACCCCTGAGGTGCTTAAAGGAAGAAAGATGAAAGAAGAAAGAGAGAGTAAAAGGGAAATGCGAAATATATCCAGTGATGCTTCCGAAGAAGCCGTCACGCTGCCTTAATTACCCCGGCCGCCGTTGCCCCGGCCGAAGAAGTAGTCGTACAGGTCGCCGTAGGAATCCTGCTGACCCTGGTTCTGGTTGGGGGAATCGTCCTCGGTGCCGGTGGTCTGAGGCTGCTGGTCGAAGGTCAGGCTCAGGGTGATCTCCTGGCCGCCGCGCCACACGGTAAGGGTGACGGTGTCGCCGGCCTTGAAGCCCTTCTTGGCCATGGACAGGTCGCTCATGGAGGTGATCTCCGTGTCGTTGAGCTTGGTGATGACGTCGCCCAGCTGCAGGCCCGCCTTTTCACCGGCGCCGCCCTTTTCCACGGCGTAGACGAACACGCCCTGGGTCACGTTGATGTTGTACTGGGCAGCCATCTGCTCGGTCATACTGCCGGCCTTGATGGCCATGTAGGCCTTATCGGTGACCTGGCCGTTTTCCATGATGTCGGTGATGATGGTCTGGACATCGCTGATGGGGATGGCAAAGCCGATGCCCTCCACCGTGGTATTGGAATAGCTGGAATACTTGGCGGACACAATGCCCACCACTTCACCGTACAGGTTCATCAGGGGGCCGCCGGAGTTGCCGGGATTGATGGAGGCGTCCACCTGGATCATGTTGAAGGGGGTGCCGTCCACGTTGATGGCCCGGTCGCAGCAGGACACGATGCCCTGGCTCATGGAGAAGGTCAGCTCGCCCAGGGGATTGCCGATGGCCATCACCGTGTCGCCCACGTTGACGTCGGCGCTCTTGCCCAGGGTCACGGCCTGGAGGCCGGTGGCCTCGATCTTCAGCACGGCCACATCATAGTCGCTGTCGCCGCCCACTACAGTGGCGGGATAGGTATCGCCGTTATACAGGGTGACGTTGACGCTGCTGGCGCCGGACACCACGTGCTGGTTGGTGACGATATAGCCGTCCTGGGTGATGACGAAGCCGCTGCCGGAGGAGGCGGACTCCACCTTCTGGCCGAAGATGTTGGTGGACACGGCGGAGCAGTTGATGGACACCACGCTGTTCACCGTGGAGGCGTACACCTCGGCGGGGGTCATCAGGGTCTGGCCGTCCACGGATTTGACGCTGACGGCGGAAGCCGTGCGGCCGGACTCCTGAATGGTGGCCTTGCCGCCCCGGCGGGCCAGGGACGCACCGCCGAAGCCGCACAGGCCGCCGATCAGGGCGCAGCACAGAACCAGAGCCGTGACTTTGGTGCCGGCCTTTTTCCAGAAGGAGCCCTTTTCCGGCCTGGGGGGCTGGGGGTCATCCTGGCAGGTGCCGGTGGTGTAGGCCGCAGGCTCCTCCGGGGAGACCGGATCCTCCGGCCGGGATGCCGGCTGCCAGCTGGTCTGGCTGGGGTCGGGCTGTCCGGGCTGGGGCTCCCGGTCCTTGGAATAACTGTAGTGATACAGGCTGTTTTCATCGTTGAAAGCGCCCTGATTGTTCTCGTCGTTGACACCGTTATACATAACTGTGAACCTCCTATTGTCGGGCGGGGCGGGATGTGGTATGATGTGGTATCATGCTCCGCCGCTGTGGTTTTCCTTTCGATGGTTTATAGTATACGCGGAAACCTTAAGCGAAGCTTTAAGAAACGGCGGAAAAATTTGAACATTCTATGAAGAAAGGGGGCGGAAGCCCATGGTCAGGATCGAGGGGCTGAAGCTGGCCCCGGGGCAGGATGAGCAGCTGCTGCGGGGCAAGGCCGCCCGGCTGCTGCGGGTGCCGGAGGGGGACATTCTGTCCCTTCAGGTGCTGCGCCGGGCCATCGACGCCCGGGAGGAGCTGCACTTTGTCTATACGGCGGCGGTGACCCTGCGGCAGGAGAAGGCCGCACTGCGGTGGGTCCGGGACCGGCGGGTAACGCCGTATACGCCGGAGGTATACCGGCTGCCGGGGACCCTGGCGGCCCACGAGACGCCGCCGGTGGTCATCGGGGCCGGTCCGGGGGGCCTGTTCGCGGCCCTTGTTCTGGCCCGGTGCGGCCTGCGGCCCATCGTGCTGGAGCGGGGGCAGGACGCCGTGACCCGGCAGCGGGACGTGGCGTCCTTCTGGCGCACCGGAGTGCTGGACCCGGAGTCCAACGTACAGTTCGGCGAGGGCGGCGCCGGGGCCTTTTCCGACGGGAAGCTGAACACCGGCACCCGGGACCGGCGGCACCGGTGGATTTTGGAGCAGCTGGCGGCCTGCGGCGCGCCGGAGAGCATCCTGGTGGATGCCAAGCCCCATGTGGGCACGGATATGCTCCATGTGACCCTGGTGAACCTGCGGCGGCAGTTGCTGGACCTGGGGGCCCAGGTGCGGTTCGGCCACCGGGTCACCGGACTGCGGGTCCGGGACGGGGCCTTGGAGGGGCTGGAGGTGTCGTCGCCGGAGGGGAGCTATGTGCTGCCGGCCAGGCAGGCGGTGCTGGCCCTGGGCCACAGCGCCCGGGATACCTTTGAGATGCTGCACGCCGCCGGGGTGCGGATGGAGCAGAAGCCCTTCGCCGTGGGAGTGCGGATCGAGCACCGGCAATCGGACATGGACGCGGCCCAGTACCGGAGGTTTGCCGGGCACCCATGCCTGCCCGCCGCCGGCTATAAGCTGTCATGCCACCTGGAAAACGGGCGCAGCGCCTTCTCCTTCTGCGTCTGCCCCGGGGGGCAGGTGGTGGCCGCCGCGTCGGAGGAGGGCCGGGTGGTCACCAACGGCATGAGCGAATATGCCCGGGACCGGGAGAACATCAACGGCGGCCTGCTGGTGAACGTGACGCCGGAGGACTTTGGAAGCGGGCATCCCCTGGCGGGGGTGGCCTTTCAGCGGCAGCTGGAGGAGGCGGCCTTCCGCCTGGGCGGCGGGGGCTATGCGGCTCCCTGCCAGCGGGTGGAGGATTTTCTGGCCGGGCGGCCCTCCACGGGGCCGGGGCGGGTGATCCCCAGCTATCGGCCCGGGGTCCGGTGGACGGACCTGCGGCAGTGTCTGCCGGAGTTCGTGTGGCAGACCATGGCCCTGGCGCTGCCGATGCTGGATGGAAAGGTCCGGGGCTATGCCCAGGGGGACGCCGTGCTGACGGCGGTGGAGACCCGGTCGTCGTCGCCGGTGCGGATTATAAGAGATGATAGCGGTCAGTGCAATGTCCGGGGGCTGTACCCCTGCGGCGAGGGGGCGGGCTATGCCGGAGGCATCCTGTCCGCCGCCGCCGACGGCATGCGCTGCGCGGAAAAAATATGGGAGGTATACGGCAAATGAGAAAAATCGCGGTGATGGAGGACTTCCTGACGCCGGAGCGCCGGAAAAAGGTGCTGGATACGGCGGAAAAGTGCGGCTTTGCGGTGGATTTTTACGGGCGGGGCGCGGCCCCGGCCCAGGGTCTGGAGCAGTATGAGATCATTTACGGCTGGTGCAATCCCCAGGACCTGAAGCGGGCCACGGGGCTGAAGTGGTACTGCTGCGGCTTCGCCGGGGTGGACCAGCTGTCCGACGACAGCCTGTATGCCAGCCCCGACGTGGTGCTGTCCAACTCCTCCGGAGCCTACGGCCTCACCATCAGCGAGCACATCCTCATGGTGACGCTGATGCTGCTGCGGCGGATGCCGGAGTTCCAGGACATCGTCCGGCGGCGGGAATGGGTGTCGGAGCTGCCTATGCGGTCCATTTACGGCAGCCGCATCACGGTGCTGGGAGCCGGGGACATCGGCACCAATTTCGCCCGGCGGGCCAAGGCCCTGGGAGCGGGACACATCTGCGGCGTGTCCCGCAGCGGCCGGAACCCGGACCCCGCCTATGACCGGATGCTGCCCCAGGAGCAGCTGGACCAGGTGCTGCCGGAGACGGAGATCCTGGTGATGGCTCTGCCGTCGGTGGCGGACACCGTGGGCATCCTCAGCCGGGAGCGCATCGCCTTACTGCCCCGGGACGCCATTGTGGTGAACGTGGGCCGGGGCACCGCCATCGACCAGGAGGCCCTGATGGAGGCCCTGAACGCCGGGCGCATCGCCGGGGCGGCCCTGGACGTGGTGGTGCCGGAGCCGCTGCCCAGGGAGCACCCCCTGTGGAGCACCCGGAACCTGCTGCTGACGCCCCACATTTCGGGGAATATGTCCCTGGGCTACACCTGCGACATCAACGTGGATATGTTCTGCCGGGATCTGGAAAACTACGCCGCCGGCCGTCCCCTGGAGCACCGGGTGGACCGGAAGCGGGGCTATTAAAAGCTTGTCCCAAAAGGCTTGCGAGCTGAGCAGGGCCGCCCGGGAGGGCGGCCCTGCTGCTTTATATTACTGCTTTGACGCCTGCTTCATGGACAGGCTGATGCGGCGCTTCTTTTCGTCCACCTCCAGGACCGTCACCTTTACCACGTCTCCCACGGACACCACCTCCGACGGGTGGCGGATGAACCTGTTGCAGACCTGGGAGATGTGGACCAGGCCGTCCTGGTGGACGCCGATGTCCACGAACACGCCGAAATCCACCACATTGCGGACGGTGCCCGTCAGCACCATGCCGGGGGCCAGGTCCTTGATCTCCAGCACGTCCGTCCGCAGGATGGGGGCAGGCAGGTCGTCCCGGACGTCCCGGCCCGGCTTGGCCAGCTCCGCCGCCACGTCCCGCAGGGTGGGAACGCCTACGTTCAGCCGGGCGGCGGTCTCCTCCCAGCCCAGGGCCTTCACCTTCTGGGGCAGGTCCGCCAGCCTCCCGGCGGACACATCCGCCAGCGTATAGCCGCACAGGGTCAGCAGTCCCTCCGCGGCGGCGTAGCTCTCCGGATGAACGCCGGTGTTGTCCAGCACAGACTTGCTCTCCGGCACCCGCAGGAAGCCCGCCGACTGCTGGAAGGCCTTGGGCCCCAGCTTGGGCACCTTCAGAAGCTGACGGCGGCCGGTGAAGGCGCCGTTTTCCTCCCGGTATTTCACGATATTTTTGGCGGTGGCGGCGTTCAGGCCGGACACCCGGCCCAGCAGGCTGGCGGAGGCGGTGTTCACGTCCACGCCCACGGCGTTGACGCAGTCCTCCACCACCCCGGACAGCGTCTCGTCCAGGCGTTTCTGGGGCATATCGTGCTGATACTGGCCCACGCCAATGGCCTTGGGGTCGATCTTCACCAGCTCGGCCAGGGGGTCCTGCATCCGCCGGGCGATGGACACGGCGCTGCGCAGGTTCACGTCATACTCCGGGAACTCCTCCGCCGCCAGCTTGCTGGCGGAGTATACGGAGGCCCCGGCCTCGTTGACCATCATATAGCTGACGCCGCCTCCCAGGGCCCGGATCATCTCCACCGCCATCTGCTCGGTTTCCCGGCTGGCGGTGCCGTTGCCGATGGCGATGTGGGTGACGCCGTGGCGGCGGACCAGACGGGACAGCCGGTCGATGGCCTCCTGCTTCTGGCGGGGGCCGTAGGTGGGGTACACCACGGCGGTGTCCAGCACCCGGCCGGTGCCGTCGATGACCGCCACCTTGCAGCCGTGGGCATAGCCGGGGTCCAGGCCCATGGTGACGTGGCCCTTTACCGGGGGCTGCATCAGCAGGGGCTTCAGGTTCAGGCCGAAGTTGGCAATGGCCCCCTCGCAGGCGGCGTCAGTCAGGTCGGACCTGGCCTCCCGCTCCAGGGAGGGGTAGATCAGCCGGTCATAGGCATCCTCGCAGGCGGCCTTGATAAACTCCATAGCCCGGGACCCGGGTCGCACCACCGCCCGGCGCAGAGTCATCAGACCCAGCTCCCGGTCCAGCAGCACGGTGACGGAGAGGACGCCCTCCTTTTCGCCCCGGTTGATGGCCAGGACCTGGTGCCCGGCCAGCTTGGCGATGGGCTGGTCAAAGTCGTAATACAGCCGGTAAACGGTGTCCTCCTCCGTGGCGGCCAGACTCCGCAGATGTCCCTGCCGGCGCAGCAGCTCCCGCAGGGTCTTGCGGATGGCGGCATCGTCCGACAGCAGCTCTGCTACGATGTCGTTGGCCCCCTGGAGGGCGTCGACCAGAGTCTCCACCCCCTTCTCCGGGTCCACATAGTCCCGGGCGGCCTCCTCCGGAGCCGGGCAGTCCCGGCCCTGGTCCAGCAGCAGAAGGGCCAGGGGCTCCAGGCCCTTCTCCCGGGCCACCGTGGCCCGGGTGCGGCGCTTCTGTTTATAGGGACGGTACAGGTCCTCCACCTCCGCCAGGGTGGCGGCGCTGTCGATGGCGGCGGACAGCTCGTCGGTGAGCTTCCCCTGGCCGTCGATGGCGTTTTTCACCTCCTGGCGGCGCTGGTCCAGGTTCCGCAGATAGTTCAGCCGGTCCTCCAGGGTCCGCAGGGCGGTGTCGTCCATGCTGCCGTGCAGCTCCTTGCGGTAGCGGGCGATGAAGGGGATGGTATTGCCCTGGTCCAGCAGGTCGATGACGTTCTGCACATGGGCCAGGGGCTTGTCCAGCTCCCGGGCCAGAATTTCGGCAATGGTGGGCATAAAATACTCCTTTCTTCCGGGGAAAAACCGGGACGGAGCCTGTCCGTCCCGGTTTTTTCACTTGTGATACAGGCGCTTGATCTCGTACCGGGGCTGGCAGCTGACGTGGATGCCCAGGCGCTTATACAGCTTCTCGTCCTCCTCGGAGATAATCACGGAGAAGTGGGCGTCGCAGCCCCGGAGGTCGTCCAGCTTCTTCAGCACCCGCTCCGCCAGGGGGTTGGTGACGGCGGAGATGGACAGGGCGATAAGCACCTCGTCGGAGTGCAGCCGGGGGTTCCGGTGGCCCAGGTGGGAAATCTTCATGTCGCTGATGGGGGCGATGATGGACGACGGCAGCAGGTCCAGCTCCTTGTCGATACCCGCCAGGGCCTTGATGGCGTTCAGCAGCAGCGCTGCCGAGGGTCCCAGCAGGGAGCTGTTCTTTCCGGTGACCACCCGGCCGTCCGGCAGGACCATGGCCCCGGCGGGGGCGGCGGTCTCCTCCGCCTTTTTCAGGCAGGCCGCCACGGCGGGGCAGATATCCGGCGTGACCCCGGCCTGCTGCATGATGATCTCCAGCTTGCGCACCACATCGTCGTCGCACTTGCCCCGGACCCGGTCCACCATACCGGCATAGTACCGGCGGAGGATCTCCATCCGGGAGGCCTCCTGGCATACCGCATCGTCCACAATGGCGAAGCCCGCCATGTTCACGCCCATGTCCGTGGGGGACTGATAGGGGGACGTGCCCTGAATCCGCTGGAACATGGCGTTGAGCACCGGGAAAATCTCCACATCCCGGTTGTAGTTCACGGTGGTCTTGCCGTAGGCCTCCAGGTGGAAGGGGTCGATCATGTTCACGTCGTTCAGGTCCGCCGTGGCCGCCTCATAGGCCAGGTTCACCGGGTGCTTCAAAGGCAGGTTCCAGATGGGGAAGGTCTCATACTTGGCGTAGCCAGCCCGGACGCCCCGCTTGTTCTCATGGTACAGCTGGCTCAGGCAGGTGGCCATCTTGCCGCTGCCGGGGCCGGGGGCCGTTACCACCACGATGGGGCGGGTGGTTTCGATATAGTCGTTTTTGCCCAGGCCGTCGTCGGACACGATGTGGGCCACGTCCGAGGGGTATCCGGCAATGGGATAGTGGCGATAGCTCCGGACGCCCAGGGCCGTCAGCCGCTTGATGAAGGCGTCCGCCGCCGGCTGCCCGGCGTACTGGGTGATGACCACGGAGCCCACATAGAACCCCAGGCCCCGGAACACGTCCATCAGCCGCAGCACGTCCTCGTCATAGCCGATGCCCAGGTCGCCGCGGATCTTCTTCTTTTCGATGTCTCCGGCGCAGATGGCCACCACGATCTCCACCTCGTCCCGGATGGAGGCCAGCATCCGGATTTTGCTGTCCGGCTGGAACCCCGGCAGCACCCGGGAGGCGTGGTAATCGTCGAACAGCTTGCCGCCGAACTCGATATACAGCTTGTCGCCGAATTGCTCCCGCCGGGCCCGGATGTGCTGGGCCTGGAGGGCCAGGTATTTGTCGTTATCAAAACCGATTTTCATATGTGCTCCCTCTTTCCGGTAATTGCTTCAACCTAACTATTATACACGACCGAGCCCGGAGAGAAAAGGCCTTTTTGCATTTTCCCCTCCGGCAAATTTGCCGGTTTTCGGGGCGGGATTTTGGGCGAAACGCGCCGTTGCGTTTTGCCCCCGGCGGGGGTATACTAAAAGGTACACCACATATGCAGGAGGATGCACACCATGCGCTTTCAGGTTTTGCTGAAAAAGGAAAACGTTCCGGGGACCAATTTCTTCCCCTTTTTCGAGACCGACGACATCCAGGAGGCCAAGGACTTCGCCATGCGGCTGGCCTTTGAGGAGTTCAACCTGGTGAAGGTCATGGACACCAAGCGCCAGGAGCTGGTGCGGGACTTTGACGCCGCCATCTATCGGGAGTAACGCGAATACGGAAAAAAAAGAGGCGCTGCCGCGGCAGCGCCTCTTCTCAATTGGTGGATCGGGTAAATCAGAACCACAGGCCCCAGGCCAGGAAGCCCAGGCAGGCCACCACGCCGGTGAACAGCAGAACGATGACCAGATAGCCCATGATATCCCGGGCAGACAGCTTGGCAATGCCCAGAGCAGGCAGAGCCCAGAAGGGCTGGATCATGTTGGTCCACTGGTCGCCCCAGGCAATGGCCATGGCGGTGCGCCCGGCGTCAATGCCCAGGTTGGCGCCGGCGGGCATCATGATGGGACCCTGAACGGCCCACTGGCCGCCGCCGGAGGGAACGAAGAAGTTCACGATACCGGCCGCCAGGAAGGACAGCATGGGGAAGGTGATGCTGTTGGAGATGTTGACGAAGAACTGGGAGATAACGCTGGCCAGAGACACGCCCTGGTCGTTGGCAGCCACCATCATGCCCATGATACCGGCATAGAAGGGGAACTGCAGCAGGATACCGGCGGCGCCGGCAGCAGCCTCGCCGATGGCGTCCACATAGCGGCGCAGGTCACCGTGGAGCAGGATGCCCAGGAACAGGAAGATCATGTTCACGATGTTCAGGCCCAGGGTGAAGCCGTTCTGGACGAAGTAGTAAACGATGTAGGCAAACCCGGCCACCACCAGGATCACCCACAGGATCTTGGAGTGCTCGATGCGGTCAGCGGGGGTCTTGATCTCGTAGGTCTTGTCCTCCTCATCCTGCAGCAGGGTGGGGTCGATGCAGACGGTGTGGGCCTTGTCGGGATGCATGGCGTAGTTGATGAAGGGCATGGCGATCAGGATCACGACGCACATGATGATGTTCACAGGGTGGAACACGGTGGCGGTGATGGGGGCCTGATAGGTCACCTCACCGAAGGCCTTGCCGGCCACCAGGTCCAGGGGGATGGAGCCGGACAGACCCGCGTGCCAGATCACAAAGCCGGAGTAGGCGGAGGCGATCAGCAGAGGATAGTCCACGGTGGGAACGCGGCGGACTACTTCCTTGGCCAGCAGAGCGCCCACCACCAGGCCGAAGCCCCAGTTCAGCCAGCAGCAGATGGTGGAGACCATGGTGGTGATCACGATGGCCTGCATGTTGTTGTGGCACAGACCCGCCACAGCCCGCAGGGCCTTGCGGCAGGGCTTGGCGGAAGCCATGGCGGAACCGAATACCAGAACCAGGGCCATCTGCATGGAGAACGCCAGCAGGCCCCAGAAGCCCTTTGCGTCGCCCCAGGCGTTGAGCACCTTCAGCGGACCCATTCCCGTGGCAAACATGGCGCCGATGAAAACGATGATGCTCAGGATGATGGCGAACAGGAAGGCATCCGGCAGCCAGCGATTGACCACGCGAACGCAGCCGTTGGTGAATTTCTTGAACACAGACTCACTCTCCTTAATTTGGGGGCGCGGCGCACCGCGCTGTTTCGTTTTCCGGTCCGCCGCCCTATACGCAGCGGACCCGTCTATGTTAATTCTATAACAGTCACAGAATGTTTACAATTGCCAAATCGCTGAATTTTTAACGAACATTTTGTGAAGTGTTACAGATTTCTCGGATTTTTCATATATCACGCTAAAATATCGCAGAAAAGCATAAAGATTCAATAAAGTAATGGAGTTTTCGCGTTAAGTTTTTGGTTGGAGTCACCGAGCGACAGAGCAATAAAAACGGATGAGATTCTCCACTGCGGCGGACAGATTTTCCCGGCAGGAAACCCGCACCTGCTCAAAGGGCAGGGGCAGAGGATTGATGGGGAAGGCGGCGGTGAGGCCCAGCTCATAGGCCCGGGGCAGGGCGGAGACGTCCACCGCCCCGGCCAGGGCCGCGCAGGGAACTCCCAGCTCCCGGGCCCGCCGGGCCACGCCGATGACGGCCTTACCGCCCAGGCTCTGGCTGTCCAGCCTGCCCTCGCCGGTTATGATCAGGTCCGCGTCCGCCGCCAGACGGGGAAAATCCGCCGCATCCAGCAGCATCTCCACCCCCGGCTGCAGCCGGGCGTTCAGAAGGGCCGCCGCTCCCGCGCCGAAGCCGCCTGCCGCGCCGCCGCCGGGCATATCCAGCACGTCCCGGCCTGTGTCCCGGCGCAGCACCGCCGCCAGATGGGCCAGGCCCGCGTCCAGCAGCTGCACCATGTCCGGGTCCGCCCCCTTCTGGGGGCCGAACACGGCGGCAGCGCCCCGGGGGCCGCACAGTGGGTTGTCCACGTCGCACAGCACCGTCACCGGCGGCAGAGGCTCCAGGTTTTCGGCGGAAATGCGGTGGATATTCCCCAGGGAGCCGCCGGTGGGGACAAAGGTCCGGCCCCGGCTGTCGTAAAATTCCACGCCCAGGGCAGCGGCGGCGCCGCAGCCGCCGTCGTTGGTGGCGCTGCCACCCAGGCCCAGCAGCAGACGCCGGGCCCCATGGCGGGCGGCGTGCAGCAGCAGCTGGCCCACGCCGTAGGTGGTAGCGTCCGCCGGGTGCAGATGCTCCCCGGCCAGAGGCAGTCCCGCGGCGGCTGCCAGCTCCACAACGGCGGTTCCGTCAGGCAGCAGGCCGTAAAACCCCGGCGCCGTGCCGCCATAGGGGCCCGTGCAGGGGCATTCGATCCGCTGGCCGCCGCAGGCCGCCAGAAACGCCTCCACCGTACCCTCGCCGCCGTCGGCCAGGGGGATGGAGAGCACCTGTGCCCCGGGGTCCGCCCGCCCGATGGCCTCCCGGGCCACGGCACAGAAGTCCCGGGCGGACAGGGTGCCCTTGAAGGAATCGGGGATGAGAATGTATTTGTGCATATTGCACCTCCCGGTGTAGCTTGTTGTCCATAGGATACTCCATCGGGGGAAAAATAACAAGAGGGCACGGCCCAGCCGCGCCCTCCTGGGGGTGTCCTCCCAATTGTACCATTTTCGGCTGCAATCCGCCCCCTCCCCCGGGCCGCCGAGGGCAGCGGGCCCTACGGACTTGGCTCTCCCTCTGGGAGAACTGTCGGCGCAGCCGACTGAGAGGGCCCGCGCCCCCCGCCTTTTGGTTCACCGGATCTCGATGGCCCCTACCGGACAGCTGTCCGCCGCCTCCTGGGCCGCCAGCCGGCATTCCTCCGGCACCGGGCCGCTGATGGCCCGGGCGGGTTCCCCGGGATCCAGGGTGAACACGTCCGGGCACACCGCCGGACACAGCCCGCACTGGATGCACGTTTTCGCGTGGACCATAGCCTGCATATTCCGCCCCTCCTTTCCGTTGATCTGCCCCTAGTCTGCCCCGTTTCCCGGGGAATTATCGCCTGCTGCCTTGCCCGGGGCAACAAATCATGCTATACTGACAGCATGTATGTATAAAAGGAGTGCGTTTCCATGTCTGATACCATCGCCGCCATTGCCACGGCTCCGGGGCCGTCGGCCATTGGCGTGGTGCGCCTGTCCGGGCCGGACACCTGCGCCGTGCTGGACCGGGTGTTCCGCCCGAAAAACGGCCGCCCCATGTCCCGGCAGGAGCCCCGCCGCCTGGTGCTGGGGGACGTGCTGGACCGGGACGGCCAGGTCATCGACAGCGCCCTGGCGGTGCTGTTCCCCGGCCCCGGCAGCTACACCGGCCAGGACTGCGGCGAGCTGCAGTGCCACGGAAGCCCGGTGGTGCTGGACGCGGCCCTGGCCGCCATGCTTGCCGCCGGAGCCCGCCAGGCCCAGGGCGGCGAGTTCACCCGCCGGGCCTTTCTCAACGGCCGCATGGACCTTTTGCAGGCGGAGGCCGTGGCGGACCTGATCGACGCCGAGACCGCCCAGGCCGCCCACAACGCCGTGGGCCAGCTGGAGGGGGTCCTCAGCCGCACCGTGGCGGAGATTTATGACGGCCTCATGGCCATTGTCTCCCGGTTTTACGCCGTGGTGGACTATCCCGACGAGGACATCGGCGACCTCCAGCGGGAGGACATGCTGGATACCCTCCGCCGCGCCGAAAACCGGCTGGAGGAGCTGCTGGCCACCTTCTCCCGGGGAAAGCTCCTGAAATTAGGGGTCCACACGGTGATCCTGGGCCGCCCCAACGTGGGCAAGTCCTCCCTGCTCAACGCCCTGCTGGGCTATGACCGGGCCATCGTCACCGACGTGGCCGGAACCACCCGGGACACGGTGGAGGAAAAGGTCCGGGTGGGCCATGTGCTGCTGCGCCTGTGCGACACGGCGGGCATCCACCAGACGGAGGACGCCGTGGAGAAGATCGGCGTGGAGCGGGCCCGGGCCGCGGCCCGCCAGGCTTCCCTGGCCCTGCTGGTGCTGGACGGCTCCAGCCCCCTGACCGACGCCGACCGGGAGGCCATGGACCTGGCCCGGCAGGCGCCCAACCTGCTGGTGGCGGTGAACAAATCCGACCTGCCCCGGGCGGTGGACATCGGCCGCCTGGCCGACGAGTTCGACAACGTGGTGTCCCTGTCCGCCCGCAGCGGCGAGGGGGTGTCCGTCCTGTGCGACGCCATCGGGGCCATGTACCCCGACGGGGAGGGCCGCCCCGGGGAGCTGCTGACCAATGCCCGGCAGGCCGACGCCGTGTCCCGGGCTCTGGCCTCCGTCCGCAGCGCCCGCAGCGCCCTGGATATCGGCATGACCCCGGACGTGGTGCTCACCGACGCCGAGGCCGCCCTGGAGGCTCTGGGGGAGCTGAACGGAAAACACATCCGGGACGACCTGATCCAGACCATTTTCTCCCGCTTCTGCGTGGGAAAATAAAAAGACGCAAAAAACGCCGGGACAGGGCTTTCCGTCCCGGCCTGTCCCGGATAAAAACCGGGACAAAGCCCGGCTTTTGCGGGACGTCCCGCCGGAAACCGGGACAGCTTTTGGGAAGGTTTTATGGACAGGAGTGAGGCAAAGAAAAAGGACCAGCTACCCGCCTGCCCGGTGGAGACCACGCTGACCTTGATCGGCGACAAGTGGAAGGTGCTGATCCTCCGGGACCTGATGCCGGGCACCAAGCGCTTCGGCGAGCTGAGAAAATCCGTGGGTGATGTGTCCCAGAAGGTGCTCACCGCCCAGCTGCGGGACATGGAGAAAAGCGGCCTGGTCCGCCGGGAGGTCTATGCCGAGGTGCCGCCCCGGGTGGAGTATTCCCTGACCCCGCTGGGCCGGAGCCTGAAGCCCATTCTGGACTCCATGTGGGCCTGGGGCGAGGGATACAAGGCATCCCTGGAATGAAAAACCGCCGTGAAGCGCTTGAAAAAAGAAGCGCTTCACGGCGGTTTTTGCTATTTTTTCAGCAGAACATAGGTGACGCCCCGGTTTTCGGCGTCCAGATCCCGGTCCTGCCGCAGCCGGGGGCACAGGGCCAGCCACCGGCGGGCCTCCTGGTTGAAGATGCTGAACTCCTCCCCGGGCAGAAAGCACAGCTCCTGCTGCCGCAGCCAGGTGCGGCAGGCAGTGCGCAGCCGCCCGCCCTTGCCGGAGGAGCCGTAGCCATGGATCAGCTTCATGGCCGGGGTCCCCATTTTCCGGGCGGCCTCCACCTCCGCCGCCAGGCGGCGGAGGGCTTCCACGGCGTCGGGCCGCCCCAGCTCCAGATTCAGCTCCCGCACGGGTCTGTCCATGGTTCTCCTCCTATCAGTGCAGCGAAATAGGCAAACAGGGCCTCTGCCCCGGGGGCGTCCGCCCGGCGCAGGCCATAGCTCTGGCGCTCCGGGTGCCACTGGACTCCCAGCACCGGCAGCTGCCGGTGGACCGCCGCCTCCACCACGCCGTCCGGGGACCACTGCACCGCCTGTAAGGGCGAGGCCAGGCGGTCCACCGCCTGGTGGTGGCAGCTGGTGACGGCGGGAGCTTCCCCCAGCAGACGGGCCATCAGCCCCTCCGCCCGGGTGGGGTGCACCAGATCGCCCCGGGGCAGCTGGTGGCCGGGGATATCCCGCAGGGTCCCGCCCCAGTGGACGTTCAGGGCCTGGAGCCCCCGGCAGATCCCCAGAATGGGCCGCCGGGACCGGGCAAAGGAGTCGATCAGAAAGGACTCCGTTCCCGGAAGGGGGCCCCGGATGTCCCCGCCGCCGGGCAGCAGCAGTCCCCCGCAGTCCAGACTGCGGTACAGGTCCCGGCACAGGACCACCCGGGCCCCGGCGCTCTCCAGTGCCGCCAGATAGTTTTCGTATTGACCCGGCACACCGTACAGATAAACAGCAGGCTTCATAGCGTTCCCCTCCCCTGTCTATTATGCGGCGGCGGGGAAGATTATGCCGGGACGGCGGACAAAACAATAAATCCGAACCCACGGCCAATCGGCAAAGGGTTCGGATTATATTGTGTTGGTGGACCTGAAGGGATTCGAACCCTCGACCTCTCGGATGCGAACCGAACGCTCTCCCAGCTGAGCTACAAGCCCATATGAACAGGGCAGCACACCCTGCTCATCTATTATACACATTTCCCGGCGGATTGCAAGCATTTTCTTCCCCAGCGGGCAAAAATCCGGTTCCGGCGGCGGGGCGGGAGCCGATTGTAAAGCCTTCTGATTTGTGATAAAATGCATGCCGGACCATAAAAGACAAAGGAGGCGCGCCATGGACCGGGAAGCCTTTGACCGGAAATATGCCGCCCGGCTGAACCGCCAGCAGCAGGAGGCGGTGCACGCCGTGGAGGGCCCTGTGCTGCTGCTGGCGGTGCCCGGCAGCGGGAAAACCACCGTGCTGGTGACCCGCCTGGGTTATATGCTGTGCTGCTGCGGCATTGCGCCGGACCAGATCCTCACCATGACCTATACCCGGGCCGCCGCCGGGGAGATGAAGCAGCGCTTTGCCGCCCTGTTCGGCCAGGACTGCCCCCATCCCCCGGAGATCCGCACCATCAACGGCGTGTCCTCCAAGATCATCGCCTACTATGCCCAAAATTGCGGCAAAAGGCCGCCCTTCATCCTGGCGGAGGACGAAAGCGCCCTGGCGAAGCTGGTTTCGGACCTGTACCGGGACCTGTGCGGCGAGTACCCCACCCAGAGCGTGGTGAAGGAGCTGCGCAAGAGCATCGCCTATGCCAAAAATATGATGCTGCCGGAGGAGCGGCTGGGGGAGCTGGACACCGGCTTCGAGAAATTCCCGGAGCTGTACCGGGAATACGGCAAGGCCCTGCGGGACAATAAATGGATGGACTATGACGACCAGATGGTGTACGCCAAGAAAATCCTGGAGCTCCACGAGGATGTGCGGACCCATTTTCAGAACCGCTTCCCCTATATCTGCGTGGACGAATCCCAGGACACCTCCCGGATCCAGCACGTCATCATCCGCCTGCTGGCCGGGAAAAGCGGCAACATCTTCATGGTAGGCGACGAGGACCAGAGCATCTATGGCTTCCGGGCCGCCTATCCGGATGCCCTGATGCAGTTTGAACAGACCTATCCCGGGGCCCGGGTGCTGCTGATGGAGGAAAACTACCGCTCCACGCCGGAAATTCTCCGGGCGGCGGACGCCTTCATCCGGAAAAACCACCACCGCCGCCCCAAGACCATCCACCCCACCCGGGCCTCCGGCGCTGCCGTCCGGGTGATCTCCGCCATGGACCGGGCCGACCAGTACTCCTGGCTGGTGAATATGGCGGCCAGCGTCCAGGAGGAGACGGCGGTGCTTTACCGCAACAACGACAGCGCCCTGCCGCTGATCGACCTGCTGGACCGGGGCGGGATACCCTATCGCTGCCGCCGGATGGACGACGCCTTTTTCACCCACCGGATCGTGGCGGACATCCGGGACATCATCGCCCTGGCCCATGACCAGACGGACGCGGAGGTTTTTCTGCGAATCTATTACAAGGTCGGCGGCGGAATTTCCAAAAAGGCGGCGGAGTATGCCTGCCAGAAAAGCCGGGCCACCGGAGGCTCCATCCTCCGGGAGCTGCTGGGCTTTCCGCAGCTGTCCCAATACGGCAGGGACAGCGCCGCCGCTCTGCTGACCATGCTGCCCATGCTTTTGCAGGACACTGCCGCCCAGGGCCTGAGCGGCATCTGGGACGGCCTGCGCTACCGGGACTATGCGGAGCGCCAGAAGCTGGACGGCGGCAAATATGAAATTCTCTGCCTGCTGGCCCGGCAGGAGAGCGGGCTGGAGGGGCTGTGCCGCCGCCTGGACGAGCTGCAGGCCCTGGTGTCGGCCCCCTCCCTGCCCTGCGGCGGGGGACTGATCCTGTCCACCGTCCACTCCAGCAAGGGCCTGGAGTATGACACGGTGTATCTGCTGGACGTGCTGGACGGCATCCTTCCGGCGGTGACGGAGCCGAAGGACGCCGGGCAGCAGGACCAGTATCAGGAGGAGCGGCGGCTGTTCTATGTGGCCGTGACCCGGGCCCGGAACCGGCTGTATCTGTTCTCCTGCTGGAATCGGGAGTCCGCCTTTGCCGACGAGCTGCGCCGGGGGCTGCCCCGGGAATACATCGGGCCGGAGGACGTGTTCGCCTCCCTGAATACGGAGCCGTGCGGAAAGCACTATCGACACGCCGAAAAGGGCGGCGGCGTGATCCGGGCCTGCTGCCGGGGGCAGTGCATGGTGGCCTATGCCTCCGGCGAGACGGAGTTCCTGACCCTGGGCCAGATGGTGGACCGGCGGGCCGTGGCCTGGAGGGCCCCGGACCGGCCGGCTCCGGCGGCGGTGCCCCGGGAGCAGGCGGCGCTGCCGCCGTCCGGGATTCGTCCCGGGCAGAGAGCCGTCCACAGGGTTTTCGGACCGGGAACCGTGTTGTCCTTCCGGGACCCCATCGTGGAGATACGCTTCCCTGCCAAGGGGGACAAGAAATTCGTCCTGTCCGACTCGGTGCAGCGGGGACTGCTGCGCCTTGAGGAGTGAGGGAGTGCCGGCATTTTTCCAGATTCAGGAAATCCCTGCATGATACTGTTCATTCTGGGGAAACATAAACAGTGAAAAAGTAGATATGTCAGGGACGTTGTATAAGGAAATTGTATGACACATTCGCCGAAATGTGTTGCATTTTTTGGGGCGTGTATTATAATATGGACATACCCGCAGTTCTATCAGGCAAATACAGACAAGAAGGTGATCAATTATGGAACTTCAGATTCAGGATCTTGTTTCTTCCATCAAAAAGGACGGCATCGACAGCGCAAATCAGCAGGCCGCCGCGATCCTGGCCGACGCCCGGAAGCAGGCGGACGCCATCATCGCCGACGCAAAGAGTCAGGCGGATAAGCTGCGGGACGACGCCAAGGCCGAGATCGAGGTGTTCAAAAACAGCGCCCAGCTCAGCGCCCAGCAGGCCAAGCGGGACGCAGTCCTGGCCTTCCGGCAGGAGGTGCAGCAGGAGTTTGAGAAAATCCTGGCCGCCGACGTGGGCAAGGCTCTGGACCAGCAGACGCTGGCCAAGCTCATCCAGGCAGCCCTCCAGGGAGAGGACGTTTCCGGCTACGCCGTGGAGGTGGGTCAGGTGACGGACGGCATCCGCCAGCAGCTGGCCCAGGAGCTGAAAAACGGCCTGGAGCTCCGCCCCTCCAAGAAGGTGGGCGCAGGCTTCCGGCTGGCCGCCAAGGACGGCTCCGGCTATTTTGACTGCTCCGACCAGGAGATCGCGGAGATGCTCATGCCCTTCTTCCGGGATATGCACCTGTAAGGGGGCGGCCTATGGCTTCCTACTACTATCTCATCTCCAGCCTGCCCATGCTCCGGGCCCAGGGCGAGCCTCCCATGGACTACGCCGCGTTTCTGGCCATGTGCCGCTCGGCGGTCAGCGCCGGGGTATACCGGACGCTGGAGGAGCTGACGGTGGACTCGGACAAGGGGCCGCTGCTGTCGGAGTGGGCCGGGTTTTACAAGGCCCTGTGCCGGGAGCTGACCTATCAGCGGAATGTGAAGCTGGGACGGCCCTGCGCCGTGCCCTCCGACCGGGACGCCGGCATTGTCCAGACGGTGACGGCGGCGGTGAACGCCGAAAATCCCCTGGAGGGGGAGCGGCTGCTGCTGGACCTGGAATTCCGCCGCCTGGACGGCATGATCGGCCTGCACAACTTCGATGACCACGCCCTGTACGGCTACGCCATGAAGCTGCAGCTGCTGGAGCGGCAGCGGACCTTCCGGTATGAGTCCGGCAAGCGGGCCTTCGACGGCCTGATGCAGAACATCCGCCAGCAGGTTTCCAGCCTATAACGAAACAGGAGAATCAAAATGGACAAAGTGACAGGATATGTGACCGGAGTGAACGGGAATCTGGTGGCAGCCACCTTTTCCGGCTCCGTCCGAAAGAATGAAGTGGGCTATGTCCTGGTGGGCGATGACCGGCTCAAGGGCGAGGTCATCCGCGTCAACGGCGACACGGCCAGTATGCAGATCTATGAAATGACCAACGGCATCCAGGTGGGCGACAAGGTGGAGCTTTCCGGCGAGCTGATGAGCGTGGAGCTGGGCCCGGGCCTGCTGACCCAGGTGTTCGACGGTCTGCAGAACCCCCTGCCGGAGCTGGCGCAGCAGTGCGGCTTCTTCCTGCAGCGGGGCGTGTATCTGGATCCCATCCCCAACAAGGACTGGGAGTTTACCCCCCTGGTGAAGCCCGGCGACCACGTCACCGCAGGCGACGCCGTGGGCAGCGTGCCCGAGGGGCTGTTCACCCACCTGATCATGGTGCCCTTCGGCCTGAAGGACCAGGGCTGGCGGGTGAAATCCGTCCGGGAAAAGGGCGTGTACAACGTCCGGGACACCGTGGCGGTGCTGGAAAACGAAAGCGGCGAGGAGAAAGAGCTGACCATGGTGTTCTCCTGGCCCGTGAAGCAGCCCATCCGCTGCTATGAGGAGCGTCTGCGCCCGGATGAGACCCTGGTGACCAAGCTCCGCTCCATCGACACCTTCCTGCCGGTGGCCAAGGGCGGCACCTTCTGCGTGCCCGGCCCCTTCGGCGCAGGCAAGACCGTTCTGCAGCACATGGAGGCCAAGAACGCCGACGTGGACGTGGTCATCGTGGCGGCCTGCGGCGAGCGGGCCGGCGAGGTGGTGGAGGTGCTGAAGGAGTTCCCCGAGCTGGTGGACCCCCGCACCGGCCGCTCCCTGATGGAGCGCACCATCATCATCTGCAACACCTCCTCCATGCCCGTGGCCGCCCGTGAGGCGTCGGTGTACACCGCCGTCACCATGGCGGAATATTACCGCCAGATGGGTCTGGACGTGCTGCTGCTGGCGGATTCCACCAGCCGCTGGGCCCAGGCCATGCGTGAGATGAGCGGCCGTCTGGAGGAGATCCCCGGCGAGGAGGCCTTCCCCGCCTATCTGGAGTCCGTCATCGCCTCCTTCTATGAGCGGGCCGGTAAGGTCCGGCTGAAGAGCGGCAAGATCGCCTCCGTCACCATCGGCGGCACCGTGTCCCCCGCCGGCGGCAACTTCGAGGAGCCTGTGACCCAGGCCACCCTGAAGGTGGTGGGCGCGTTCCACGGTCTGTCCCGCGAGCGGTCCGACGCCCGCAAATACCCCGCCATCCACCCCATCGACTCCTGGTCCAAGTACCGGGGCGTGGTGGATATGGAGCGGGTGGAGCAGGCCCGCAGCATCCTCAAGCGCAGCAACGAGATCAACCAGATGATGAAGGTCATCGGCGAGGAGGGTACCTCCGCCGAGGACTATATCGTATACCAGAAGGGCGAGCTGCTGGATGCGGTGTATCTGCAGCAGAACTCCTTCGATCCCATCGACGCCGCCTGCGATCCCGACCGTCAGATCCACGAGTTCAACGTGCTGTATGACGTGCTGACCCGGGACTTCGCACTCAGCGACAAAAAAGAGATCCGCGCCTTCTTCAACCAGGTCCGGCAGGAGTTCCTGGACTGGCACAACACCGTGTTCCGCACCCCGGAATTTGAGGCCCAGGAAAAGCGGCTCAAGGACTTTTACCTGAGCAAGGCAGCGGGTTGAGAGGGGAGTCAATATGCAGAAAGTTTACACGAAAATTGAGTCCATCGTGGGCAACGTTGTCACGGTCCGGGCCTCCGGCGTCCGCAATGGCGACCTGGCCCTGGTGGGCGACAGCTATGCCAACGTCATCAAGCTGGACAAGGACCTGGTGACGCTGCAGGTGTTCAGCGGCACCCAGGGCGTCAGCACCACGGACCCGGTCCGGTTCCTGGGCCGCCCCATGATGGTGTCCTTCTCCGACCACCTGCTGGGCCGCATCTTCGACGGCGTCGGTGTCCCCCGGGACAACGGCCCCGCCCTGACGGAGAATATGATCCCCATCGGCGGCCCCTCCGTGAACCCGTCCCGGCGTATCGTGCCCAACAAGCTGATCCGCACCGGTATCCCCATGATCGACGTGTTCAACACCCTGGTGGAAAGCCAGAAGCTGCCCATCTTCTCCGTGTCCGGCGAGCCGTATAACCAGCTGCTCTCCCGCATCGCCATGCAGGCCCAGGTGGACGTGATCGTCCTGGGCGGCATGGGCCTGAAGTACGACGACTATCTGTACTTCCGGGACACCCTGGAAAAGAGCGGCGCCATGGGCCGCACGGTGATGTTCATCCACACCGCCTCCGACCCCACCGTGGAGTGCACCCTGGTGCCCGATATGGCCCTGGCCGTGGCGGAGCAGTTCGCTCTGGCCGGAAAGCGCGTGCTGGTGCTGCTGACGGATATGACCAACTACGCCGACGCCCAGAAGGAAATGGCCATCACCATGGAACAGGTGCCCTCCAACCGCGGCTACCCGGGCGATCTGTACAGCTGCCTGGCCGCCCGCTATGAAAAGGCCGTGGACTTCGAGGGCGCGGGCTCCATCACCATTCTGGGCGTCACCACCATGCCCGGCGACGACGTGACCCATCCGGTGCCCGACAACACCGGCTATATCACCGAGGGCCAGTATTACCTGAAAAACGGCCACATCGAGCCCTTCGGCTCCCTGTCCCGCCTGAAGCAGAACGTCAACGACAAGACCAGAAGCGACCACCGGGCCCTGATGGACGGCATGATCCGGCTGTACAGCGCCTATAAGGAGAGCCTGGAAAAGAAGTCCATGGGCTTCATGATGTCCGAGTGGGACGAAAAGCTGCTGAAATACGGGCACCTGTTTGAAACGAAGCTGATGGACCTGAGCGTGAATATCCCGCTGGAGGAGGCGCTGGACCTGGGCTGGGAGATCCTGGCCGAGTGCTTCGAGCCCAACGAAACCGGCCTGAAAACCAGCCTCATCCAGGAGAGATGGCCCAAGCGGTCCGCCGTGGAATGAGGGTGCGCCTATGGCTGTCAAACTTACCAAAAATGAATTGAAGGTGCAGAAGGACCGCCTGAAGCAGTTTCAGCGCTATCTGCCCACCCTGCAGCTGAAAAAGCAGCAGCTGCAGTCCGTGGTGATGCAGGTAACGGCCCAGCTGGAGCAGGTGGAGCAGCAGCGCCGGGCCGCCGTGGCGGGACTGGACGACTGGGTGGCCGTTTTCGCGGAAAACGACAGCTTCCCGGCGGACAAGCGCCTGGAGACCCTGATCCGCCCCCACCATGTGGTGTGCGGCGAGGAGAACATCGCCGGCGTCACCGTTCCGGTGTTCCAGGAGCTGAGCTTTGAGGAGATCCAATACGACGTGGCGGACTATCCCCTGTGGGTGGACACCGCCGCCGTGCGCCTGCGGGAGATCGCCCGGCTGGACGCTCTGGAAAAGACCCTCCGCCGCCAGGTGGAGCTTCTGGAGCAGGAGCTGCGCTCCACGGCCCAGCGGGTGAACCTGTTTGAAAAGGTCAAGATCCCCGAGGCCAAGGAGAACATCCGGGTCATCGGCATCTACCTGGGCGACCAGCAGACCTCCGCCGTGGTGCGGGGCAAGATCGCCAAGAAGAAGCTGCAGGAGGTGAGCGGATGATCGAAAAAATGAAGGTCGTCCACATTGTGGCGGCCGCATCGGAAAAAACCGCCCTGCTGGACCGGCTGCGGACCCTGGGCATCGTCCACTTCGCCGAAAAGGCCAGCGCCGACCAGCGGTATCTGGAGCGCTTCGCGGAGCTGTCCAAGATGGAGATGGCCCTGCAGGAGTACGCCGGCCCGGGCCGGGAGACCGCGCCCATGTCCGACAAGGACTTTGAGCCTTTTTATAAGGAGCTGGCCGACTGCCTGGAGCGCCGCAAGACCCTGCAGGAGAAGAAAACCGCCGCCGGTGCGGCGGCGGAGAAGCTGGCCGAGTGGGGCGACTTCTCCCCGGAGGAGCTGCGGGAGCTGAAGGACCAGGGCTTCGACATCCACGTCTACCGGACGGATAAAAAGACCATGGCCGCCCTGGCGGCGGACCCGGACGTGAAGATCATCCGCCTGGCCCCGGTGGGGAAAATGCCCACCCTGGCCTCCATCGGTCCCCTGCCGGGGACCTACCCCGTCACCGAGTTCCCTATCCCCGATAAGGGTGCGGGTCAGCTGCGGCGTGAGCGGGACGACTGCGACCAGGGGCTTCGCAGCTGCCAGGCCTTCCTGACCGAGGCCGCCAAGCACCTGCCCAGCATCCACGACCAGATGCTCAAGACCCAGAACGCCGCCGAGTACTCCTCCGTCAGCAACACGTCCCAGAGCCAGGATGGCCTGGTGTGGCTCACCGGCTATATCCCGGAGGCGGAGGCGGAGGGCTTCAAGAAGGCCGCCGCCCAGGCCCACTGGGCCTGGGCCATGGAGGACCCTGCCGCCGATGACGACAAGGTCCCCACCAAGGTCAAGTACAACAAGGTCACCCGGCTGATGATCCCGGTGTTCGACATCCTGGGCGTGGTCCCGGGCTATCGGGAGTATGACATTTCCTTCTGGTTTCTGGGCTTCTTCACCCTGTTCTTCGCCATGATCATCGGCGATGCCGGATACGGCTGCCTGTTCCTGCTGGCGGCCCTGGTCATGACCCTGAAGAATAAGAAGGCGTCCACCGCCGTGCAGCTGCTGTGGCTGCTGTCCATCGCCACCATTGTGTGGGGCGCGCTGACAGGCACCTGGTTCGGCCTGGAGCAGGCCATGGACGTGCCGCTTCTCAAGAGCCTGGTGATCCCCACCTTCGCCAACTATCCCGCCCACTTCGGTGTGGAATCCACCACCCAGCAGAACACCATCATGAAGTTCTGCTTCATCCTGGGCACGGTGCAGCTGTCGCTGGCCTGCGTCATGAACATCCGGCGCAAGCTGGGGGAGAAGGACCTGAGCTGGCTGGCGGACCTGGGGTGGCTGGCCGCCATCGACGCCCTGTATTTCGTGGTGCTGTACCTGGTCATCGGCCAGCAGGTAAACCTGATGCCTGTGGCCTGCGTGGTCATTGCGGGCTTCCTGCTGGTGGTGCTGTTCGGCGGCATGTCCCCGGACAAGACCTTCGGCCAGGGCCTGAAGGCAGGCCTGGGCGACGCGTTCACGGTGTTCCTGAACACCATCAGCGCCTTCGGCAACATCATGAGCTACATCCGCCTGTTTGCCGTGGGCATGGCGTCTCTGGCCATCGCCCAGAGCTTCAACAACATGGCCTTCGGCTTCAAGGGGCCCCTGGTCATCGCCGCCATCCTGATCCTGCTGATCGGTCACGGGCTGAACATCGTCATGGGTCTGCTGTCTGTAGTGGTCCACGGTGTCCGCCTGAACCTGCTGGAGTTTTCCGGTCAGCTGGGTATGGAGTGGGCCGGTATTGCTTACGATCCCTTTAAAAAGCACGATAAAATCAAAAAATAAACGGATAGGAGATCAACTATGAATATCGAATTTATTGGTATGGCGTGCGCTCTGGGCCTGTCCGCCATGGGCTCTGCGTTCGGTTCCGGTTTTGCTGCTCAGGCCTCCGTGGGCGCGTGGAAAAAGTGCTACGCCAACGGCAAGCCCGCTCCCTTCATCATGGTGGCCTTCTCCGGCGCACCTCTGACCCAGACCATCTATGGCTTCCTGCTGATGAACTTCATCCGCAGCGCCGTGGAGGGCGGCTGTGACGCGGCTCTGGCCATGTTCACCGGCATCTTCGCGGGCCTGGCCATCGGCCTGTCCGCCTTCTTCCAGGGCAAGGTGGCCGCCGCCTCCGCCGACGCTCTGGGCGAAACCGGAAAGGGCACGGCAAACTACTTCATTGTCATCGGTATTATCGAAACGGTGGCACTGTTCACCCTGGTGTTCAGCCTGCTGCTGCTCCAGTAACCCCGCAAAAGCAAGGGGATCCGGTCCCCTGCCAGACAACGCAAAAACTTCCCCTGCCATAGGCAGGGGAAGTTTTTGCTTATTAAAAAGGTCTCGCAGAGTTTGCCGCCCGCGGGTTTCGCGCATTTTGGACAAGTATTAGTAATACTTCACCAGCCCCGACAGCAGCAGGGTGGGGAGCAGCAGCAGAACCAGAAAGGCCAGCATGTACAGCGGCGACAGGGCGGCGAAATCGCCGGCGGTGGTCAGATAGTACGACAGCACCAGGCCGCACAGGCCGCCGATCCAGCTGAGGACGGTGGACCAGCGCACCGCCTGACACATCCGCTGGCTGCCGATGACGGTTTCCGCCATAGGCAGCAGGCCGTCCCGATAGATCAGGGCGTTGGGGGTCTCCCCGGGCTGGGCGGTCAGGTCCGCCAGGGCCAGCCGGGTGGCCACCCCCGGGTAAATGGGTCGGGCGTTCAGGCGGAATTTCCGCTTCAGCAGATTGGGGGTGATGTTGACGCCCCGGGTGGCCAGCACCGGGGTCACCCGGTTCCGGCGCAGGGCCCGCAGGGCCCACTCCACGTTCCGGGAGGGCAGGTACTTCACCGCGAAGATGGCCGCCAGGCGGCCGTCCACCGTCATGAAAACACCGGTTTCCATTTTCAGGTCCCGGGGCAGGGCGATGCGGCGCTTTTTCATGAAATAGGCGCTGCCCATGGCCACCGTGGCCCCCCGGATGGTGCAGTCGATGCCGCCGTCCTCGTAATAGTGCAGGTCGTGGGCGTCGTATCGGAAGCTGACCTGGCCGTCCATCAGCTGCAGCAGCAGGGGCGTCAGCTGGCTTCCGGCGGCCCGGCACAGGGCCTCGGCATAGGCCAGGGCCTCGCCGATCTCCTGATCGTATACCTTCAGGCCGTTAAGCTCCACCGTACCCAGGGCGGCGGAGGGCTCGTTCTTCTCCTTGCCGTGCAGGGACAGGACCCCGGCCGGGAACAGGTCCTCGTCCGTGACCACCACCCGGCGGGCGGCGGTAATGGCCCGGGCCCCCCTCCAGCCTGCCACGGCGCAGCCGCTTTTGTGCAGGCGGCGGCACAGCAGGGACAGGGGCAGCGTCCCGGACAGGGGCAGGGACAGGGGTACCGTGGCCGACAGCAGCGCCGACCACAGCCAGAGGAAGCGGTTCATCTGGTGCCCGCTGAGGGCTGCCACCAGGGCCAGCACCGTGGCCAGGGCCAGGTACAGCGGCGTCAGAATGGGCTGCCACCGGGCGGCGGGGTCCGGGGACTGCCACAGGCGGTAAAAGCCCTCCAGACGCCCCTGCTGCTTGCAGGCTCCGGCGGCGGTGACGGAGGCCACATACGGCGGCGTGCCACCCAGCTGGGCCAGGCGGAAGCTGTCATACCGGGCCCGGGCGGCGCGATATTGGCCGCAGGCGCACAGATACAGCAACGCCGCCGCCGGGGCGGCAAAGGGCAGGTTCGGGCATTGCCCCAGAAACAGGCACTGGGCGCTGTCCGCCAGGGCTGCCAGGCCGCACACCAGCGCCGCCGCCGGGGCGGTGACGCGCCCATGGCCCAGGCTCTCCCCTGCCTCGTGCCACAGCCGGGTGCTCAGCAGCAGGCACAGGGCCAGCAGCCCCGCCGGTATGCCGCAGCGCAGCCAGACGTGGTCATACCACCCCTGGGACAGCAGATCCAGCCCGTCGATGACGGCCACGGCTATGGCCAGCAGGGTGGGCGCCGTCAGCAGCAGACGCTGCCGGTGCAGCCGGGCGCACTGCCACTTCTGCTCCCGGGCGGCGTCGTCCATGGTGGGCTCCGGCTCCGGCGGCTCCTCTGGGGCGTCGTCCGGGTTTTCCAGGTCCCGGGCGGGGATGCGGTCCCGGAGCCACTGGGCGGCGGCGGACAGGCGCTCCCTCAAAGGCACCCGCTCCGGCAGGACGGCATCCTCGTCGTCCTCCTCCGGAACGGCCCGGGGCTCGTCCGGGTCCTCCTGCCGCTGCCGGAAGCGGCGGCGCAGCCGGTCCAGGGGGTTCTCCCGGGGCGGTTCGTCGTCCGGACGATACTCCGGCTCCGGAACAGGCTCCGGTTCCGGTTCGGGTTCTGGTTGTGGTTCTTGTTCCGGCTCTTGTTCCGGTTCGGGGGCCGGCTCCGGCTCGGGGACCGGTTCGGGTTCGGGGATGGGCTCCGGTTCCGGGGCAGGCTCCGGCTCCGGGTCCCTTCGGGACCCACCCGAGCCGAATTCGTCCAGAATGTCGTCTATGGTGAAGTCCATCTCCGGCGGCGTGGGCCGCATGTCTTCGTTACGCATGGTGATCCCTCGTTGTTATCCCCGGCGCTGGCGCACGGCCTCATACAGCAGGATGGCGGCGGCCGCCGACGCGTTCAGGGAGGAAATATGCCCCTTCATGGGGATGCTGACCAGGAAATCGCAGTTTTCCGCCACCAGGCGGCTCATGCCATCTCCCTCGGAGCCGATGACAATGGCCGCCGGGCCCTTGAGATCGGCGCTGTACAGGTCGGTGGCGGCTCCGGCGGCGGTGCCGAAGATCCAGACCCCCTGTTTTTTCAGGTCCTTCAGGACGGAGGTCAGGTTGGCCACCCGGGCCACCGGCAGATAGCTGACGGCCCCGGCGGAGGTTTTCCCCACAATGGCGGTGAGCCCGGCGGAGCGGCGCTTGGGGATGATGAGCCCGTGGGCCCCGGCGCACTCGGCGGTGCGGAGGATGGCCCCCAGGTTGTGGGGGTCGGATATCTCGTCGCACACCACCAGCAGAGGCGGCTCCCCCTTGGCGGCGGCGGCATCCAGGATGCTCTGGACGCTGACGTATTCCCGGACGGCGGCCAGGGCGATGACCCCCTGGTGGGAGTGGGTGCGGCTCATGGCGTCCAGCTTCCGCCGGTCCGCCTCCACCACCACCACACCGGCCTCCCGGGCCCGGGAGGCGATATGGCCCAGGGTCTTGTCCGTCTCGCCCTTGGCCAGATAGATCTTGTCAATGGCCGTTCCGGCCCGCAGGGCCTCGATCACGGCATTGCGGCCCTCGATGAGGCCGTCGGCCTCCGCCTGGGGGGCGGGCCGTCTGGTTTCGTTGTCTCTCATGGTGCGATGTCCTCGTTTTTTCGATATTTTATCCAGTATACCATATTCCATGGACAAGATAAAGCGCCCGGGACACAAATTTTTCGCCATTTTTCCCGGCGGGCTTTCTTGTATCAGACCGGAAAATGTGGTATGATGAATTATTAAATTAGGGAAGTGCCGCCTTTTTCACGACACGGGGCGGCTGGGAGGTTTCCATTGGACAGAAAGCAAGTGCTTCTCGACGACGGGCAGATGGCCCGCCAGCGGGAATTTACCGAAAAAATCCACGCCATGCACCAGGCCCGGGGCCGGACGCCTCTGGCCCTGGTGGACACCTTCGGGTGCCAGCAGAACGTGGCCGACAGCCAGCACATCCTGGGGATGCTGCGGGACATGGGGTGCGAATTCACCGACGATGCCGCCCGGGCGGACATCGTGGTGATGAACACCTGCGCCATCCGGGACCATGCGGAAAAGCGGGTATACGGCACCCTGGGCGCCCTGACCCACACGAAAAAGGCGAACCCGGAGCAGATCATCTGCCTGTGCGGCTGCATGGCCCAGCGGCCGGAGGTGGCGGAGAAGGTCCGGACCAGCTATCGCCATGTGGACCTGGTGTTCGGGCCCCAGGCCCTGTGGAAGTTCCCGGAGCTTCTGTATCAGGTGTATACCCGCCGGGGCCGGGTGTTCTCCGTGGAGAACGAGCACGGCTCCATTGCCGAGGGGATGCCCGTGGTCCGGGAGGGCCGGGTCCGGGCGTGGGTCTCCATCATGTATGGGTGCAACAACTTCTGCTCCTACTGCATCGTCCCCTATGTCCGGGGCCGGGAGCGCAGCCGCGCCCCGGAGAAGATCGTGGAGGAGGTCCGCCAGCTGGCGGCGGAGGGCTTCAAGGAGATCACCCTGCTGGGCCAGAACGTGAACTCCTACGGAAAGGACCTGCCGGAGCCCTGGGACTTTGCGGACCTTCTGCGGGAGCTGGACAAGATCCAGGGGGACTATCTCATCCGGTTCATGTCCTCCCAGCCCAAGGACGCCAGCTATAAGCTGTTTGACACCATGGCCCAGAGCCGCCACGTGGCCCACCAGCTGCACCTGCCGGTGCAGTCCGGCAGCGACCGGGTGCTGCGGGCCATGAACCGCCCCTATGACCGGGCGAAATACCTGGACCTGATCGGCTATGCCCGGAAGGTCATGCCGGACCTGGTGCTGACGTCGGACGTGATCATCGGCTTCCCTGGCGAGACGGAGGCCGAGGCCATGGAGACGGTGGACCTGGTGCGGCAGGTGGAGTTCGACGCCCTGTTCACCTTCATCTTCTCCCCCCGGCCCGGTACCCCGGCGGCCAAAATGGACGATCCGGTGCCCCGGGCGGAGAAGCAGAAGTGGTTCGACATTCTGTGCAGCACCCAGAACGAGATTTCTGCCCGGCTCCACGCCGGGTATGTGGGCCGGACCCTGCGGGTGCTGGTGGACGGCGAAACCGACGACGCCCGGTGGCCCCTGTCCGCCCGGACGGCGGGGGGACGGCTGGTGCACCTGGTGGGGGACAAGTCCGCCCTGGGCCAGTACCGGGACGTGAAGATCACCGACAGCAACACCTGGGCCCTGTTCGGGGAGATGCTTCCTGCATCAAAAGAACGTTGTTCTTTTGATGCGTAAGATATCACGGCCAACGCCGCGAAGCGGGCATATGCCCCATAGAACAATAAGTTTTGCACTTTTCAACAATGTTTTCCACCACCATTCGACAGATCAGCCGCCTATGCGGCAGAAAGCGCGGGTGAAACCATGGCAGAGCTGACCCCCATGATGAAGCAGTATCTGCAGATTAAGGAACAGAATCAGGACGCCATCCTGTTTTTCCGGCTGGGAGATTTTTACGAGATGTTCGGCGACGACGCCCGGAAGGCGTCCAAGGAGCTGGACCTGACCCTGACCACCCGGGATAAGGACAAGAACAAGAGCTTCGAGGAGAAGATCCCCATGTGCGGGATCCCCTATCACGCCTCGGACGCGTATATCGCCCGGCTCATCGCCAAGGGCTACAAGGTAGCCATCTGCGAGCAGACCGAGGACCCCGCCACGGCCAAGGGGCTGGTGGACCGGGACATCATCCGGGTGGTGACCCCCGGCACGGTCATTGACGCGGCCTGCCTGGAGGAGGGACGCTCCAACTTCTGCGCGGGGCTGTATCTGGACGACACCTGCGCGGGCTTCAGCGTGTGCGACATCTCCACCGGCAAGACCCACGTCACCGCCTTCCAGGGTCCGGACCGGGCGGAGCACCTGCTCAACGAGCTGGGGCGGTTTTCCCCGGCGGAGGCGGTGGTGAACCAGGCGGCCTACGACTGCGGGCCGCTGCTGAGTCTGATGCAGGATAAGCTCCACTGCCATGTGGAGCGGCTGCCTGCCGGACGCTTTCAATTGCAGGAGGCGGAAAGGACCGTCCGGCAGCAGTTCGGCGACGAGGCCGCCGCCCGGCTGCCCAAGGGGAATCCCGCGGCGGCGCTGTCGCTGGGAGCCCTGCTGGGCTATCTCCACGAGACGCAGAAAACCGACCTGCGCCATGTGGACGACCTGGACTATTATCAGCAGGGGCAGTTTATGGAGCTGGACCTGACGGCCCGGCGGAATCTGGAGCTGACGGAGACCCTGCGCAGCAAGGAGAAAAAGGGCAGCCTCCTGTGGGTGCTGGACAAGACCAAGACCCCCATGGGCGGGCGGATGCTCCGCAGCTGGCTGGAGCGGCCCCTGCTGTCCGTAACGGCCATCACCCGCCGCAGCGGCACCGTGGGCCAGCTGGTGGACCACACCATGACCCGGGAGGAGCTGGCCCTGGCCCTGTCCGGCATCGGCGACATGGAGCGGCTGGTGGGCCGCATTGTATACGGCACCGCCGGGGGCCGGGACGTGGTATCCCTGAAAAACGCCATGGCGCGGCTTCCCCATGTAAAGGAGCTGCTGTCGGCCTTTGACCGGGGCCGCCTGGGGGAGCTGGCCCAGCTGGACCCCCTGGAGGACCTGACGGACCTCATCGGCCGCACCCTGTGCGACGATCCCCCCTTCTCCGTCCGGGAGGGGGAGTTCATCCGGGAGGGCTTCGACCCGGAGGTGGACCGCCTGCGGAGCATCCTCCATGGCGGCAAGGGCGTCATCGCCTCCATGGAGGCCGCCGAAAAGGAGAAAACCGGCATCCGCACCCTGAAGATCGGATACAACAAGGTATTCGGATACTACATCGAGGTGTCCAACTCCTTCAAGGACCAGGTGCCGGATACCTATATCCGCAAGCAGACCCTGGTCAACGGCGAGCGCTATATTACCCAGGAGCTGAAGGACCTGGAGCACGACATTCTGTCCGCCTCGGACCGGGTGTCGGCCCTGGAATATGAGCTGTTCACCCGCCTGCGGCAGGAGCTGAGCGGCCATGTGGCCCGGATCCAGGCCACCGCCGCCGCCGTGGCGGAGGCGGACTGCCTGTGCTCCCTGGCGGCGGTGGCAGTGAAGAACAACTACTGCTGCCCGGCGGTGGACGAGTCCGGGGTCATCGAAATCCACCAGGGACGCCACCCGGTGGTGGAGGCCATGCGGCCTGACGCCCTGTTTGTGCCCAACGACACCTATATGGGCCGCAGCGAGGACCGGGTGTCCATCATCACCGGCCCCAACATGGCGGGCAAGTCCACCTATATGCGCCAGGTGGCGCTGATGGTGCTCATGGCCCAGATCGGGTCCTTTGTCCCGGCCAAGGCCGCAAGGCTTGGCATCGTGGACCGGATCTTCACCCGCATCGGGGCCTCCGACGACCTGTCGGCGGGACAGTCCACCTTTATGGTGGAGATGACGGAGGTCAGCGACATTCTGCGCACCGCCACCGCCGACAGCCTGCTGATCCTGGACGAGATCGGCCGGGGCACCTCCACCTTCGACGGCATGAGCATCGCCCGGGCGGTGCTGGAATACTGCGCCGACCCCAAGCGCCTGGGGGCCAAGACCCTGTTTGCCACCCACTATCACGAGCTGACCGCCATGGAGGGGACCCTTCCCGGCGTGAAGAACTATAACATCGCCGTCCGCACCCGGGGGGAGGAGATCGTGTTCCTGCGGAAGATCGTCCCCGGCGGCGCGGACCGCAGCTACGGCATCGAGGTGGCCAAGCTGGCGGGCCTGCCGGAGGCGGTGGTGTCCCGGGCCAGAAAAATCCTCCGGCAGCTGGAGGAGGAGTCCGGCCACCCGGCGGCAGCCCCCGCTCCCCGGGAGGACCAGGTGTCCTTTGCCGCCGTGGCCGAGGGGGAGGTCATCGACCGGCTGCGCCGGGCCCAGGTGGACTCCCTGACGCCCCTGGAGGCCCTGCAGCTGCTGTATGAGCTGAAAAAGAAGCTGACGTAACACGAAAGGACAACTCTATGCCTGATATTCAATGCCTGCCCCGGCACGTGGCGGACCTGATCGCCGCCGGCGAGGTGGTGGAGCGGCCCGCCAGCGTGGCCAAGGAGCTGCTGGAAAACGCCCTGGACGCCGGGGCTACCGCCATCGTGGCGGAGGTGCAGCACGGGGGCCTCACCTATCTGCGGATGACGGACAACGGCTGCGGCATCGCGCCCCAGCAGCTGCCCACGGCGTTTCTGCGCCATGCCACCAGCAAGCTGCGCACCGCCGGGGACCTGGCTGCCATCGGCACCCTGGGCTTCCGGGGGGAGGCGCTGGCCGCTATTTCCGCCGTGTCCCGGGTGGATATTTTCACCCGCCAGACCGGGGCCCAGACCGGGGCCTCCCTGCATCTGGAGGGGGGCGTGCCGGGCCAGGTGGAGGAGATCGGGTGCCCGGAGGGCACCACCATCTGCGTGCGGGACCTGTTTTACAACACCCCCGCCCGGATGAAATTCATGAAAAAGGACAGCGCCGAGGGAGCCGCCGTGGCGGGCATCGTCCAGCACCTGGCCCTGAGCCATCCGGAGGTGTCCTTCAAGCTGCTGCGGGACGGGGCCGAGGTGCTCCACACCCCCGGCGACGGGCAGCTGCTGTCCGCCGTATACGCGGCCATGGGCCGGGACTTCGCCATGGGCCTGCAGGAGGTCCGGGGCTGCGGCGGCGACGTGCAGGTGTCGGGCTATGTGACCCGGCCCCTGAACGGCCACGGCACCCGGGGCCGCCAGCTGTTCTTCGTCAACGGCCGGTTCGTGAAAAGCCAGCTGCTGTCGGCGGCCCTGGAGGAGGCGTACCGCAACCGCCTGCTGAAGGGGAAGTTCCCCGGCTGCGTGCTGCATCTGACCCTGCCGGAGGACCGGGTGGACGTGAACGTGCACCCGGCCAAGACCGTGGTGAAATTCGTATCCGACAAAACCGCCTTTGACGCGGTGTACTATACCGTCATGGACGCCCTGAACCGGGCGGAACAGCCCGCCCGGCAGGAGGAAAAGCCCTTTTACCGGACCATGACCGCCCAGGAGTTCCGGCAGCAGCAGAAGCCCCAGCCGGAGAAGCCGCCGCTGGGCAGCTATACTGCCCGGCCCGCCGCCCCGGCCCGGCCGGTGCACCCGGCGGAACAGCCGGCCCTGGCGGTGCGGGACGTGGCCCCGGAGCCGGGGAAGGCCTTCACGGCCCCCACGGCCCGGCCCGGCGTCAGCTATCACATCACCCCGCCGTCCCCGGCCCCTGCGGCAGAGCCGCAGGAACCGGCGCCTGTGCGGGAGGAACCGCCTGTGCAGGAGACGGTATCCCTGCCGGAGCAGGTGACCCTGGAGCCGCCCAGGGAGGCCCCCTGGCGCATCGCCGGGGAGGTGCTGCGGACCTATATCATCTGCGAGGACGAGGAGGAGAACGTGTGGCTTATCGACAAGCACGCCGCCCATGAGCGGGTGCGGTTTGACGCGCTGAAGGCCGCCGCGGAGCCGGTGATGACCCAGACCCTGCTGGAGCCGTTGGCGGTGGAGCTGCCGCCGGAGGACTGCGCGGCGATGCTGGAGCAGCTGCCGCTGCTGGAGCGGTATGGCTTCCGGTGCGAGGATTTCGGCGGCGCGGTGCTGGTGCGGGAGGTACCCGGCGATATCGACGACCCCGCCGGGGCCCTGGAGGAGCTGGCGGAGGACCTGCGGCTGAACCGGGCGGACCCGGACGCGGCCCGGGACAGCCTGCTGTCCACCATGGCCTGCAAATCCGCCATCAAGGCCGGGATGCACACCGACCCCGCCGAGCTGCGGCGTCTGGTGGACCGGGTCCAGTCCGGGGAGATCCAGTATTGCCCCCATGGCCGCCCGGTGGCGGTGAAGCTCAGCAAATACCAGGTGGAAAAAATGTTCAAGCGGGCGTGACGCCCGGAAAGGAGCGGCCTATGGCCCCCAGGGTCCTGTGTGTGGTGGGTCCCACCGCCAGCGGAAAAACGAAAATGGCCGTGGCTCTGGCCCGGCGGCTGAACGGCGAGGTGGTGTCCGTGGACTCCATGCAGATCTACCGGGGCATGACCATCGGCACCGCCGCCCCCACGGCGGAGGAGATGGAGGGGGTCCCCCATCACATGATCGCCGTGGCGGACCCGGCGGAGCAGTGGTCTGCGGCCCGGTTCTGCCAGGCGGCGGACGCCTGCATCCAGGATATTCTCAGCCGGGGAAAGCTCCCGGTGCTGGCCGGAGGCACGGGCCTGTACCTGGACGCCCTGATCCGGGGAGACGACTTTGCCCCCGGCTGCCAGGGGGGGCAGACCCGCCTGCGGCTTCAGCAGGAGCTGCGGGAGCTGGGGCCCCGGGAGATGCTGCGGCGGCTGGAGGCCGTGGACCCGGAGACGGCGGCGCGGCTGCACCTGCGGGACGAAAAGCGCATCCTCCGGGCCCTGGAGGTATATGAGGAGACCGGGGAGCCCATGTCCCGGCGGGACAGGCGGGGCCGGGAAAAGCCGGACCGGTACCAGGCGGTGTATATCGGGCTGAGCTTCCGGGACCGGGCGGACCTGCGGGAGCGCATCGACCGCCGGGTGGACGAGATGGTCCGCCGGGGGCTTTTGCAGGAGGTGCAGGCGCTTCTGGCCGGGGGCCTTCCCCGGGACGCCACGGCCCTGCAGGCCATCGGATACAAGCAGTTCCTGGCGGTGGCCGACGGCACGGCCACGGCGGACCAGGCGGTGGAGGAGGTCAAGCTCCGCTCCCGCCAATATGCCAAGCGGCAGCTGACCTGGCTGCGGCGGAACCCGGCGATCCACTGGATCTACTGGGACAAGGAGCCGGATTTCCCGGCGGCTCTCCAGAATGCGACAGATTTTCTCACGGCCCATGGCTTAGGATAAGGGCAGGCGGACAGCCGTCCGCACAAAGAGAAAAGGAGCATTCGTTATGCAGAAAAACAACCTTCAGGACATCTTTTTGACCAAAGTCCGCAAGCAGAGCCTGCCCGTGACCGTGTTTCTGATGAACGGTTTCCAGATGCGGGGCAGCGTCACCGGCTTCGACAGCTTCACCGTGGTGCTGGACACCGACGGCAGGCAGCAGGTGATTTATAAGCACGCAATATCCACCATCATTCCGGTTCATCCGGTGCCATTGAACGACCCGGGCTTGCCGTCGGAGGCGCAATAGCGCCGCCGCCCGACAGGGCGCACAAGCGCTTTGCCGCAGGCAAAGCCTTGGGCACGGGCGGATTCACTTCGCCCGTGCGGAATAAAATCACGGGGCCCCGGATGCCGCCCTGCGGCATCTGGGCAACAGGCAGCAGGTGATCTATAAGCACGCTATATCTACGATTGTCCCGTTGCACCCGGTGGCCCTGTATGACCCATGCCTGCCGTCGGAGGCGCAATAGCGCCCCGGCCGGAAGGCCGTCAAGCGTTTTGCCCCGGGCAAAACCTTGGGCACGGAGAATTTTTGAGACATGCCCCGGCGCGCGGCAGCGCCCCAACACCATCACCCGGCCACCAAAGGAGGTTACGCCATGAAATCCACCCGCGTATTCAAAATTCTGTCCATTGCCCTGGCGGCGGCGGTGGTGTTCTATTTCCTGGTCCAGGGGGTGCGGTATCTGACGAACCCCTACGCCACCACCCGGGTGTATACCAGCACCACGGAGGACGCCGTGGAGGCCTCCGGCTGGCTGGTGCGGGAGGAGGAGACCTTCCGCACCGACGCCGGGACCCTGAGTCCTACCCGGGAGGAGGGGGAGAAGGTGGGCCAGGGCCAGGTCATCGCCGCCACCTATGACAGCCCCGGGGCCCTGGAGGCCGTGGCCCAGATTCAGGCCAAGCGGCTTCAGCTGGAGCAGCTGGAGTATGCCCTGTCCTCCTACCTGAACCCCGACGCCGCCCTGAAGCTGGACGGCTCCATCTCCGACGACATCATGGCCCTGCGGAAGAACCTCACCGGCGGGGACTATACCGCCGCCTCCGGCGACCTGTCCCAGCTGAAGGCCGCCATCGTCAAGCGCAGCCGGGCCTATACCTCCAGCCAGGAGATCAAGGCCGAGATCACCGCCGTGCAGGACGAGATCGACTCTTTGCAGGCGGGACTCACCGGCGCGGCCAACATCACCGCCCCCCGGGCGGGGACCTACTCCGCCGTGTGCGACGGATACGAGTCCGTGCTGACCCCGGCGGGGCTGGGTGACCTGACCCCCAGCGCCCTGGACAAGCTGACCGCCGGGGAGAACACTGCCAACGTGGGCAAGCTCATCTACGGCAACACCTGGTACTATGCCGCCGCCGTCACCCAGGAGGAGGCCCAGCGCATCGCCAGCTGCGGCAGCGTGTCCCTGCGGCTGACCAAAGGCATCACCGACGACATCGCCGCCACGGTCCACTCCGTCAGCCCGGCGGAGGACGGCCGGTGCGTGGTGGTGCTGGCCTGCCGGGAGTATCTGGCGGAGACCACCCAGCTGCGGCACCAGACGGCCCAGATCGTGCTCCACAGCTACACCGGGCTGCGCCTGCCCTCCGTGTGCCTGCGGCAGCAGGAGGACGGGACCCTGGGGGTTTACTGCGCCCAGGGCAGCTTCTCCCGGTTCAAGCCGGTGGACATGGTGTACCAGGGAGATGACTATGTGCTGGTGTCGGTGCCCCAGAACACCGATGGACTGGACACCCTGCGTCCCGGGGACGAGGTCATCATGACCGGCGTCACCCTGGACGGCTCACAGATATTGACAGGAGATTAATACGGGAAAGGAAGGCTTTCACTATGTCTATTGCGGAGAACATTGCCGCCGTCCGGCAGCAGATGGACCAGGCGGCCCGGGAGACCGGCCGCACCGGCGCCGACATCATCCTGGTGGGCGCCAGCAAAATGAACGACGCCGCCGCCTGCCAGGAGGCCATTGCCGCCGGTATTGACGCCCTGGGCGAAAACCGGGTCCAGGAGATGACCGCCAAGCTGGCGGAAAACGCCTACGCCGGCCGTCCCCTGCACTTTATCGGCCATTTGCAGCGCAACAAGGTCCGCCAGGTGGTGGGCAAGGCCGATCTGATCCAGTCTGTGGGTAGCACGGAGCTTTTGCAGGAGATCGAAAAGGCCGCCGGAAGACTGGAGCTCTGCCAGGATATCCTGCTGGAGGTGAACATCGGCGGCGAGGCCGCCAAAAGCGGCTTTTCCCCGGATCAGATCCACGCTGCGGCGGAGATGGCCCGGGCCCTGCCCCATGTGCAGGTGCGGGGACTGATGACCATCCCCCCGGTGGCGGCGGAGCCCCACGGAAATTTGGCATATTTCGAGAAAATGCGTTGGTTATATGTTGACATCAATGCAAAAATATACGATAATAAGATGGAATATCTCTCAATGGGCATGAGCGGCGACTTCGCCGACGCCATCCGGTGCGGCAGCAACATGATCCGGGTGGGCACGGCGATCTTCGGCGCGCGGGACTATACGAAATAAAGAGCAGGAGGGACGCATATGAGCCTGAAGGACGAGTTCAGAAAGTTTATCCACCCCTATGACGAGGAGGATGAACCGGAGGAGTATCAGGAGGAGCGCCCGGAGCGTCCCCGCCGGGACGAGGAGCGCCGCAGCGACGACCGCCGCAGCAAGGTGGTGAACATCAACTCCGCCGGGCAGCTGAAGGTGGTGCTGATGAAGCCGGTGAAGTTTGACGAGGATGCCAACACCATCGCTGACCATCTGATGGAAAAGCGCACGGTGGTGATGAATATGGAGAACACCGACCCGGATATCGCCCGGCGTCTGCTGGACTTCGTGTCCGGCGTGGCCTATGCCACCAGCGGCAACGTCAAGCGCGTGGCGGCCAAGACCTATATCGTCACCCCCTATTCGGTGGACCTGATGGGGGACCTGATCGACGGACTGGAAAACAGCGGCCTGTATATGTGACGGACCGAGAGAGAATACGGAGGGATAGAGCATGTACACACCCCAGGAAGTTTCCGAAAAAACCTTTCCCAAGTCCACCGGCCTGACCAGCGGCTATAACATGACCGCCGTGGACGAGTTTCTGGACGGCTTGACGGAGGATTATACCGCCCTGTATAAGGACAACACCACCCTGAAGGCCAAGCTGAAGATGCTGGCGGAAAAGGTGGAGGAATACCGGGCCACCGAGGACGCCATGCGTTCCACCCTGCTGGCGGCCCAGAAGATGGCGGCCCAGATGGTGGCCGACGCCCAGGCGGAAAAAGAAAAAACCATCGCCGATGCCCAGGCCCAGGCGGAGCAGATCCTTGCCGACGCCCGGGGCGAGGCGGATGTCCAGGCCCGGCAGCTCCAGCAGGAGATCCGGGATTCCTGGGAGAAGCTGGCAACGGCCCAGAGCGAGACGGAGGACTTCATCCAGCGCAGCCGGGACCTGTGCGCCCAGCAGCTGGCGTTTCTGGATTCCCTGCCGGAGCGCAATGCCCCGGAGCAGGAGGACCAGGAGCCGGAGAACGAGGCGGTGACCCTGCCCGCCCCGGAGGAGAACGCCGTGCCCGTGGCGGACGCGGAGCCTGTTCCCCAGGAGGAGGCCCCCCAGCCGGAGTCTGCCGCCGAACCGGAGCCGCAGCCGGAGTTTCAGGAGAAGAAAGAGGAGGAGTCTCCCTTCCCCCTGGATTTCAAGCTGAATCTGGAGGACCTGCAGTTTGGCCGCAACTATAACGGCGGCGACCGGCGGTGAATCATTCTGTCAAAAGCGGCCCGGCGGCCGCTTTTGCCTTATCTGCAAGGAGGTGGCAGTATGACGCCCATCGTGGCCCTGCTGTATGACTTTGACAAGACCCTGTGCACCACGGATATGGAGGACTACGCCTTTATCCCGGCTCTGGGCTATACCCCGGCGGAGTTTTGGAAAAAGGCCAACGATTTCGGCCGGGAGAACCGCATGGACGGCCTTCTGGCGTATATGTACACCATGATCGCCGAGTGCCGGACCCAGAACATCCGGCTGGACCGGGAGTTTCTGGTGCGCTGCGGCCACAGCCTGGAGCTGTTCCCCGGGGTGGCGGATTGGTTCGGCCGCATCAACGCCTTCGGCCGCAGTCAGGGGGTGCAGGTGGAGCACTATGTCATCTCCTCCGGCCTGCGGGAGATCATCGAGGGCAGCGGCATCGCCCGGGAGTTCCGGGAGATCTACGCCTGTGAGTTCTTCTATGACCGGGACGGGCTGGCCTCCTGGCCCAAGCTGGACGTGAACTTCACCAACAAGACCCAGTTCGTCTATCGCATCAACAAGGGCGTTCTGGACGTGTCCGACGACAAGAGCCTGAACGACTCCATGCCCGACGACAGCAAGCGGGTGCCCTTTACCAACATGATTTACATCGGCGACGGACTGTCCGACGTGCCGTGCATGAAGATGATGCGGGCCTATGGCGGCCAGGCCATCGCCGTGTATCAGCAGGAGAACCGCCAGGGGGTGGAGGACCTGCTGGCCAAGGGGCGGGTGGACTTCATCTTCCCTGCCGACTATCGGGAGGGGACGGCCCTGGACGCCACCGTGCGGAACATCATCCGCAAAATGGCCATTACTGACGCGCTGACGGAGGAAAACGCCGCCCAGCGCCGGAATATCGGCCAGGCGGGCCTGCCCTACCAGGCCAGTCTCTTTGAGGAATAAAATCACAAAAGTGCGGCAGTTCACGAGAACTGCCGCACTTTTTTCCGTGTAAACGGTAAGTTTTCCTTGCATCCCGGGGGCTTTTCCGATATAATATCATGTGCGGCAGTTTTGGAAGCGCCGCAAAAGGAAGAATTGGGGAAAACTCTTGCTCAAATCGCCGCCGGGCCCGGCCCGGGGCCTTAACGTAAGGAGAAAAGCAGCAAATGAAGGTAAAGATCACCTCGGACAGCACCTGCGACTTATCGCCGGAGCTGATCGAAAAGTACGACATTGCCATCACCCCCCTGTCGGTGCACTGCGGCGACAAGGTGGGCCGCGACGGCGTGGAGATCACGCCGGAAATCATCTATGACTATGTGGACGCCAGCGGGCAGCTGCCCCGGACCAGCGCCGTCAACGTGTTTGACTATGTCCGGGAGTTTCGCCACTGGCGCCAGCAGGGGTACAGCATCGTGCACTTCTGCATCAGCAGCGACTTTTCCAGCTCCTACCAGAACGCCTGCATCGCGGCGGCGGACATCGGCCAGGTGTATGTGGTGGATTCCCGGAACCTCTCCACCGGCCAGGGTCTGCTGGTGCTCCACGGGGCGGAGCTGGCCGCCGCCGGACAGACGGCGGAGGAGATCCAGAAGGCCTGCACGGACCTGGCTCCCCAGGTGGAGGCCAGCTTCGTCATCGACCGGCTGGACTATCTGTACAAGGGCGGTCGCTGTTCGGCCCTCAGCGCCTTCGGCGGAAACCTGCTGAAGCTGAAGCCCTGCATCGAAGTGAAGGACGGCAAAATGACCCCCGGCAAGAAGTATCGCGGCCCCATCGACAAGGTGATGCTGCAATATGCCGACGACCGGCTGCGGGGTCGGGACGACATCAACAAGCACCGGGTGTTCATCACCCACACCCGCTGCGCCCCGGAGGCGGTGGAGGCCGTGCGGCAGAAGATCCTGGAGCTGGCCCCGGACTTTGAGGAGATCATCGAAACCAACGCCGGTTCCACCGTGACCTCCCACTGCGGCCCCGGCACCCTGGGCGTGCTGTTCATCCGCACCAAATAAGTCTGCAATTCCCGGAGCACTGCTCCGGGAAATTTTTTTAAAATTTTTTGAAAAAACCGGTTGCAGCTTCGCCGCTTTGGTGTTTCATGAGTATAGGGGGCAAAAAGCGCCCTATCTGCGGGATCACCTGTGCGGGGACCGACCCTCTCCTGTACGGTATCCATAGAAAAATACCGCCGGATTTTCCGGCGGTATTTTTTGCTCGTTTGCGTATCAGAAGGCCCAGGTGCCGTTCCGGAACAGGGGGACGGTTTTCCCATCCTGGCATACGCCGTCGATGGACAGGTCCGCCGAGCCGATCATGAAGTCCTCGTGGACCATGGAGTCGTTGACGCCCAGGCTGCGGCACTCCTCCAGGGTCTTGCTCTGGAAGTCCCGGATGGTGTCGGCAAAGCCCATGCCCAGGGCCAGGTGGCAGCAGGCATTCTCGTCAAACAGCGTGTTATAGAACAGCAGGCCGGACTGGTTGATGGGGGAGTCGAAGGGCACCAGGGCGCACTCGCCCAGATAGCAGCTGCCCTGGTCCATGGTGATGAGCTTGGTCAGCAGGTCGTTGTTGACCTGGGCGTTCCACTCCACGGCCTTGCCTTCGTGGAAGCGGATCCAGAACTCGTCGATGAGCTGACCCTGATAGCTCAGGGGCTTGGTGGAATAGACGATGCCCTCGGCCTGGCCCTTCATGGGGGAGGTGAAGCACTCCTCGGTGGGGATGTTGGGGTTGAAGAAGATCCCCTGCAGGCTGGTTTCGCCGCCGCCGCAGAACTGCCCCTCCGGGATCAGCCCCACGGTCAGGTCCGTGCCGTTGGCGCTCTTATACTTCAGCTGCCGCAGGTGCAGGCTGTTGAGATACTGGCACCGGTCGTGCAGGTCCTGGTTGTGGGCGTCCCAGGCGGCCAAGGGGTCCTCATCCACCCGGCTGGTGGACAGAATGGCCTCCCACAGCTTCTCCATAGCCTGGCTGGTGCGCAGGCCCGGGAACAGCTTCTTGGCCCAGGCCGCGCCGGGCACGGCGGCGATGCACCACTGATACTTGTTCTCGATTTGGTCCCGGTATTTGCGGATGGTGGGATAGAGCCGCTGCTGGGACTTGGCCATCTTCTCCTGGTTGATGCCGTTGAGGCCGTCGGGGTCCTCCGACAGCAGATAGATGCGGCAGGGGATGGTGTCCACATAGTGCTGCCAGCGGGCCTCCTCATAGTTGTCCAGCCTGGACAGGGTGGTCATGGTGCGATAGCGGTAGTGCAGCTTCTGCAGGGGCTGATAGCTCCAGTCCACCACCACCTTCTTGGCCTTGCGCTTGTAGCACTCCTCCACCAGCATCTTCACAAACTCCGGCTGATCCAGGTCGGCGGCGATGAACACCTCCTGGCCGGGCTGCACGTTGACGCCGGTCTGGGCGATGAGCTGGGCATATTTGCGTAAAACGGTCTTTTTCATGGCTGTGATTCCCCCTGTAGTACAAAATAATGGAAACATTATACCACCGGCGGACAGACTTGAAAAGAGGTTTTTGTGAAATTTGAAGAAAGCCGCCGCGTCACTCCGCCTGGCGGGCGATGTCCAGCAGCCAGCGGACCGCCTGCACCGGATACCGGCCCCGGGCCGTTTCCCCGGTGAGCATCAGGGCCGACGCCCCGTCCAGCACGGCGTTGTACACGTCCAGCACCTCCGCCCGGGTGGGGGTGGGGTGCTCCGTCATGGTGTGCAGCAGCTGGGTCACCACCAGGAAGGGCTTCCCGGCCCGGCGGCACCGGGCGGCGATGTCCTTCTGGGCGGCGGGCAGGTGCAGAAGCCCCAGATTGCTGCCCAGGTCCCCCCGGGCCACGGTGACCACGTCGCAGGCGTCCATCCATTGGGGCAGACTCTGCCAGCCCCGCCGGTCCTCGATCTTGGCGAATATCGTGAGGTGCTCCAGACCCCGGCGGGCCAGGGCCGCCCGGACCTGCTCCAGCTCATGGCGGCGGCGGACAAAGGGCTGCATCACCGCCGTGACCCCCTGTCCGGCGGCGGCGTCCAGGTCCAGCAGGTCCTGCTCCGTCAGGGCCGGGCGGCACAGCTCCACCCCGGGCAGGGTGATGCTTTTCCGGCTTTCCAGCACCCCGCCCCGGGTGACGGTGCAGGTGACGGCCCGGCCGCAGGACTCCGCTCGCAGGGCCATCAGGCCGTCATCCAGCAAAATCTCCTGCCCCGGGGCCACGGCGGCCAGGATATCCGGCTCCACCGGCAGCCCGCCGGGTCCCAGGATCACGGTCTCCCCCGCCGTCAGGGTCACGGGACGGGACAGGGGCCCCATCCGCAGCTCCGGACCACGCATATCGACGATCAACTCCGCCGGACGGCCGGAGGCCTCCCGGGCCTGCTGCACCGCCTCCGTCCAGGGGCGGCAGGCCGCCAGGGTGGTGTGGGACAGGTTCAGGCGGAAGCCCGTCAGCCCCATGTTCAGCAGTTCCGTCAGCAGGTCCGCCCGGCAGCAGGCGGGGCCAAGGGTGGCGTAGGTTTTCACGGCGTCTCCTCCTTGTGAAAGTGGTCGTATACCGCCCGGGCGGCGGCCTTGGGCAGCACCGCCTCCAGCTGCAGAAGCTCCGCCTGCTCAATGGCCCGGACGCTTTTGAAGTGCTTCAAAAGGGCCTTTTTCCGGACGTCTCCCACCCCGGGGATGCCGTCCAGCCGGGAGGTCAGGGCGGATTTCGTGTGCTTTTCGTGGTGATAGGTGATGGCGAAGCGGTGGACCTCCTCCTGCACCCGGCCCACTAAGGCGAACAGGGGCGGGCTCTGCTGGATGCCCAGCTCCTGCCCCTGGGGCGTTACCAGGGCCCGGGTCCGGTGGCGGTCATCTTTTACCATGCCCAGCACCGGCACGGTGAGGCCCAGCCTTTCCAGCACATGGCAGGCGGTCTCCGCCTGCAGCTGGCCGCCGTCCATCAGCAGCAGGTCCGGCAGGGGGGCAAAGTGCTCGTCCCCCTCCAGATATCGCCGGAACCGGCGCTCCAGCACCTCCTCCATGGCCCGCAGGTCGTCGGCGTGGTCCAGGGTCTTTACCTGGAACCGGCGATAGTCCCGCTTCAGGGGCCGCCCGTCGGCAAACACCACCATGGAGGCCACCATGTCCTGCCCGGCGGTGTGGGAAATGTCGTAGGATTCCAGCCGCCGGGGGGCCTCCGCCAGCCCGGCCAGGGTCCCCAGCTGCTCTAAGGTCTTGCCGGTGCGCTCGGCGTCGGAGGTGATGCGCTCCACCTCCTCCCGGGCGTTGCGGCGGGCCATGCGCAGCAGCTCCGCCCGCTCTCCCCGCTGGGGCACCCGCAGGGTCACCCGGTGCCCGGCCCGGCCCGTCAGCAGGGCGGCGAAGGTGTCCATATCCTCCAGCTCGCAGGGCACCAGGATCTCCCGGGGCAGGGCCTGGCGGTCCAGGTAATACTGGCTCAGCACGGCGGAGAGGATGTCCGCCTCCTCCTGGTCGGCGGCGGCGGAGAACACCTCCACCTCCCGGCCCAGCAGATTGCCGTCCTCAATGTGCAGCACGGCGCTGCCGCAGCGGACCTGGCCCGGGTACACGCCCCACACGTCCGTGTCGGCGCAGACTCCGGCAATGACCTGCTGGGTCTTGCCCAGCACGGAGATGGCCCGGATGCGGTCCCGCAGGGCGGCGGCCTTTTCAAAGTTCAGTTCCTCCGCCGCCTGCTCCATCTCCTGCTGCAGCTCCGCTGTCAGCTGGCGGTAATGCCCGCTGAAGATCCGCACCGCCTGGCGGATCCGGGCCTGATACTCCGCCTGGCCGGGGCCGTCCGGGCGGCAGAAGCCGTCGCAGCGGCCAATGTGGTGATTCAGGCAGGGCCGCTCCCTGCCGATGTCCCGGGGAAACTGGCGGGCACAGGTGGGTAGGTGCAGGGCGCCGCACACCGCCTCGATGGCCAGCCGGGTCTCCCGCCGGCCGCCGAAGGGGCCGAAATATTTCGCGCCGTCGTCAGCGGTCTTTCCCACCAGGGAGAAGCGGGGGTAGGCCGCGTCGGCGTCCAGCCGCACAAAGGGATAGCCCTTGTCGTCCTTCAGCAGGATGTTGTACCGGGGCATATGGCGCTTGATGAGAGAGTTTTCCAGGATCAGGGCCTCGAACTCCGTGGAGACGAAGATGGTGTCGAAATGGTCCACTTGGGACACCATGGCCCGGGTCTTTTCGTTGTGGGAGGCGGTGTCCTGGAAATATTGGCTGACGCGGTTTTTCAGCTTTTTGGCCTTGCCCACATAGATCACCTTACCGGTTTTGTCCATCATCAGATAGACCCCCGGGGCCAGAGGCAGATCGTTGGCCTTCTGCCGCAGCTCATCCTTGGTCATGGCGACCCTCCTTTCAGGGTTTTCCCCAGTATAGCACGTTTACCACCGGAAAGGAAGTTTACATTTTCCTCGACAGAAGGTATAATAGGGGGAAAAGACACCACTAAGGAAAGAGGGAGAATCCGTATGCATAACAAATGGAACAGCGCCAACGTGGATCAGGTGCTGCTGCGAAAAGGGGAGGAACATCTGCTGTACCGGGGCCCGGAGGGCAGCGTGGTCCGGAATGACCACCTGGTCATGAGCGATATCGCCGACGGACCGGCTCTGGCGGCGCTTCTGCGCCGCCTGGGGCTGGAAAACGGGGGGCTTTTCTGCGTCCCCCAGGGGGCCAGTGACGAGGTGGCCCGGGCCTTTAGCCTGAAAAAGGGCGTCCCCTGCACCCAGTGGGTCTATGGCGAAAGCCAGCCGCCCCGGGTCCCCGCCGCGGAGGTGCGGCCTATAACGGAGGAATACCTCCCCCTGTGCGCCGCCCACTATCACCCGGAGGACGACGAGGCGGCATATCTGCGCAGCCGGATGGAGGCGGGGCAGCTGTGGGGCCTGTTTGAAGATGGGCAGCTGGCGGCTTTCATCGGTGTGCACCACGAGGGCAGCATGGGCATTTTAGAGGTCCTGCCGGAGTATCGCCGCCGGGGCCTGGCCATGGCCCTGGAGGGCTGGCTGATCCGGTGGCACCTGGAGCGGGGCTGGACTCCCTTCTGCCATGTGTATGAGGACAACCCCGCTTCCCACGCCCTGCAGAAAAAGCTGGGCCTGACTCCGGCCCCGGAGCAGGTGGTGTGGCTGCATCGTCCCCACGGGGAGGACGAGGAATGACCGCCATTGCAGCCGTCTGCGAAAACGGCGGCATCGGCCGGGAGGGGGCTCTGCTGTTTCACATCCGGGAGGACCTGCGGCGATTCCGGCAGCTGACCCTGGGGAAAACCGTGGTCATGGGCCGCCGGACCCTGGAGAGTCTCCCCGGGGGCCGGGGCCTGCCGGACCGGCGGAACCTGGTGCTGACCCGGGATCTGGATTTCACCGCCCCGGGGGCGGAGGTGATCCATGACCTGGCGGAGGTGCCGGAGGACGCGGTGGTCATCGGCGGGGAAAGCGTGTACCGGCAGCTGCTGCCCCGGTGCAGCACCGTGTATCTGACGAGGATTTTCGCCGCGCCCCAGGCCGACGCGTTTTTCCCCGATTTATCCCGGGACAGTGCGTGGACAAAGGCGGAACAAAGCGAGACATTCACCTCCGGCGGCGTGTCGTTCCAATATGTGACCTACCGCCGGAAATAAGAACGAAGGAGGCGGTCTTATGGCAGACCTGGGCACCAATGTGCGATATATCAAGGGCATCGGCGAGGCCCGGGCCGCCGCCCTGGAAAAGCTGGGCATTACCACCCTGGGGGACCTGATCGCCTATTTCCCCCGGGGGTATGAGGACCGGACCCAGGTCCGCCCCATCCGGGAGCTGACCGCCGGGGAGAGCGTATGCGTCCGGGGCATGGTGGCGGCGGACCTGACGGCCTATCGCATTTCCGGAGGCCGCACCATCGCCAAGACCCGGGTGGTGGACGACAGCGGATCCCTGGACCTGGTGTTTTTCAACATGGAGCACCGGAGGGACGCCCTGCACCAGGGGGATGTGTGCGTCTTTTTCGGCAAGGTGGAGGACAATCTGCGGCGCAAGCAGATGATCAATCCCCTGTTTGAGCCGGAGGGGCGGCAGCAGGTCACCGGGCGCATCATGCCCATCTATCCCCTGACCGCCGGAGTCACCCAGGGGCTGATGGCCCGGGCCGCCCGCCAGGGGCTGGACGCCTGCCGGGAGCTGCTGCCGGATGTGCTGCCGGATGAGGTTCGGCAGGCCCACAAGCTGTGTTATGTAAACTATGCATATGAGAACATCCACTTTCCCGCCTCGCCGGAGGCTCTGGAGGTGGCCCGGCGGCGGCTGGTGTTCGAGGAGCTGTTTCTGCTGACCTGCGGTCTGCAGCTGCTGCGGCAGCGGCGGCGGGACGTGGCAGGCCCGGCCTGCCGGCGGATGAGCATGGAGCCCTTTTACCGGCGGCTGCCCTTCGCCCTGACCGGGGCCCAGCGGCGGGCCATTGCCGACGCCGTGGGGGACATGGTGTCCGGCAAGCCCATGAACCGCCTGTGCCAGGGGGACGTGGGCAGCGGAAAGACCATGGTGGCGGCGGCGTGCATCTGGTTCGCCGTGGGAAACGGGTGGCAGACGGCCCTGATGGCCCCCACGGAAATTCTGGCCCGGCAGCACTATCAGGGGCTGGCGCCGCTGCTGGCCCGGTTTTCCATCCGGTGCGCCCTGCTGACCGGTTCCACCCGGGCCAAGGAGCGGCGGGAGATTTTAGCGGGGCTGGCGGACGGGTCCATTGATCTGTGCATCGGCACTCACGCCCTGCTGACGGAGGACGTGCAGTATCAGAAGCTGGGCCTGGTGGTAACGGACGAGCAGCACCGGTTCGGCGTGAACCAGCGGGCGGCCCTGTCCCAAAAGGCGGAGGACCCCCATATGCTGGTGCTGTCCGCCACGCCCATCCCCCGGACCCTGGCCCTGGTGATCTACGGCGACCTGGACGTGTCGGTGATCGACGAGCTGCCTCCCGGGCGGCAGAAGGTGGACACCTTCGCCCTGGGGGAGAGCTATCGCCCCCGGGTGCAGGCCTTTATCCGGAAGCTGGCGGCAGCGGGACAGCAGATCTTCATCGTTTGCCCCCTGGTGGGGGAGGCGGACCAGATCCCCGACGAGCGCAAGGCCGTGACGGCCTACGCCAAGCAGCTGCAGGAGCAGGTGTTTCCGGACCTGCGGGTGGCGGTGCTGCACGGGAAGATGAAGCCCAAGGAGAAGGAGAAGGTCATGGCGGCCTTTGCCGCCGGGGAAAGCGATATCCTGGTGTCCACCACCGTGGTGGAGGTGGGGGTGGACGTGCCCAACGCCACCTGCATGGTGGTGGAAAACGCCGACCGGTTCGGCCTGTCCCAGCTGCACCAGCTGCGGGGCCGGGTGGGCCGGGGCAAGGCCAAAAGCTACTGCATCCTGTTGTCGGACAGCCAGAATGAGGAGACCCGGGCCCGGCTGAAGGTGATGACCCAGACCAACGACGGCTTCCGCATCTCCCAGGAGGACCTGCGGCTGCGGGGGCCGGGAGATTTCTTCGGCCAGCGGCAGCACGGTCTGCCGGCCATGAAGATCGCCGACCTCAGCTGCGACATGCGGCTGCTGGACGAGGCCCAGACGGCGGCCCGGCAGCTGATGGAGCGTGACCCGGAGCTGACGGACCCGGCCCACCGGCCCCTGCGCCGGCGCATCCGCCAGCTGTTCGACACCAACGCCGATATGCTGAACTGAGGTATGAAAACAAACACCGGAGGGACAGCCGTCCCTCCGGTGTTTTCCGGTTATTTCGTTTTTACTCGCCCAGCTGATTGTCCACCAGCTGCGCCAGGGCCTCCACGGCCTCCTTGGCGTCGGGGCCGTCGGCGATCAGGGTGATGGTGGTGCCCTTCACGATGCCCAGGGACAGAACGCCCAGCAGGCTCTTGGCGTTGACCCGGCGCTCCTCCTTCTCCACCCAGATGCCGCTTTTGAACTCGTTGGCCTTCTGGATAAAATAGGTAGCAGGCCGGGCGTGCAGGCCCACCTCATTGTTCACGGTAACTTCCTGTGTAAACATTCCATTGCACTCCTTTTATGAAGCATTTTCGCAAAATGCGGGGACATACTTCTCTCACACTATAATATTATACCGAAACGGGGAAAGAAAGCAATATCCAAAGCTACAAATTCTTGAAGCGGGGCCTGAAAAAAAGTTTGGCCCTTTTGGCAGAATCCACAAACTCCGTCTGTTATTTCAGCTCCACCACCGTTACGCCGGCCTCTCCCTCGCCATAGCGGCCCAGGCGGAAGCTCTTGACGGCCTTGTTCCGCTTGAGCATCTCGTGGACCGCCTTGCGCAGGGCGCCGGTGCCCTTGCCGTGGATGATGGTCACGGTGCCCAGCTTTGCCATCACGGCGCTGTCGATGTAATTCTCCACCACGCTTTCGGCCTCCAGGGTCTCATAGCCCCGGATATCCAGCTCCGAGGCAGCCCGGGACTGGAGATTCAGTTTGGGACTGCCGCCCACCGGGGCGGCGGGCTTCTTTTTGGGCTGGCCCTCCGGCAGGCGCACCTGCTGGGCCTTGACGGTCATCTTCATCTTCCCCGCCTGCAGGAGCAATGTGCCGTCGTTGTTGACGGCCAGCACCGAGGCGGCCATTTTCACCCCGGGAAGCTCCACCAGGTCCCCTACCTCGATGGGGCGGCTGGGGGCATAGGCAGGCTCCTGGGGCTCGCTGCGCAGGTGCAGGGCCTCCTGGGCCTGGTTCAGACTGTGCCGCACGGCGGCCTTGGCGTCGTTGAGCTCCTGGAAGTTGATCTGCTTTTGCTGCTGGCGGCGCAGCTGGTCCAACTGGGCGAAAATTTCGTCGGCCTGGGCCTGGGCCTGGCGCACGATGCGCTTGGCCTCGGCCTCGCCCTTGGTGCGGGCGTTTTCCTTGGCCTTTTCCATCTGCTCCCGGAAGGTCCGGGCCTTTCGGGCGTCCTCCTCCCGCTGACGCCACAGGCGGTCCGCCTCGGCCTGGGCCTTCTCCAGCCGCTGGCGCTTCTCCTCCAGCTGGGTCAGCACGTCCTCGAAGCGGACGGAGTCGCTGTCCATCTGCTGCTGGGCGGCCTGGATCACGGACTCATCCAGCCCCAGCCGCCGGGAGATGGCGAAGGCGTTGGACTTGCCGGGGATGCCAATCAGCAGTCGGTAGGTGGGGCGCAGGGTCTGCACGTCGAACTCACAGCTGGCGTTTTCCACCCCCGCCGTGGTCATGGCGAAGGTTTTCAGCTCGGCATAGTGGGTGGTGGCGGCGATCAGCGCCCCCTGACTGCGGGCGCTTTCGATGATGGCAATGGCCAGGGCCGCGCCCTCGATGGGATCCGTACCGGCTCCCAGCTCATCGAACAGCAGCAGGCTCTGGTCGTCCACCTCCCGCAGGATCTGCACAATGTTGGACATATGGGCGGAGAAGGTGGACAAGCTCTGTTCGATGCTCTGCTCGTCGCCTACGTCTGCCAGCACCCGGTGGAACACCCGGACGGCGCTGCCGCTGTCGGCGGGGATGTGCAGGCCGCACTGGGCCATCAGGCACAGCAGGCCGATGGTTTTCAGGGTAACGGTCTTGCCGCCGGTGTTGGGGCCGGTGATGACCAGGGTGTCGAACTGCTGGCCCAGCTCCACGGTGATGGGCACGGCCCTGGCCTGGTCCAGCAGGGGGTGCCGGGCACGGCGCAGTGTCACGCCGCCCCGGCGGCGGACCTCCGGACGGCTGGCGTTGAGCTGATAGCTCAGCTGTGCCCGGGCGAAGATCACGTCCAGGCGCACCAGAATGTCATAATCCCAGAGGATGTTCTCCATCTGGGCGGCGCAGGCGGCGGACAGCTGGCGCAGGATGCGGTCGATCTCCTTCTGCTCCCGGGCCTCCAGCTCCTTCAGCTCATTGTTGGCCTGCACCACGCCCATGGGCTCCACAAACAACGTGGCCCCGGAGGAGGAGATGTCGTGGACCAGGCCGGGCATACTGCCCTTGCACTCGGCCTTCACCGGCACCACGAACCGGCCGTCCCGCTGGGTGATCAGGGCCTCCTGCAGCACCTTGGCATAGGACGGCGAGGAGATGATGCGCTGGAGAATCTGGCGGCCCTTGGAGGCGGCCAGCCGCATTTTCCGGCGGATGTCCGCCAGCTCGCTGCTGGCGGTGTCGGCGATGGTCTCCTCGTCCAGAATGGCGGAGCGGATCTGCTCCTCTAAGTATTTATTGGTGTGCAGGGAGGTGAACAGGCGGTCCAGCACCGTCTCCTCCCCCTGGCGCTGGGTGTCGTAATCCGACACCCGGCGGCTGGCGGTAAGGACGCCGGCAATGTCCAGCAGCTCCCGGGTGTTCAGCATACCGCCGTGGTCCGCCCGGGTCAGGGCGGCGGATACGTCCTTCACGCCGGAGAAGGACGGACTGCCGTGGAGTCCCAGCCGCTCCTTGGCGGCGTCGGTCTCGTCCAGCAGACGCAGCACCTCCTCCACGTCCGTGGAGGGGGTCAGCTTCAGGCACCGGTCCTTGGCCGCCTGGCTGACGGCCTTGGCCGCCAGCTTTTCCAGCACCGCCGGAAGCTCCAGGGTGCGGATGGATTTTTCAAATAATTCACTCATATTTCGTTTCCTCTTGCGGAAGAATGGTCTTGTAATAGTCCAGGGTACGGAAGCTGCGCTCCAGCTGGGCGGAAACGTAGGCGTCCGCCGCATGGTTCAGGGCACGCAGTCCCTCCGGCGGCAGGGAAAAGCTGTACAGCCGCCGGGGGTCGCCGTAGAGCACGTATCGCAGGGCCGCCAGGCCCGACGCCGTCAGCGGCAGGGACAGGCCCCCTTTTTCCCGGCATTTGCCGCAGTGGACCACCCCGTGGACCACGTCCAGCATGGGATTTTCCGGCTGGGGTGCGCCGCACAGGGCGCAGCCATCGGCCATGGGCTCATAGCCTGCCAGGGCCATCAGCCGGAACTGAAACGCGGGCTTCACCAGCTGAGGCGGCTTTTTCAGGGCGCTGAGGGCATACAGGGCGTTGAGCAGCAGGGGCAGCACGTCGCCGCCGCAGCCGTCGGACACCGCCTCCGTCAGCTCGGCGAAGTAGGCCGCCAGGCTCAGGGCCGTCAGGTCCTGCCGCAGGCCGTCGAACAGCTCGATGGTGTCCGCCGCGTCCAGCATGGTCCACCGGCCCTTTTCATAGAGGGTCATCTCCGAATAGGCCAGCAGCTGGCAGGCCGCAGCCACGCGGCTGCCCTTGCGCCGGGCCCCCCGGGCGATCACGGAGAGCCTGCCCCGGTCCGGGGTCAGCACGGTGAGGATCTTGTCCGCGTCCCGGGTCACCGTTTCCCGCAGCACCAGGCCGCACGTTACGAATCGTTCCGGCTGCATTCAGCCGCCTCCTTATACAGCAAGTACGCCTCCGGCGCTCCGGTGGCCCAGAACAGGGCCCAGCGCTCCTCCATGGCTTTTCACCTCCGCCCATAGCTTGCCGCTTTTCCGGCGGCGTCATGAGTGGAAGCTTTTGGAGGGGGGATTACTGCTCATCATATCCCCTGGCGCGGATGAAATTCACATTATCCCGCCAGTTTGCCCCAGTCAGATGATATCTGACCGGGGACCCCTCATACCATCTGCTGCGGCGGAAATGAATTCCGCCGGCAGAAATTCTTTGAATTTACGCCGCAGAGCGGCGAGCGGCTGACGCCGCAAGAAAACTGGCACAGCATGGCCGATGGGAAGAAGTCACTGCTCATCATATCCCCTGGCACGGATGAAATTCACATTATCCCGCCAGTTTTCCTTGACCTTGACCCAGGTTTCCATGTACACCTTGGCGCCCATGAACTTTTCGATGTCCCGGCGGGCCAGGGAGCTGATGCGCTTGAGCATATCCCCGTGCTTGCCGATGATGATGCCCTTGTGGCTGGCTTTTTCGCAGTAGATGGTCACGTCCAGGTCGATGATGCCGGTGTCCTCCCGCTCGGTGAAGCGGGTCACCTCCACCGCCGTGCCGTGGGGGATCTCCTTTTCCAGGCACAGCAGCATTTTCTCCCGGACGATCTCGGCGCACACCTGGGCGTCGGGCTGGTCGGTGGTCATGCCGTCGGGGAACAGCTGGGGGCCTTCCGCGGCATAGGTCTGCAGCTGGGCCATCAGGTCGTCCAAACCATCGCCGGTGCGGGCGGAGATGGGGATAATGGCGTCAAACCCGGGATACACGGCACTGTAGGCCGCGATCACCGCCAGCAGGTCGTCCTTCTTCTCCACGGTGTCGATCTTGTTGATGCACAGCACGCAGGGCAGGTGCTCCTCCTGGATGCGCTGGAGCAGGATCTTCTCCGGCTCCCCCACATGGGCGATGGGCTCCACCAGCAGCAGGGCGGCCTCCACCTGCTCCAGGCTCTCCCGCACCACCTTCACCATATAGTCCCCCAGCCGGGAACGGGGCTTGTGCAGGCCCGGGGTGTCCAGCAGCACATACTGGGTGTCTCCCCGGTTCACCACGCCGTAAATCCGGTTGCGGGTGGTCTGGGGCTTGTCGGAGACGATGGCGATCTTCTCCCCCACCAGGGCGTTGGTGAGGCTGGACTTGCCCACGTTGGGCCGTCCGCAGATGGTGATCATGGCGGTTTTTGTAATGTTGTTCATAGGTGATCCTCAACTTTCTTTTGAGCAATTTTATTGTGTCAGGGTAAACTGATAAGTGACAGAGTTCTGCCACCGTTCCTCGTTTGCCAGGTCCTGCCCGATCACCTTGCCGCCCATGCGCTCATAGAAGCCGCGGGCGTTAAGATTCTCCGGGACACAGTGGCAGACAAAGGAGGCGGCATGGTGCGCTCTGCAATACGCTTTCACGAAATCGAACGCTTGCCGGCCGATCCCCTGTCTTTGGTATTCGGCGGAAATATACAGGGATTGCAGGGTGATTACATCGGCTTCGTTTATCGTCAGGTAGCCAATGTCCTGCCGGTCCTTTCGGACCAAGTACACAGAATACGCCGGATGATGGACCCTCAGCAGCTCCATTTCCCTGTGCCAGTCCCAGTCAAAGTTATCTATCATGCTGTCGGGGTAAACGCCTCGGTATGTAGTGCCCCAGATTCTTTGCCGCAGGGCGATAATGGACGGCACATCCTCTTCGGATGCCTCAATAAACAGCTTTTCCTCGGCCATGCTATCACATCTCCTTCCGGGATTTTTACTCAATTTCCACACTCCGGGGCCGGCACGCTCTCCGCTGCCCGATTGCGGACAGCAAACAGGAACACCGGGCGGAGCAGGCCCAGGGATAAAACGGTGAACACGGTCAGGACGTCCCCATATTTACCGGCGCGGCTTTTATAGATCCGGTGGGCGATCAGGGTGTCCAGGATAAAGACCGCCAACAGGGCCATCAGCAGGAGGATGAACCAAAGGGTATTCAGCTCCCGGCAGACGTAGAAATAGACGCAAAGGCAGACGGACAGAAGCGTCAGAAGGGCCGACACGGCGCCCATGACCCGCCGGTCTGCCAGCTTTCCCAGCAGATACTTGCTGTAAAAGGGAATCCAGGCAGGGAATGTATGTGCGTCGCCCGCTTTTTTGCGCATGCAGGCGATGGAAAAGCCCTCCAGCACATAGCTGGCCATGATATACGCCGCCGCGGCGGCAAACACGGCGATGAAGAACAGAAAAATCGCCGATAATATACCAGAAACAATCAGAACGCCGAATCCGGCCATATGCGATACCTCCTATTTTACCCCAGCCGGTCGCCGTTTTCCACAGGCTTGTCCGGGGTAATGAGCACCACGCCGCCCTGGGAGTAGGTGCCCAGCACCAGCACCTGGGAGAAGAAGTTGGCGATCTGACGGGGCGGGAAATTCACCACCGCCAGCACCTGCTTGCCCACCAGCTCCTCCGGGGCATACTGCTGGGTGATCTGGGCGCTGGAGCGCTTCCGGCCCAGCTCCGGGCCAAGGTCCACCAGCAGCTGATAGGCGGGCTTCCGGGCCTTTTCAAAGGGCCGGGCCTCCACAATGGTGCCCACCCGGATATCCAGCTTCATAAAATCGTCAAACGTGGCCTGTTCCATGTGCGTTCCTCCTGTTATCAATCGCTGTCCAGCTTGAGCACAGCCATGAAGGCTTCCGTAGGCACTTGAACCGTGCCCAGATTCCGCATCTTCTTCTTGCCCTCCTTCTGCTTTTCCAGCAGCTTCTTCTTGCGGGTAATGTCGCCGCCGTAGCACTTGGCCAGCACGTCCTTGCGCATGGCCTTTACCGTCTCCCGGGCGATGATCCGCCCGCCGATGGCCGCCTGGATGGGCACCTCAAACAGCTGGCGGGGGATGTTCTCCTTCAGCTTTTCGCACAGCCGCCGGGCCCGGGGATAGGCCTTGTCCTTGTGGGCGATGAAGCTCAGGGCGTCCACGCCGTCGCCGTTGAGCAGCAGATCCACCTTCACCAGCTCGCTGGGCCGGTAGCCGGAGAGCTCATAGTCCAGGGAGGCATAGCCCTTGGTGTTGGCCTTCAGGGTGTCGAAGAAGTCGTAGATGATCTCGTTGAGGGGCATCTGATAGTGCAGCTCCACCAGGTGGGTGTCCAGATACTGCATATCCTTGAACTCGCCCCGGCGGTCCTGGCACATGGGCATGATGTTGCCCACATACTCGTTGGGGCTGATGATGGACACCTTCACATACGGCTCCTCGGCGTGCTCGATGACCGTGGGGTCCGGATAGTTGTGGGGGTTGTCCACCTTCACCATGGTGCCGTCGGACTTGTACACATGATAGATGACGCTGGGCAGGGTGGTCACCAGGTCCAGATTGAACTCCCGCTCCAGCCGCTCCTGGATGATCTCCATATGCAGCATCCCCAAAAAGCCGCACCGGAAGCCGAAGCCCAGGGCCACGGAGCTTTCCGGCTCGAAGGTCAGGGAGGCGTCGTTGAGCTGGAGCTTTTCCAGGGCGTCCCGCAGATCGGGGTACTTGCTGCCGTCCTCGGTGTAAATGCCGCAGTAGACCATGGACTGGGCGGGCCGGTAGCCGGGCAGAGGCTGGGCGGCGGGGTTTTCGGCGTCGGTGATGGTATCGCCCACCTGGGTGTCCTTGACGTTTTTGATGGAGGCGGTGAAATAGCCCACCTCACCGGCCTGGAGGGCGTCCGTAGGCTCGTTGCCCAGGGGCTTGAGATATCCGCACTCCAGAATGGTATACTGGGCTCCGGTGGCCATCATGCGCACCGTCTGCCCCCGGCGGATGGTGCCCTGCTTGATGCGGAACAGCACCACCACCCCCACATAGGGGTCATACTGGCTGTCGAAGATCAGGGCCTGCAGGGGGGCGTTGGGGTCGCCGGTGGGGGCGGGGACATTGTGCACCACGTCCTCCAGCACCGACTCCACGTTCAGGCCCAGCTTGGCGGAGATCTCCGGCGCATCCATGGCGGGCAGGCCGATGATGTCCTCCACCTCCTGCTTGGCCTTCATGGAGTCGGCGGCGGGCAGGTCGATCTTGTTGAATACCGGCAGAATCTCCAGGTCGTGCTCCATGGCAAGATAGGTGTTGGCCAGAGTCTGGGCCTCCACCCCCTGGGTGGCGTCCACCACCAGCACCGCCCCCTCGCAGGCGGCCAGGGACCGGGAGACCTCATAGTTGAAGTCCACATGGCCCGGGGTATCGATGAGGTTCAGGGCGTAGATCTCGCCGTCCTGAGCCTTGTAGAACAGGTGCACGGCCCGGGACTTGATGGTGATGCCCCGCTCCCGCTCCAGGTCCATGTTGTCCAGAATCTGGTTCTCCATCTCCCGCTCCGGCACGGCGTCGCACAGCTCCAGCAGCCGGTCCGCCAGCGTGGACTTTCCGTGGTCAATGTGAGCGATGATGGAAAAGTTTCGGATATGGGATTGTTCAAACATTTGCGTTCCTCCTGTAGGTAAGTCCACGCTGACGCGCCAAGCGGCGCGTAACAAGCGTTTTGCGCAGCAAAACCTTGCCGCAGGCGGAATTCATTTCCGCCGAAGGACATTAAATGAAAAGGGCTCCCGGTTTGCCGTCAGGCAAACTGGGAATGGGACTTGCCATGGTCAATGTGGGCAATGATGGAAAAGTTTCGGATATGGGATTGTTCAAACATTTGCGTTCCTCCTCAGGGGAATAACAAGTTATATTCCTACCTATTATAACGGATGTTCCGGCAAAATGCAATTCCTGTTGCCGCCGGGAAGAAAAAGTGTTACAATAAAGGCACCCCAATTTTTGAGAGGAAAGGACGAACGCCATGAAGCTGAGTTTTTTCGGCGCTGACCAGTGTGTCACCGGCAGCTGCCATTGTCTGGAGGTAGGCGGCAAGCGCATCCTCATCGACTGCGGCTTGCAGCAGGGCCGGGACGAGGTGGACAACCGCTCCCTGCCCTTTGCCCCGGGCAGCATCGACTATGTGCTCATCACCCACGCCCACATCGACCACTCCGGCCGGGTGCCCATGCTCATCAAAAACGGCTTCCAGGGCCGCATTCTCACCACCCGGCTCACGGCTCAGCTCATGAGCATCATGCTCCAGGACTCCGCCCACATCCAGGAGAGCGACGCCGAGTATAAAAACCGCAAGAACCGCCGGGCCGGCCGGCCTGAGGAGGAGCCCCTGTATACCGTGGCCGACGCCCAGCGGGTGCCGGAGTTTATCGACACCTGCGAATATGACCAGCCCGTCCACCTGTGCGACGGGGTGGACGCCGTGTTCATCGACGCGGGCCATCTGCTGGGCTCCGCGTCCATCCGCCTGACTCTTACCGAGGGCGGCCAGACGAAAACCATCGTGTTCTCCGGCGATATCGGCAACGTGGACCAGCCCATCATCCGGGACCCCCAGTTCTTCACCGGGGCGGATTATGTGGTCATGGAGAGCACCTATGGCGACCGCAACCACACCGAGGTGTGGAGCTATACCGGCCAGCTGGCCCAGATCATCGACGAGACCCTGGGCAAGGGCGGCAACGTGGTGATCCCCTCCTTTGCCGTGGGCCGCACCCAGGAGCTGCTGTATTTCATCCGGGAGATCAAGGATCAGGGTCTGGTGACCTCCGTGCCGAATTTCCCGGTGTATGTGGACAGTCCCCTGGCGAAAAGTGCCACCACCATTTTCTGCGGCGATCTGCGGGGCTATCTGGACCAGGACGCTCTGGAGCTGGTGAAGGACGGCACCCATATGTTCAATTTCCCGGGCCTGCACCTGACGGAGACCGTGGACGAGTCCAAGGCCCTGAACGAGGACCACACCCCCAAGGTCATCATCTCCGCCTCCGGCATGTGCGACGCCGGCCGCATCCGCCACCATCTGAAGTATAACCTGTGGCGGGCGGACAGCGCCGTGGTGTTCGTGGGCTTCCAGTCCCCGGGCACCCTGGGCCGCACCCTGCTGGACGGGACTCCCTCCGTGAAGCTGTTCGGCGAGGACGTGGCCGTCCGGGCCAAGGTGGTGAATTTCCAGGGCCTCAGCTCCCACGCCGACCACGACCATCTGCTGGACTGGATCGGCCATTTCAAGGAGCCCAAGCCCCAGCACGTGTTCGTGGTCCACGGCGACCGGGAGGTGGCTCCGGTGTTTGCCCAGACGGTGAGCCAGCTGGGCTTCACGGCCCACGCTCCCCAGTATACCGAGGAGTATGACCTGCTGACCTGCACCCAGCTGGCGGCGGGCTATCTGCCCCAGCGCAAGACCCGCACCTTCGACGGCGCGCCCCGTGTCACCGCGGCGTATCAGAAGCTGGTGCAGCTGGGCGATTCCCTGGTGGGCCTTATCCGCCGCAGCAAGGGCCGGGACAACAAGACCCTGGCCGCCTTTGCCGAGGCGCTGCGTAAGGTCATGGAGAAGTTCGAGATTTAACCAGGTTTTGGAAACCTTTCAGGGGCGGACAGCTCTGTCCGCCCCTAATTTTCGTATGATTCGCACGAGAGGAGGGCGCTTATGCCCGGATTGGAGAAAAACCGCATTTACCGCGCCCATATCGACGGCTATTCCAGCGAGGGCCTGGGCATTGCCCGGATAGACGGCCAGGTGGTGTTTGTCCACGGGGCCATCCGGGGGGAGGTCTGCGACGTTCTGGTGATGAAGGTGCTGAAAAACGCCGCCTTCGGCAAGATCGCCGCCCTGGTGGAGCCCTCCCCGGCCCGCCGGACGCCGGACTGCCCCTATTACGGCCGCTGCGGCGGCTGCGACTTCCGGCATATGTCCTATGAGGAGGAGCTCTGGGCCAAGCGGGCCCGGGTCCAGGACGCCCTGACCCGTATCGGCGGCGCGGAGGTGACGGTGGAAGAAATTCTGGGCGCGGAACAGCCCCTGCACTACCGCAACAAGAGCATCTATCCCATCTCCCCGGTGGGGGAGGTGGGCTTTTACCGGGCCCGCAGCCACCAGGTGGTGCATGTGGAGCACTGTCTCATCCAAAAGCCGGAGGCCGATGCCCTGGCTCAGGCGGTGCGGGACTATATTGCCCGGTTTCAGGTGGAGCCGTATAACGAGGCCACTGGCCGGGGCCTGCTGCGGCACCTGTACGTCCGCACTGGCAGCACCGGGGAATCCCTAGTGTGCCTGCTGGTAAACGGCTCCCGCCTGCCCCATGAGCAGGAGCTGGTGGATATGCTCCGGGCCGCCGCGCCAAAAACCTGCGGCGTGGTGCTGGGGGAAAATACCCGCCGGGGAAACGCCATCCTGGGGGACCGGTACCGCACCCTGTGGGGCCGGGACTATCTGACGGATACCCTCTGCGGCCTGGAGCTGCGGCTGTCGGTGCCGTCGTTTTATCAGGTGAACCACGACCAGGCCCAGCGCCTGTATGAAAAGGCCCTGGAATACGCGGGGCTGACGGGCCGGGAGCTGGCGGTGGACCTGTACTGCGGCGCCGGGACCATCACCCAGGTGCTGGCCCGCCGGGCCAGGCACGTCATCGGCGGCGAGATCGTCCCGGAGGCCATCCGGGACGCGGAGGAAAGCGCCCGCCGCAACGGCGTGGGCAACGTGGAGTTCCTGTGCGGCGACGCCTCCCGGCTGGCGGCGGAGCTGCGGCAGCGGGGCCTGCGGCCCGACGTGATCTGCGTGGACCCGCCCAGGAAGGGGCTGGCCCCCGACGTGGTGGAGGCAGCGGCCTCCATGGAGCCGGAGCGCATCGTCTATGTTTCCTGCGACCCGGCCACCCTGGCCCGGGATGTGGCCCGCTTCGCTCCCCTGGGCTACCGCCCCGTCCGGGCCTGCGCCGTGGACCTGTTCCCCGGCACGGCGAACGTGGAGACGGCGTGTCTATTGACCAAGCGTCCGGACTGAGGCAGAAATGCGGTATCATTGAGCGCGAGAACTACAATAAGCCAAAATCCGAAAACGCTAAACAGCCGCAATGCCCACCGGAGAAGGAAAAGGCGATCACGGAGGCACTGCGTCACTTTGGGATGATTTAAGGCGGATGCCTTAATCATAAAAGGAACGGTGAGGGTATGAATTACAAAATTGCGATCTGCGACGACTCCGGTGCGGACAGGCAATATGTTTTGAATATGGTGCGCGCCTGGGCTTCGTCCGCCGGTCACACGGTGCATATCGACGATTTTCCCTCCGCCGAGAGCTTCCTGTTCCGCTACGCAGAAGAAAGCGACTACGACATCCTCCTGCTGGATATCGAAATGGGCGCGATGGACGGCGTCACGATGGCAAAAGAGCTTCGCAAGAGCAACGACACGGTGCAGATCATTTTCATCACCGGCTACTCCGATTACATTTCAGAGGGCTACGAGGTGGCAGCGCTCCACTATCTGATGAAGCCTGTGAAGGAAGAAAAGCTCCGGTCGGTGCTGAACCGCGCCGTGGAAAAGATAACGAAAAACGAACGGGTCCTGCATTTCGAGGTCGGCGGAGAAATGGTGCGTGTGCCGATTTATCAGATTCGATATGCAGATGTGCTCGGCAACTATGTGACCGTTCACGCGCGAACGGATGTGACGGTGAAAATGACATTGGGCGAGCTTGAAAAGCAGCTCGACGAGTGCTTCTACCGCGTGGGGCGCTCTGCGCTCGTGAATCTGACGCAGATCAGCCGCGTCACCAAGACGGAGATCCGGCTCAGTGACGGAACCGCCATCCCGCTGCCACGAGGCGCGTATGAGGGCGTCAACCGTGCCATTATCAACATGAGGTAAGGCGTATGGGCTTGTTTGCAAAGAAAATCGAAAAGCAGCTCGCCTCCTATCAGCAGGAGCTGATCGAAACGCATTATCGCGAAGTAGACAATATGTACCGCCAGATCCGCGGCTGGCGGCACGACTACCGCAACCACATCCAGACCATGAAGGCCTACGCTGCCGCGCAGGACTGGGACGCCATCCAAAACTACCTCGACCTGCTGGACACCGATCTGCAAACCGTGGACACGGTCATCAAGACCGGCAATCCCATGACCGACGCCATCTTGAACTCCAAAATCTCCCTTGCAAAGGCAAAGGGCATCGAGGTAGTGGCGGATGCCCACATCCCCGTCCAGCTGAAGTCCTCGGAGATCGATCTCTGCTGCATCCTCGGCAATCTCTTCGACAACGCCATTGAGGCCAGCATGAAGCTGCCGGAGGATAAGCGCCTCATCCGGGTCTATATGGATATGAAAAATACCCAGCTCTACATCTCCTTCACCAATTTTACCGCCGGAAAGAAGATGAAAAAGGAAGGAAAGCTGTTCCGCAGCACCAAGGGCGAGGGGCATGGCTTTGGTCTTGTTCGCATCGACGCCATCGTGGAGCGGCTGGACGGATACATCAGCCGCAACAGCGAGGACGGCGCGTTCACCACTGAAATACTGCTTCCGCAGGAGTGAGAGCTGCAATTCATCCCCCGGAAAAAGCGATTCGTCCCCGGAATCAACCGGGGACGATTTTTTCTGCTATGCTATGCGCGTGAGGTGAAACGACATGAAACACAGAGAAAAACCGAAGTACAGCGTCCGGCAAAATGTCTGCTTTATGGTGCGGACCGCTTGGGAGAAGCGCAGGAGAGTGCTGCTCCTTTGCGTTGTGGTCGCGGCCATCAAAGTGGCGTTGGATTTGGCGCAGCTCTACGTCACACCGGAAATTCTTACGAGGGTGGAGCAGGGCGTTCCCGTGGGGGAGTTGCTGACAACTATCGGATTTTTCACAGCGGCACTTCTTCTCTTACAGGGGGCTGCGGCGTATTGCGATGCCATCCGGATGCCCGGTGAGGTCGATGTTCGCTGTGCCATCATCCGCATGATCTCCCGGAAAAGCGGCGAGACCTCCTACCCAAATGTCCACGACTCCAAAATTCTGAAGCTGGAGGAGCAGGCGCAGCGGGCCACCAGCGGCAACGACGATGCGGCGGAGCATATTTGGCGAACGCTGACGGAGCTGCTGGCAAATCTCGGCGGCTTTGCCGTATATCTGCTGCTGTTCTCCCGCTTGAGCCGCTTTTTGATCCTGCTGGTGGTGCTGACCGCCGCAGCAGACTTCTTCGTTTCCCACTACATCAGTGAGTGGGAGTACCGCCACCGGGATGAACGGGAACAGTATGACAAGGAACTGCACTATTTTCTGACGCAGCCTCGGCAGATACAGCTTGCCAAGGACATCCGCGTCTTTGGTTTAGCCCCTTGGCTGCGGGAATTGCGGGAAAAATCCATGAAGGCACTCTCCGCCTTCATCGCCCGCCGGGAAAGGACTTATCTCTGGGCTAATGTGGCTGACGTGGCGCTGACGCTTCTTCGCAACGGCATCGCGTATGCGTATCTGATTCGGCAAACTCTGGTACATGGCTGGCCTGCATCGACATTTTTGCTCTACTTTACCGCCGTCAGCGGCGCTGCATCGTGGGTGACCGGCATCCTGACCCAGTGCAGCCAACTGCATAAGGAGAGCATCGACCTGTCCAAAATACAGGAATATTTGAACATTCCGGAGCCGTTTCAGTTTGAGGGCGGAGCGCAGCCGCCCGCAGCCGACGGATATGAACTGCGGTTGGAGAACGTGTCCTTCCGCTATCCGGGCACGGAGAGGGATATTCTCAGGCACATAGACCTGACCATCCATCCCGGCGAAAAGCTGGCGGTGGTGGGCTTGAACGGTGCGGGCAAGACCACCATGGTTATGCTGCTTTGCGGCTTCTACGACCCCACCGAGGGGCGCGTGCTGCTAAACGGGCAGGATATTCGTGAATTTGACCGCAGCGCGTATTACCGCCTTTTTTCCGCTGTATTTCAGGGGTTTTCCATTTTGGATACCACCATTGCGGAATGTGTTGCCCAGACCACCGAGGATATCGACAGAGTAAAAGTCGATCACTGCCTTGCACAGGCCGGCTTGACAGAGGCTATTGCCAAATTCCCCCAAGGGGTGGATACCCACTTTGGCCGGGAGGTGTATCTGGACGGCGTACAGCTCTCCGGTGGCCAGACCCAGCGGCTGATGCTGGCGAGAGCGCTTTATAAGAACGGGCCCATCCTCATTCTGGACGAGCCTACGGCGGCGCTGGATCCCATTGCGGAAAACGATATTTACCAAAAGTACAGCGATATGACGGCGGGTAAGACCTCCGTGTTCATCTCCCACCGGCTGGCGTCCACCCGCTTCTGTGACCGCATCCTCTTTATAGCAGACGGCGGCATCGCCGAGGAGGGTACCCACAAGGAGTTACTGGCAAAGGGCGGTGCTTATGCGGAGCTATTTGCCGTGCAGAGCCGCTATTATCAGGAAGGAGGTGTGCAGGATGAAGAAGAAAGCTGAGGGCATGAGCCTGCGGGAGACCTTTGCCATCCACCGCCGGGCGGCACGAGATATGCGCCGGATCGCACCGGGCTGCTTTATGCCGTTTATCCTCTGTGCTGTTGTGGAGGCAGCATCGCCCTATGCGGTCATCTGGCTCTCCGCCCGACTTGTCGATGAACTATCCACCCTTCGCAGACCGGAGATTCTGGCCAAATGGGTCCTTTGGATCGTAGCGGTCAGTGCTGCGGCAGAGCTGCTCAAGGCCGTGCTGGAGAGGTGGAAAAATGTCCGGGGCGAACTGCTTGACAGACAGAAAGAAGTTTTGTATACCGAGAAATTTCTGCGGATGGATTATGCCGACTGTGACAGGCAGGAAACACGTGATCTGTTCTCTCAGATCCGGCAGAATGCCGCCTGGTCCGGTTGGGGCTTTGCCCATCTCAAGCTGTACTATACGCAGGCAGTCCAAGGCATCACCGGCATTTTAGGGGCTGCCGCCTTGACGGTGAGCCTGTTCACCCGGCAAGTCCCGACCTCGGCGGGAAAATTGACCGCTCTCAATCACCCGCTTTTCCTTGTGGGCATCCTTCTGCTGATTGCCGCCGTTACCTGCCTTGGTCCGGCGCTGGTCGGCAGAGCCTATTCTGCCTGGAACACGCTGGCAGAGCAGGTATGCTTCGGCAATCGCGTGTTCAGCCACTTCGTTTTCATGCAGCTGGGGGACAAGGAAAAAGACATGGATCGCAGAATGTACCGCCAGAGCGAACTGGCGGAGCATTATGTCCGCACAGTGAATATCTTCGGCGTCGGCTCTCCCGTGGCAAAGGCGTCCCAAACCACTGTGGGACTGAGCAAGGCGCTGGCCGCCTCTCTATCCGCTGTTCTCTCCGGCGTTGTGTATGTGTTCGTATGCTTGAAGGCGCTGGGCGGTGCCTTCGGCATCGGCAGCGTGACCCAGTATGTCAGCGCCGTGACCACATTTTCCGGCAACGCCGCCCTGCTACTGAGCACCGTCAGTCATATGCGGGCCAATGCTGAGTTCCTCAAGGCCATCTATACGTTTCTCGACATTCCCAATTCCATGTATCAGGGGAGTCTCACCACCGAAAAGCGGTCGGATCGTCAGTATGACGTGGAGTTTCGGGATGTGTCCTTCCGTTATCCCGGCTCGGACATCTGGGCGCTGCGCCATGTGAATATGAGGTTCAAGGTTGGAAAAAGGCTTGCCATCGTGGGCGAAAACGGCAGCGGCAAGACCACCTTCATCAAGCTCCTGTGCCGCCTGTACGACCCGCAGGAGGGGCAGATTTTGCTCAACGGCATCGACATCCGCAAGTACCGCTATGACGATTACATGGGAATATTTTCCGTGGTATTTCAGGATTTCCAGCTCATCTGCCAGCCCTTGGGCAACAATGTGGCGGGCAGCATGGAATATGACCGTGACCGGGCAAAGAAGGCTCTGATCGATGCAGGCTTCGCAGACCGTCTTGCAGCGATGAAAAAGGGTCTGGACACCATGCTTTACAAAAATCTCTCCGAGGACGGTGTCGAGGTTTCCGGCGGCGAGGCGCAGAAGATCGCCATTGCCCGCGCGCTCTATAAGGACGCGCCCTTTATCATCCTCGACGAGCCGACGGCGGCGCTGGACCCCATCGCCGAGGCGGAGATCTACAGTAAGTTCGATGAGATCGCAGGTGATAAGACCGCCATCTATATCTCCCATCGCCTGTCCTCCTGCAAATTCTGCGACGAGATCGCCGTGTTCCACGAGGGCGCGGTCATTCAGCAGGGCAGTCACGCCGAATTGCTCGCCGATCGGGGCGGCAAATACTACGCGCTCTGGAACGCCCAGGCGCAGTATTATACGGAGTGAAGCCGCTCTGCGCGTCAGAAAGAAACCGCTGTAATCCCCATCCCGCGCAAGATGGAGATTACAGCGGTTTTGTGTTTTCAGAACAGACATTGCAAGCTGCATTTTGGCAGTTTGTATATGCACCCGCGAGGAAAATGAGGGATTGTAAAGGGAGGTCTCGCCTGTCGGCTCGGTCAGCGCTTCAAAGCGTTTCACGCTTTGAGGTCTCCACCGGAGACCCGCGCCCCTTTGCCGCTGGGTTTCCAATAGGGGCGCGTAGCATCCCTGTTGGCACACGATTTTCCACAGGAAAGTCTAGTGTGTTATACCTTTGCTTCTATCTGGCGCGGAAAAGGGGTTGGCTTCGCCATCTGCTGTACGGGCAGATAGCGGTTGACAGACACTTTTCGGCGGCAGTATAAGTGACGCTCGAAATCTTTGATTTCGCCAGCGGAACTTATGCAGAGCTGGACAGGCGGATTTTGTGACACCAAGGTGACACAATCGCAGGATTTTTGAGCAGCAAAATCCGACTGGCCGGAAAAGGAAGTGAAGGTATATACATCAATCGAAGCATCACTCAAATGCAGCTCATGCAGAGCTGTGTTTGGGTGATTTTTTGTTTCCGTCCGCCCCATCAGATAATCGCAGGAAACACCGTAATAGTCAGCCAGCAACAGAATGCTGTACGGGCTGATATCCTTGCCATTATCCGATTCATATTTGCCAAGTGCGGATTTCGAGATGCCCACCTCAACAGCAAGCTGCTCCAAGGTCAGTTTTTTCACCACTCGTAAATCCTTCAAACGCTCTCCGATTGTCAGCTTAACCTGCATACATCCACCTCTATTTCAGCTTTTTTGTATGATATCACACTTTTTCACTTTTGTCTAAAAGCGTGGAAACATCCGCCTTCTACCCTGCTTTTCCTTCCTCTCGGATATACGGGAAAGTGGGTGTTTTCTTACTAAAATTTAGACATAAACCACGCAGCACCTTGAAAACTTCATGACCGTCCGATGGGATATGTTTTCCGGCGAAGTACCGCATTCCGCTATCAAGGAAGCGACAACGCCGGAGTAAAACTCGGGCAGGAACGGCACCGGGCAGAACGGCAGCACTCAAAACATTTGGTAGATGAATGGAGCGGCTTCGCCGCTTTGCTGGCAAATTTGATTGAAAAGTATGCCGTGGTTCTGGATCTTGATGCGCTGCCCGATCTCGTCATAGAGGAAGCCGTGCCTGAAAAAGACGGGGCAGATGAGATGATTCACGAAAACGATATTGAGCCCGCGAAAGTGGCATGATGTAATTATCATGAAATAAGTGTCCAAACCGCCATTGCAGGAGCAAAAGCTCCTGCAATGGCAGAAAACGAGGTGAAGTGACCATGAAACGCTGGGAGAATGAGCAGAACAATTCTGAAATGCTGATTTATACCACAGAGGACGGCTTGACAAAGATCGAAACAACCTTCGATGGCGATACGGTTTGGCTGTCCATTGACCAGATGGCGGAGCTGTTTCAGCGTGACAAATCTACCATTTCCAGACATATCAAGAACATTTTCACTGAGGGCGAATTGAAGCGGGAAGCAGTTGTTGCAAATTTTGCAACAACTGCCGCTGACGGCAAAACCTATCAGGTGGATTACTATAATCTCGATGTCATCATTTCCGTCGGCTACCGTGTGAAATCCCAGCGCGGCGTGCAGTTCCGTATCTGGGCAACGGGGATTTTGAAGGAGTATATGCGAAAAGGCTTTGCGCTGGACGATGAGCGTCTGAAAAATCTGGGCGGCGGTGGCTACTTCAAGGAGCTGCTGGAGCGTATCCGCGACATCCGTGCTTCCGAAAAGGTGTTTTACCGTCAGGTACTTGAAATCTATGCAACCAGCATTGATTATGATCCGAAAGCAGAAATCTCCATTCAGTTTTTCAAAAAAGTCCAGAACAAAATCCGCTATGCCATTCACGGGCAGACGGCGGCGGAGGCCATTTACACACGCGCCGACGCAGAGAAGGAATTCATGGGTCTGACTACTTTTTCGGGCAGCCAACCCACGCTGAAAGAGGCGGTAGTTGCCAAGAAATACCTGATTTCCGAGGTTGAGTTGTTCCCGCGTGAGGAGCAAAAGACGCAGAAACGCTTTGTAAAGGCGATTGCGTACAAGTTCCCTATTGAGCAAAAGGTGCTCACGCAATTTGACGAATGCGGGGCATCTATCGAGACGGTGGTTCTGCTTTCCAAGGACATGCTCTGAATAAACAAGCCGAGGCTTCTTCGGAAGTCTCGGCTTGTTTATGGTATGGGCAGCTGCCGGGAGGGGCGCTTACTCCTTCTCGCAGATCACGTTGCTCTCATAGGGGCGCTGGCCGGAGAGAATTTCGTCATAGAAATTCTGCTTCCAGTCGATATAGGCCACGCTGTCCTCCAGCTCCCGGATGGAGCGGCGCAGCTCCTCCTGCTTCCGGGCCAGCATCTCCTTGCGCTGGGGGATCGTTGACTCTCCCATCAGGCACAGGGACAGATATTCCTTCATCTCCTGAATGCTCATGCCGCACTTTTTCAGGCAGATCAGGCTGCTGATCCAGGCGATGTCCCGGTCATCAAACACCCGGCGGTTGTTTTTGTCCCGCTTGACGTTGGGGACAAGCCCCTGGTTGCAGTAAAATTTCAGGGCCTGATAGGTCATGTTGGTCTCCTTGCAGGCCTGCATCATGGTGTGCAGCATAACAGACTCCCTCGCAATTTACAGAATGTTCAAATATTTTCACATGAAAGCTCTTGACCGGTTGCAGCAACCGGTTATTATAATCGACCGTATCAACCGGAAGGAACAACCGGATCATAGCACAGGGCTCCATCCTGCGCAACCGGAAAAATTCAGAAAGGACGATACCATGAAAGAACTGACCGCCTTACTTCTGAGCCTGGCGCTGGTGCTGGACCTTGCCGCCTGCGGCAGCACCACCCCGGAGGTCCCCAAGGACGATCCCCAGACCCCGGCCGAAACTCCCGTCCAGGACCCCGCCGCGCCGGAGGAGCCCCAGGCCGGCAAAACCCTGGTGGTTTACTATTCCGCCAGCGGCCACACCCGGCAGGTGGCCCAGGCCATCGCCCAGGCCGCGGAGCTGAACAAGGGAGTCTAAAGATCCGGGCAAAAAAATTTATCGCCGAAACCCCAGTAAAATGGGCAATGGTTACCTCCGGGTACCCTTGGTTACCGAAAAGTCACTGCTACAATTGGATCATCAAGAGGAAACACCCCTTCGAAAAAATCACCCTGGAGGTAAATATCATGAACAAAGTCGCTGCATTTCTGAATGCCAATCCCGTGCAGTATCTGGCCACTGTGGGCCGGGACGGCAAGGCCAAGTGCCGCCCCTTTATGTTCGCCGGCGAGCTGGAGGGCAAGCTCTGGTTCTGCACCAACAACCAGAAGGACGTGTACAAGGACATGCAGGCAAATCCCGAGATCGAGATCTCCGTCTCCAGCCCGGAGTACGCCTGGATCCGGCTCCACGGCAAGGCTGTCTTTGAGAACAACATGGCCGCCAAGGAGATGTGCATCCGGAACCCCATCGTGAAGGGCCAGTACCAGACCGCCGCCAACCCCATCTTTGAGGTGTTCTATCTGGACGCCCCCCACGGCGTCATCGCCGACTTCTCCGGCAATCCCCCCTATCAGTTCTGAAATCTGCCCCCGGCAGGTGATCGAAAGGAGGGGCTGACCATGACCCAAAGCGAAAAGCGGCTGTTTCTTATCCAATCGCTGCTGAAGGAGCGGCCGGAGTACCGGCAGGTGGAGACGCCCCGGGACCCGGAGGGCCAGCGGCAGCTGCTGCGGGGCCTGATGAACGTCCGGCCGCCTCAGGCGGCGGACCCGGACTTCCTGCGGGTGCAGGACGCGTATCTGCAGGCGGAGCGGTATGAAAGCTTCCTCCGCACCCGTCAGGGGCAAAAGCTCCTTTTTCTGGAGCTGGGGGTGGGGTACAACACCCCGGTGATCATCAAGTATCCCTTCTGGCGGATGACCGCCGCCAATCCCCGGGCTACCTATGCCTGCCTGGACCTGGGCCAGGCCGCCGCCCCCCGGGAGATTCAGAAGCAGTCCATCTGCATCGACGGGAACATCGGCACCGTGCTGGCCGGTCTGGGTGAAAATACTTCTCAGTCTGCAAGTGTGGAATTTGTTCGCTTTCGGCGAACAAATTCTGCGCGCGGCTGACTGCAAGCCTTTTGTCAAAAAAGGCGAAGCCCTTTTTTGACAGTCTCAAGCGCCCGGAGCCAAGTGCTCCGAGCGCTTTTCTGCCTTATTTTCCCGTTTCCGGCAGGGGAAACAGGGTCCAGGGCCAGACCGCCGGGGGCTGGTGGGTGAACACCATGTCCCGGCCCGTCTCCGGATGGGTGAAGCCCAGCCGCCAGGCCCACAGGGCCAGGGCCTCGCCGTCTCCGGCCCCGCCGTATTTCCGGTCCCCTACCAGGGGGAAGCCCCGCCCGGCGAACTGCACCCGGATCTGGTGGGTGCGGCCGGTGTGCAGGGTCACCCTCACCAGGGACAGCCCCTCCCGGACGGCCAGCGTCTCATAGGACAGCTCCGCCGGGCGGACGTCTTTCCCCGGCTCCCGGGCGATATATGTCACCCGGCGTACCGGGTCTCTCCCAAGCATGTCCCGCCATATCCCGCCTTGTCCCGGGTCACCCCGGACCACCGCCAGATAGATTTTCCGGAACCGGTGCTCCCGGACCTGGCCGGACAGGATGGAGGCCGCGGCGGCGGACCGGGCAAACACCATGACCCCGCCGGTGGCGGCGTCCAGCCGGTGCACCGTCCGGATGCAGGGGGTGCCCAGCTGGGCCCGCAGCAGCTCCGGCATGCCGCCGGGCTCGTCGGTGCTGAGGACCCCCGGGGGCTTCACCGCCACGGCAATGCGCTTATCTGCGTACAGAAGCTCCATATCACCGGGCACCTTCACCGGTGCAGACGCTTTCGCCCACGGTTCCGTCCCAGGCGTCCAGGCTCTCGCTGTACTCCACCCGGCCGATGGAGCAGCCCTGGCCGATGCGGACCCGGCGGCCCCGGACCACGTCGGCCTGGGTGTATTCCAGGTCCACGTCGTCGCCCTCGATGTCCCCCACCTGGGCGCAGGAGACGCTGCCGTGGAACAGGCCCAGCAGGGAGACCTGGGTGGGCTTATAGATGCGGATGCTGCTGCCGCCGATGCTGCCGATCCGGATGCCCCGGCTGGCGGAGATCTCCACGGTTTCGGCGTTCAGCAGGCCCTGGATCACGGCGCTGCCGGTGAGATGGACGCTTTCGGCCTCCACGCCGCCGGACACCCTGGCCCCGCCGGAGCAGTGCAGTCGTCCGCAGTGGATCTCTCCCGCCTCCAGGCCGCCGGACACGTCTACCTCGCTGCCCTCCAGGCTGCCGTCCAACTTCAGCGCGCCGGAGCTGTGGACCCGGCCGTTGGCCCGGAGACTGCCCTCGCACCGGGTGGAGCCGGAGCAGCCCAGCTCCTGGCAGGTGATGTCGCCGGTGACCCGGCTGCTGCCGCTGCACCGGATCTCCCCGGCGCAGTCCACGTCCCCCTGGACCTTGGCGCTGCCGGAGCAGCGCAGGCTCTCGCAGCGCAGACTGCCCTGGACCTTGCCCGATCCGCTGATGGAAACCAGGCGGTATTCGCCGCCGGGCATGGCGCTGCTGCCGGAAATTTTCATATCCATGATGTCGTTCATAATGTGATCTCCTTTAATAATTGCAGTATGTCCTCCTGGTGCGTCCCCTCCGCCACCACGGCGCTGCGGACCTCCTCCAGGGGAAATTCCCTGCGGCCATAGGCCGTTTCGATGATGAGCTTTCGACGGGCCAGCACCGTCTGGCCCTTTTCCGCCAGGCTGGCCGCCAGCTCATCCAGCGTCTGGTGCTCCTTGTTATCCAGGATCAGCCGGATCCGCTGGCAGATCTGGTCCCGGCGGAAAAATGTCTCCTGTCCGGTGGAAGTGGAGCGGCGCAGAAACCACGCCTCCGGGATCAGTCCCATCCGCTTCCACCGATACAGGGCCCCGTAGGAGATGCCGAACGTCTCCAGCAGCTCCTTCTTGGAAATCAACTCCTCGTCCATACCCTTCCTCCCTGCCATAATAGGTTATCGTACGGCGTTGCATAACAATGTTCCGTAACACTGTTACGATAATAGCATAACAGTGTTACGTTGTCAATAGGGGCAGGAAAAATTTTTGAAAAGACCAAAAAATCCCGGTGCCGAGAGGCGGGGGTCATAAGAAAGTAATATCGTATTTTGTAGGAACGGCGTGGCTTCGGTCATGCCGTTTCCTGTTTCAGCAGTTCTTCCACGGGAATAAAGCCAACAAGGTCATAGGAAATGCGGATGCCCTGATACCACTTGCCGCTGGACTTATCCGGGGCTTCAATGTAGATCGCCTTGACAAGCTCCCGCAGCGCATAGGGGGTAAGCTCGTCCAAGTCCTCATATTTGCGTACCCGCTGGATAAACTGCTCCAAATTTTCAATCTGTCGTTCCTGTACTTCGATTTCCTGCTGCAAAGTCTGGATTTCCACTTTAAGCTGTGCCTGTTCGTCCTCATAAGTCTTGCTCATCATAGAAAACTTTTCATCTGTGATGCGCCCCGCCACATTATCCTCGTAAATGCGGATAAACAGACGGTCAAGCTCTCCCAGCCGCTTTTCAGCCTGTGCTAATCGCTTCTTGTGTCCGCGGATCGCGGTTTCGCTGGACAGCCGGAGCTTCTGCTCCATGACGGCACGGAAATGATCCTCATAC
>OHAT01000058.1_pt1 | contig 106453 bp, 145 predicted proteins | sample 1577141 | NCBI WGS metagenome assembly OHAT01 (sample SAMEA3541578, study PRJEB24748) | human gut metagenome | biome: human gut; feature: human-associated habitat; material: faeces | place: China | collected 2012 | reverse complement strand
CATTTTATTTACCGCCAAAGCCGCTTAGGCTTGGCGAATTTTTAACGAACTATTGTAATATAAGATTTGATGTAAATGGTTCTCTCCCAAATAATATGACCGCTCCATTTGTTTTTACTTTATAGTTATATAAATTCCATAAATCCTCAAGTGGTATTATTTTATCCCACTTGCATGATGTTATTTGATATGGCAAATCACAAACTACACAATCCACGCTACCATCAGGAATATGTTTCATTTCTTCCAGACAATCTCCATGTATCAGCTTTATACCACTTCCTAAATCCATTGTACATATATTATTTTTCAAAACATGTTTATGCTTGTTTGGTCACGAAACAATTTTCATGACCAAACAAAGTGCTATTTCATAATGCTTTTCGTATGCTCCTTCATCCGCAACATCTCCGCCACATTCTCATACTCTTCCGGAGAAGTGGTAAGCGTGAACATCTGCATGGCGTTGCTACGCTGGGTGTTCAAACTTCCCTGGATAACCAGGCTGTGCGATTTGCTCTTCACCGTGACGCAGCGGAAACCCACATTGTCCTCACACACCACCAGGCGGCCCGACTTGATAAAATCGCCCAACTGCGTGCGAATCTCCTGACGCTGGTTGAAGGTGGCTCCTGTGGATGCAGGCTGCGCTACCAGTATCATTTTGCTGACATCAGCAAAATGGTTCGACGGATTGGTGGGATCGGGCTTCACACGCGAAAGAATACGACGGATGGTTTGAATGAGCTTTACATCGAGCCGCACCATGACAATGCCCATTTCACCTCCGGAACAGTAGCCGGACAGGGTACCCAGCAGATCGCACATGTCCCAGTCAGAAAAACTGAAGAAGTTGGCAGCCGTGTGCTTTTTGCTGCACTCGTCAATCATTCCTTCCAGCTGCTTGTGGTAGCAGCAGGGTTCAATTATTCTCATAACGCACCTCCTTTCATCTGACATTCGGTTACACTTTCAGTAGGATCTACTTTCTTGCGTGCGGTTTCTGTAGTTTTTTTCGGTTCTTCCGCCGTTTCTGTACGGTTTTCCGTTGTTTCGGCACGCTTCTCCTCAATTTCGGTACGTTTTTCTGCCTTTTCATCGGATGTTTTTGATTCCGTTTTATCGGTAACGGCAGCCTTGGCTTGCGGCTGTACGGATGCAACCGGAGCGTTTACACCGGGGATGAAGATACCGGCTGCATTAGCTACTTCGGCGGTCTTTTTAGGCAGGTTTTCTCCCCATTCCATCAGCTCCTCGATACGCAGGCGAAGCTGTTCCTTGTATTCCTCGGTAATCTTCACGTCGCTGCGGTTGATGTATTTCTTGTTTCCTTCCACGCGGGCCTTGCGGCACACTTCCTGCTGGCGTACATCCTTCATGGCTTCTATCTCGGCACGGGTAAAGTCGCCAGGACGTTTCATGCTGTCGGCTGTGGAAGTTTCCGGCTCGGTGTAGGTACCGTTAAGGGCTGCATCCACATTGGTCCAGAATGCCCGGATTTTCTGCTCGGAAGCGATGGCTTTCTGTGCCATGTCGGCACGTGCTTCGTCGCTTACGTTGGGGTTTTCGGCCATTACTTCCAGCGTGCCGCGATACTCGGCCAGTTCCAGGTACATGGTGGAAAGTTCTTTTTCTCCCTTGTCGCGGAGAGATTTCGGCAGTTTATCCTTATAGAGTGCAAATTCTTTCGGTCTGCGGCCGTCCACTTCCTGCTCTTCGTACTGGCGTGCAGTCATGTTTCCTTCTTCATCGGGCGCACCATCATCAGGAACAATCGCTTTGTAACGAACGGTTCCAACCGGACCGCGAGTGGCTTTCTTGGCCAGTCCGGATTTCTTCCGTACTTCCTGCAGGAACAGGTTCATCTTGTTGAGTGCACGGCGGGCTTCATAACGCTGTACGTCGCGAAGAAAGTCTTTTGCCCGCACAATGGCCGACACCAGACGGCATCCTTCGTCGAAATCCTTCACAGGCACCTTCATCCAGCATTCGGCCAGCGCCAGCAGTTCCGGAAAAGTTTCGTCCGTCCATCGTTTCACCCGGTCCAGATAATCTTTCTTTTCTTCCTCGTTCATGGTTCTGTAGTCTTTTAAGTATTCTTTTTCTGTAATCATAACCTTTGTTTTTCAATTACTTTACCCCAAAAGTAGGGAAAACCTATTTGCTGTTGAAGGACACAAAAAAGTCCGGCACCGATTAGAAGTGCCGGACTTTCATCCACATTTTCATTTGTTAGAATATGCAAAGCGAACGGGTTATCCGCCTGCTCCCGGAGATACTTCGGATTTGACGGTCAGTGTTCCGTCCCATGAAGTCAGTGCAAACGGACACGGGTTACAAGTAACGGTTACGGTGTGTCCCATGTCTGAATCTGGTGTGGTACCTGTATCATAGTTGTTTGCAAGCTCTGTTCCGAATTGAGGGTCGTAGACTACAAAATAACCTTCTGCGGGGTTTTCTACAAAGAAAATCGCGTCTCCCTTGTTCTTGAGAACACGGAATACCTGTGCCGCGTTCTGTACGTCCTTATCAACTGTAAACATCAGCTGTACGTTGTAGCCTCTGGCACCGTCGTTTGCGGTAGCTGTAATCTGTACAGTCTGTTTCTTGCATCGGATTTTATAGGCTCCCTTTCCTTCATCGAAAGTAAAAGCAGAGTTTGAGAAAGCTGCCTTTCCTGTTTCGTCGTATTCAGGCTTTGCAGTCAAATCTTCTGGTAAAGCTACATAGACAGTGTTACCTAGTCCGGCATACTGTTCCGAGCATCCAGCTGATGCCTGAGCAATATCCATTAAGTTGCATGATAATTCTGCCATAATTGTCTGGTTTTAAAAGTTTGTGTTTGTGTTGTGAAGGCTGCCAAACTTGGCAGCCTGTTTTATCTCAGCTAGCAGGTTATTATTCGCCTTCCGGTTCGAAGATGGCCTGAAGGTAGGTCGGGTATCCGTTGTAAACGATGTCACGCGGAGAGATTGTTGCACCGTCGCTCCATGCCTTGAACCTGTATCCAGATTCAGCAGCAGGAGTCAGTTTCACGGTTTCGTCCTTCGTATATACATCCTTTTGCGGAGACAGCGTTACTTTACCCCATTCTTCGTTGTTTGAAGTAACGGTCAGGGTATTCTTCTGGTAGTCACCGTTCAGCTGTTCAATCTGTTCGATAGTACCGTCGCTCACACAGAACTTGGATGGTGCGATGTCCAGAATACGTGCGCCTACGGTAGACTGTACCTGGAAAATCAGCACGTTCAAGTCGTTCGGGTCGTGACTCATCATCACCGAGTTCCAGTCGCTTTCACGGTCAAGACCGAACTGCAGGTTTTCAGGGAGAGTAGCAATCATACGATTACCCTTACCAATAATACCGTCGGTTACAATCTTGATGTTTTCCATTCCCACAAATGAGAATCCTTCACCGCCTGCACTTGTAGTTTGCAATCCGGTAAACTTACGCATGTAGCTGTGGGTAATGAGTCGCTTCTGCTTCGGCGACATGTAGACGATTACTTCCTGAGCGTTACGCAACAGCGGATGCCATCCTTCCACCCATTCTACAAATGCGTCGAAGTGTTCTCCATCCTGAGTTTCAGGTCCTTCGTTAATCGGGTCGCAAGCCACAAGGTTTCCTTCCTTGGAAGAAATCTTACCCTGATTAATAAGGTTGTTAATGATAGTCCAGTAACCGTTGTACAGACTGAGCGGGTCGTCTTCTCCCAATTCAATGTTACCGAAGAACAGGTTGCTCAGGTTGTCGCCGGCAAACTGCTTACCAATCTGACGAAGGATAAATTCTGTGACCGGTGCATTGTAGGTTCCGTTTGAACCCAGGATGCTGAACGGCTGTTTTTCGCGGAAGTTCTGAAGGTTTTCGTAGTAACGTGACCAAATCTGGTTCATCACCAGTTTGCTTTCGTCCATGAAACCAAGGGTTGACTTCAGCGTAGAACCTTCCTTGTAACGGCGGGCTTCACCACCCTTACGACGGAAAATGATCTGAGTCTGTGCGTATTCAATATCTTCGATAACCTTGATGCGAAGTTTGTTGAACACTGCCATGTTATCGAGAACCGGGCTTTCGATGATGTCCGGAGCAAGAATGTCTTTTACATGCGATACATTCTCTTCACTGAGTGCGTATAACTTTGTAGCCATATTGTTTGTGTCTGGTTTAGTTTTTGTGTCGTGTTCTTATCTCTTATCGTGCTTTGCTGATTTCAGCGTCACGCTTGCGGCGGGCTTCAGCTTTTTCGCCCCAGCTCATGTTTTCACCGCATACGCTCTGCACATGGAACTGTCCGCTTTCCTGACCTCCGTTGTTGTCTTTCGGCGGGTCCTGCGGAGTAGGTTCCAGCTGTGCCGTTTCGCTCAGCTCCTTGATTTCCGCATCCTTCTGTTCGATGCTCTTCTGAGCTTCATTCAGCTTCGCTGTCAGGTCTTCCGATTCCTTCTTATGAGCGTCCTTCAATGAAGAAACCTCTTTTTCGTGTTCCGCTTTCAGGTTGGCCAGTGCTTCCGCATGGTCTTTCTTCATCTGTTCGATGGTTGCGTTAAGCTGTTCTACTTCCGTGAGTTTTGCAGACAGCGTAGATTCCGTCTGTTTAGCTTTCATGACGAACTCTTCTACATTGTCCGCCATGGTTTCCACCATGTAGAAACCGCCGTTTTCTTCGACTACCAGGGAGTTTACCTTTGCAGCCGACTGAATAAATGGATAGCTTTTTGCCATAGTTGCTTGTTTTTGAGTTTGTGATTCTGTTTTATCTGATGCCGGCTGCTCCACAGAAGCCTGTTCCTGTGTTCCCGGCTGCTTTTCTTCCTTGATTCCTGCTGATTTGCTGTCTTCACGTGAGGCTTCGGACGAATTTCCTTTCTGACTCTGACTCACTCCGGCCAGCTGCTGCACGCGGTTCACGCAGAACTTGAAGTCGCCCTGACCGTCGACCATGGTACCCACCACATCGCCCGCATCGAAAGTTTTTCCGGTCAGCTGGTCGTCCGTCACTCTGGGACGGCGCTCGCGTACCATCTGCTGAAAGTCGGCACAAAGCCGGTTCAGCTCTTCCTTGATGCCGTCATAGTTCCCCTCGGCCGCGTCGCGGTACTCCTTGTTTTTATAAGGAGATCCGTCGGCGTAAATCTCGGCGTACCGTTCCTGAGTCACGGTGTTCACATCGCCGTCCTTGTTAGTGAGCATCGCGCACATTGTACCGATACATCCCACCGTGTCGTGCGGATTGGTGAAATACACTTCGTCGCACAGAGCCATCAGCGCATAACCGGCACTGCAGGCCATCCCGTCGATGTGACCCACAATCTTCTTTCCTTTTGATCGGGCGTAGTTGAGGGCCATCTCATAATCGTACTTCGCCATGCTGCTTCCACCCGGGCTGTCCATCTCGATAATAAATCCGATGGTATGCGCATCGTCAGAAGCACGCATGATGATGTCCTTGTGTTCCTTGCTTCCGTAGGAACACAGGTCGCCATTACGAAGAATGGGGCCCTGCACGTCGATAACCGAAATGATGCGGTCGTCTTCTTCCAAATCGTACCAGTAGGTTATGCGGTCGTAATTACCCACGTAGGTTTTCTCCGTAAACCCGTCGCGCGAAGAAAGGAAGTAAGGTCGGTCGGTCCGCTCGTCCGGCTTCTCGTAAGGACGGTGTGAGGCAATGTTGTCAAGAATCGTTCTCCGGTAAGCATGCAGAGACTCCGGGTAAAAGTCCCAGAATCGCGTAGACATGATTTCGTGAAATGCTCTTGTTGCCATTTTCGTTTGATAATTAATTGATTACATCACGAAATTACGCACGCAAAATGCGGTAATGAAGGACACAAAAAATGACTAAATGCGTGAATTACAGAAATATGCGGATGCTCAAACGGATTTTCTCTGCAAATAAAAACCTGCTAAGAATGAGCATGTTGTAAAACACAAGGAGTTTGTGCGAAAAAAAGAAATTTGCGGCAGACGCAAAGAAATTGAAGAATGTCACAAATACAATAATGAAGATTTACCTGCAGGACAAAAGAAAAACGCGCACAAAAAGAAAGGCCCAAAGAAAAAATGCCGCCCCACACACGTATGCAGGAACGGCATTCCAACGGAAAGAAAAAAGCAATATATATAATAAGGTGTAGATGTCAGACCACACGCTGTGCGCCGGTCACGTTGCGGATGGTGAGTGTGCACGAAATCACGCCGTCGCCTTCCTCATACTGAAATTCATAACCGTCGCTCACGGCACGCACAAACATTTCACCGTCGCCAAATGTTCTTACAATCAAATGGTTAGTGCTGTTTTTCAGCGTTTCAAGCTGTAAATAGGTTTCTTGCGTCACCCTCTCTACCTCCCAACTCACCGTCACTTCGTAAGAGTCGCCGGCCACGCTAGTTTCCGCGCTCTCCTTCAGGCTCCCCGATTTTGGTTTCATCTGAATGGAAATCTTACGGTCGTCCGACACAGAAAAATCAGGTTTGTCACTTTTCTTCTCAATATTGAACGGGCGGGAAAACGTAACCGCGTCGTCCGGATAAGCTTCAATGATGCCTATCAACTCGTAATAATTCTCGCTGCAATTCATGATTTATGTGTTGTTTTGTGGTTGAAAATAAAGGGGGGACAAACAGGGGGACAAAATCCCTTGTTTTTTAACTATTATTTCAGGTTATCCATGTATTAATTTCTTCTTATGTATAAGTTAATGCGGTGTCATTTAAGCTTTCAAGCCACTCTCTTTTTTTTTCAATGTCAGAATGGATGCGGTTTATCATTCGTTTGTAATATCTGATCATATTCTCATAATACTGCATAGGAATATTCATGGCTACCATAAAATCAGAAATTGCATTCTCACGTGTAGTACGCAATCCCTGGATTCGCGCAGAAGTAAAACATTCATCCACAAACTTCATACATTCCATCCAGAACTCACGCTTCACCAGTTTGTTGAACTCTACAAATCCGGTATTGCTAAGCTGCCAATTATCTGAAGTGTTTATAATCAATCCGCCTTTGAATATTCTTTCTGGAATCTGTACGGCTATATAATCCTGTTTTTCAGCGGTGTCCATTACATAAATACCACTACTTTCAAATAAATCCGATGTGGCGTTATAGTTGAACATACGTTGTGAACATGCTCTTGGACTTATTCTCACCATACTGTAATTATTCACCAAATACTGCTCCATACACGTGTAAATAGGGCTCATAAATGGAATAATCAATACATCTTTACCATATCTGCTTTCCATGTATTTGCGGAGGTATATGCTAAGCTTGACATACATTACCGGAGGTGCAGATACATTCTTTTTTGTGCTGTGGCTTTTCATAAATATACGTAAATCAATTAATCAACAGCAAGTTACGGACGATTCAACACCAATCGGAATTTCATTCAACAAAAAAAGGTTAAGCGTCTGGTGCCTTGTTTTGCGTGTTTTTCACGATTTTGCAAAGCTGTGCAATTTTCTTGCAAAACACTTTTCAATACATATTTATTTAATTATCAATCATTTATAGTGGATGATAAATAATAAATAAATAGTTATTGCCGATTGTTCATTAATTTTGAAGTGAAGAAAACGTATTTTTTTTGGTAAAGAACAGATTTCAGGCTGTCCGGCTTTTTCTTTTATGTCTATTGCGTAACTCTCTCTGTTACACGATGAAGTTGGATATAAAGGAAGTAGAACGAAAGGGGAAAGGCGTGCTTTGTCGTCCCGCGTTCCGCAGGCCGACCTTTCCCTCCTTTCGTTCTTTCAGGTTTCCCTTCGGATTCCTTCCCCATTCGGGCGCTCACGGGAAGAAATGATTCGACTGATGTACGCCCTTCTCTACCCTACGAAAAATTTTTATTTTAAAGATTTTGTAAACTCGTTTTTCGTGAAAAATCGGCAAAATATCAAAAAGTACAATACTTTTAATTGATTATCAGATAGTTATTCATTGCAAAAATTTCGCCAATGCTTCGCAAACTTTGCAAAATTGCTTACAAATGATACTTAACTAACTGATTATCAAATTGCAAAATGTTTTGCAAAGGGCGTGTGACACTTGTAATATTTGATACTGAATTGATTTTAATGACTCTATCTTTGTGCTGGAATGATTTTCTGAAAGTCCCGTTCCTACGCCAGTCAAACGGCGTAACTACTTTCCAAAAGTGTCTATTAAGCGCAAGAGCAGTAGCGACACTACGCCAGTTTAGAATTTATGTAACAAAATACGGATTTTGCTGACAGAAAGAAGGCGTAAAAGTGCGATTACATACACTCCTACGCCTTCTTAAAAATGAATCAGATTGTGATTAATTAGCGTTTTAATTCAGCCTGTATATAAAACTTATTTTACAATCCTCGTTTATAAAACACTAAAAATCACTCTTCTTTCGTTTCTCCTTTCTTCTGATTATATTCTTTGTTAATAATGTCTTCATAGAGTTTTTTTTCTACCTCCTCCATGCGACGTTTCATCTCCTTTAATACGTTAGCTTGCACCAATTGGAGGTCCTTCTTGACGAGATCGGACACTTCGTATTTTTCATCTTTTATATACTGTTCGATTAGCCTGTTCAATGCGTAGATGTAAACGGTATCAATGGTGTGAGAACTGTATTTTATGTAGTCGTCAATTTTGAGAACGGCGTGCTCCAGGTTGTCTATTTTTTTCTCGTTTCGGATCATCCATCGCGATATGGCCCGGTAAATCAGGAATAGCGCAGTGGAGTTAATGCAAATAAAAACGATGCTGATGATTAAGTCTGCGGTATTCATGATTAAAATTTGTTGTTCCCGTGCATGCGTGGACGGGTGCGGTTATACTTCATTTTTTGTTCGATGTGCCAGAGGAGGTCAAATCCTTTGATTTTGGACATAATAAACACTTCTTGTAATATGTTTACAAAGAATTGAAGAGTGGTAATATGACACTCATTATACGATGCGATAAATCTTGTCAGATTGTAGCACCACTCTGTAAAAGTATTCTGGCTTTTATCTTTGTATGTCTCTTCCTTTATCTCAAGCGGGAATTTTACCCCTAAGAAACTAACTCCCAGCAAACCTGCCAGGTCAAGCATACGGATGCAGACATCGGAAAGTTCATCTTCCACACTATCTTTTATATACGCTTCAAAATCTTCCTGAAATCTTCTTACTCGGGTTTCTTCGCTAAATGGGGTATTGTTTCCTTGCCATTCATTAAACTTTGCCATATCGGACCGTTTTCCTTTTCTTTCGGCCTGCACAGCTTCCATCAGCTCGCTAATGACCAGACAAAGGAAATGCTCGGTACTTAAATCCTCGTCGTGCCAGCCGTGTTCTACGGCGTTCTGGTAGGCTTCATCTCTCTGTTTGTTCAGGTTTATCGCTTCAATTGTTCCCATCTATTACGTCTCCTTTCTTTAGTTTTCTTGCTTCTTTTTCATTTCTATAATACAGCGTGATAACACATGGCCGTCCATTCTTTTCGGCCACAGCCTGCACCTCGTATTTATTGGTGCGTGCCCGGTAAAGTACGCTCACTATTCGCTTGATTGTGGTTGGCATAGGCTATTCTCTCCGTTAATTATTTTAATTGCTTCCTCTAAAGTAATTTCACCAAAAATGTAATCCATTTTTACCTCTTTTAATTTCTCCTCTAATGTCTTTTCATAGGTTATACATTTATTTTTTCTATATCTGTTGCCTCCCCAGATATTTCTCTGGCTTTATGCAATAAGTAATTCTCCGATTCTAACCGTTGAAGTTCTGTTTCTTTATCGGAAAGGAACTTTTCTTCCACCATCCGGATGCCAGAAATCGCATCCTCCAGGGTGACATAGGCTGTATGGTTTTCGCGCCTGTGCAGCCGGCCTTGGTCATCTGTGAAATCTCCACTGGGGAGAAGGTAAAGATTTTCTCTCTCCCATCTTACCCGGCTTCTGCACCATACTTTCATGCGTCCCTTTAAAAATCGTATTGCGTCCATAAACTTTACTTTTTATTTTTTTTCGACGTTAGCATTTGGCATGATTCTATCAAGTCTTTGTCAATTTCAAACCGGAGATAAAAAAACACGGTCCAACCCAAACGGTCTATATGCTCGAAGTATTTTACATCCTGGAATCCTTTTATATTCAGGTATCTTTTGAATATCTTGAATCCGTTTGACATTTCCTTGTATTCTATATTATAGTCATCTGGTCTCCATGGTGCGCACTGACAGAGTAACATCTCCCTATCTTCTTTGGGACATTTCTTTATCTCTCTTATGGTTCCTTCCATAAGGCGCTTTGCCACGATGTTGGTCTTTTTAATGTGGTTGAATTTGAAATCTTCTGGTATGAATATCATGGCTTTTCCTCCACTTTTTCAAACACTATATCCGTTTTATCTTCTCTGTCAGCATGGTAACAACTGCCAATAAATTCTTGTACAGCTGTACAATATTCCAACCCATTCAAAGCGCATCCTGTACAAGTTCCAATCTTTTCTTGTTTTACTACTTTAAGCTTTACAAGTCCACATTGAAAAACTTCTCCTATTTCAAATTCTTTCTTTGCCATAATTCGATCTATTATTCCTAATTTTGAAAGTAAATATCGAAATCTAAGTGTTGCTACTATCCCTGCTTGCTTTATATACTCGTCTTTTACGGAAAAAAGTTTATCATACAAACTCATGTAATCATCACTTTTATTTAGATCCATGCCGAAAACAAACATGTCCCACGCCTGCATATCCATTTCATTGCTCAGAATAATATCGCAGACTTTTTTATTGTTGCCGTTATTTAAGGCTTTAGCTAATTGTCCTTTTGTTTCCCATTTCATAATAAGTCCTCTATTTCAGGCGTTAAATCTTCAATGTAAGCAAATCTATCTGCCTTTTATATTAAAATGTTCAATTAGTTCCTGAACGGTGGCTTTGTGGTATAAGATTGAAATGTCTTTCTCCTCATAAGATCCGGATTCATTTATCCAGGTATAAAATACAAACTTATTATCCACACATTGCAGCCAAACATTTTCATCATTTTTCACGAACCATTGTCCTCTATCCGTATCGTCGCGTAATGCTGCTATTGCCAGAAATAGGTCTTCGTTAGTACCGCAGTCAATGTCGTTCGGATGAAGATGCTGAAATCCATCATGCACGGAAATATACATTCCGTAATTAGCCGCCAACCATTCTCCCTTAAAATCATCAAGAGTATTGGCCCTTTGCCCCATTTCCTGAATCTTTTTCCGCAGTTCCGGTGTGTTCTTCCGGATAAAACAAGGTTGTGTAAACATAGTCTGATTCTTATAAGTAGGTTAATGACTCTTTTATTCCGTCGTTCAAAGCTTTCTCGAATGTGTCGGTATATCCATCCATCTGCGATATGAGAGACAAATCCTCTGTGTCGTACAGGCGGTAGTACCATCCATGTTTGTTGAGGTCGACAACGATGTGGATCTTTCCTTTTGTGCGGACCCATTTTTGAGCGGCGTATAGCGTGGGAGCCAGGTATTCGTACTGGGACCCGTTTCCACCCCTTATCAGGTCGCCAAACTTTCTTGAGGTGAATAACAATACAACCAGTTTTGATATGCCAGTTTCAGCCGATATGTAAACGGCCCTGCAGTTTTCTCTATATCCTTTGTCCTGAAGAAGTTTGGATACTTCAAAAGTGACAAAATCTTCATTTATCATATTATGTTCTGCTGACATAGTGCTATGCTTTTAATGATTTTAAAAAGTTTCTTGTAAAGCCTAAATCCAGTCCTCTATCGTGGTAGAATTTCAATACTGCATCGTGGCTGTGCCGTGTATAGAAACCTATATTGACGAGGATATTGAATATCTCCAAAGCCGTATATTTCCGGTAATCTTCAATGGTAAAGTAAGTATTTGGAGAGTATTTGGAACCACCGGAAAACTTAAAGTGAAGGCTACCTTCATGCTCCTGTATCTGAACTACAGGCCAACGGTAACTGTCCTTAAATTTAGGAATATCCTTCCATTTAAGTTTTGACTTCCGGCTTTCGTGGATTAGTATCTCATCCATTGCTATAACTTGATTTAATTGAATTTAGACAGTAAAACCCATATCAAACGGACAAACGTAATAAACGTGATAACCCCTATAAAAATAGCCGGAATCAGCATTTTCTTCCACAACATATCTGCCTTGTGGCATCGTTCGTTGATATAATTGATTTTTGAAATGTGCTCACCAAACTGAAGCTCCATCATGTGACGTGCCCAGCCAGTAAGCATCTTATTAAATCTTTGTCTGGCTTCTTCTTTGATAGTGAACTTACCTGAAGGGTTTAGCAGGTATGAATCTGTCCTGAACTCAAACTCTTCTGAATCCAGAATATCACGTCCACCGCTACTTCGTATCTCCATGGAGACTTTAAGACATGGAATTGCTTTTGTTTCCCACATTTCGAGGGCACGTTTCTCTATTTCTTCTGCGTTGGCGTTGGCCAGCTCTTTCATCTTTTCGTACTCGTCTTTCGGTACGAATACGACTGCTTTCTTATCGTCGATATACATAGTTCCTGGTTTTAGATTATTCTTTACTTTCCTGACTTTCTTCGATCAGCCTTTCCACTTCCTGAATGTCGCAGGTGAATTTGTTTTCCAAGCTATCGTACTGAGAACATTCTTCGTCGACATACTCTATCCATGCCGTTTTGGTCTCAAGGTTGATAATTATCATCGGCCTGTTGCAGGAATCATCTTTCCCGGCCACCCTGCTTTTCAGCTGCTGAATGTCGAAGTTGCAAAATATACGATGTAACTCCCCGTTATAATAATCAAATATCGGTCCGGTGTAGATAATGTTTTTCGTTTTCATACCTGGGTATTTAAGTTCAATCATTGGTTTATGGTATAATATCGGCCGTTTTATTTCGCTCCATGCGATTGGCCTTACATTGTAGGCCCATGTGCCGTCTGACATAATGAAGGAATTGGTGTATCTTCCGTCTTCGAGCATGACGTTCACGCATTGTCCTTTCGGAGGGAGTGAAGCTTGTACGCTTTTCCATTGTGAAAAAACCGACGCATCCCACGCTTGCCACATTGCTTTTATTATATCGTCAATGGAGAAGTGTATATTTCCTTTGCTTCCTGAGTCCCTAATACGGTCGTTAAACAGCTGCGTGGCGTATTGGTGTATATATTCTTCCTTATCCATGGTTTATTTTATTTATTCATTTAGCACATTTCCCAGAGACTTCATTCTCTGTACTAGATGTAGGCAAAGGGTCATATATTCTTCTACCTTTTCGTCTGTCGGAAGTCCCCAATCATATTGACTTATACTTAAAAGCGTATCACACCCGCTGCATGAGCCATAATAATTATCAAATATCCAATAGTCCCCACAACTAGGTTGATAACATTCTCTATGAATCAAGAATATCTGAGTTCCTTGATAATCTCCATGGTCTGAAATATCTATATCTGTAGAAATCCTATCGACTGATTTCACATCGTAGTTAAGAGCATTTTCTATAAGTGCAATCACTAAATCTTCATAACTACCATATTCTTTCTGTTCGTGGGACTTTAGCCAGTTTCTTAGGTTTTCCTTCCCTTTTTCCCATCTTTCAATAATATCTTTTTCCATATAATTTATTAATTGTTTTTTCCATTTAGTTTAGGTTTCGGGAACCAGTAGTCACATTCATAATCTCCGTAGTCCTCAAAATGAAAATCTGGAGAAGTGGCTACTTTGTATTTCCCGTCTTCCTGGTAGATGTATCCGCTTACGAATGCTCCGTTTGACACCATACGGCAGATAACCTCCTCGTTCGGGTCAGGTTGCCGTTCTTTTACGTTTGTCAGAAGGCCGCCCATCAATGCGTCAAAGGCATCCCATCCAGAACAGAAACCCGCAAAATATTCATCAGCACTGCAGTTTTCATCACATTCAGATGCTCCACTATTCCCATCGCAATACATACATTTTTCTACAAAACGGCATCCGTATTTTTTCGTTTTACAAAGGAAAAAGGATTGTATGCTTTCCTTGGCTTTTTCTTCTTTCTCCATTTCGTTCATGCTTTTTTCTTCTTTGTTTTGAGTTTTGTGTACTCGGCCATTTCTTTGTCGAAGACAGACAGAAGTTCGGGCTTCTTTTCTTCCGGAATGTAGCCAGTATCAATCAGCTGCTGAATCAGTCTATCTGTTACCTCTCTGCTCTTCCTGACAGTCTTTTGCAGGCTTGATAGCGACACTACCGACGAGGACGGGTGCATCTGGTCTGCTCTGTATAGCTTAATCATGTTGATTCCATATTCGTCTGTTTTTAATCAGTTCACATGACTCACGGATTCCTTCATTCAGCACTTTTTCATAGCTTTGATATACCTTAGTTTCTCTGTATTCCTTTGAATTTAAAGAGTGAATATCACAGATAAAATCAGATTTTCTTGTAGGAGCATGGAAACAAATAATCTTTATGTCTAAATGAATATCATAATTTTCACGTAACCATCTCTGAGCTTCATATAAAGTTGGTCTGGAACAACAACGATCAACCGATTCGTTGAAGTTTTCGGGTTCCTGGCACACCCATGATGTACCTGTCTTAGTATATTGGGAATGCACAGGTTCATTAAAACCTATTTCTTTCAAAAGCAATCCTACATCGTGTGTTACATAATCTTCCGGTCTAAACATGTCTATTTTATTTATAAGGGTTATTATCCAAAACTAAAGCTGAAACGGCCAGTCCTTGTGCGATCAGGTTACGGTAGTCGATGTGACACTGATGCAGCACGTGAAAGACTTGCTGGAAATGACGAAGGCCCAATTGAGTGCTGTTATGCTTCCCTTCTTCCGGTGTAATAAAAAAGCTCTGCAAGTTCATTTTGCAAACCTTACATCCCCAGGCGAAGAACTCCACGCATTCTCTTTCTTCGTCGAAATTCCAAGTGGTATAAAGGCCCATATACCCGTCGAAATCGAATGCTTCTGCCAGATACTTCATCGGACAGATTTCCGAGCCGTTCACAAAGATTTCTTCTGTGATTGAAGACAGCGGATAGAGTATCGGTTTTATATCTCCCAATCTGAACCCTTTCCCGAGACATCTTTCTCCTTTTAATGTTTCGGCATTCAGGCCAATTTCGTTACCATGCTTGTCTCTTTTCTTATAAGCCCATACCTTATATCTGTCGGCTAGGTTTATAACGTCCATTTCAATCATTCCTTGTTTAGTGATAAACGCCAATCCGAACGGTAATCTGGCTGAAATATCTTCCAGTAACAGTAGCTTTTCTTCTTCTTTCATGATGTTATTCTTTATTTTTACAAAACTCTTCAAATTCAGATAAAGCATTTTTTATGGAATCAGCTAATAATCTCGAATACGAGTCTCCACATTTTGCAGAAGAAGGCATGGTCGTTTGCATCCAGATCCGGTCGTCTGTTTTTTGTGGATTAGGGTCATCCATAAAAAATGTAATTATATGCGTTTCGTAGTTATCCATATTTATTTGGATCTCTACTGTCTTACCATGTATTTTCTGTGCTGCATAAAGTACCATTTGATTAGGAATCTTACTTTCAAGCACTCTATTGACAAGACCGACGTATTCTAATGGACGTATGTACTTTTCCCAATATTTGTTCTCTTCCTCACTTCTTATATTAGACAAGTAGTTTCTATTTTGGTAGTTATTACATCTGTGAAATCTTCCTAGTACGTCACCAGATAGCCTACAATAAAAAGTGGTGCACACTTCCCCATTTCTGGCTCTATTCAGATTCCAAGCGAAACGTTTACAATTGACACAAACTTCAACTGGTCCCCATTCTGATTCGGATTTTCTTATTCTATCCGACAATTCACGTAGTTTTTTCTTTACTTCTTCTGAAATCATTGTCCATCTAATTTAGTGATAACATAATCGGCTTATTCCATCCTGTATAAAAGGAAACGGCTGCAATCCTGGCTTTTAAAACCTTTCCCGGAAAATCTTCATTTAACAGTTTTCCTTTCCGGTAGTGTGCAACGAGTGAAGTCGCATCTACGACGAAGGAACCGCAAATAGCAGGGTACTTTTTCAGGGTTTCTTCGATAAACTCTCCGACAGTATATTGCCTGTCAAAATCCACATATCCTCCAACATAGGGAGAAGCATGAGTGGGAAAGACTCTAATTAGTTCAAACATTTTTCTTCTCCTTTCTTATTTATTCCAGTATTAAAATCGGACGAGACACAATACTTATAACATTACGCTCAATGTCTTCATTACAGCAAAATTTCAGAATCCACAATGGGCCGTCTTTTACACATACACAAGTTTTCCACATTTTCCCGTCATACAGGGCCGATGGCTGAGATCCGCTGTAATCTTTCAGCTTGTCAAAAGACTTTCTCGACATAACAGCACATTCATCATCGACCAAAATATCGCTTCCGTCAGGCTGTTCCCAGCTCCTCCCAAGCGGATCAGTTATCTTTGGTATTTGAATCAGCTTACTCATGGTCATTTTCCTTCAAACTTCTTATCCAGCATGATCTGCAGTGCTTCATCGCCGCGTCCCATCTTATTCATCATTTCGCCTACCTGCTTGTCGAAATCACTGCTTTGCAGGCTTATAAGGGCTATCATGGCGAGTGTCTGTATCTGGCTTGACTGAATGGCTGTTACTTCTATGACTTTTTCAAGCATACCGGCATCCGAGAATCCTCTTTCTTTCATCGAAAGAAGACCTTTTGCATTTTTCGTGCTGGACTCTATTGTCTGAAGTATGTATTTCAATACTCCTCCTTTATCTTTCAATAAATCTGCAATATCCATAATCTTATTAAATTAGTATAGGTTAATCTACCTTCTCTTGTTCCACTTCCTTTGCAAGTTCATGACCGATAATCTCTCCACAAATAGGGCATTTCACATTTTCATGACCTGTAAAGACGTTAGTTCTAATATCTTCATGTCCGTATCTAAGTAGAGACTTACATTTAGGACACTCGACTTCCCATTCTTTTATTTCACCTTCTCTTACGACTCTCATGACTCATATCTTTCAATTATAATTATTAGCTTTTCGGCATTTTCATAAAACACATCCAGATAGTCGTACCGTTATTCTTTGTAGTATGGCCAAACAAAGGTTTGTAATCCGTAATAGCATTGATTACTTCCTTTACTTTTATCTGGTCCTGATTCCACTTGAAGATAAGTACGCCGTAATCATCCAGCACTCGCATACATTCATGTATGGAGTCATTAATAAAGCTTTTCCAGTCTTTTGGAAGTTTCCCATACTTTTTGGCCAACCAACTGTTTTCACCGGCTCTTACCAAATGTGGCGGGTCAAACACGACCAACTTAAACGTGTTATCAGCAAATGAAAGGTTTGTGCAATCCTCTATTTTATCAGGCTTCACAGATATTTTGCGACCATCACAAAGTGTATCTTCAAAATCGCGTATGTCAGTAAATAAAGCAAGCGGATTCTCTTTATCGAACCAGAACATCCTGCTTCCACAACATACATCAAGTATTGGTTTATTTTACTTTCCCATCCTTCTTCAATTTCTTCACTTCCTTCACCATCAGCAATGCTTCTCCCAGAGTCTTTCCGGATTCTACGATTTCAAAGGTTTTCTTTCTGCCTAATGCCTTATATACCGGAATCCAAGTATCCAGTATAAGGTCGGCCGACTCTCCGGGAGGAATATCCATGCCTTCTGTTACATAATGCGGACTGCTTGGATCACTCAATTCGCGAAGCGTAATGCCGTCTTTGTTCACGATGGAGTATCTTTTCATATTAAAGTTGATTCCTCCATAAAAACGGGCAACGGATAACGGTGAGTTCCTCCAGTATTCTTCTGTCATAATGATTAGTTCTTTCATGATTCCTCCTCTCCTTTCATTTTCCTTTGTTCTTCCTGCAAGGCCTGAAGCTTCGCAAAAAGTCCGCTCTTCTTACTTCCACATTTCCTGGATGATATGTTTCTAAAAGCCATTCCGATTGCTATCATTGAGATTGCTGATTTTATCTGCTGTATTTCTGCGCTATCTGTCCCGAAATCACGTAATACCTCCTCATTGATAACTACATTATTTATTTCATCTTTTACATCTTCAAATGACACCATATCGAATCCGGATACAAGCATCACGGCTTTGATAAATTCTTTTTCCACTTCAAAAGTGATACTCACTTTTTCATTCTGATTGTTTTCCATATCTCATTAATTATAAATCTTATCCAATTCTTCTTTTGTGTACCAATATTCGAGTTTCAGTGGTTTTATGCTGAATAGCAATTTCTTGTCTGTGTGTTTATCTACAAACCAATCCACATCATTAATATTGCTATCAGCATGCCTATATAAGTACTCAGCACAAATATCTAATACCATAAATTGAAACTCTAATACTTTTCTGTTTCTGTATATAAGATATTGACAACATATAAATCCAATCCCTGATATAATGAGGAATACTAATAATATAGTTATTATTACTTCCATATCTCCCACTATTTTAAAGTCCTATACAAATCGTCATCGGTACAGAAGTGTCCATAAACAGATGACCTACAAACGAACCGTTGAAAAGTATAAAAGTCCCTATATACATCATGTAAGGCTCAAGGTTTATCTCTTCACCGGTCATTACCATACGGAACTTTACTCCCCGTTTTGGCTTTGATTCATCTTCCAATGCCCAGATATATGTTTTCTCGTTTACAACTGCGAGTTTCAGCAGCTTGCTTCCCTCATAAAGCGGGAGCGTAAACTCAGACGCTGCCGGGATTTCATGTTTTAAAATTCTTGCCATATTCTTTTCTTTTTAAGGTTATTAATCATCTTCAAAGCGCTTCTTTTCCTCCCACTCTTCGTCGGTTTCCGGGCAGGAAAGTATCTCCTTGGAGTCTTTGGGTTCCTCACCCAGCTTGTAGAAAAAGCACACACGGGTAAATTTACGGGTGCGTTCCTCACGACGGATCGTGTCGTTCATAAACTCCTGCTCCCAGGCGTAGTGACGGGGATATTTGGAGCCTTTGTCCGAGCGGTAGACGATGGAAGGGTTCATGGTGTACTGCATATTGAAGCAGTAAGCCTGCATCTTTTCTATCATTTCGTTCTTCACGGATTTCACGCTCTGCATCGTCACCGCATCGCCCCGGTGTTCCAGGTAGCTGATGGCCATTTCACTGATAGATACCGGACGGCACCAGTGCCACTGGTTCGCAAAGAAATGGTTGGCCCAGTCAATGAATACCTGGTCCTTGATGGCGGAGTAAAGGATTCGCATCTGCCCGTCCTGCGACATGGGCGGTATCAGGCTTTCCTGCAGGCCGAGGTAGAACTGACAGCTTTGCAGCATCATGTACACCGCTTCGTCGCGTTCCTCTTCGGTGGCTTCCAGGAAGATGTCTTTCCCGAACTTGGTCTGCGGCGTGCGTTTCTTGAACTGGCCGGCGTAGTCCTCGTCGTGATAGTAATCGCTCTGCATGGCCAGGAAAATACGGCGTGAGGTGCTTCCTTCGGTCATATCGAACGGCATCTTGTTCATGGTAATGAATATCTTCGGGGTAGCTTCTCGCGGCAGTGTCATTTCATCGTGATACAGGGTCTTTACTGTAATGTTGTCCGTAATGTTGTAGAACTCGCTTCCCATCATGTCGGGGCGAAGGTCGTCTATCAGACACATGCTGTCCACGGTATAATGGAACTTGTCGAAGTTCTTGGCCATGTTCTCTTTCTTCTTCAAGGTCTGACCGGGTATGTAGCACACCTTCCGCACCAGCTCGAAGAAGGAACGGAAGAAACTTTTTCCGGTACCTCCGCTGTTCTTTCCTTCATCGGCCACGGTGTATTCCGTCACGACTCCCATCTTCTGCATGGTGCCTGTTCGATAGCGCGAAAGCATGTAGCCCATGAGCGCTACCTTGCAAATGAAGTGCATGTCCTGTCGCTGCTTTTCCAGCTCGGTAAGCGGATAGCCTTCGGCTTCCTTTCGCCAGTGTATGCGGCTGGTGTCGTACAGCCACTGCACGCAGACAGGCATCTGGTCAATGTCTTTCGGCATTTTCAGCAGGAAACGGTACAGACGCTGGTAGGCGATGAACTCTGCATCCTCACGGCGGCGCTCGTTCTCGTTCATCCGCTTGTCGGCCATTCTCTGATCGTTCAGCTCCTTACGTGCGGCATATTCCGGATTCTCCTCGATAGTGAAAAGCGAAGACTTCATCGGATGGTAATCGGCGTCAATAATCGCCTTCCGGTTTACATGGAAAGGCAGGTCCACGTAGTCCACCGGCTCAATGCTGTCGGCCGTCACCTTCACGGCGCAGTTGCGGAAGAAGAAATAATCGAAATCCTTCCCCCACGACATGAAGTTCAGGTCTACTTTCTTGATGCCGGACATGGTGTCGCGTCCGATTTTCTTCTGGGTACTGATGGCGTTGCTCAGTTCCTCGGAGTAATACTGTGAGTTGTATATCAGGAAGTCTTTCATGATTTCCTTCGCTTCGCTCAGTGCCTGGCTCTCTTCCACCACATCGACAATGTTGTTGCTGATGTGCACAAACTTGGTGGTATCCGCTTCGTCGGTGTATTTGTAGAATCCGTTGGCCGAAAGGAACTGGGCCATATTGTCGAAGTTCAGGGTGTATTTTCGTACCACTACCTTACTTTCGTCTTCCTGCTTTTTGGTCTGGTACTGCACGTCCCAGAACCGCATCCGTCGGGCGGTCTTGAGCAGGTCGTCAAAGTAGCGGTTTACGTTGGTGTGCATGAGCTTTTCATTGCGGCGCATCACTGCCGGGTAGAAGTTGAAGAACTCTTCGGCATCCTTGCACGTTTTCCCGCTGCGGGGATTGTACTGGGTGGAGAGGTCTTCGGGCAGATATAGCACTTTCAGTTCCACGTGTTTCAGGGCCAGCCGGTTCATGGCGCGTATGCCGGTGCGGTCGATATCATACAGCACAAACACTTCCATGGAGATGTCCAGCAGGCGACGGATGGTTTCCGACGAAATCTCCACACTCTCGGAGTGGGGAAACACCACATGGGCGTCGCTATGGAAGTACACATTGATGGCATCGCGCGGTCCGGAACAGATCACAATCCGGCGGAACACGTCGGCAAAAGCACGGGTACGCCGTCCCTGCTCGTCCACCCGGGTTTTCTCTATATTGATAATGAGATGCCCTTCCTTGTCGGAGGTTTCTACACGTCCGGTCTGCAGGGCACGCATCACGTCAGCGTCGCCGTAGATTTCCTTGTAGAATCCTTCCGGACGGCTTCCTCCCTGGTACCACCAGGTAAACTTGTAGTTGGGCTGGCGGCGGCCGTCCGCATCGGTCGTCTCGCGGAAATAAGGCTCATATTTTCGTGCCCACCATCCGTTTTCGTCTTCGTAACGAAAAAGAAAAATCGGGTAAGAAGGCGTAGACTTCACTTCGTAGCTGGTCAGTACGCCGTCGGCATCTGCCTTTTCGGGGGTAACGTAGCTTTCCAGCGGATAAAGATTGAACATGGTGCGGAGCTGGGTGCTGTCGAAGGGAGCGAGTGTGTTTCCCCGGTAGAAATCGGGGTTGAACGAACAGCGCAACAGGTTGTTTCCGTCGGCATCGGTCACGGCTGTCTGCTCGGTGCCTTCGCTTGTGTTTTTCCCGGTGCGGAACACGGGGAGCACCTGGCAGCCCAGCGCACGGAGCTCAGCGGGTGTAAACTCGCCCTTACGGATGCGGAAATCCACTTCCGGCTGCGGGGCGGTCTTGCGTGCCCGGTGGAAGAATCCGTTCTTGTAATCTCCTTCAATAATCAGGTTGAAGTCTTTGGCCAGCCGGTTCACCGCGTCCGGAAAGTCGTGTTTCTCTCCTGCGCGTTCCAGAAGGCGCTGCTGCAGCATGATGGCCCCTACCCCCTTGCTACGGTTCTGCTCGCCGCATACGAAGCAATTGAAGGCGGCATAGCGTTCTCCCTTTGGCGGGAACTTGCTCACACAGAAACTTCCGTTCTTCTCGTCGTGAAACGGGCAGCGGTAGAATACGCTGCGTGCAGTCTGCGATGCGGGAAGGTATCCGTTGTTGCGCATCACTTCGGGAAGCGGGAGCGCATTGAGTTTATCAACTGTCTTGTCAGAAATCATTTCAGGGAATTTTAAAAGAGGAATGTCACCTCGTAGTTCATGCTTTCCATTTTTGCTTGTATCATTTCTTTCAGGCTATCTGGCAGGCACATCATAGGGTCTGGCTCATGTAGGTAAATCGTATTTTCCTGCACGCTTCCTGTGGAAGAATATCCGTCGTACACCAGCTCGTTCATAAGCTTCTGCATGCACGACTTCGACAGGTTGCTGCAAGCTATGCTCACGCTACCTTCGGGATAGCCTATCGCTATTTCCGTGTAACGCACATGGAAACGCTGTTCATATACCGCTCTGCTTCGTTTCATACCAGCCGCTTTCCTTTTAGCGTTAACATAAGCTCAGGACGTGTAGCCACACCCAACTTCGCAAAAATACGTTTCCGCATGTTGTCTATATTGGAATAGCTGCATCCCATTTCGTCGGCAATCTCTTCGTAGGTGAGCGAAGTATTTACCAGCATGTTCGCCACAGCAGCCTGAGTGGGAGTCAGTCCGCACTCGTACACCGGATTGCAGCACACCTCCTTTTTATCCTTGAAGGCGGGGTTGAATCCGTTGAACGGACAGTTATATCGCATAGGGCAGTGTGTGCGCTCGGTATTGAAGTCTTCCGGACCTTCATGGTCGGGAATATCGTCCTCGCGTCCGAAACAACAGTTCAGGCTTACCAGCGCAAGCTCTGACAGATAGCGGCTGCGAAGGCTCCGTATGGTCTTATAAGAACGTCCAAGTCGCATCTGCAGAAGCTGGTCGGCTGCCACCAGGTGTGAGGGATAGTTTTTCTTCATCTCGTCGAGGTATTCCTCTACGAAGTCAATTCCCGTCTTTCCGTCGTTCTTTACCGTAATTTCCTCTCCGTCTTCAAAAACAATTCTTGAGAATCCGTCCTGAAAGCGTGTATGTGCTTCCCATTGTCTTTCCAGCATGTATCCCATCACATTTCCTCCATTTGTTTCTTGTACTCCTTATAAATAGATTCCAGCCCGCGAAGCTCTACTTCCGTGAAATCGAAGTTACGGAAATGCGCACGCAGCGCATGTTCGCCCATACCTCGTTCTTTCATGAACTCGATAAATTCTCCCTTCTTTCTCACACCGGAAAAGAAGTCTTTCAGTTCCCCTTCGTAGTCAGGATCAAAATCTCTCAGGCATTTTTCCACGCCTTCCGTCTCCCACCGGCGCACGCGGTTCAACCTGATCTTCTGGTACGCCGTGCTCATGCTCATTCCGTAATGTTCCACCAGGTAGCGGCTAAATCCCAGCCGCATGGGGCTCAACTTTTTTTCGGATAATGCTTCAATGATGCTCATTTTCATACTTCTGATATATATTGTCGTTTCTCGCTTTTGCGGTTTCGGTCATTTTTTGTTATTTTTACCCTACAAAGTAACAATTTTAATTTGACAATCGCATTATAATTGTTACTGAAATAACAATTTTAAACTGATTTTTTATGTACTATTTCAATTCTTTCCTGTTCAATAATCTTCCCAAGCTCTTCGGCCTGAGCGAAAAAGGCGTGTCGGAGAAGGTGTACGGAAAATCATACATGTATAAAAGAAAGGTTGATAATCAAGACAATATACTCGTGCATGACATCGTAATGGTTTGCAACACATTCCACATAAGCCTGTCAAACTTCATTATGTCGGCTTCTCCTGAAAATTTACTCGGTAATCGCTTCAAATATGTCATACCGGATGAAGATTTTAAAGAGGTAAGATTCATACCCGAAAACCTGCGCTGGCTCTACGGCCCGCAGGGACTTACCAAAATTCCTTCGCTTGCTGAGTTTTCGCGTCAGAGCGGAATATCAGTCACCAGTATCGTAAGGTGGCAGAATCCTAAGATAGGCGGGTGTACGGTTAACTGGCTTATCGGAATATGCAACCGTTTCGGAATCGACATAGACGTGTTCATGGAAGACGAGAATGAGAAGCTTGAAAAGTACGCGGCCACCGAGACGGAAATATCGCCGCGCGTGTGGCAGGAAATTTCGGAGCTCAAAGAGGCTATAAGGGAATACCGGCAGGAACGAATCTCACTCCTGGATGAAAACCGCAAGCTGAAAGCAAGAATCAAGGAAACGGAGCTTGTAGCAGAAGAAGCCACGGAATATACCTACACAGACAGGAAAGTCAGAGAATGGAAGGCTAACTGGGGACTGCTGGAGAACTTTCATATCGTCGTGGGAGTGGCCAGACGGAAAGTGATTCAGGATGCCGGTATGCAGAATTTCAGCGAACTTTTCATCGAAGGAAACATGCTGATTACCTCGCTGGTGAAACTTTGCAACAAATACCATATCAGCACAAGACACATATTCTATCGGGATAACGGCATTGTTCCGGAAGTAAATGTGTACGACTATTACCGGTCGGACAACTGGAAGACGGTAGTTTTCCATCCGGAATATGTGAATGATTTTTTCGGGAAGGAGAGCGTGACGGGTATAAACCGCTCGGAACTGCTTGAACGTATGAATATTAGCGAATGGAAACTTCGTGCATGGAGAAAAGAAAACAGCACCATGCGCATAAAAGACATGCTGGAGATATGCAACCGGTTGGAAGTAACACCTTACTATCTTATTTCAGATCAGAATCGCATGGATATTTCATTTGGTGTAACCAGTGCGGAAATCCTGCTGGAAGAGAACCGTATGCTCCGCCAGCAGGTTATCCGGTTGAAAGAAAAACTACAGAAGAAAAACGGAGAAGGATTCCTTCCGTTAGACGAATGAGTTCAGTGTACTTCCTGAGAATCCATACCGCACACTGAAATTCACGGACAGCATACCGGGTTTAGCGCGGTCATAAAGTTCGTTCGTCTCTTCGGGTATGATAGTGACGGGTATGTATGTACCGTTATCGTACATCCATGCCTTTCGCGTCACCACAAATTCCGTGAGCCACCACTCGGCCCACTCCCTGTTTACAAATCCGCTGCTCATGGAAAAAGTTCCTGAAGGTGCCTGTGCATAGCTGGCAGTGCGCGTGGTAGCACGGTAGGAAATGTCAGCAGGCAGCGTGTAGAGCTCACTCTGTATGTCATACTCCAGCGCATCGCGCGTAAAAGCGACTACGCTTTCCATAAGTCCAAATCCGTTCAGGAATATGAAGTGACGCATGAGCGGGTTTGTCTTTACCGCATAGCGCTTCTTCCCGGTTTCAAATCCAGTGTTCACTGTAAGCTCACCTTCTTTCAGGAGGAACGTACTTATGACAAGCGAATCGGGAACCAGCGCACCACGGGTATAATCGGAATATTCTTTCGATTCTTCTCCCTGCACTACGCTGTAGGTAATGGTATCCGATCGGGTACTTACCGCAGGAATACACAGTATCCATCCCAATGGGACAATATCTCCCTCCGGTTTACGGCTCAAGATACGTCCCTCACCTAAAATCTCTGTGGTATCTACATTGGATGTAGTAAGGCGTTCAAACTCAGTGAGCCTGCCAGGAATAGCATTATACTGTTCGGAAGTAGTTTCACCTTCTTCTATCTCTACCATCCCGTCCAGATACGATTCCTTGTAGGTAATGGTGTATCGTGCAGCGTATATCATCTGTGAAAGGGTCTGCGTGCCGTTCACATCAAACGTCATCTTTCTTGACAGCGTAGTTTTTATGGTTTCTCCAATATTGAAAACGGCTATCCCGTCAGATCCTACCTCAAATGAGTAACTTTCTGAATAAGGAAACTCTTCAGATCCGGCAAATGCGGTGGCATTGACCGTAATCTTTATGCGGAGAAAAGTTTTTCCGCTCAGCGTGGTTTTTGCCTTAACCACTATGGGGTCGCCTGCAAATGCTATCTGTGGCGGCTGCTGTAATACCTGTATTGCCATGTTTTTTTCTTCATTAAATGGTATATAGTTCGATTGTCACCTCCGTAATCCCGCTACGGTCAATGCTGTAGGATAACTTATTGATGAATCCCACATAGTTCCCTATCTGGTAGCGCTTGAGCATATCCAGTCCTGCAATCTGCGATATGGTCATTCTTACTGTCAGTATCACGGTCTTCCGGTTGTAAAGGAAGTAAAGATACTCCGAAAGGAATTTTGACACCAGTCCACGGTCCTGGTATGCCTGAGAAGCGGGATACTTGTCTTTCCCGGCCACCAGCTTGAGCGAGAATCGTCCGGACTGGTCTACTCCACCCTGCTCCGTGCCGTTGTAATCAAAGAACCGCCCAAAGTTATCGCAGCTGTCGGCTGTGAAAGCACTGTTGGCTACCGTCTGTACCCACGAATCGTTCCCTTCACCGTCGTAGTTTTCGGTGTAGTCTATACCTGATTCGCTACCTGGTCCTCGCATGATTCCAAGGCAATAGCCGGCATCGTAAGTACGCATGGGTGATTCTTCTGCTGATTCTTTGTCATAATTTTCATCAGAAAGATAGCTCAGAGTAATATCATGCCTGTATCGAATCAAATTATACAGGTTAAGGCCTAATACTTCTGGTATAAGTTTTATACTTATATTTTTATCTGACAACAATTCCTGATCCGCAAAAACAGCAAGCAACTGTTCTCCATTTTCTCCTACCATTGCTTTAGATACAACATCTGAACCATTTACATCATTAATCATAACAGGAGCAAAATTTAGAGATATTTCTTCTTCATCACTTTCCGATGATGTTCCACCAATTACATAATCACGGAATCCACCAACCTCAAACAACGAAGGATTTCCTCCAGTATTCTTGTCCACTTTTATACGATAGGAGTTCCCTGTAAGTTTATCCTGATAGCATGTAGTGTCATTTGATGCTTGTCCCTGCTGAAGAATCTCCATGTAATTATTCTTTTCCTTCACATTGGAATAATCATCATAATTAAATGATGTATCATCATCTTTCCCATAAGAAATACGAATAGTTTTTTCTTTTGTCCTTTTTAATTGTATATCTACTATTTCTACATCAAGAATGGATATTTCATTCGATTTCAGAATGTCTTTTATATATATGACATCCATTGTATTTTTTGCACTGTCGTACAAGAACCGAATACCAAAAGCACTTTGCAAATCTTCTATTAAGTCTTTCATTTCAAGATCTGGAAAGTTTTCATTTGTAGCATAAACATTAATTCCTTTATATGAAAAGTCCTGACTGTAAAAAGTTTTTATAGTTATATAAAGATTACTGAAATTAGGATTAACAAGATATTTCAAATCATATTTAAGAGAAAAAGAATTTCCCATAAATTTTTCTGATATAATATCAGAATATGAAACAGAAAATGTGTTCCCTTTTTCTTCGGTATGGCACTGAGTAGAAAAAAATGCAAGACGACACATATCGTCTACATCCAAAAGTTCATTTCTATTAACTCCAATTCCCAAATACTTAAAGAAGCAGTCTAAAAGATACAATACATAAAAGCATACTCCACTATAAGGTCTTTTAGGACTTAGTACATTATAAGTTCCTGAATTATTTGGAGTACATACTCTCACGTTACAATAAGTTTTTGACGGATACGGATCTGATTCATTACTTTCCGTGTAATTCATTACACCATCACTTAAATAAACGGTAAAGTACAGATCATCATCTCCCCATACAAATTGTGTGGAAGCTGATTTTACCCTATATCCAAGTTTTATCTCCCTGTCGAGCGGAATGTCCCTTGCATTCATTCCCTCTATACGGTCCATGAAATCACTGTTACCGGAAATGAATGTGACCGGAAGTGTATCTTCGAACTCCACTTCATCGTCGGTTTCTATCACACCACGGTATATCATTATGCCGTCCACCCAAAGCTCTGCGGGCATACGGTCAATGTCCTTCAGGTTAATGTCTCCCCACGGATCGGCAATGTTCTTGAAAATTTCGCGGTTTGGTTCCAGCGGAATTTCGAAAGGGAACGAGAATGTTCCCTGGTCATTGAAAAGCGGGTTCGACTGCTCCAGTGTAATGGAAAAATCTTCCGACAGCTTTACCCACTGGCTGTTAATCTTTATCTGTAGTCCTTTCATCGTGTCATTATTTTATCAGTCCGCGTTTGGTCATGAAATTGCTGGCTTTGTTCAACTGGTTTACCGCACCCTTGCTCCCGTATGGGTCTACGGCGGCGCGAATCGGCTTGCTCAGACGCTCGTTCAGTGTGGAAAGCGCTTCGGCCACACTCCCGAGCATTTGTGTCATCTGCTCGTTCTGCATGGTCATATCCGTAGCTCCGGATGCAACCTGTGTAATCTGCGCCGGCATAGAAGGGTAGTTCCCGCTGGCAAATGTAGGCATGGCGGCCGATTTAAGCTGCCCGTGCCGCGCAATGGTAAGAATGCTGTCGTAGATGTGCGGATAGTTCAGAATAAGCTTCTGTGTAGTATCGCCGTCCACAATCATTTCAGGCTTCTTTTCAGAGAAAATACCGAAATGCGCACCTCCACCGTACACGCCCGTTTTAAGATCCTTCTGGTAGCGTGCGTTGTATATCTGTCCGTCGTTTCCCAGTACCGGATAGTCACCCTCTGCGTAGGTAAGCATTCCGGCTGCTACACGGCCCTTGCTGCTGCTTACTCCGGTGGCAGCTGCCACATCCTGCTTTGCCTTGTTTAGCTTACCCATGGCAAGGCCCATCAGAGCGGAAAGTGCCGCACTGATAACTGCAATCAATGGGATACCCCACCATCCTAGGTCTCCGATTGTTTTTGCTGATCCCCTCGCAATACCAGAAGTTACATCTCCTGCAGTCTTTGCCCCTTCTACTGTCATATCCGTAATGGCCTGCGACCCATGAATAGCTGTAACAGTAGCACTTGTAGCCGCTTCCTGTGCTACTTCCTGGTCTCCAAGAGTCTTCTTCATCAACAACTCGGTTATTTTTTGCATAATCAAGTCTTTGGTGAGTTTCATCGCTGTTTGGAGCAACATTTTTGCAGCTTGCTTACGGTCGTCCACTTCGGCAAATGCAGCTTCTCCCATCTGCTCACTGAAATCAACCACGGCATCCGTGTAGTTTTTCAATGTGCCCAACTTGCTTTCTGTTATTTCCAGTTCCTTGGAAGATTGCTCCTCCCTTGCGGCTATGTAGTTGTCGTAAGCCTCCTTTTGCGCCATGAGGAAAGATTCTTCTGCCTGCTGTTGCGTAGCGCCGGAAGCAATGGCCTGCTGTATCAGTTCTTTCTTACGGCTTTCAAACTGCTCATAATACTGCGCTGCCGCTTCCAATTTTATTCGCAGCGCTTCCAGTTCGGCATTGTCCGTGTCGGAAGTACCAAGGAAGGAACTTTGAGTAGATGCCAGTCCCAGATTACCGGCTGCACCCATCAGCTCACTCTGATCGTCAGCACCTTTTATCCGGTCCTCCCAAAGTTTCTGGTTTCCGCTGGTTTCCCACTGCACGTCTATCATTTCCTTTATGTCCTTTGCATACTTCTCGGCAGCTGCCTTGGAGTCCTGATAGAAATCACGCAGCTTTTTCAGCATGAGCGACATCTGTTCGGGGCTCATGCTTTCGGCCCATACCGCGTCAATGTTGCTAAGATAAGTGCGCAACTGGTCTTCGTTCAGGCTGTAAGCATCTTCCGACAGAGAAACAAGGGCATTAATTCTTTCCTTCACTGCACTCTCGTCAATCACTCCGCTAAATCCCAGACTCATACGGAACTCTTTCTCCGCATCGGTATTCAGCAGACGAAGTTTGTCGAGCGACTCCTCAAACTGGTTGACAAGGCTTTCAAACGGGTTGTATTTAAGCAGTTCCTTCTCGATAGTCTGACGGTATTTCACTGCCATGTTCTGTACTTCGAGCAGGTCTTTTTCAAGATTCTTACGTAAGCCGTCGGTCTGACGTTCGCCCAGTTTCTTAATCAATGCAGCAGTAGATTCCAGATTCTTACCTTCCATCCCGTATAAATTCTGATTGAAGGTGTTCTCCTCGCCCAACAGCTTTTTACGAAGCTCCACACGTGCCAGCAGATGTTCTTCCTCGGTCGCGTCAATCTGACGGTTCATCTCCTCAGTAGTTATCTGTTCATCGAGATATGCCTGACGGATAGCCTGCTGACGGCGGAGGAAGTAAGCTTCGAGCGCAGACATGGCCGCACTGATTTCATCATTCATTTCCTTCTGCTCACCACGTGTGCCTGACTTACGTACTTTTAGCCAGTTACCGCTTGTGTCGCGTCCCCATTTCTCAGCCAGCACCTTGGCCACATCCTGCTCCATCTTTTTCAGCACCTCGTATTCTTCCTTGGCCGACTTGAATCCACGGGCAGCGAAGGTGTCTGCATAGTCCTTGTCCTCATTAATGCTCTTCATCATGGCCTCCAGCTTTTTGTAGGTAGCTACCAGCTTGTCCACTCCAGCTGTTTCAAGCGATACTCCTTGTCCCCATACAGACTCCAGTCCGATGGCCTTGATACGTTTTTCTACCTGACTGATGTTATTCTGATACACACCAAGCTGGCGGTTCTTTTCAGCAAGTTCGGCTGTTTCTGCCTTGGTGAGCTTTTCTCCTTTCTCACGCTTCGCGTTCAATTCGTCCACATCTTCACGAAGACGCTGTACGTAAGTAGTGGCCTGCTGCAGATAGGTATTCAGTTCAGGCAGGTCGGACGAAGAAAGAATGCCCTGGTTGGACTTACGGAGGTCTTGCAGCATAAGCTCTTCGGTCTTGCTCTCGGCAGCACGCTGCGTACTTTCAAGGAAAGTCTGAGTCTGTCCGGCTTCCTTCCGGATGTTTTTCAGGATGTTCATCAGTTTTAAAGCGTCGGAACTGAACGGGAGCTGCTTTATGTTCTTGTCATATTTCTCCATAAAGCCATCCAGCGCGTCGTACAGATTACCTCCTTCTTCCACTACCTTATTCATTCCGTCCATGATGAGGGCCATGGCATCGCCGGCGTTGGTCTCTCCCACATTCTGCATTTTGTTCAGCGAAGCAATAATCTTCGACTGAAGTTCCTGAATCTGGTCGGTGTATTTGTCGGCAATGTTTTCCATCATCTTGTCGCGCATCTTCAGCGCAAGCGTTTCGCGAAGGCGGGCATTAATCAGGCTGTAAATATATTCCTGCTTCTCGGCATAGTTGTTTTCAGTGACCATAAATCCCAGGTAGGCACCATACTTGTCATTCAGCTGCTTAATCAGTGCCGCACGCTCTCCGTTCGATACATTTGCCTTGTCAATCGCATATTTCAGATTGGAAAGCTCAAATGTTTCCTTCTGTATGGCTGCTTCAAATTCCGACTGTGCCTTTGTTGCCTCGTCTACTGATTTTTTGAAATAAGTAATGGCAGATGTCAGCGCAGTAAATCCTAATACAACCCATCCTAATGGATTTAACATCATAGCCTTTGAAAGCCACTGCCAGGCTATTTTGAATATATTCACAGATGCTGTTCCTGCTTTTACCATTTTCGTAAACAGCACAATGTTTGCACTAGCCTTCTGCACCGCCGAAGACGTGGCTATCATTACTCCCACCAGCACCTGAAGCGCAACTGCCATCAGACGTATGAAAGTCTCTCCGCGTTCAAACCGGTTGGGAATGCTCGAAATATAGCGAAGCACATCAGTTAGCCATTCCACAAATCCGCTGTTGATAAACGATTCCTTGATGGCGTTACCCATACGCTGCATGATGGCCATGGCGTTTTCGTTCTTGATGTTGTATTCATCCGTCACGCTGGTAGCTTCCTTAAACGCACGGGAAGAAGTAAATACCTGTGCCTTCAGTTCGTCTACGCCGGAAGAAAGGGTAACGAGCACCTGCTTGATACGCTCGCCATCGCTACCGAGGTCTTTCATAATCGGAGCCAGCACATCCAGTCCGCCCATAGCATTCATTTTCTCGAATACCGCGATAATAGCTTCCATGGTCTTTCCCTGGTTGATAAGGCTCTTCAGGTAATCATCACTCAGTCCCACGGCCTGCGCTACTTCGGTCGTGTTGCTGGTGAGTGTAGAAATAAATGTGTTCAGAGCTGTACCACTCATTTCGGCATTCTGTCCGAGTGCGTCCACTGTACCTCCCAGTGCTATCAAGTTGGACATGGACAGTCCGGCTGCCTCCCCAATAGCACCGATACGAGTTACAATATCCACAATAGGGCCTGCAGAAGCGCGGCTAGTCTGTGAGATTTCGTTGATGGCAGATCCGGTGGCCAGCAATGCCTTTTCCACTCCAAGTTTTTGTGTTTCGCCCAGAATAGCGTTCACCTTCATCAGCTGGCGTACCGCTTCAGCTCCTCCCAAGTCTTCTCCCAATGCTACGAGCAACTGATTACCTGCCTTCACGAATCCCAACACATCTTCTTTGGCAGAAATACCTAACTTACCGGCTTCGTATGCCAGGTCGTGAAGTTCCTGCTGTGCGGTACGGGTGTCGATACTGTCAATTTCACGACTCAGCTCGGCTACTGACTCAGTGGAAAGCCCGGTGGTCTTCTCGATGTCGGCCAGACTGTCGCTCAGCTGCAAGTTAGCCTGATACAACTGCTTGATACGTCCTACCACCTCATTGAATCCGGCATATACCAGCACATAACTTGTCAAACGCTTGATGGTAGCTACAATCTGGTTATCGTGTTCCTGCCAGCTTCGCTTCACTTCATTAATCTGCTCGTTTACCCGGCGCAGGTCCATTGATTTTTCGACATACTTCTTTGCGTCACGTCCGGTTTTCGAAAGTTCTTCCTGAAGCTGTGCGGCGGCCTTTTGTAAATCTTCAAGAGAAGCCGTTTTCAGAGAAAGAAGGACTTTATCAAGTTCCTTTGCGCTTAACACAGAATTTTTCTGTTTTTTCTCAATCGTGCTCAGCGCATCTTCAATTTTTTTCAAGCCTTTTGTGTCGCTCACTTCAAGCTTCTTTTTATACTCTTCGAGCGATTTCTTCAGCTTCTCAAGGTCTTCGTATGTACCGTCGAACGTACCTTGACCAACCGTTTCAGCTTTATCAAGCGCATCTTCCAGTGAAGTAAATTCGGCAGATGATTGTTTCAGTTTCTCATTAAGTGAATTGATGGCCGATTCTACCTCCTTTACTCCCTTTGTGTCGCTTGTCTTTAGCTGCTGCTTGTATTGTTCAAGCAACTTGATGGCTTCTTTTGTCTGGGCTATTGTCCCGTCGAATGTGCCGGTCTGGACTTGTCCTAGTGTAGTTTGCGCACGATTGGAAATTCGGTTCTGCTCTTCCTTGATAACCGCTTCCAAATTTTGCTGGTATTGCTGTAGTTTCTGTGAAGAAAGTTCTGCCCCATCCACCTGCTCCTGCCAGAACTTTTTCAGTTCAGCCAGTGAGGATGTGCTGGCATTCCCAATATTCTTCATGCGCTCTGCAATAGCCGCATTTTTACTTGTATTCTCAAAATCAGTAAGATACTTCTTAGCTCGTTCAATGTACTGATTATATATATCCCACTGCTTTGAACCAAGTTCTGTCGCATCACGAAGTTGGGTTGTTGCCTTAATTGCATCCTGAATCTCAGTAAGGCTACTTCCACTTAAATTACTGAATACACTGACTGCACTTTTAGCCGATCGTTTCTTCTCTTCATCCAAAACCTGTTTAAGCTTTGATTCGTATTCAGCAAGTTCCTGACTTCCACGCTGCGCACCGTTTACCTGCTCCTGCCAGTATTTTTTCAGTTCGGCCAGGGATGATTCACTGGCTTTGCCCAATTCTTTCATCCTATCGGACATGGCAATCTGCTTTGTCAGGTTGTTGTAATCCGACAAATACTTCTGCGCACGCTGTATTTCATCATTGTAAATCTCCCACTCCTGTCCACCAAGCTTCTGAGCGTCACGAAGCTTTGTTGTCACATTAATGGCTTCCTGGATCTCCGCGACACTGCTTCCATCCAGATTACCCATTACACGACCAGCCTTTGAACTGATACGACGTTGTTCCTCGTCCTCCACCTTTTTCAGCTGTTCACGGTAAGTCTGAATCTCTTTTGTATTTCTCTGAGTGGTAGAAATAAGTTCCTGCAAGCGCTGTTTGGCCATGCCAAGCGACTTGTCGCTCACATTGCCTATGTCGCCTATTATGTCGGAAAACTCTACAAGGTTCCCTTTCCGGCGCTGGACTTCATCGGCTATCTGTTTGATGTAATCGCGAACTGTCTGTAGCGTTTCAGCATTTTTAGGATTTATACCAAGAAGCATCTGGTTTAATCCCTTACGAGCCTCTCCTAGATTTCTCAAGGTCTGACCTGATATGTCATTTAGGTACTTGTTGACCGTGTTGACATTTCTCTGATTTTCCCTGATTAGTTTAGTCAGTCTCTCAAGCTGTTTTACTTTTTCATTATAAATTTTCTTGTTGTCATCGTATAGCGTGGTATTAGTAGTCGCATTCATCTGTTCTTGCGCATTTTCCACTTCTTTACGCAACTTTTTCCATTCATCACGCATCTTGTCAACCTGCTTCTGCGCCTGTTCCGCCCCGCCTATAAGCACGTCGATTCTAGCTAGTCTGGTACCTAAACTATTTGCCATGTCTTTGTGTTTGTTTTCCTCAAAGTTAGGCAGCCGGAAGGTGGAAATGAAGGACAAAAAAAACGGTGTTCTTCAATTCAACGGACACCGTTTTAAAACTATTCGCCAGCGATCTCTAAAGTGGTTTGCGGCAAACCTCTCGAGCGATATGCAGCAAACCACTTGAGAGGTTTGCTGCATTTGTTTTGACAGGCCCTACAGGCTATTGTGGAGGGGGGGGTGTTATTTTTTAATTTAAACTGGTAAAACAAAGGATAATTTCCCTCTATATATTGCAATTTTAATTTACATCACGTTCAAAATAGTTTTATTTTTTCATTTTACCTCCGGAAATCAGCACTTTTAAAATTTTCATTCTAAAATTATGTTTTTTTGTTATACTAATAAGTACATTTGCTTAAACTAAAAATACTTCCTATGAGACTAAAAAATAAACTATTTTTACCATTAATGCTATTAACAATGTCATTAATGACATCCTGTGGTTCTTCAAAAATATATATGGCTCGATATGATGTAGGACTAACCTCTGTCGAAACTCCATCTAATGCAAAAGAACCTTATGGAGATTTGAAAATTACAAAAATAGAGGACCGAGCAACGGATAATAAAAACAACCTCTTATTAATAAACAGGTATGAATACTCCGACAAATATATCGGAATAACATGGACATATAATACCACGCAATTTGAGTTTGAATTAAAAAATATATCAGGACATACCTTAAAAATAAACTGGGATGACGTTACTTTTATGGATTATTCAGGGAATATAAGCCGAGTAATGCACAAAGGAGTAAAATATATAGAGAGAGAAAACCCACAAGGAAGCATCAGCATACCAAATGAAGGAAGACTTCAAGACATCATTTTACCAAATTCAAATGTATATTTCAGTAAAGGTATAAGCGGATATATACCAGCACAATGGAAACAAAAAGCCATTATTCCTTGCTATTTTAATAACAAGAACGATATGGAAAAAGAAATCGCAAATAAGACATGGATTGGAAGGACGGTTCGTATTCTTTTCCCTATAGAAATTGAAGGAATAAAAAATGACTACACATTTGAATTTACAGTTAACGGTACATACTGATAACTAAAAAACAATGCAGCCGGGGAAGAAACGACAAAACCCAGGCTGCATTTTCATTCATATAGGGTGGAAAGACAAACTACATCATCTTTTTCTCATAATTATATCGCCCACCACATTTGCCAGCACATTAGAGCCAAATCCTCTTATCCCGTCAAGTTGAGCTACCATCCGGATAAGGAGGTCCAGCTTTTCTTCTATGCGGCTGTTACATGGCTGCCGGCTCTCCGTACATGCGCTTCTTGAAGTAACGGCGCACCTGAAAGTTCTTGTCCTTGTCTTTCAGGTAGGACACAGCTTTCTTGTAGCATGAAAGGGCCATCTTTTCGTTCGGCACTTCGGCAGGTGTCTTGTATCCCATGTCTTCAGCGATGCTGTATGCCATGTCGCTGTAAATCATGTTGGCTGTGACACAAAGTGCATACGAGTTGTACGAAGGTTTTTCTTCGGGAACTCCTCCAAGTTGTTTCACGGCAGCCACGAAAGTGTCATGCCCCCAGTGGAATCCTTTCAACCCATCTTCGTTGACCATGGTTTTACCGATATTCACGGCCTCTGTTTCCGACAAAAAATTATCCCAGCACATTGCTTCGAGGTGGCTCAACCAGCTCATTGCCATTTCCGGGTGCATCTTTGCCATTTCCTTGAAATAATAGGTAGCAGCTTCGCCGAATATTTTCATATTCTTCACGTCCTTGCTGTCCTTCATCTTATCATACAGCTCCTCGTAACGGGAGATCATTTGTTCTCTATCCATATCTCGATATTTTTAAATTAGTTTCTTCAAAACTTCCCGCCCTCGCGGACGGGAAGCCACTCAAACATTTTTCCTTTTCCTTCGCTTTTTTACGGGTTCATCGGCAGATGCCAGACTGAAAGCGCTAAACGCGGCTGCCTGAACTTCGTTAAGCGGGAAAGGTAGCAGTAATCGTGACCGGAGTAGCAAGACTCACTGCATACGCACGGTTGCAGCATTTCACGTTCTCAGGACTGATCTGCGTGTTCAGCGTGGTAATGGCGATGGTAGGAACAGCGTTTGCCGCACCGACAAATGCCACTTTGAACTGCTCTGTGAACTGCTTTACCACGGAGCGGCAGGAGTTCTTGGGCTGGTAAACCACTGTAACAGCTGCGTTGATGGTGACAGTAGTTACCGTGTCGTTGGTGCTCTGTTCAACGACCGTGTAGTTTACACCACCCGTAGGCTGTATGGAACCTGTGGAGCAGAATGGCTGGCACAGATTTTCGACTACATTAGCCAGATACTGCTGGCTGGTAGCCGCGATTGCAATTGGATTTAATTGAATCATAGCTTTTGGTTGTGTTTGTGTTATATATCTTTTACAGGACACCAGGCCGCCTGTATTCGGCACTTATTTCTCTTCTTTTTCTCGTGTTTCATTCTTTGGTGCAGGCTGCGGTTGTGGGTGCGACGGCTGTGCCTGCGGAATCTTTACCACATATTCTTCCGGCTTCTGATACGGAAGGTTGCAGTCCAGGTATTTCTTCAGTTCCACCAGGTCATCGCGGTCGAAGGTGAAAAATCCGTCGATTATGGAAAGCTTTCCCTGCTGGATGGCAGAATCTACATAACCGTGAGCCAGTTCCGGAATCATATCGTCCGGAATGCGGGATACAAATCGTTCAAGGAACGGACGGATCATTTTTGTCCCTCCTAAAGATGCCAGCGAATTGATTTCATTGGAAATCTGCCATCCGGGGCCTGCGAGTCCGATTGACTTGAATAACTTCTCCACCGGAAGCATACCGGCAGAAATACCGTTGAGCGTATTGCCCATCATAACCGGAATGACCGGCTCACCCCATTTCAGGATGACAGCGGTCAGAATCTGTGCGTTTGTCATTGTGCTGCGTGTTTGAGTTGTTTGTGTAGAGTATGAAAATCATAAGGGAAAGGGGAAGGCCGATGCCCTCCCCCGGATTTCAGCAGTTGATTACTGAGCAGACGGACATCCGCAGCATCCATCCTGACATACATTGCTTGACGGGATGTATGTCTTGGTGATAGCCTGCAAAGCGGCGATGCTGTTCTGCATGCACTGCAGAGCAGCGGTGTTGGTACCGTTGTAAACGGCCTGCTGCATGTTGACAGCGGTCTGAGCGTCCTTGTTGGAGCGAACTTCCACTGAAAGTTCCTTGATCTGACCCTGCAAGTCCTTATAGGCTTCCACGATCTTCTGGTCAGTGTACTTGTCAGCCTTCAGCAAAGCGATTTCTGAATCCTTTGCGTTCAGTTGTTCCACCATGTTCAACTCATAACGGCTTACGGGCATGTTGTCTGAGCAACATCCTTCTCCGTTCCATCCCCAGCCATTGCGACCCAGGATGTTACCACCGTTGATACCCAAAAATGATGCGATGCCGGCTGCAGCCCCCACCGTGTTGAAATTACCTTGTCCCTGGCCGGTTACGTTGTAACTTTGGCCATCCATACCTTTGATTGTCATACTGTTTTGTGTTTGTGTTGTGTCGTGAACTATTTCCCGACATGACAAAGGTACGGACGAAGCATTACTCTGGGAATGAGTTATTTCCTAACCTCTTCCTGATCCTTTCGCAACTTATTCTGAATATTTTCTGTGTGCTGAAACGCTGGTCGAAATTGGTATGAATCTGGTTGACGGCACGCTCCGTCTTTCCGATTCGTGCAGCGATATACGACGGATTCAATCCGCTCTGAAAAAGGAAATGCACCAGCAGATAGCGTGCATCTACCGTTTCTGTGTCCTTCCTTCCGGAAAGGATCTGTGCGGACGGTATTTCCGTTTCCTCCGATACCATGCGGAGGATGGTGTTAAAAATCTCACTCTTACTCATCGTTTCTTTGTTTATCGGGCACGTCTGCCCTGTGTTTTTCTCTTGTGTTTAAAGAAACAACCTGCCGCTACCATTGCAGCAGGTTGTAATTAAGCGTAACGCCCAGAAACGGTTCTGTCTTCCCTGAAAGCCCTATCCCGTATCCGGCGCTCAGTCCTATCCCCCACCTCTTTTTTTTCGGTGCCGGTGCATTTACCACCCCCGTCTGTGTGCGTCGGTAAAACTCTGCCGACACCAGCTGCGGGCAGTACCCTGAAATGACTATCCGGTAGTTGTCCGTGCGGTATTCCTTCTCTGTGAGAGGAATAATCACGTCTACGCTGTCTTTCCCTGTAGAAAGCGAATCAGAAACAACCGTAACCGTATCCGCTATGCTGTCCGGAATGGAAGCTGGCCCGGACGGTTTCTGCGGACGATATACCGGAAGGCGTGCGGTGTCTGTTCCTGCGGGACGCTCTGACACGGGAGGAGCAACTGCCGTGTCGCGTATCGTATCTACCCTGACGGGAAGCCATACGGTATCACCCTGTCCAGACTGCGGCGACGCGCATCCACGGAAGAAAAGCGAAAAGAGGAGCGCGGCCGACAGCAAGCCTACCAGTATCCACGGGAGCTGTTTCATACGTCCAGGTATTTACAGATTCCCTGCACATGCAGCGTGACAATCTTCTGGCGGCCTTCATCCGACAGAAGGAAGTCCACATCTTCGCGATTGTCCTGGAAAAGGTTTTCAGTCAGCACAGCCGGGCATACGGTGTGCTTCAGAATATAGAAACCGCTTTCCTTGTCGCTGTCGCCGTCGGCGGTGTCCTTGCGAATCTTCATGCCTTTCAGCACCTGCTCCGCACTCTGATACAGACATTCGGCCAGTTTGTCGGCCTTGGTCTGACCTACGCTGGTCCATGCCTCCCATCCGCGTGCGGTCATCCACTGCGTGCCGCTTCCGGCAGCGTTACAATGGACGGATACCAGGATGCTGTCTTTCACCCGGTTGGCGCGTGCGCACCGTTCCTGAAGCGAAATGTCTTCCTCTTCCGGAACGAGCAGCTGCGCGTCAAGCCCTTTCTTCTTCAGCGCATCCACCACACGGCGTGCAATGTCGCGTGCATAGGCATATTCGCGCAACCGTCCGTCGGGCGACTGCTTCCCTTTGGTGCCTGCACCATGACCGTTATCAATCCAGATTCTCATGTCGTGTATAGTTTAGTTTGTGTGTTGTGACTGTGGTTATGCAGAAGCCAGAACCCCGGCCTTTTCAAGCTCGTCAATCAGCTTGTTCAGTACGGTATGTGCATCTTCCGAACCTGTAGCATCTGTTACATGGGCACCCTGTTTTACAATTCCGGGCTTTGCTGTTGTAGCATTGGTATATGTGGTGTCTGTCCAGTTTACCGTGACATACGCTTTACCTGCTCCGTCTACTCTTACAGCATAGTTCTTCCCGCTTTCTGAAAATCCGGTCTGGATTCCTCCCAAAGCAGAGTCGCTGGCTTTCGGGAGCACATAGCTTTCACCACCTCCGCCACCGCCGGCTGCTGCGGTATCCTTGATGACCAATGCCTTGACTTTTTTCACCTCCACATCGCTCAGAAGCCGTACCTTCATGCCGGCAGGTACATTGATTTCAATTACTGAATTTGTGAAATTCACCGTATCCATTGCGACGGGTTCCATGGTGTCAATAAACTGGGAGATTGAAAGCCTTCCGCTTTTCACACCCTGAATCTGCACCATTGTACGTCCTTCGGAAGTATATTCGGCCACATAGCCTTCAGCTCCCTTCTTAAAACTGATTTCGTCCATTGTTTGTGTTGTGTTTTTGGTTTGTAACTCTATTTATAGGGATTCTCCCGGTATTCCGGAAGAATGAACTGTATGTTCACCGCTGCATCGTGCAGCACCTTGTGGGTTTGTTCCTCACTTACCTCCATTTCGTCGGTAAACTCGCAGAAGATGTTTCCTACCCAGTCGGAAGCGCTGTTCAGCCTCTTTATGGCTACGGCGCGACAGCCATTGGTTATAAACAGGGATTTGGCCATCTTGTCCTTCACTTGAGAGTCTATATCCGTATAGCAGAGAAAAAGGTTTTCGGCCAGCCCTCTGCTGAATACTGCCATTTCGCTCATAGGGAGCCGCTGCACGTTGTCCTTCATGCCCGACACCCCCTTGCGTTTCACTTCGAAATAGATGGAAAGGAAGGCTGCATTACCCAGCGGGTGCGGCTGTACGATGTACACCCTGTCGGCCTTTGTTTCGTAGAGCACCTTCCACAGCTCACCAAATACCTTAGCCGTGTTTTCGCTTCGCTTGAAGCTAAGACGTTCGGTTTCCTGCTTGTACCGTTCCAACTTCATATCGTTCATCTTGTCACGATACTTCTGCGTCATTTTGTTGTACTGAGTAAAAATCAAGGTACCCACAGAAACTACAGCTGCGCTTATGGCCGTCACCATTTCTGCGTCCATTCCGTGCCTCCTTCCGACTCCCCGTTATTCCATCTCTTCCGTATTATCCTTAAAAAGAGCGGCAATAGCTTTTACCACATCGTAGAAACCGCATCCGCTAAGGCCGGCAGCCAGTCCGTAAATAAGCGTTCCCCACCATTGGTATCCTTCGAGCAGAGGAGTAAGCTGAAGCGCCCATGCCAGCACGCACACCATCATACCTACCGCCACGCTCACACCGATTTTTGCGAGCTTGCTTTCTGAAATGGCAGGAATGACTTTCAGGATCTGTGTCACGATGGCCGAAATAAGTGCTACGATTCCGGTAAACGTGCCCAGGTCGATTACGAATCCTGCAGTAGTAGGTTCAGAGGTTACAGCTCCCTGTGCGAAAACGGTCACTGCAGAGATCAGCATTGCAAACATTAAAATCATCTTTTTCATTTTGTCGTCGTTTTTAGTTAAACATTTGGTTTTTGTTGCAATACAAAGTTATAAAGAGAATATAGAAGAGTGAAGGACAAAAAAATACGGTTCAAAGGAAGACAAAAAAAAGGAAACAATCGCTTGTCTCCTTTCTGTGTTGATAAAACTCTCATCGAAGAAGGGAATCCCTGTTTTCCCTATCACGCCGCTAAATTACAAAAAATATTTATATCCGAATAAAACGGGTATGTTTTTTTGACAATTGAATGCTTATTTACACTTTAAAACAATAAAAAGAAGGACGGATGCGCAACACTTTGCTCCGCCCTTCAAGCCAAATAAAACAAACCTGCAATTAGGTTTATTTATTACAAATATAACTATTTCTTTTACAGGTATTGCTTTTTATGTAATTTTTTTCTAACTTGTGATAGCCAAATAAAATAAACCTTCTATGAACAAAATCAAGTATTCTATCTGCGTCAAAGAATTTGATTCAGGTATGTTCAGCGTATATGTGCGCTGCGAACAGTTCGGTAAAAGTATCTTAATTGATACAAACGTACATGTGTTTCACGATGAATGGGATGGTGAAAACGGGCTTATTATCCGTAACCCAAATGCAAGGAAACTTAATCTGTTTATCCGTAAAACGCTTTATCAGCTTGAAGAGTATGAACTTGATTACGACGGAGAGTTTACACTTTCAAAGCTGAAGGAAATATGGGACGGGCGTGAGTCATCTAATGACTTCTATTCGATGATGGAATATCAGATAGAACACCGCGATATTCGCGAAGGAACAAAAGGAATACACCGGCGTGTGCTAAAGCATCTCAGGAAATTCTGTAAAGAATGTTCAGTTTCCGATATTACGGAAGATTATGCAAAGGGATTTATACGCTATATGCGTGAAGCCGGTCTGAATCAAACTACAATAGGTATGCAGATACATGTGCTTAGGTGTTATTATAATATTGCCAGGAAATTGTTTGGCAACAAGGTACCTTCCGGTAGTTTCGACTTTTATCATGAAAAGCTTTCAGACCGTCTGAAATATAAAATGAAGTCGCTGACTGACGATGATATTCGTAAAATTGAAAATTACATAGCACGTACCGACACTCCATCACGATTCATTGTTACACTTGACAGATTCCTTTTTATGGCTTACACCGGAGCAAGAATATCAGACTTTGCTTCATTCTCCCCGAAAAATTTCACCATAGAAAATGGGAAAATGTGGCTTACCTATACTTCCATAAAGACAAATACAGGCGTTAGGATACCTATTTCTTCTATATTCGACGGAAGAGCAGAGCAAATAATAAATAAATATCTTTACAGGCTTGATGATTTTTTCGGAATAAAAAAGGAATTGTTCAATGCCAGATTAAAAACTGCTATAAAACATGCAGGTATAGATAAGAATGTTTCAGCTCATGTGGCTCGACATACTTGTGCGTCAAGACTTGTAAACAAAGATGTTCCTGTTACTACAATACAAAAGGTAATAGGTCATAGAAGCTTAAAAATGACAATGGTATATGCACAGACAAGTGAAAGCACTCTGATACGACAACTGTCTATTTAATTAGAACAAAAGGAAAGTGAAGATAAAAATAATCTTCACTTTTCTTTTGTTCAGTTAGTTAGTTGTGGGAGGACTGCTACCTGAAGCAACAAGTAAAAGTAAAGGATTAATGCCGAGCAAATATCCTTATTATTATCCTCTTGCATCATGGACTGCACCTTTATCTGAAAATAAATTATATAAAATAGGCATAATGAAAAAACAATCCGGAGCTATTAACCCTTTAGGTATGTTTGCTTGGGAGAAATGTGTTGGAAGACCAACAACATTCTTTACATTTTCTATTGTCAATAGACGGGAAGCTATTTATAGAGGGATAAACGATATTGGTCCCGGTTCACGGGCAAGTAAATTTTATTACAAAGAAGAAGAAGATCAAATGCTCTCATTGTATATTTACGTTCCTGCCTATACATTTGTTTATGTCATATTCGCAAATACAGAAGGCTTAGAAAATACGACCTTCTTAAAAGAGGAGCAAGAAAGTACAGATACAAGTGGACTCATAGAAATTACAAAATAAGATAGCAGGCTATTCGTTGCCTGCTATTTCCAATCTTGCCATGAAGAACCTGTATTTATTCGGTATTTATTACTCCCTTTTGTATCATAGAATCTTTGTATCTTGTAACCGTATGTTAAATCCGTATCAACAAATAGCACTCCAGTTGAGCTGTTGGGGATATTTGTATTTCCTGCTCCAACAGAATATATTCCGGCTTCGAGATTGTTTATTTCTTGCTCTGGCGTTACAGCCATTCCTTTGGGGAAGCACCATTTTTTAGATACAAGCCCATTTTGAGTTGAAGTAGCTATACCTATCAGTTCTCCCACGGTGGTTTTTCTTTACATTTCTGTAAGGAAAAATCTAGGTGGGAGAACTGATAGGTATAGCGGATGAAAACAAGGATGGGTTAATGCCTAAATCACTATATCCTTACAGGCTGAGTGATACAAACGGACTGAAAGAAATATCTGGGGATGGGGATTTTCTCTTAATTCTTAGGCATCCGTATGCATTTGCTCATCTAATTGCTAGCGTAAATATCTCTTACAAAAATCCCCTATGCTCAATAACAAAAATAGGTGCAAAAACAGCAGAAACATATATCTCTGTATATACAGATAATAAGAAAATCTACGTAGATAATAAGCAGCGCAACAATACTTGGATTATACCTCTAAATGGTAGGATAACGATTAATAACTCTTCTGCCGAAGTATCTACTATGACCAAGATTTTATGATGTGAAAATTTCTCCCACTAGGCAAAAATGTTTGTATATTGTTTTACGTATTTACCAAAATGGGAGAATAATTCTTTAAGGTTCGATTTCAACTGCTCCTGATGGAAGAGTATCTGTTTTAGACAAACCGTCATTTACGATAATAAGTCTTTGATATTTAGATATCCACATCTTATTAATAGCCCCATTTGATAAATTAGTTGTAATATAAATTGATGTTGTGTTATTACTATCATTTGTAAGATATGCTAATTTAAGCCCTACATCAACTTTATCTTTAACACTTAAAGCTATGACATAAGGAATACATTTTGTAGAATGCGCAATACCCAATAATAAGATACTTTGCTTTTCAGCACCATATCTACCAAACTGTACTTGCATTATCGAACTGACACGAGCAAACGCACCATCATTTTTTATTGTCGTTAAATGTACCCAATTTTTACCTGTGAATTGTTCTGATGTAGCTGGGAATTTAATAGGGATTTTATTATCAACATCTAGCAGTTCTCCCACAACCTCAATATTATCTCTTATTACTTCATTAAAATCTATTGTTTCCATATTATAAAAAATTAAATATTTAACCTAAATCTTCATAAGCCACTCCCAACATAGATGGTGCATCGGCAATTGTCACTTTCGACCATATTGTTGTTTGTGGATTTGATTGTGCTAAAGCGGCTCCAAAAAACACTCCAACCCCGTTAGCTGGAATATAAGAATCCGAAACAATCAGTCTATATTTATTAGAGAAATTCCATACATAAAGTAAAGTACCATTCCACTGTTCACCTCGCGGTAAAATAAAAGAATCGCCTTCATGTGCTGTCGGTATTGTTACTAAGTTACCAATATCAGATAATTTTAAATAGAATTTATACAAGCCATTTAGTTCGACAATTACAGGAGGAATATATGCATGTTTGATAAATCCCTCAAACCTAACACTTTTCCCAAATGTTGCTTCGCCTTGTGCATTCCATGATATATTACCTCTAGCTAATGATGAGCTACCATCCGATAAGATAACGTTAGCTCCGTTTCCTACATTTATCTCTCCTTTAAAAGTTCCGGATGTTGCATTAACAATTCCTTCGATATCTACATTTTTAGCTTTAATTCCATCTGCATTAATCTGTTCTGAGTTAATCTTCTCAGCTAATAGTAACTTTGTCGCGATAAAAGTCCATTCTTGAGCAGATTCCCAAAAACCCAAATATCCTGATATAGAAGATGAAGGGTTGTTGTTAGAGTCAGAGGTATGAGTTTTGGTGCATAGATATAATTTATTATTATATACAACAACATCATAAAACTCTTCTCCATCTGCTCCTTGCAAATACTCCACACCCTCTGCCCATGTTCTCATTCGCAGTTTTGCACCTTGTTTACCCCAGCTGTTTTTTAAGGTTGGAGTAGACCATGCACCGTAACTTGCAGTGTATATCTTAACACTGTATGCAGAAGTAGTCTTAACACAAACTACGACATTGCAATCTTCATCCGCCAAGTAAGTACAAACTTGTGGAACAGTATTGTTCAAGGTCTTAATAGGTGTAAAAGTTGCACTTCCATTAGACAATGAAATAACCGATACAGAGCTTCCCGCTGTATTTACCTCTATAACCTGACCTTTAGAGAGTTTTATATCATCGCTATACTTGTAATTCGCATCCGAAATTTTATTTCCCGTATTGCTAATTCTATAACCTGCATACACCAAAACAGCATTAGAAATGTCATTCGACGAATACATTTCTGTTCTTGCCCTTTGACTTTCCCACAAATAAGGAAATGATGCTGATACATCAAGCATTGTAGCACTCCATCCTTCAGGAATTTTACCTGAATCAGAAACGGGAGTCTCAGGCTTTACATTTTGCGCTGTTCTTTTATAAATTGACTCATTGATTACAGCATCTTGCACACCTATCAAAGAGAAAGCACCTGTCGCTATCATATAACCTCCTTTATTCAATTATTGCACTAACACTTCCACTAATACCCATTCCTGCACGCTTAATGTCCGCATAGCTTATACTTACTGTAGCAGCATTAAATGTTTCGGATTCTTTGTCAGAAAGAATAAATGCATTTCCGGCATTATTCCTTATGTTCCAGTCCCAGTTTGATATGCCTCCGTCTGTGCCGTCTGAACGTTTCCGCGCTACGGGTTTCACTACAGCCGTCTCCCCAGAACGAATTGTATTACCCGTAATCCCCGTTATATTGAAATCTACATAGTACGGGTCGGAATAGTCGGTTATCTGTGTAAAGCCGGAAGCTATCACACTGCCTCCTGACTTAATGTCACAACGAAGTTTCAATATGTTATCAATATCACCCGCAGTGACATTCTGTGTACGTGAAGTACCCCAGTCCGAGTCACCGGTACCGAGCAGTTTCACCCATTGGTAAGTATAACCGGAATAATCCGTAACTTCCACGCCGTCCTTGTAGAGTGTAGCAGTACATGTCAGTGACTCACCGGCCTCTGTCAGGGCACCGCCCTTGTCATCCGATATGATCACATCATAGGCATTGCCTGTCATTTCCTGTATAACCACATTCTTCGACAGCTCATTGAATGAAATGTTCTGTCCGCCTACTTCTATCGTACCAGATACACTGATACGGTCGTTGTCGTATCCGGATATAGGAACAAGGTTCTTCATTACCCGCAATGCAGTCAACTGGTAAGACTGGGAGCCGATTGTCGCCGAATAATTGTCTATTTTTTTGAAATATCCAGTCATTCCGCTGTTCGTAGAAAGTCCGTCAGAGCCGAAAGTGAGTGTTACCCCGTTGTACTTATACGTGATTTCGTGAGGAATGATGATTTCTCCAGTTGCCACATCACGAAGAATGGTTACCGTAGTCGGCTTCATGTTGTCGGCCAGTCCTTCAAAATCAGGGATAAACTGACTGGTCCCCTTGTTGTACCGTTGTACAAGAGGGGTTCCTTCCACGCGGATGAATCCGTTTATAGTTGTACCATCCATCAGTCCGATTAGTGTAAAGCCACCTTCCAGATTCATGATTCACCTCCTTCCTCCATATCAGACACAACGATTTCATCAGTTATTCCATCCGTTTCTTGTGTACCGGATTCTGTATCGACAGTTTCATACTGTCCGCTGGCCTTCTGATCCTCAATCATCTTCTTCAGTTCCTCAGCAGAAGATACTATCTGTACATCTCCTACGCTACCTATTACCCGCAACATGGAGAAATCGGCAATTGCCCTACCGTCCGGCATACGTTCGAAATACTTGATTCCTTTTGATTCAAGCACTTCAGGTTTAACAAGTAGATATCCCATATTATTCAAATTTTGTGGCTATGACAGCCTTGTTGTTATTAATCATTACTTTACCCCCGCTGGTTACCAACGCCGTGACCGCATACATCTTTACCTCTGCATACACGGCCATGGAATATGCCTTATCGAATCCCAAGGATGAGGGTATAAAGCTTATGGTATTACCTTTACCGATTGTCTTGTCAGACACGCCCGCTTTTCCGGATTTTGCTTTCCAGACAATAGAAAACAGCTTGTCATTGTAGGTTATCACCTGCTTGTTGTCAGTCAGGACACATTCAAACCTGACAGTCGTGCTCATCGAGGCGTTTATCTTTGCTCCTGAAAGCTGCCGTATGCTTGCTCTCAACGTCTTCGGCATTTCAACCTTGACAGTGGATGTCACCTGCAGGTTCTCCAGTTCCGGAGCGGAAGGGCGTGTTCCTGTATAATATGCCGCACGGCAACGGAATGCAGCCGTACGCACAAAACGTGCATCGAACGTGAGCGATTTTGTCCAGTTCCCGCTGCTATCCTTGCCTGAAATGAAGATGTCCAGTTCGTCCTGTGTAATCTGCCTCCATGTAGAATTGTCGGTATTTATTTCCCACCAGTAAGCCGCATTAGCATCAGGAACTTCTTCCTTTCCTGAAAAAAGCTGTGCTGTGATAGTGTGCATCCATCTTCCGGATGAGTCTGCTTTCTCCCTTGTAGGATCGATAAACCATCCCTGGGGCTGGTCCATCAACCGCATGTTAAGAACCTTTGTATCATACAGAGCCGTATATAGAGATACGCTGCGTTCCACTTTAACCTCCGTATTCCTACGGGTATCCGTAATCGTGAAGATGGCAAAGATATCCATCGGAGTATTTGGCTCTACATTTTTCTTCACCTTCAAAGAATAGGTCGGAAGTCCGGTGTCGGATATGATATAATTGTCGTTATTCGATATACGGTTGCTACCGTCCGCTTTCGGAGATCCTTCGTACCATTCCACACCCGTAATCGTCCTGTTACCGTTCATCACCCCCTCAGGGTCGGACACCTGCACGTAAGGCATCAGCACGCAGGGGACAAGCGAACGGTCCGGCTCATATTCCTTAGTGTCCTGGTTATAGGTCTGTGCGGTATTTCCGCTCAGTATCTCAATGTCTGCAATAAAGGAAATCGGGTCTACATGTATCGATATGTCCTTCACATTCGTATTTATTGCCATGATTTTATATATTTAATTTCTATCTGATATGTAAAAAAACCATACATTTCTGATAGCTTATCTTTAATGTATTGCAAATCGTCTACTTTATCTTCTTCTATATCAATTATATCGGAAATATGCATTTCTCTGGATAAAGTTCCATTAGCCACTTCCCAATACATTCATGAATCGAATACCTTACAAAGACTTCTTTCATAATCTATATTTTGATGTTAATTTTGTTTTCCACTGTTTCAAAATTTTCTCCTACAGGTATAAATACCCTACAGATGAAACTTATCTTCCGATACTCACTTCCCCAACCACTACCCATATCGGCTACGGATAGATGTATGACATGCTTCTGACCGTCAACGTATGTAGGTTTCCAACTGTTATCTGATGGTATGTTTCCTGTGTCACGAAGCCATTCTACCTCCACTCCATCTGTAGCCATGAGAACGTTAGTTATATTTCTGTTTCCATAACTTACTACTGCAGTAATGTCTGTATTGACCTGCTGAATGAAGAACTGCCATCCATTCGAACTTTCGAAGTCAAGATGATAATTCTTGTCGCCTTCAAGTAAAGACCACGAGGGGGAGTTCCATACAGGTTCATCTTCCGTCTTGTCTACCAAGCAACCCCACTTGCATCCGTAATGATAGACGGTGTGCTGCTCCAGTTCCGTAAACGTGTGCTGTCCGTCCGGATAAAGTCTATCGTGTTGAATAAAGCGATAAGGCTGCTCTGACTGCGCCACTGTGAGCGACCATTCGCCGCGGTCCACCTTGTTAGATATGACATCACCGTTATAATCATATTGATATAGCCGTTCGCAGACGATAGTCTTGGCCATCACACCCACGTCTTCTGTAGTGACCGGAAGATTATCCAAAGCTTTAATATTAGGGAATTTACCGATACTGATGGCGTAGTTGTAATCTTCCAATATAGGCTTGTAGACATTGGCGAGGAACATGATGCGCCCTTCTCGGCTGGAGAGCAGCCAGCTCTGCGTACGCTCGTTCACTTCTCCTTCGTCTGGCAATACAGAGTTACCACGTCGAGTGACGTTGTATCCGGCCACCGGAGGATAGTTTTTCCCTCCAGGCACTTCTGAATCAGGATAGAGCACTACCGTTAGCGTGTTGTCGTTGACGTTCTTTGTCAGACAGCGGAACCAGCTTGTGTAATAATCCGTGCCTCCAGTCAGCAGATTATTGATGATGGAATACATTATGTCGTTTTCAGTAAAATTTGTCACATCATATTCTGTACGCTTCTCCATCCACAATTTGTAAGTGTCGTCTCCCAGGTCTTCCACCTTTTCGATACATCCTGCATCGCTGAAAGAGAAATCACCTGCCATCGCCTGAATCTCATTTATGATAAGCCGCATTACAACAAGTGCATCACGTACCTCCAGCCTTGAGAACTGCCCACGACCGTCGGGGAATATACCAGCACCCTTGCCGGCAATCATGCTGTCAATAAACTCGCCAAACTTGAGAAGAAATTCTGTCTGGTCCTCACGGTCTTTACTTAAAAGTCTTTTCCTAAGTTCATCAAGATATTTACCCATCAACAGTTTTGTTGTGGGCAAATTTTCATCGCTTTCTACAAAATTACCATCATCTCCCTGGCGTGCCACATCAGAAATCTGCTTGTCGTTGATAACCAGCTTGCCGATAATGGAAAGCGTGCCTTGAACTATGTAGGAAGTGAAGCGTTTCAGCGGACGGATAAGGTCATCGGCTGTCACTTCAAACAGTTCTTTCCATCCGGCTGTATCCTGCGTTTGTCCTTCAGGAGTAGAAAGCTTACCGTAGTCCAGTGTAATTTCACGGTCGAGGGTGGCAGCTTCCAGCTTGTCGGTGGCGGTAATGCTTCCGATACGTATGTAATAGAAATCTTCGCTGGGATTCTCTCCGCCGATGCTTCCGTCAGTAGCATAGTCGTTCACGGAAAACAGCACCATGGCATCGTCCGAATCTCGTTCCAGACGGGCATAGATGTAGTGTGCCTCCGTGCGGTTCAGGCGGGTGTTGTATCCCGTCAGCGTCCAGCTTCGGTATTCTCCGTTGGGCAGATAATCTATGCCGTAGCTTTTCTGCGGAGCCACCATGATGGTACAGGCCGGAACCACCCCCACCTGAATCAGGTTTGGGTTTTCCAGTGCATTTTCTATCATGGACACGCCCTGGTAAGAAATTCGGTATGCGTTACTCTGGTAATCGGTTATCATTTCCCTTTTCTGTATTTCTGATTCATTTTCTCAATTTCCTTGGCTTCCTTGGCCATGGCATTCATAATTCCCAGGATGCGGACCGCCTCGCTGTCGTACACTGCGTCGTAGTCACTGAATCCCTGATACTTCATGATGTTGTTAATCATTTCCACCTCTATCTTGATGGGGTTCTGCCGTCCGTTCTTTTTCCCGTTAGGCGTGAACAGTTCCGGATACATGCGTGCGTAGGCTTCCTGCACACTCTGAAAATACTGCACCATGACGGGGAACATGCGGGCTTCTACCATGCTAAACCAGCGGGCGTTTTTCTGTATCTGTCCGGAGTTGAACGACCACACGCGGCGCTTACACTTGCGCAGGTAGCGTCCTTCGCGTATCTCTCCCGTCTCGCGCACGGATTCATTAAACAGCGTGGCCAGAAACCGGCATCGTGCCTGCTTCATGCGGCGCAACTGCATCCGGATGGCGGCATGGGTCGATTTTCTCCTTACAAGCGTCTGTAGAACCTTCTGTGCATCCCAGTACATGATAAGCAGGTTCTGTGCGGACTGGTACTGCGCAAAGCTGACATCGGACATCACATCTTTCGGCGCTTTCAGACGAAGGGTCCCCATACGAAGGCGGATAATTCCGTAGGGAGTGACGGTGCGTGCAAAAGGATTGTCCAGGAAACCGAGCTTCTGGTCTATCCACTGGTCCACCTGCCATGCCCGCATGGGAATGCGCTCAAACAGGTGGCGAATCCCTTTGCGCCGGAAGAGAAACACCGTTTCACCATTTTCATCGGTCACGGTGCGCCGCACGATTTTCAGTCCGAGAAATAGCATGAAGCACTTCAGCTTGAAAAGGCGGTCGGCACGTTCCTCGTCGCCTGCCGCAGACATAGCCTCCTTACGCTTGTAAAGTCTGTTCACCTCTTCCAGCTCTTCGGTCGACAGCCGGTTCCAGCTGTCGGGAAGGGCCGGAAGATGTATCTGGTAGTTTGTCGTATCCATTTGTCGTTTCTTTATACTCCAAAGTTAGGTATATGACAACTGGGAATGAAGGACAAAAAATCAGTGCCGGGTAAAGGCTTGCGGACGCATGACGAAGATGGCGTTGTCCTGGTTGTCATAATCGAATATGGGCTGCTTGTCCGGTCCGGTTGTTTCAGTGAGCGGCGGCACATACAGCGGAGAATCCTTTATAAACTCTCCGAAAGAATCCTGATGGTTGGAAATGAATTTCCTCGCCTTTGTCATGGAGTAAGCTGCCTCGTTTTCGCTATACTTGCGCTGTTTTTCCGGACGGCGCGACTCGATGTACAATGCCAGCGCCATGCGCAGACAGTCCACCGCCTTCTGCCACACCGCATTTATGGCATCCTTGTCTTCTCCCGTGAAAAGGTCGGACTTTAGCGAGCGCGTGCACCATTTCACCAGCGCATCGGTCAGCTCCTCCCCTATCTCCGGCTCTATGTAAGCGCTCTGGCAATAGCGTATGTCAGGCAACATGGAGATGAATTTCTCCCGGCTTTCGTTGATGTCCAGAAAACGGTTCATCTCGATGGCGGTAGTAAACAGCAAGTCGCCCTGCAGGTAGAAATACCGGCTTTCGCGCCACAAATCGGCAAACACGGGGGCCTGACTGCACGCATCCTCTTCCAGGAATACCAGCAGACGGTCCACTCCGCGACGGCCCTTGAAATACGCATCGCGCTCAAACCGGCTCACGGATTTCTCGTCGGCCTTGTCGTACCCGTCGGTGTACACCTGATTCAGCCCACCCCCGTCGTTCAGACTCACCGTGAGAATGCCGGTGCTGTTGGCCAGCGACAAGTAGACCACCGGAAGCTGACAGGCACGTATCAGACGGATTTCGGGTGTAAGGTTTTCTTTTTCCACGTAGGCCGCCGTCACTCCGCCATACTCTTCCATGGCCTTATCGTATTCTTCGCATACCTTTTCGTAGAGTTTCCGCCCAAGTATCGGCACAAGAATATTCTCTTCTGTCTCTTCCATGATTGTGAGAAGTGACTGGTCGCCGCTGTACACGCTGGTGGGCACGTATGCCCTGATTTCTTCGGTTTTCGTTACTAACATAGTCTTTGTGTTTTTCCTCAAAGTTAGCGGTCTGATTCGGTAGTTTGAAGGACAAAAAACAAAAAATCGGAGGTTTTATGAAATTTAGAAACAATTTTAATGCGATTCCGGTTTAAAATTGTTATTTTTGCGGTAGGTAAAATGTAATAAAACGATGAACATGAAATCTAAAAAAGTTATGAAAAAGACTTACGTGCTCATGCTTTCGCAATCTTTCCCGACCAAACATCCCCGGTCTGGGAGCCCTACCGGATTCCGTGAGAAATTCCTTTCCGGAGAAAAACGACACACCATCCGGTCCAACTTTCCGCTTTGGGCAAAACGCATACATGAGGCGCAGCAAGGTGAAGCGGTTATCTCCGTCCGTCAGTGGGAAGGCCGTCCGTATTTCAGCAGACAAATAACAATAGGCTGTCTGACTGCGGAATCTGGAACAGGTATTCAGAAACTTACCTTCCAGCTGGATCGCGACGGATGTGCCTCTTTCAATTTCTTTGACATCGACGGTAAATATCCGGAACTGAAAGAACTTGCGGCCAACGATGGTCTGTCGGTAGACGACTGGAAAGAGTGGTTCCGGGGTTATGACTTCAGTCAGCCGATGGCAGTTATTCAGTTCGGTGAATTCAGGTATTAATGATGAAAGAGTATTTTATTGCTACAGCAATTTTTGTAGGTCTTGTGGCTTTCGTTATGGCAATGAGCTATTTCTCCGGTTTGGATTACGACATCCTTTTCATAGAATTTATGCTTACATACTTAGTGATTAATAAATTATCTGAAATACAAAACGATAAAAAAGAAAAATAATATGGCAGAAGTATTACAAGAAAAATCCCCTATCGCCCGTAAAGAACACCGGTGCGATTATTGCGGTGGAACTATCCACGCTGGAGAACGATACAAGAATCAGACGCTTGTCTATGATGGAACTGTATATCCATGGAAATCTCACGAACACTGCTATTCACTTACATCTTACATAGAATATGACCCCGACTATGGTATTTCGGAGGATGATTTTCAATCGTGGGTGAACGAATATGTTGCCGAAAATCACTTTGACAAAGAAAAAGACGACATAGCAGACGGCTGGTGTGACAAGTCTGTTCCGGAACTTGCAAAGATGATTTATGAGGAAATAAAGAAAAATGAAAATAAATAGGATATGGATTTCAAGAAATTAAAATTACTCACAGAACTGATTGATCAATATGAATGGCAAATGGGCCATGGTCTTGCGGTATGGATAGAATATTCTAATTGCACGACTGTTTTTGATAAGATATTGGAAATAGATACTGAACGATTTCCTAATTGTTTAGCAGAAAGAACAGGTATTTATATTGATCATTTTGAAGATATACTGAGCTTTTATACCAACGATATTGAGAAGTTGTTCCCTAAAGACGAAGATTGAAATATGCCAAAGAAAGAATTTAAGGTTGGCGAAGTTTTCCAGTGCGGACTAATTAAATTAAAGTGTATTGAATACAAGGATGAAAATCTTTCATGCAGATATTGTTTTTTTAGATATAAATGTGATTTTGACATAGTAGGATTTTGTAGCTCAAAAAACAGAGAAGATAAAACCAATGTAATCTTTGCGAAAGTGGAGGAATGATATATGGCAAGAATAGAATTTACGGAAGAACAAGAAAAGGCTTTAATAAAATTCATAGCAGGGAGGTTTATTTGTAGAAGCTGTTCTAGTTGCAAGCATGAAAAAGGATCAACTTATCCATTGTCAAAAATATGCTCTAATTGCAAGGACTATTCAAAATGGGAACCAAATAAATATCGTGTTAAAGTAGTGAAAGAGTTAATAGAAGAAATCAAATTGAACAAGTGATTATGGCAAAGACAGAATATAATTTAGGCGAAGTTTTCCAGTGCGGGCTGGTGAAGCTGAGAGTAGAGGAAGGTAAAGGATGCTGTAAATGTATATTCTATAATCAAAAATATTTTAAATGCGACATTACTCTACCCGCATTAAAGAAATTTTTAGGCAGTTGCAGTAAAAATGAAAGGAAAGATAAAACCAATGTAATCTTTGTAAAAGTGGAGGAATAAGGTATGGATTTCAAATCACAAATAGCAACTACACGCGACCAGTCGAAAATACTTCTTTCGCTGGGACTGAAACCGGAAACGGCCGACATGGTGTATCACCACACCAAAAGCCGGGTAAAATCATGGGAATGGGAACTTCAAACAAAACCTCCCACATTGAGAGGGAAGTATTGGACACCGGAAAGAATAGCAAAACTGGAAAGCCCTTTCCATAAACACCCGGACGGAACCCTGATGACCGGAGAGGAGATTTTCGACGCTCTCTGGGGAAAAGATGTTCCTGCATGGAGTCTTGACCGGCTTCTGGAAATTATGCCAAAGTCAATTACTCAAAGTAACCGCCCAAATGCTGATTTTGCAATGAATAGTGACGGAACCTTCTGGTTTATTTCATACGAAGAACTTGGATATGATATGAAGCACCAGGAAATGAATATTGGTTCTTTTGATACCGCTATTTCAATGATTAGATGGCTTATAGACAATAATCACCTAAACAAAGAATATTTAAAAGCGAAACCATGATTATTGGGATTATATTGCTTACCGTATGGCTTATTCTATCCGGATATTTGCACTATTTAGTTAGAACTGACATTTATCGTTTCCGAAAGGTAAAACAGATTAGTGCGCTTGCTGTGATATGGTTTATCCTACTTATTATTATTTGCATTTTTTGTTTTTAAATTTAAAGAAAGAATATATGAAAATATACGAGACACCTAATCCATTCTTTTTAAGCGACATATTTGTCTTTGCAGAAGTAGAGGAAATCGGGCTATGTTACATAAAAGTGAATTGTTTTAACAGAATCGAAGAAATTGGTTTTGATATTCAACGAAGAATGTGCCGGCCTATCGAAGACATTATGAAATCTGCTAAAAAAGCTGCAAAAATTCGCAGGCATATTTTCAACAGTATTGATATTGAATATTGGGGAAAAATCCGTAATCAATGGTTACGGTCCGTGAAGACTCAAACATACATAGAAAATAATTCTGGAACCATTATTATGTAGATTATGGAACATATAATAAAATTCAGAGGGAAAGGATTAATCCATAATCAATGGATTTATGGAGGATTGGCAGAAGACCGTAAGAATAACTTCGTCATACTCCCTAAAGATGATTGGCGAAAAGGAGAATGCGTAAACGAAGATACCATCGGCCAGTTCTCCGGACTCCCAGACAAAAACGGGAAAGAAATATACGAAGACGACATTGTGAGATGTGAGCATGATAACAAACTGTATGTAATCAGATTCCAGGCAGGAATGTTTTATGCTTCAGTAGAAGAATGTAACGAACGGATTTATGGAGGATTCCCCCTTCACGCCTTTACCGAAACAGCAGAAGAGGGATTCCAGTGTGAAATAGTGGGAAATATCCACGACAATCCGGAACTTCTAAAAAAATCCCAAAACTTTTCCCCCACCTGCGCAACATGCAACAGTTATGACAACGGGAAATGTACCAATTTCGGGAAGGAAGTAAAAGCGGGAGATTCCTGCAAATACTATCAGTCGGACGTGATTGAATATACCTGCCAGCAGTGTGGACGTAAATACGAAATCATAGATTCTGATGCAGGTGATCGTGAGAAATTTTGCTGCAAAGCATGTGAAAACGGATATTAATCAAAACTAAGTAACCATGGAAATAGAAATTACCAAAAAAGAAATGCTGGAGCGCTTCAAGCTTTATGGAGAAATTTATCTTCTCCTCGCTCCCGTCTTTGAATATGATGACATGGACGATTTCAGAATAGAAAGTTATGAGATTATCGACGAGCTGGATTTAGAGGATGAAATATTTTTCCTGGCAGATGGCGATGAAGTCAGGTTTAAAGGCGTGGAATTTACAGAAGATATGCTTTACATTCTATATACGAACAAAGATGGATTTGAAGAATATGCACACCCAGTCATACACCTGGAAACAGAATCCATCCGAAAAGTGAAATCAATTCTGGAACAATATGTCAAAGCAATCAGCCATGAGTAAAACCAAATTATATTATCTGTTTTTGGCAGCCATGTATGTGGTGTTGTCGTAACCTGTAACAATATGATTGAAATTATCAAAGAAGGGAAATACGATAAGAAAATAGCGACCTGCCAGTTCTGCGGGTGCGAGTTTACTTTCGATAAAAGGGACGTGCAATCCAGGAGTGATGGGGAGTTCCCATTTACAAGAATAGAAAAAACATTGCTATATGTTTTGTGCCCCTGCTGTAATGCAGAGATAAGAGAGTGGAGTGATTACCAAGAAACCGAAAAACAGAAATAAATCCCCAAAACAACATTGCTATGGAATTTAAACATCAGAAAGACCTCGGTCCAGACGCCATTCAGAAATGGTGTGAGGAACTGGATGGGAAATCAAAAATAGAAATAAATGATACACAAAGGAAACTACTTTCCATTTTCAAAATGAATCATGAGATTGTTGGTAATTTCCTGAATGCACATAAAGAACTTTCTTCGCAGTCTGATTACACTTCTTTCATGATAAATCTTGTCGCTGAAAATTTTCCTTACAAGATAGATTATCCTTCAGCACTTATAATAAGTACACTTATAGACCGTCCGGCCATCGCCGTAATGTATGCCAATTACCTCCAGTATAAATGTTTCCAGTACGGAGTCAAGGAAATAAACATTGATGCACTGAAACATATATTACTTTGGGAAGGAGTATTCAGTGAAGAAGTCTTGCATGAAATGTGGGACAAACAGAAATTTATATCCAGCGACAACCGGCTTCTTAACATGCTTGACTATCCTCAGTACAGAGAGTCTATCAGAAATATTAATACAGGCGATTATGACGAAAAAATAAATCAAAAAGGAATTTCCAAAATCTGTCAAAAAGCCTGGTCAAAACTCGTAGCAAAGATTAAAAAACTACTGGAATAACATATTTACCATGACCGCAAACGATTACTCAATAGAAAAATATGTATCTGAATACCTGAAACCGCTGGAAGAGAAAGGAATTATCACAGACTTGCGGGTTATTCCATGCAGATGCCGAATCATGTTCAGACTGAATGAGCCGTCACGAGAAAACTCAATGAAAGTCATTATCGAAACAGAGGCGGATGAAGACCATATCACATTTTTTTAGTCCGATGTATCGGTGAAGGAAACATTTAGATCACCAGAACGGAGGTTTATTTATCAAAAACTGATGGCTGCAAATAAATCCCTTAATGATGAACTAAACAGAAAATCAGTAAACACCGATTTATACATTACGAAATACCTGAAACCACTGGAAGAGAAAGGACTGATAAAGGACCTCGCAACGTGTAAGAATCATAGCGTCTGGTTTACGATGGTGAAAGACATTAAAGGCGTGAGCATTACCGTCAATTTGATTCCAGGAACGACAGTAGATTCTGTTGCGTTTTTCCCTCTCCCTCTTGACATAGGTCGTTACGGAGTAGAAACAACATTTATCCCCAATCCGATAAATGATGACCACTACACGGAAAACCTTGAAAAACGTATTCAGGAATCAATGAATAAACTGAAAGAAATATTTGATAACCCACTACCGGAATAAGATTATGGAATCAAAATCAGAAGAAGCAAAAAGTCTGAGAGGAGAACTACTCTCCATAAAGCAGGAGATGGCAGTAGAACTTCTTCCGTACAAAATGAAACTACGGGAAATACAGAACGAAATAGCCCGAATCTCTCAACCATACGAGAAAAGAATCAAGCAGAAAGAACAGGAATATCTGGATAAAACCCTTATAGACTCTAAAGGTAATAGCATTCACACGGGAGACGTACTGATAAACAATCTAACAGGAGAATCATTCAAAGTGGTAGACCGGTACCAGCAATATCTTATTCATTACCTTTGGAATCCGCGTGTGGTAGTAGTAAAATTGAATAAGAAAGGAAAGGCCGGGAAGAAAGAATTTTCTATATTTACCTGCGAATTAAAAGAGTGTTTCAGCATAAAAAAATAATAATATGCCATTAAAGAGTAAAAATTTCAGTATATATCATGTATTAGAAAATCATTTAAATGAAATTTTAAATGATTTCAATCTTAATTATGTATATGATTCATTCATAATTGATATTGATCCATGTGGAAAAGGGAAAATAAGATTTACTGAATTTTTCTTAATAGAAGTAAAGAAAGAAGCAGGTAAATACGAAATTCTATGTGGTATTGTTCCTTTTAAAGTAGATTTCCCTGAGACGCTGGATGATAAATCTATTATTAAACTACAAAATGAAATAGCATCTTTCATAATAAAAGAGGATATAAACATAAATCGGAATAGCATGTCGACAAATATAAATGAGCCAATACTTGTGGGATTTTCAGTGGATAAAAGCTCATTATACGATATATTCACTTTAAAATATAAAAGAGGATATACAATGAATTTTGATTTGAATCCAAACCAATAAACCATGAAAAAAGAATTTACAGAAGACCAGCTTGTATATATACGAGACGTTTTCGCTCATGAATGTGACAGATATATTGATTCAGGCAAAAGAGATGATGCACAGGAAGCACTGGATATTGTAAACGTAGTACAGTCAAAATACGACTGTGACGAATACGCCGATCTGGAATCCTTTATACTGGATGAAAGCGGTACTTATGGCTACATAGAAAAACGTGAATTGGAAGAAAGTGAAGAAGAAGCTATAAAACTGATGATTCAGTTTGCCAAATCTTCGGAACAGGACCCATCGGAAGAGCTGAAAGAAGCGGTAAATGAGCATTTGTATTTAAACGATGCAAATCGAGGAAAAACAAAGCTGGATGTAGTAATGAATAGAAAAGTAAAGATAAACAGACTCATTATTCTTTGCATAAATTCATGCGAGGAAAGCGAATTGATAAGACTTGATGACATAGCAGACTTGCTGGCCGAAAACATTTAAAACGAAAAAACCATGGAAGAAAGAAAAATCAACTTTAAAAAGAACGATGATAATACTCCGGTTCTTGATCCGGACGGAACGCTTTACGAAAAGCTGACAGAGAAACAGAAGAAAATAAACGAAAGAATCTATTCATTGCTTTACATGCTAAAAGAAGGGAGCCTGAATGAGGGCACAAAAGAAGCATTGCTTGAATTGTTTCATAAGAATGCAATAGACATCCTGAACGAACTTGGATATGAAGACAGCCTGAATAAAAAGTACAATGAATACATCCAGGAAATACGCTCACTCAACCATGAAAACCGGGAACTAAGAAAACAGCTTGGGATGAAAGTATCAAACGAGGATACAAGAGAACGGTTAAAACTTATCTGTGAATCCTTCTATGAATGGTGGCACAATGAAGGAACCGGAAATATAGAAAGCATTACATTCAACGAATACGGAATGACTGTCACTCTGAGAGGATATATCCTTCCTTTCAGACATGTGAGAAAAACAGAAGATCAGGTATCCATGTTGAAGCAAAAAGGATTCGATGTGTCATCTGTCGTAAGATACGGACAGCACCTTACTGCTTCCGAAAAGAACTTCAATATGCTGAAAAAACTCTTTGAAAACGCTTTTCCACATTCTAATATTGACAAAATAAATACTACCACCTATCTGGGAAGTGAAAGCAAAGGAGAGTATATATACGTTATTAGCGAAATCATCGTTGATTTCAATAACCTTGACGACATTAAAATCACAGAGCCATGACCGAACTGAATACTGAAAACGTAGACCGAATTTTCGCCGACTGCATGTTTCGCAGCCACGAAGAATACGAAGAATGTAAGAAAGAAGGTCTTCATTTTTTTGTGCGTTCTATTCAGAATACCAATGTAAATGTAGGATTCCATACGGAACGTATCGAAAAGCACCGGCAGGAAATCAGAGAAATGTTGCTGCAATTACCTGACGGATTCTTTAAAGATAAAGGTGGCGGAGCTTCTTTCCTGCAAGCTGCTTGCGCAAAAGATGGAGAATTATGGACAGGATTCCATACAGAAGTAGAAAAGCTTTGCCTGCTTGGACTCGCTTCAAAACAGATGCGGATGCTTACACCAGACGCGGAGATATGGCCAATGCTACCAGGCGGAATGCCCTATCTGCGTGTGGAAATAGAAAAACAAACTGATTAATTAATTTGATATGAAAAAGAACAATCTAAAACCCGGAGACAGACTGATTATGCCCGGCTATTTGTTTACAGCTTTATCTGTAATAATTATTTATTTCACTACTGACGACATTCGCCTGCTAATACTCGCTACATTTGCCTCTCTTTCGGCATTGGCCGGAATGATACTCGATAGCCTGAGCCTGCTGATGAAAGAGCTTGTTGAAGTAGAGAAAGAAAAGCACAACACGCTGATAAACAATACAATGAAATTCATTTCAGGTACATGCAATAACGAAAATAAAGATTCAAAAAGCAAAGATGAAGAAAAATCGTAGTTACGCGAGTTCAGTGGCGTAGTATCGCCACTAAAAAATCTATTAAGCGCGACTGAAGTGGCGTAGTATCGCCACTGAAAAATCTATTAATAAACACTTGAGCCAAAATCAACAAAAATCCCGACAAATCAGACGTTTTGCCGGGATTTTTTCTATGAATAAAACCAAAAAAAGAAGAAGAAAAATGTATGTTATAGCGTAGATTCTGTCTCTTCTGTGCCGGTTGCGCTCCGGTCGAGCGTGGTAAATGTCTGCTGACGGATGACTATTTCTCCGTGCTTGTCCCATTTATTGAATGTATAGATATTCTTCAGGAACCGCAGATAAATGCGCTGCCGGGTAGAAAGCTGGTTTTGCTTGAGCAACTGCAATTCGCGCATGTAGGTACCTCCGGTGCTTCCGCTATTTCCGGGTGTGCTTCCAATCAAAGAAGGGTGAATCCCTATGGCAAAGAACACCACGCTTGAGATTTCGGACAACTCCTCTTTTAAATCCCTGGAATTTGTCAGCTGTGGCACATCCACAATTTCCACCGCATGCTGCATCGTCTTTCCGTCAGGACCTACAAACGAGTCCAGACAGATAGTTTTCCCGTTGTTCTCGCGGCGTTGAAGGAACTCATTCACCTTCTTATAGATACTGTCACGTACAGCTTGTTTCGCTTCGGTAGTATCCGCTCCCATTTCATCGAACATCGCACGAAGGTATTCGTTGTTGATGAAAATCATCTTTCCCCACATGGTTGCATTCTGGCGGGCCATAGCTTTGTCAGTAATCAATGTCGTGGCGTAATCGTAGGTCATCGACGGGAAGATACTCCACCAGGCCGGCTGCGGGTAATAGGGTTTCAGCATCGAAGGGTAATAGCTTGGACAGCAGAACCAGGTGGTACGTTTCTTCGGAGGACGGTTCTTACTCTTTTCCACCTGACGGCGAAGCTCCGTAAGCATATTTTCCGGCATCAGTGTGGGATAGGCCACCACATCTTTTCTTTCCAGCTTTGGCGTGGCATCCTTTCTCCACTTCTCCGCATAATACACGTAGTTGATGCGCATCTGTTCGTCCATTTCCTCCATGCGGCAGCACACCGCCGGAATGTTTCCTAACTTGACAATTTTCGGGTCCCACTCTTGGTCCTTCCGTCCGATGCTTAGCCCGATGGTCGGGAAATAAATGTCCATGTGCGCGTCGTCTGTCATGCACTTCAGGTAGTGAAGTTCCAGATTGTTATTTTCGCAGAACTTGTCCCATTCCTTGTCTGTCTCTTCCCAGGTGTGATAGTCTTCACGAAGCTGTTTCAGCTCGTATTCCGGTGTTCCAACCTGTTCGGTATCTTTCTGCTCCTCTCCGGACACGGCCTGCGACCAGGTGATTGTACCTCCCCCACCCTGCTCTTCGCCGCTTCCTGCTTTCTTCTGGTCAATCTGTGCCTGAATCTCCATGATGCGGTTGCGAATCAGCAGTCCGGCATCCTTGAAGGGAATCAGCTCACTCTTTACCGTACTGTTTACATAGCGTGACCAGCGGTACATGAGCTGTGGCCCGAGCCCTACGGTCAGGTCGATAATATATTTGATGGCGGTCGCCGTGTACGGCAGACTTCCAACCAGCTTGTAGATGGTGTTCGGAAGCATGTTTCCCGGTCCCCATGGAATGTAACCCAGACCGGGTGTTCCGGCATTGCTGACCGGCACCGGGTTTGACTGCCGGCTGTCGAAAATATCAAACGTGCCCTGAATGGGTAGCCCGCCGATAGCCCCTCCCCCTTTCATCATTTCCGAGGAAGATACAGACGGGATTTCCGACACGCGGGCCATGCCGATATACTGGTATCCACGGTCTACGAGTGAAGTCACTTTTCCTCTGAACTCCTTTATTCCCGGGTTTGACTTCTTACGGTTTGTATTTTTTGTGTTTGTCGCCATATAACTACTTAACCAATATCTTTGTGTCGTTAATCTGCAGAATAAGTACGTCGTACACGTAACGGAAATCTCCGTTTGGCATTACCAGTTTACGGTATCCCTTTTCGCGGTTGTACGAAACGGCACGCTGCACGTTGTAACATTCGCTTATCGTTCCGTCCTTACACACAAAACGTATGTCGAACGGCTTATTTTTCCCGTCCGGAGTGCGGGCGTTCATCAGCTTGTACGCCTCCGTCCAGAGCAGACGTTTGGTCGGTTTCTTCATCTTGTGTTTGTTTTGGTACAAAGATATACAAGGTTAATATGGTAATGAAGGACAAAAAAAACGCACCTCCCTTCACAGGGAAGCGCGGTAAACATAACACTGATAATGATTGTATCAAACAACATTACTTTTTGCGATTATCCTTCCATCTTCCTTCACAGGAAAATAGGACTTTGCGTAAGTTTAATTTTGTCAAAATAAAGAATAAAGTGCACACCACCGTGTGCAATAACATGGTTTCTATTTTTCTCATGATGATGCAAATATATCCTATTCTCTCTGAATATCAAAAAGAAAAAGGATGAAGAACCACTGTTCCCCATCCAGGTGTAATAAAACAAAGAACATTTTCATGCTCAATTTTTTGCAAATATAATGTTTTTACCGCACATAAGCAAACTTTGAAACTAATTGATTATCTGATTTATAATAAATACTTTTATTCAAACATTATTTTATGCTTTTATATAAAAATACTTTTACTATTTTATTATTTCATGCTTTTATATTTTCATTCATTTGTATTAAAACATTATTATTCTTTTGCATATATGTATATTTGAAAGTAGATACTTTTATTCTTTAATACTTTTATGCTTTTATGTTTTTATACTTTTACTCAATTATTCTTTTATACGTTCATACTTCCATGATTTTGTACTAAAATATCTTTCTCTCACCCATTTTGTATTTCCACACAAAAGTATGTTTATATAAAAATACTTTTATGTTTTTATGTTTCTATGCTTTTATTCATTTATACTATTATTATTTTATGTATCTACGCAAAAATACTTTTATATTTTTATTCAAAAATACTTTTATGCGTTTACACATTTGAATATTTACATTTTTGCATAAAAATATTTCTGTATTTATGGCGAAAATGAAAAAAAACGACTATCTTTGCAGTGTAATAAAACAAAAACATTTGATATGGCAATTACAATTTCTTCATTCAACTGTAAGGGTGGAGTAGGGAAGACCACTACCACCGTCAATCTGGCAAAAGCCTTACATTCTCTTGGTAAACGTGTGCTGGTAATAGATGCCGACGCACAGGGTAACGCATCTAAAATGATGGGATTCCGTCTGGCCACGGAAAAGGATGGTAAAACCCTTTACGATGCGATGACAGGAAACGCAGACATCATGGAATGCGTGCTATGCGAAAACGAAAACGAAGAAAGCTTCGACTTCATCCCCTCACGCCCAAACCTTTATAAGTGCGAGCAGGAACTGGTGAGCCGAACAGGACGTGAATTTATTCTTCGCTTGATGCTGGATAAGCTGAAAGACCACTATGATTTTATCCTGATTGACTGTCCACCAAATTTCGGAGTAGTTTCTGTAAATGCGATGGTAGCTTCTGACTACCTGCTGATTCCTATCAACTGCGAAGTATTTGCCCTGGATGGGATGGGTCTGATTACCGCAAAATACGAAGAAATCAAAAATATGGTCAATCCCAAACTTGAAATCCTGGGTTATATCATGTCACGCTACGACAAACGTCTGTCGCTTCACCGTCAGGCATACGAACAGATGAATCAGAATTTCCCTGGGAAGGTGTTCAATACCACCATCCGTACAAACATTCAGCTGGCCGAATCGCCTGCGCAGCGCATGAACGTGTTCGATTTTGCGCCCAACTGCACGGGAGCTGCCGACTACATGGAGCTGGCAAAAGAGATTCTATCACGATTAGATAACCAGTAAAACACACGATTATGGCTAAAAAACGATTCAACCTGAATGAAACAATGCTCGATGCTCGGCAGGGTATTGAGGAAGCACGCGCCAACGCGGAGAAGGCAGGGGAGGAGAGTGCTGCGACTCAGGAAAAGGCAGAAGAAAAGACGGAAGAATCTCCTGCTACCTTCACTGCTGAAAACTCATGTGTTGAAGCAAATAACCAGGAAGAGGAAAACATCCGTCCGGAACAAGAAGCTGCGCCCGATAAAGAATCCGTGAAAAGCGAATCACCCGCAGTAGAACGGAAAATAAACGGCATACGAAAAAGAATTAGAAAAGATGAAAAAGAGGGACGCATCATGCGGAATGTCTATCTGGACGAAGACATGCTGGAGAAGCTGGAAGATATTAAGAAACGCATGAACAAAGGCCGTAACAAGGAAAAGAAAGATGCCTTTGTGTCGGTCATCGACCTGCTGAACGTAGCCGCGCAGGAGTTTCTTGACAAATACTACAAAGACATCGTGGGGAAATAATTCCGCACAATTCATACACCGAAAGGGCAGGGGAGCACACGCTTCTCTGCCCTTCGCTTTTTGAATGATGTCACATTTCTATCTCGATGGCCGGATTCCAGTCGTCCGGATCAGAAAAAGTGATTCCTGTATTTCCACTGAACAGACGGCAGATGGCGTTTGTGCACCGGTTCCTCAGAAGCGGAACGCCGGAAGCCTGTGCACCGTAAAGCATTTTCCCGTCGGCTCCCAGAGCCTCTATTTTCAGCGTCACGTCAAATTCTTCCGACTCGGTAGGAGTGAAGGTAAACACGGAGAAATAAAGCCCGCTACGGCCCGCATACTCTTCGCCTATCTCCCAGGTAATCATATAGTCGGATGCGGAATCTGCGTCACCGTTACCGGTAGTCACATCCAGCCTGCGAAGATGACCGCCTACCGTCATCCGTACCGATTTCACTGAGGATGGAAACGCATCTTTCACGGTAATCATGGCACGGCTTACTACACGCTTCATTTGCAGTTCCTGACTCGAAGCCATATTCTCGTCCACTTGAAGCGAAAAGTCCTGCCAGAAAGTCTCAGTCACTTTCTCAGGCGTGTATTTCATTCCTTCCATACTTCCTCCTGTACTGCTGTGAGCCAGGAAGTACACATGATGCGCTCCATACTTCATGCTCAGGGTAATGGGAGAAGGAAGCGAAACGGTGTCCGCCTGCATCTGCTCGCCGTCCATGTAATCCCAATAGGAGAGGGTAGTGGCCAGCTCGGCCAGCGTGCCGGCACGTGAATTATTCCACTGGTTGATGTCTCCCTGTCCGATTTCCATAAACACCGGAAGGAAAGATACCCTGCACGTTTTTTCACTCGTCTGCTCCATATCCGCCGGACGGACGATGTTTTCCTTGCTGCAAGCCGCCATAATCAGGATGGCAGCCATGCAAATGCTTTTTGAAAAATTCATATTGTTTAGTTTTAAGTTTATACCATAATTAACGCACGTCCGGAGTTTCGTTTCCGTTTTTGATGGATTTTTATTGTAAATTTTATACTTTTGCGTACAGATTCAACAACGCCATTTTTGGCAGAAAGGGAGTGCGTCTGGCCATTAGGATGTGCTTCCTTTTATTTTTGTATCCATACTTTCAGAAAAAGAAAAATCATCGCTCGATATTATTTTATTTCTATAGTATATGAATATATAAATACTCAAACTGTAATCTTATTGTAAATCAGTATTTTGTAATATATTCAGTGGACAGGTAGTTAACTTTCAGTGGACAGGTAGTTAACTTTCAGTGGACAGGTAGTTCATTCTGAATAGACATATAGTTCACTTTTAGTGGACACGTAGTTCATTTTATAACCTAAAGTAGACAAGTAGTTCACTTTACAATAGACATATAGTTCACTTTTTTATTAGTGGACATGTAGTTCACTTCATAATAGACAAGTAGTTCACTTTTATCCATTCTGGTACGTATCTTATGCGTTTTTAGTGGACAAGTAGTTCACTTCATCTTCATAAAGCTATATTATGAAGATAGCGAATTTAATGTTTATGATAATTTTATTTCAAATAATTTGCTTATATGCTTATATCTGCATATATTTGCGATGTTGAATCTTTTAATTATAGTAATAATGGCACAATATCGTATTAAAGAACTTCTGAAAGAACGGAACATGACGCAGAAGGATTTAGCCCAGAAAATTGGGGTTTCTGCTGTCACCCTGAACAGATACATGACAGGGAATCCTTCCGTTTCCTCCCTTGAAAAGATTGCTGGAGCACTGGATGTAGAAATAAGTGAACTATTTGTCCACCGGAAAACAGTAGAGACAGTTCCTGCTTTTAAATGTCCACACTGCGGTAATAAGTTGTACATTGAAATAAAGGGAGAGGATTATGGCGAGGAAAGCTTCTGAGAAAAAATATCCGGGGATGAATCTTATTCCCTTTGAGCGGGAGGATTATGTACGTCAGCCGCGCTCCTTATCCAGCCTTCAGTACCGGATGGATATAATACAGCTTCGTGCATTTGCCTGTCTTATGGAAAAAATGGAGCCACTGGTGCTTGAGCTTCTGAATGTTTATAATAACAATAACTTCGACAAGAAACTTTCTCTGTTCGACCTTCCGCAGGCCAAACAGCATATAGACCGCGACGGGGAGTTCTGCTTTACTATCCCCATGGAAAGCCTTGGCATAAGCCCTGGATTCTATAAGCGTGCGAAAGCAAGTCTTGACAGGCTGGTAGGAATTACCGTAAAAGTTCCCTATATAGACGATAAAGGAATAGAAAGGGAGAAGACTACCGCTGCATTCAGTATTGACACGAGAGCGGACGAAAGATACGTGAAAGACTTTAAGATAGGCATGGTAAGATCTGTGCTTGATAAAATGGTAGATATACGTCTGGGGTATAATGATCATCTGAAACGTATTGCCTTCGTGACAAGCAATGTGAATGCGGTACGTTTGTATGTGCTTACTTTATCGAATACCATTCGGGGGAAAAGGACCAGCTTTAATATCTCACTCGATGATTTCCGTGAGTTCTTTCAGCTATATACTGTGGTCAAAGGAAAGCGGGAACCTAAGTATAAACGCTATGCCGATTTGGATAAGCGAGTCATTACTCCTGCCACAGAGGAACTTAAAAAACTTGCTGATAGTGGGAACTCAGATTTCTGGATAAAGGTTGATAGAGTAGGGGTAGGAGAGGCAGGTAATCCGAAAATGTTTCACATAAGCGCTTTTTATACTGACCTGGCCGGAAACGAGCAAAAAGCTAAGGAGAGAAGAAAAGAGGATGCCGACATGGAAAAATACTTGAAGAATACTTTGCGTCAGACTCCAGCCAATGTACGAAAAATTAAGGCACGTCTGTTGCCTGAGCTTCGTGTAGGATTCATAAAGGAGACACAGCGTATTTCAGAGATTCTGGGAAAACGTAACGACATAGAAAATCCATGTTCTTTTGCGTGGGTATTGCTGAATAACTGGCTGGATGAACATGAACCCAAAGTGGAAGAAATAAAAAGTGAACCTGTACAGATGGATCTTTTCAATGGTGCGGAAGAAGAGCAAAATACAGATACTCCATTTGCTCCGGATAAAGATTGTCCAGAATGGAATCAGTTTGTAAAATCTGTCAGGGAAAGAGTAGGAGAGACTTCGTTTCAAAGATGGTTTGCCTATATTGGATTTATTTCTTTTTCGGATAATACACTTACCGTTTCTGTACCGACAAAGATTTTTCCTGAGTATATATGTGAGAATCATTCAGAAGACGTATCTTTAGCCCTGAATGAAGCTTTTGGTGAAGATGTAAAACTACTTTATGAAGTAAGAAAATAACGAATAAATCCCGGAACGGAAAGCACCGTCCCGGGATTTCATTTTCACTCCACATAGTCCTTCGTGTCGACGCAAAGCTCTACTTTTTGTACATCGGTCAGTTCGACGAAGACCGCATACCAGTTGTTCAGGAAAGGCCCGTAGGTAGAATAGTGAAGTTCTTCCGTTTCAAGGTTTATGTTCCGGAAAATCTTTCGTTTCTCCTGCTGATCGCGGAGCCAGGCCAGGAACTTCTGCATGTGCATCTTTGCTTCCTGTATGGCTTCGTAGGACTGCTGCTTGTCGGTCGGCTTCATATTATCCGTTTTAACGAGAAAATAAACCACGTGCACAGGTTTATCCAGACCACCTCTGATCGTCCCGTCCTGGGCAAATTCGTAGCCCACACAAGGCGATTTCACGTCGGGCAGCTTGCTCATGAACGATGGAATAGCTACAATGTTGTCGAAAAGGAAAAACCGTTTGTTCTTTCCGGTTTCTCCGGGCGTATGAAGCATGGGCTTGTACTTGGTGGCCCATTCTTCGATGATTTCTTTTAATTCTGTCATAATTAAAATTTTGTGGGTTTTCTTATTTCTTTATCCAGTAACATTATAAATCCGATAAAAGCAAAAGCCAGTAACGAAAGCCATATTCCCAATTTCCCTAATTCAGCATAAAGTAGCATGACTATCATAGCTGCTGTGATAATTCCTCCCAAAAGATTAGTCAGCTCCGATTCTTTTTGGAACATGAGGAAGACACCCAGAAGAAGGATAGCCAGTTCTATTCTTATCTGCTGGAGAAAATACATCCCTACCAGCAAGAACGTGTTCGACAATATTCTGATTATCGTTTTCATTTCATCCGGAATTTATAATCACTTCGTTTAAACTCGTCCTGGAAAGAAACCAGTACGCCGTTTTCGATGAAGTCCTGATAATAGGACGACACGAGCACTTCCAGTCGCCGGAGCTGGTGACGCACCTCCATGGCGATGACAGGTCGTGACTGGCGGTCGCCTTCTTCCTTCCATATCTGATAAAGCTGGTTGAAACGGGCATCCTTGCTGCGTTCCACATCTTCGATGGGCTGTCCGGCACCGACACCCATATCCACAAAATACAGGTAATAGTTGAAGAAGAAGGAAATCTTTTTTGTGTCACCTCCGGCCCCGTTGAACACCTTGGCATACATGCGCCGGTAAGCCTGCCCGGTACTCCGTTTGGCTGCAGGCGTATTGCGGTACCCGATGTACGGACCGGGGAATCCCCCCGGCCATACATGCTGTGTCTCGAAGTTGGTCTGAAGCTGCCGGATCATGTTGTTGGCCCAGCGCGTCAGATCCAGAAACTCCTCTTTGACCGCCTGACTGATGGTTTTCTGTTCTGACATGGCTTATACGTAGTTTAATGGATTTTCAAAAATATCTTTTATCATTTCCTGTTTGCATCCTTTGAACCATTTGAAAGGTTCTTTGCAGTAACTGATACCGATGGTTCCGGTTGTAGCATAAAACGAAATTAGAAGCGGGAGCACAGGGTCACGGTAATTTGACGAAAGGTTTGCCAGGTTGTTTGACTCTTTATAGAATCCACATTCCAGTGCAATTTCATCCACCTTATCTTTCAATACTTTGGCGTAACCATTTTTATTTGATTGCTTTTTCATACATTTATACTTTTATGTTTTTATACAAAAGTAGTTTTTCTAAATTACTTCCTTTTCTTTTAGTCTTTTGTTCACTTCTTCATACACAGAGTAAAACATATATTTTTTACCTCCGCACCTGGTACCCCTTCTTAAAGAAGCAAATAACGCTGACAGTCCAACTCCGTTCTTTCTCGCACATTCAGCTACCGAATAATACACTTCTCCTGTTTCTAGTGCAATTACTTTTTTGCAGATTCCAGGAGGTGATTTGCGGTGTGGCCCAAAATTACTATCAGGGTTGTTTATAAGCCTTAAACAGTTTTCTCTCGAAAGCTGTCTTCGTCTTTCCTGACGTTCTTTTGACCATTTATGGAAACCATTGTTTAATTTATGTCCCTTACGGAAATGGCCTGTTCCTATTTCATGGTTAGGATCAGGAGTAAACTTCAGTTCATCCATTCTCTGCTCCTCATATATTTTCCTGAAGTCTTCTTCATAATACCATCTGAATCCTTTACATGCAGTTCCTTTCCGACAACTGAAACTAATGGAATGCCGACTTACACCGGATTTTATTGCTGCATCTCTGATAAAGTCAAAATATCCGGCAACTGTACCGTCTGGATTTACCGCAACTACCGGGTGATTGCTTCCTATTTTATATTGACTGTTCGATGGCATATTGTAAGCATCCGATTTCCTCATCTTTATTAAACATTTTATCCATAATATCTTTGTCCTTCACAAAAGTATAGGAAATAATTAAATATTGGAAGGATAAAAAATTTATGGCATTATCACACTCAGAAGCTCAGGTTCTTTATGCACGATATTTGAAGAGTGGAATGACACTTGAAAAGTTTTGCAAACTTCACCAAGTTCCTTATTGGGATTTTTCTGACTGGATTAACCAATGGGAAAAATTATATGGAGCAAAGTACGTTGAGAATTCTACGACAATCCAGTATAAGCAAGAAAGGAAACTTTTTTCAAGTGAAAATCCGTCTTTTTCTTCAAATGCTCAAAAAATATTTCCAATAGAATTTGTAGAAAACAACTCACCTCTACATTTCCCTAATGAACATCCTAGTTTCAATGTTGACCTGGAACTCCCTAAACCTGGAACTATTATAAAAGGTGCCAAACTTACTTTCCCAAGTGGTATGACTGTTAATATACCGCGCATTACAATCAAAGGATTAGTATTAATAGCGATTATGTATGAAGGAAACTGTACTGGGATTGAATAAAGATATGAAATTCTATTTCTGTCCAGAATATGTAAACATGCAGAAGGGCATAGATAGTTCTTTGTGGATTTATACGAAGTAATCTAATGCGTGATCCGTTTTCTAATGAGGTATTTATATTTATGGGAAGAAATAAGAAGCAGATAAAGATATTAAGATGGGATGAAGATAAGTTTATACTTTATACAGTTAAGCTATATAATAAAAAAAGATTTACCCCTTATTATAATCCTAGAAAAAACAATTATTATTTAGAATGGAAACAAATTTGTAGCCTTTTATTTTCCATATAAGGCAATTTTTTGATTAAAAATTTCCTTATATGGAAATTTTTGGGTGTTTTAGTATGTATGTCAAATTTGTCTCATTTTGTGCATTAATATATAAAGTCTATTTTTAGTGCATGAAAAGAAACCATTTAAACGATTTCCTTGTAGAACAAATAAAAAATAAAGACTCTCAAATTGAAGGTCTCAATCAACTTATTTCCAGCCTTATCGAAAAAATCGAATCACTGGAAAAGAATATCTGTTCGTATGAAAATCTTGTGAAAGAACTTCGTGATACTATAAATCTACTCAATAAGAGATTATATGGGTCAAAAAGCGAAAAATCTCACTCAGAGAACTCAGAAAGGAAGTATAATGGTGAAAAACTAAGTTCCAAGGGAACTTATCCTAAAGAAAAGATTGAAGAAAAACCGGATAAAAAGTCGAATCCTCGTAAAGCGTATAAACGTCCAGAAAGACGTACATACGACGATATAGAAGAGAAAATAGAAATACTTGAACCGGATGCTGAAGAATTGATAGGAGCAAAATTTGTTCGCTCTGAAAAATCATTCCGCTTATATATGATTCCGGCGAAAATTGTAAAAGTAATCTATGACAGAAGGATTTATGCAAAAGACGGGCATTTAATTATGCCTAAACTTCCTTATACTCCAGAAGAATTTTACAGAAGGCACGCAGATCCGTCATTGATGGCTGGTATCCTTACTAATAAATTTCTATATCATTTACCTATACATCGCCAGTTAAATATGTTTGTAAATGCCGGAGCTAAAATCGCGCGTTCAACTTTATATGACTGGTGTGGTACAGCTATTGATGCTCTTGAAGGACTTTATTATTCCATCAGGTCAGAGGTGCTAAAAGGTAACTATTTGAATATAGACGAAACGACAATCTCTGTAATTGATGAAGATGTCCATCATGCAAAGAAAGAATATATGTGGGGGCTTGTTAACACCAGAAGTAAATTGACTTTCTTTGCTTATGAAGATGGCTCTAGAAGCAGGAATGTAATCAGTAACATATTAGAAAGCTATATAGGTACAATTCAAACAGATGGATATTCGGCGTATAAGTCTATAGGAGAAAACGAAAATAATAAAATTCAAAGGTTATCTTGTCTTAGTCATATAAGAAGAAAGTTTTTGGAAAGTAGAGATAACGACAGAGAAAATTCAGAAAAGGCACTTGGAATTATAGATAAAATATATAGGCTTGAAAGATTTTTCAGAAAACAAAAATTTCATCCTGATAAAATAAGAGAGTATAGAATTAGGTATGTAGTGCCGATATTTCATAAATTCAAGAATTGGCTTGAAAAAAGTATATCCAATCCTAAGATTCTCGATGAAACTTTAATCGGGAAGGCCATATCGTATGCCTATCGTGAATTTAAGGCTCTTACGTTAATTTTTGATGATGGATTCTTTAAAGCTGATAACAATGCAGCAGAAAGAGCTATGCGACCATGCAAACTCGGAATGAATAATTATCTTTTCTTCGGAAATCACGAGAGCGCAAGGAGAGGAGCTATTATTTACACTATCATTGAAAGTTGTAAATTAAATGGCATAAATGTGTTCGAATATCTTACAGATGTTTTTAGCAGAGAACCCCAACCAGGAGAAACGTACGATATGTTTCTCCCGAACAGGTGGAATCAATAATTTTTGTCCTTCAATGATTTCTATATTCTTTTTACCTTTGAATTATTCTTAATTATAAGTTATATGAAAAAAGGTAATATGATAGATATAAAAGAGTTCTTCACTCTTCTTTTAATAAGCGTTTTACTAGGTTCTTTGCTGGGTCAGATAGTAAAACTCCTAATATAAATGCTCCTATAAAACAAAAAATATATTTGATTTTGTTATTCCCAGATGTAATATTTATAAAGAAAGAAATAACACCAACGACAGAAGCTATGGTAGCCGCAGTAGTGCTTCTTATCTTTAGTTTTGCAATTTTTTTATCGTCAATAACTTTCTGTCGCAAATCTTCAATATATCCTTTTATGCCATCAGTACTGCATGCAACCTCAATACCTTTATGGGTTAACGTTATATTATTACCTATTCTTTCAATCAATTGATACCTCTTAATTAATATTGTATCTAAAATAGTATATGACATCTTGCGACTATACTGTTCTTTGTATATCTTTTCTAGATAATCATCTAAAGTTGATTCTCGAACATAATCGTCATTACGATGTATATAACTTAAAGCATCATTACATATTTTTATTTTAAGGTCATCTAATAACATGTAAATAAAAATAGTTCGCATCTTCATATCGTGCGCCCACAGAGAACCACTCTGAATCCGACTTTACGGATTACACGATATGAAGATGCGAAATGTAGGTTCATAATGGACAATACAAAGATACGAAAAAATCCCCAATAAAATGAGGTACTAAATTATATTTTGTATATTTACACCCAATAGGCGGATGCTTACACGGATGCTTACCGGCATATTTCCCTACAATTAAACATAATTATTATTATCTGTAAACTTTATCACGACTTTTTATCGTATAAAATTTGTGTGAACATACAATCTTTTCATCGGTTTTTGAGCCTTGGAAAGACCTTCAATGACATATTTCATGTTCTCTACCAAAGTGGCTATGGTCTGCATACCTTCGGCATCTTCCTTGTAGTCCCCATCTTCGTTACAATAAAGCTCGTTCCAGTATTGCGATCCGACCACAATCATGGAGTGCATCAGGAAATACATGTTCATCCGACTGAATGCCGACGTGTTCCCGCTTCTTCTGGACACGGTGATTCCGGCCACCGGCTTATACATCATCAGCTTTGGATTGGAATAGAACAGACGGGTGAGAAACGCATCCATCTGGCTGCTTATGCTACCGTAATACACCGGACTCACAAAGAGGTATCCGTCGTAATTGCCGGCCATGCGCACGAAGTTGTTCACGCTGTCTTCCGTCTTGCAGAATCCTCCGCGCTTGCATGACCGGCACGCATCACACTGTGCAACCTGCTCTCCAAGCCAGAAAATATCTACCTGCATCCCTTTGGCAAACCGTTTGATAAACCTTGCCACATTCCCGCATGAGCGATTCTCATGCGGGCTTCCATTTACTACCAATATGCGTATCATTCCTTATCACTGATTAATGCGTTTCCGCAGGTGATTCTATCGGAGTCTTCTTCTTTCGACGGAACAAATACGATGACATCCCATCCTTCTTCCAGCAGCGGCTGCTCAAACTTCCGGTACACATCGTAATCGGAATATCCGGTTACTTCAAAACCGTTTTCTATGGCCGAGCTGGTTTCATGAATCGGCGTGATTTTTACGATAAACTTCTTTTTGTCGAACAGCGAAGACAGTTCCTTCGCATCGAGAATGGTCTGTGCCGTAACCGGGAAGTTCAGCGTGTATTTTCTTCCTTTCGGCATAGGAAGTTCTTTGGCCAATGCGGAAATCTCCTGAAGCGAAAGGCTCTTCCCGTCAAACAAATCGTTCCGATGTGCTTCGTCGGTAGAATTGATGGAGAACTGCAGTCCGGCCTCTCCGTGGTAGAACTCGTTCTTAATGTCGCACCAGGTAAGAATGAAATCTTTCAGTCGTTTGTTGGCTTTTGGCAGCATGGTCGATACTACCGGATGAACGGTGTCTGCCATTAGTCCGCATCTCTTTACGAGACTTTTCAGCTGAAGAGCAAAGGACGGCACGTTTTCATTCCAGGTCGGTTCTCCCATTCGCGCGAAATGTACGTTGAATCTTTCCGTGTGGAGCACCGATTCATTTTCAATGATGGTCCTAATCTGATAGGCCAGTTCTTCCAGCGAAGCGTTACCATAGAATCCGAAACGGGGTACGTCGCAGAACTTACATTTCATCGGGCATCCCTTCTGTGTAGAGATGGTAGCCACCCATTTCTTGCTCAAGTCGACTTCTGTGTTGGCCACACCGTTTATTTCTTTGGTCAGTCCCAAGAAATTAGCCTTGATGTTGTTCTCTTTTCCGTAGTCTCCCACGGTAAGAAATTCCAGCTTCTTTTCTGAATCTACATAAATCTTTCCTGTGTGTGTCTTGATTGTTTTCATTTTTCTTCTTTTTTGGTTTATTTAATTGGTAAAAAACTGAATATATGCTTGATAACTTCTACTGTCCAACCATTCCCAAGCATCTTGTACTGTTGCCTTTCGCTACATCCCCATTTATACCATTCCGGAATGGTCTGAAGTCTTGCGCATTCTGTAGGAGTAAGCCTTCGGATTCGTTCGTTTGTCTGTACCGCGTATGAACCGCAGCTCATATTTGCAATTACAGCCGGACTTAAACCTTTGTCTGAATAGATTCTGTTCTGCTGATATGGCTGATTCCCATTGCTTTCAGTGCTTGGATTAAGTTGAATAGGACGTTTAACTGATGTAGTTCCATTATTTTCTGCACCTTTGTAGTTTGATGCTAATAAACAATTCCCTTTTTCATTTTCGCTTTTTAGATTCTTTTCAATTCTACTTTTCTCATCAGTTATAAAATATGGCTGATGATTTGTTGTTAATGAGTTTGTTTTTTGGTCAGTAAATAATATTGTTCCAAACTCTGATACTCCACTTTTCTTTTCATCGCCTTGGTGAGGTCTTATACCTCTTTTAGTAAGTGAATATCCTTTTATTCGTTCGGATTTTTCATACAGGTAATACTCAGGAGTAGCCTGTGCCATCAGGCAATTGCATTTGTCAGTCATTTTTCTACCTCTTCTTGTCTTGCTTCCTAATTGAGTGCCGTCAAAACATTCTCCAGGAAATATTTCTGCATATCCTTTCTTGGTAGCTTCGGGTATATGAATAGGTGTAAATCTTTCTTCATGCACCATAGTCCTCATACCATGGTTATCCATACCTTTCCAATAATTTGCCACGATACAGTTTGATTTGTCTATTTTCCTAAGACTACCTCTATCTCTTACAACGGGGGTACTTATAAACGTAGTCCCACTATCCAAAGACATCTGTTCTGAATTGTTTTTTGTATTAAGCGTTCCGGTCTTTTCAGGATTGATTGCAGGCTTTGAATAGTTTGTTCTTTTCATTCTTCCAAGAACAGCATCGGATACATAATACTTTTCATCCACTTCATCCAGCAAAATGTCTTTCAAATAGATGTTTCTGTCTTTTGGTAAAGGTATATCAGAAACTGGAGTACCAAACATATCCTGCATCCTTGTACGTATGTTTGTCCAGTATATCCGTTTCCTAGTCTGTGCGGAGACAAGTGCGGAGTTTATGTGTACACCTTGAATGCCGATTGCATCACTAAGTACCTTTTCCCATTTCTTCCCCATTTCCACATTCTCAAGCAGGAAAAGCACATCAGGATTTATCTGACGTACTTCATTCAAGATGCGCATATACTCCCAAAAAAGATATGACTGCCCTTCAAACTGGAATCCTCCACGTTTCAATTCGAGGTATCTTTCAAGTGTATATATTTCTTCCTTGTCAGTTGTAGCCATCCCCACTCGCTTTCCTGCAAAGCTGAATGACTGGCATGGACTCCCACCTATCAAGAGATCTATATGTCCCAGCTTCGTCGCATCTAATTCTGTGACGCTGCCGAGCTGTATGGTTTCGGGAAAATTAAGCTGAGTCTGTGCAATAGCAAACTTGTCTATTTCCGAAGCATAATATACTTCAGGTATGATTCCCATATCACGAAGTGCTATCTGACCGCAGCTCATTCCGTCAAAAAGACTTAATACTATCATTGTGCATTATTGTGTTTGGTTTATCTGTAAAACTTAAAATGTGAGTGTGTACCCTTCGGACGCACATTCCGGTTAAACTTTGTCTGGTACTTCTTACCGTTCTTCCGGGGTACGTGACGGTTCTGACCGACAATACTGAAATAAAACGGCACATGGCGTGAGGTGTGGCGGTTGCGGTTGGCTATCTCATGCTGGCTCTCATATCTTTCCTGGTCATAATAATTCCTCCTGACAACAAGAATCTGTGAGTCTACAATGTTTTGTCTGAAACGCTCATACTCTGTGGTATATGAAATTTCTATTGTAGCAGTGTATGATTCTTTCCCGTATATATTACTGTCCAGATAAATATCCTTTTCTTTAAATATCTCGTCGGAACACAGATCAACAGCTATCGGATTATCACTCATATAGAATATCAGCACATTATTAGTGCGCGAATTTGTTTGTTCTTCAATACTATTGGCACACTTTGAAAGTGCTTCTGCGGCTAAAGCAGTTGCATCACTAAATTTACTTACCGCTTGGGCCACTCTATTTACGGATTCCATAAATAGAATTTGCTGTTCATTGATAAGTTTTATAACAGCCTCTTTTATCCTATTCTCCGGAAGTTTGCTTGCAACGGAAATAACATGTATGGCCTTCAAAACTTCTTCTTCGTTTAGCTCCGGATATTCTTCTTCATCAGGGAACATACTTTCCTGATATTTGAATCCAAGCTGCGCACGCAACCAGTCCCTATATTTTTTATTTCTGTTCCACATAAATCATCCACCTATTTCACCTTTCAACCGCTTGATGGTAAGGTTTCTCACCTTGATGGTTCCCTCCTGCTCGCGGACCTTCGTCTTTAGCGATGTTACCTGGCGTTGCAGCTTCTCCACCGTGGGCGTGTTGTTGCGCTCATAGTTCAGCTCTGCCTGAAGCTTTTCCACCTTCTTCTCCAGCTCCGACGTGCGTGCCTGTTCGCGCCGGTAGTCCCGGCAGAGGTACTTGAATAGTATCTCTACCGGAATGTCCAGTGCTTTATTCCACTTTTCCATTTCCTTCCTTCGGTTTGATGTACCAGTCGAACTCTTCCAGCGGTTTGTCTACTACAGAAATGTAGTCTTCCTCCCGTTTCAGCACGCCTTTATTGATAAGCTGCTGAATGAGTTTCAGACCGCTTCCGTAACCGTAGTGAATGTTCAGCACGTTTATCGGGTCAGTGTTGATACATTTCTTTCCGCTCTTTTCTGTGATACCTAAGTTGTGGCATACACGGGCAGCCGCAGACAACTTTTCGTAGTCGTATTCCTCAAACTCGGGTTGTGCTTCGGATTCAGCCTGATACGGATATACGTCCATGATGGCGGTCTCGGCTACGGATGCAATGACGTAATCGGCCATAGTACCTTTCATTCCTTCGTCCAGCTTCTTCACCGCATCGCGAAGGTCGGCTGCCTGTACCAGAATGTTGGTAGCTGTCTTCTTCTCCGCACCGCTTTTCTCGTCGATGGTGATAAAGTACAGCTTGCATTTGTACCATGTGCCGGCTCCTTCCTCGTCGGACGGGAATATTTCGCTGTAGTTGGCACGCTTGATGTCGGTCACGGTGAACTCTCCCGAAATAAACGGGGTGACTTCTTCAATGAGCCGTGCTTCGGCCTCGGTGAAACTGAGTGCGTCTACCAGATAAGGTTCCGTCACTTTCTTGTTCATTCCATTCTCCGCCACCTTCTCGTAGCGGATTTTTCCTTCAAACCATGTGTGCATCATAATTTGTCCTCCATTATTTTTTCGCGTTGGGCAATCATGGCATCGGCAAAATCATAGGCCATCTTAGCCAACCATTCCTCGTCGTATACTATCACTGATTTATATTCCAAACCAAATAATTTTTTAATCTTATTTTTAAAAGTCATGTATTCTGATACATTTTTCTGCATCAATACCTTCATCGCTTCCATAGCGATGTGGTCTCTGCTGATATTACTTTCTGCCATAGTTATTTTATTTAGATTGTTGTTTTCTGATCCAAAGAATTGTCATCACGCAGTAGTTGGCCAGGTCCAGATAAGTATCTTCCAGCCTTTCGTCCTTCACCTGCCCTTCACCATTATTTTTAATCAGGGAATTTATTCTCCGAATTTTGTCACCGATGCGGATTTTAGCTACCAGGATTCCGTCTTCGTCCATTGACTTTTCAAAGGCGTTTCCATAGTCGGCATTCTTTTTGCGGTAGGTGTAAAGCTGTTCTTGACTGATTTCGGCCATAGAAAGCGTAACTTGCGCATAATGTTGATATGCAGCACGGGCAATACTTGTAATATGCATCAAGCATTCTATTTTTTCTGGATTCGAAGTTTTCTTCATGAAACATGGCTTGAACAAATTTCCTATTCTGATATGATAAAGATTAGGATCTTCACCTTCCATTTTATCGTAAGGTACCAGCTCGTGCAGCACCTCTTCAAACTTCTCAACCATTTCATCCATAGTTTCTTCTACAGGAATCTCCTGTTGTTTCTCTCCTTCTTCGTTATCAGAAGGTATATTTACCGGTTCAGGCAGTTCTTCCAGAAAATCTTCCGGAACATCGACTATGTTCCGACCCCACTGACCTACCTCGTACCAGAATACAGGCTTCCCGCTCTTGTGTAGCTGACGGGTATTATGCACTTTGTAGATTGCAACCTGAGCGTCTGAAATACGTTTCAAATCATATTCTTCCAGATGATAAATGAGGGAATCATTCACCAATTTAAGCGCGTCGTAATCTTTCAGCTTTACTACCTGCCCGGCACTGAATTTTGATACGTTAATTTCTCCTTCCATATATTTTGCTATTTTAGTTCCTGATGGTTGTTTATTGCCTATTATTTTTCTGAAATCAAGCTGTGGAACCTTAGTTCTATCTCGGATGTTTAACATATCCTGTTCTTTTTTCTCAATTAATGGCCAGAAACCTCCGAATAGTTCCATCATATTTCCAGCGTCTGATTTCATATCAAGGAAACCATTGAGTATTCTTTTATTTATTTCAGGAGGATTTACTCGTTTGTTATTCTTTTTTTTCTTCTTTCCCATTTTCTTCTGATTTATCGTTGTTGTCGTTATATACTTTCTCCATTTCTCGGAAAAGGCGTTTGTAAACCTCCGGGAGTGTGCCTTTCTCTTTTGTCTCACGTAAGGAAGCAAACAGCACGTAACGGGGGTCTGCACCCAGCATCTTACCCACGTCCATTACAAGCGGACCGACGGCTTTCTCCGCATGGGGATAGGATGCCAGGTCGCCCATGGCCTCCAGTTCCAGCAGCCGGTCTGTTCCTACACCTGCCATGGAAGCAAACTTTTCGCGGGTATAACCGTGCATCTCATACATGGCACGCACACCCTGACCGAGGTTGAGTTCGTAGCGGCATCCGTCTTTCAGTGCAAGCTGACTCACTTTGACCGTTTTCAGCATACGGAGTGTACGCGCCATTACGTCGGCATCCGCACGCGCTATGTATTCTGCCATAGCCTTCTTTGTGCCAAACACGTTGTACAGATAGCGTAGGGTAAGCATACTCAGTGTACCGTGATTGCGGTAGACTTCCTGACGAAGCTTTCTGAGAGTAATGGATTCGTTTGTTTCAGGTACTGTGCGGATATGATCTTCCAGGCAGAGGTGACGGAACTTGTCAATCACGCTTTCGCCTTCTGCCTTTGCATCGGGCAGCATTTCCATGACATCGTACACCTCATAGTCGTCCGATTCAGGAAGAGGAAGCGAAGCAATTTCTTTCAGCAGCATCCGCACGTTGTTCTTCGTCCCCATGCGGGCCATGAGTGTGCGGTAGTCCTGAAAGCAGAGCCTCTCTCCGGCCATCTTCATGCGCAGACTGGCGATGACGTATTCTATAAACTCTACCTGTAGCGAAACGATTCCGCTTTCCACCAGTTTCAGCAGGTCGTCTTTCACCAGCTCCATCTGAAACTGGGCGGTCAAGGTGCGCACCCCCGTTCCCTCCTTATCGGGTATCTCAATGTTTCCCACCATTTCACGCAGCATATCTTTCACCGCAGCCATCATCTTTTCGTTGTGCTGGCTTTTCTGGCGGTTCACCTTCCCTACTCCGTTGAGCAGTCCGTCCACCTTCCGGCACATGCAGTCGTAGAACTCGATTCCGGTGGTACACATCATGGCCACCATCTCCATGTTCGATACAAGGTCGATCTGGCGCACGTTGCACTTGTCGAGTGCATTCTTGGTAGCAAAATAAATGAGGTTGATTTTTTCTCCGTAGGTTTTCCAGAATATGTTCTGAAGCTTCTGTGTCAGTGTGCCGCCTCCCCTCATGAAACTTCCGGACAGACCGGGGTAAATGGTTTCTGTAAAGGTACGCACCTGCATGGCATCGTGCGCATTGCATCGCTTCATCAGATCAGTAGACAGATTTACCAGTTCGTTGGCCCTGCGCTTCATGTTGTGACGCATCAGTCCGCGTTCCTTCAGGCAGGAAACCACTTCGTAGATGTATTTCTGAGTGATATTGGTCATCATGATTTCCACCATGAGCAGGTGGGCGTTCAGAATGTCTGCACTGGCCATGCGCTGCTGTGCAGTGTAGCGGTCAAACCGGTTTCGTTTGACGGGAATCATGGATTTCGGACGGCTTATAGAAGCCGCAAGCCCTGTTTCAGAGCTTTTCCCCTTCATGGGTGAAATGGTGGAGGGAGCCTGCAAGAAAGGATTGTTTCCCAAATTCCCTGCCGGGTTTGTAAATTCGTTCATGTCGCTAAATGATTAATCTGTTCGTATTAGAAAGGAAGATCATCCTTTTCGTCAGTCATGTTAAGCGTTCCCTGCGTAGGCTGCTGTAGGGCCGCTTGTGCTGGCTGAGATGGTGCAGTAGCAGAAGCCGGAGCGGGCTGGCTGCCGAAATCGTCGGGCGAAGTAGGAAGCGGAGCAGACGATGATTCTGCCTTCCGTCCGAGCAGACGAAAATCTCGTGCCCATATCTCGGACACATAGCGTTTTTCTCCGGTTCCTTCTGCCTCGTAGCTTCGTGTGCGGAACTCTCCTTCCACATACACCTGCGAACCTTTGCGGGCCAGCTGGCTGATGATTTCGGCCAGATTGTCCCAGGCCACAATGGGAATCCATTCCGTATATTCCTTTGTTTCTCCATTTTCCTTGTTTTTCACTTTCCGGCTGCAGGCGATGGAGAAACTTGCTACCTTGTGTCCGCTTTCCAGCACTTTATAATCGGGGGCTTTCCCCAGATTACCGATGAATGTACATTTGTTAATCATATCGTTTCTTTTAATCTTTAAACTCTAATTTCTGTTGCATCACTTCGTCTGCATAAAATTCTTTGAATGACTTCTTGCTTATCCACCATTTCAGGGCCATATCAGGATCTTGCAAAAGCGGTTTGTCCTTCCATTTGTTTTCGATCAGCCATTCAATTGTTTTTCTCCAGTTTTTCCCAACATGCGGGAAATCTTTCATTTCTCGCACATTCTGTTTGTAGTTCGACATGGGACACATGATACATCCTATCCGTTTATACCCCTTGTCATACAACTCGCAATAGGGAATGTGCATTCGTTTCAAGTAGTCCCATACATCCTTTTCAGTCCAGTAAATGATAGGAGAAACCAGAATTTTGTCTTTCCTTCCTACACATGTCACCATTTTTTCCTGATGCTCGCTCCACTGGTCAAATGTTCCGGAGAATTTACGGTTTCCCGTTTCAATTTCATTTCTTTTCTTCCGGTTCGTGCTCTCCGATTTGCGTATTCCAATCAGAGTGACTTTCCCAGCACCGGACATTTCCTTAAACTCTTCGCAGCACCATCTCACAAGCCGGGTCGGAAGACATCCTTTCTTCTTTGCCATTTCGTAGATGCTCATGCGTGGTTTTACCAGTTCCACATCGGGATAGTTCTTTTTTACGAAACGTATAACTTCAGGTGGGTCCACGCTTGTAAGGTTCATGTGAGCCTTGAATTTCACCCCCCCTGTACGGCAAGATGATAGAGGACCTGGGAGTCTTTCCCACCAGAAAACGCCAGATAAAATCCGTTTTCTGGGTCCATTCTCAATGCCATCTCTTCACTCTTGCGCAGCAGATTAATGGAGTATTCTATTTTTTCATCTAGTGTCATTTCTTTTAAGATTTAGTCCCGCGCGGGGGAGTCGAACCCCTGAAATGTGAATTTGTCAAAACTTTTAACTAAGCATTATGGAAAACGTGCGCCGACGCACTTCACGCGGGAGCCATTTTATTCAACTTGGCTATTTAGAACTAATTACTTTTTCTTCACCAGGATTGCTCTGAAACCATATCTGAATACCCAGGAACTTCGCCACTCTGAACTCAATTCTTGCTCCACGGCTTGACTTCCAGTTCTGCTGCAGGTAGATGTGACCGCAACGGGAAAGCAGCAGAATGTCCCACACCATGTGCATCCAGTACGGGCGCGATGGTTTCAGTCCGAGAATGATAGGATTTACGGGAGTGAAACCCATCGCGGCAATCTCCTGATCTGCATTTTCAAAGTTCTTGTATGCCTGCAGGTAGGAAAGACCGCCTATTTTACCGGAGTTATAGCATTTTATGTTTTTCTTTGCCATGTATTTCAGGTTTTACAAAGGGCTCCGCACGGATGCGGAACCCTGAATTTACAAATACCTTTTATCACCCAACATGTCATTGTATGACATGGCAAATGTAACAATTTTAAACCGAAATCGCATTAAAATTGTTGCTAAAATTCATAAAACATCCGATTTTATATGTATTCTTGCTGATGTAACAGATGCAATACGCTGAATAAGTGATAGATAAATGCCGTCTTTGTCTTTTATGGTAAGAACGACGCTTCGTTCTACTCCTTTTTTGGCATTCCGGATAGATATTTCGGGCTCTTTTCCTGCTTCAATCCACTCCATGAGTGCGGCCGCTGTGTACGACTGTTCGAAGCATAGAACGTAGGTCCGGTTGGCGAGTGTGAGCATAGAGTAAGGTTTACCAGTTCAGTAATGAAAAACGTCTGGAATGTTTGGGATGCAGCATTTCCATTTTCCGCAGTCGTTCGTCGTCAATCACCACATTCGGCACATCGCACGAGTCGCAGGATGGTTTCATCACACGCACAATACCGAGCGCGACGGCCATCACCAGCAGACGCTCGGCTGAATCGAGCGTGGCCCCTTCGTATCGGCTTCCGTGACCGCGTGCCAGAATCCATGGAGCGCCTTCCGGACGATTGCTGTAACGCATCACGCGAGGAAGTCCCTTCACAGCCGAAAGTACAAACATATATTTTTCTTCCAGCCGGCTACGGCAAAAGGTATGCGCACCTTCCGTAAGTCCCGGAACGGTTACGGTTTCTCCGCAACGCTCGTTTGTGCGGTAGGTGGCATACTGGTATATGTGGTTTATTGTGTCGGTGGTGACGTTCATGGCTTAAATAAATCTCCTTGTATCAGTTTCCCGTTTGCGGTATTAATTCCTTTTGAGCTGAAAATATTCTTTCCTGAGAAATGTCGAAATACTTCTTTTCTTTCTCATATCCGATAAAGTTACGCCCTGTATTCATGCAAGCTACACCGGTCGTTCCACTACCCATACAGTTGTCCATCACTGTATCACCTTCGTCTGTGTAAGTTCGTATGAGATATTCTAAAAGTGCTACTGGCTTCTGTGTAGGATGATAAAAGCTGTCATGCTCTTTGGGGATATCTATTACTGAAAGCGGATATTTCTCGTTGGTAAATACAGTATCTACTACCTTGAAATCTCCGTAACATTTGTTATTTGATTGAACCCCTCTTACATTTCTTCCGTGATTCTTCTCCCCTATTGTCATTTGAGGATGATATACAGGAAGCTTCTGGTAGAATACCGCTATATCTTCGTGATTACGTAACGGCATACGGTTAGCATTCAGGAATCCGGATGAACGTGTACCTTTCTTCCAGATTAAATTGTATCTCCACATTTTTGGATTGCTAATCATCAGACGGGCTGTAAACATTCCCTGACAGAATAAGATAATAGCACCGTTTGGTTTTATCAGTCTGCGATACTGACTCCAAAGTTCATCAAGAGGAAGTTCCGTATCCCATTTTGCATGAGGATTCTGTTTATTCAGCACACCATACGGAAGATCACATATAATACAGTCCAAGGAATGAGCTTCCAAAGAAGCCATTCCTATCATACAATCCATATTGAAAATACTTGCTTGCGGCATACCACTATCTCACTACAAGATTATTCTTTTCAACCAGATGCACACAGTTTATTTGAGCCAGGCAGTCGGCCAGCGGAGTGTGTCTGTCCGCCACCTTCGGAGGAAGAAGACCTGCACTATCCAGAGCATCCATATACGGACGCACATCGCGCACTTTCCGGAAGTTCCACGGAAGCACTTCTTCGTCGCATCTGTACACGTTCAAGTTATACCATGAATACATGGAACGAAGCATAGCCACGTCGAAATCAAGCTGAAGACACCATAACGTGAAGTCGTTCCCTTCGTCCGTAGCAGCTATAAATTGCATGAAATCCTCCAGGAAATCCTCCAGTGGTGTTTCTGCTCCTTCCACAAATTCGCGTCGTGCTTCGTCCGACTGCATCATCCACCATTTAAGTGTAGATGCTTCTACCTTAAAACCGTATCGGATAGAATCGGTAAGGTCTATTTTCCACACCTTCTGTCGTCCGGTTTCACCCGTTTGCGGGTCAAACTCTACGGCAGCCACCGAACGGACCACGCTTCCAGGTGTCCTTCCCAGTGTTTCCGTATCTATCATTACATGCTTGAATTTCTTATCTCCCATAATCTTTCATTTATGTTGAATCAGTCCGTCTTTACCCACACGGCGTTTCTGGTCTTCCGTAGCTTTTTCTTTCGGAAATCTTCCGTGCCATTTTCCTGGAATATATCTTGCGTGATTTCCGGTTTCGTCAAACTCTATTTTACAGCATTCCGAACAAAGCGGTTTCCATTTGTACGGCAGAAGACTTTCGTCCCATTCTGCATCTGGCGCAAGTCTTGTCACAATGCTCCAGTATTCCGAAGTGGCGGTGTTGTCCACGCACCCGCATTTTGCACAAATAAAACATCCCATGTCAATCCTCCATCATTTGTTTTATCATTTTCAATAGTTCTTTAAATGCAGAAACAGTTATTCCTATTGCAAAAAGAATACTCCATCCAAAAGCTACACTTAATATAGCAACCAGAAAAATATCAAACGGATTCATTATTTCTTTTGTATATAGGTTTTTCACGAAGCACATCCAGCGCCATGTCGGCCTTTCGCACCATGGCCAGCGTTTCCGACGCATAGAGGTCGCCGGCGGCCATGCGTGCCAGAAGTATCTCGCGGTATTCCGCACGCGAAACTACTTCACCAATTACCGGAGGCTTTCGGAAAAGATTCACCTGATAGCTCATACTTTCTTCCGTTTTGAATCAAACTCCTGCTGGAGGATGGTTTCGTATTCCTCGCCCAGCGGATAGCGGCTGCACAGGTACGCCTTTCCGTTGTAGATAAACCACTGAGGAGTGTGCTGGCGGTTTATGGGAATGCCAAACGCCACCCGGAAATCGTCGGAGGTCACGTCAGGCAGGTCCATGATTTTACGTGCTATCTCCTGCCCTTTCTCGTTCTGCATATTCGGTATATATTCTCCCTTACCGATAAACTGGTAGGCAAAAAGGTTGGGAACTCTATGGAACTTCAGGCTTCCGATTCCTACTCCCGGGAACAGTCGTCCCGGACGGTCCGTCCGCGATTCAGCACCCAGACAGGCGGCAAGTTCGTTGGCCGCTTCCACCGCTCTATTTCCTTTATCAATCAGTTCCTGAATGCAGCGTCCGCGATGCGTGTTCGATAGCGACACCTTGTAGTAATATCTTTTTTCTTCCATGCCGTTTTCAGATAAATTGTTTTATAAGACTAATGATTCCATACAGGCAGAATCCTACTACCAGAACCAGGCCAATCAGGATAAGGCATCCCTGCATGGCCATCTTCTTAAATTCATTCATAATCCACTCCTTTCTCCAGCGTCATGCCGGGAATGTATACATTCCGCAGGTGTTCAGTTTTTCGAGCGCCGTCTGGATGCTCTTCTGTGAATTGTTCACGTAGTTCACCAGATATGCTTTCTTCCCGTTGTACATAGCAGGAATGAATACCGGCATCACCTGGTTCCACGGCAGCACACCTCGCGGCACATTACGCATCAGACAGCCGTCTGTGGGAATTTCCTCGGCATCCTTTGGCAGATGTTCAAGAAAAATGTGTGAGTCGCCTTCCTCGGCGAGCGTAGTAATAAGGGGATTTTGCAGTTTAGAAAACAGAGCTTTGTTAAGCTCCCTGCGTCGTTGGTTAGTATAGATCATTTGCCCTGCTTTTATGGTTAATTCATTGTTTTTCTTTTGCATGGCAAATGTAACAATTTTAAGCAATAATCGCATTAAAATTGCACTTAAAATTCAAAAAACCACCGGTTCACGCCTGAACCGGTGCTGAATATCAATTAATTGAAGTGTATGTTTTTTATCTTCTGTTCTCCTCTTCAATGCTGGCAATCATTTCCTCGTAAACTTGCGGAGTTGTTGCCGGGTCCTCGGTGTCGGTCGTACCGATTTGACGTATCACCACCTCACATCCCAGGAAGTGAGCCATGCGCAGAAAGTTCACTATGTGCGTGTCTTTCCCACGAGAAATGTCGCGGATAGCTTCGTAGGAAACGCCCGTATCTTTGTCGGCCGTCATGAAGTGAACTCCGCAAATCTCCGCACGGGTGAACAGGAATTTACCTATTTCCTTGGCCGATTTAATGGCGCTGTCCGGATAACGCGGAGGATTTTTCGGCAGATTCAGTGCACGATGAATGTTGTAGCGGCGGTATCTTACCACCAGATAGCCTGCAAAAAGCAGGACGCAGATAACTGAGAAAATTGTTGTTCCATCCATAATTTTACTCTATTTCATTTAAACTTTCAATTGATTCTTCAATGCTTGAGAGAGCTTCTTCCATGTATTCTATGTACTCTTGCATCCGCTCTCCTTTTTCTGATTCCTGGAAAGACTCAGGGAGGTTATCAAAGGCTTCCTGTTCTTCATCTTTGAGTCCTTCAAGTTCCTCATGTTGTAAAAACTATTCAAATTATTAAAATCTATTCTGTTTTTTGCATAAGTCACGCAACCCTGAAAGGACTGCTGTACCTTATCGGACGCAACAACCGCCCGCTACCGGTTATCTGACTGATACAATCAGAATCACCGACTACTTTTCTTAAAATGTTTACTGCTCCGTTCACATCGGCGTTAATGTATCTGCCTGTAGAAGAACGGAACAGTCCACGTTTTACTCTCTTTCCGAGATACGACTCATGTTTCCCGATTTCTTCCTTTGCAAGCGCATCACACTTTGATGTATAGGATTCTTCATTTTCCACGAACCGTATTCCAGCCATTCCACATTTATATTTCAGATAGGAAGCCAGTCTCGCAAACGGAATCTGCACGAACTTCTGATTGTTGCGATTTCCGATGTTTACCGACTGTTTCCAGCCGGTGTTGTAGCCTACAACTAAGTTCCCTATTCTGTTTTCTATAAGATGATTCACTATCATGCGGCTGTATTTATGAAATGCGTCCTCAAAGTATCTTTCACGATTTTCATAAAGGCCCTGCATACGTTTTGTGGCTTTCTTTATTCCCTGCTTGTCCTTTATGCTTTGCAGTCGGGCCAGCTGGCGGTTAAAGTTTCTGTTGTAAGACTTCAGGAACTTGCCGCTGTAAAGAAAGCTACCTTTCTCCGTTACCATCGCAGCCAGATTGTCGATGCCCAAATCTATTGAAGCGTATTTGGACTTGTCTAAATCTGCATCTTTAACCTCTTGACGGTAAACTATTTCAACTTTCAGCTTCTTGCCGGAAGGAAGTATCCTTACCTGCTGAAAGTTCTGAATACGTTCCTTGTACTTATCCCATTGAGGAATAGGGATAATAAGGTTTTTGGCAAGACGGATCATTCCGTCCTTAATTCTTGCCGACTGATTAGAATAATACAGGTTAAACAGGCTGCCGCGCTTTCTGAAAGAAGGAAGCTGCGGCATTGCCTTGTATTTTGCAGGATGTGCCTTGAAGTCCTTTATAGCCTTGCAGTATGCTTTTATGTTCTTGTCTAACACCTTTAGTATTTGTTGCGATACCTGAGCTTTCAGGAGCCTGTAATTTATCTTTCCCTCAAGGTTAGGCGTATTCTTCATCAGCTTATCCATATCGGCATACCACAGCCATTTGTTCTCATTCTTGAGAGTCTGACGGAACAGGTATAAAGCCTGATTGTAGAGGCTGTTTGAAACCTTGCACAAGTTTACAAGATGTTCTGTTTGCGGTATGTAAAAGCTATAAATCAAGTTCATTTTTCAAGTCCTCCTTTATCATATGTTTTTATCTTCTGTTTTCCTCTTCAATGTTGGCAATCATTTCTTCATACACTTGCGGAGTCGTTGCCGGGTCTTCGGTGTCGGTTGTACCGATTTGACGTATCACTACCTCACAGCCCAGAAAGTGAGCCATGCGCAGGAAGTTCACTATGTGCGTGTCTTTCCCCCGAGAAATGTCGCGGATAGCTTCGTAGGAAACGCCCGTATCCTTGTCGGCCGTCATGAAGTGAACTCCGCAAATCTCCGCACGGGTAAACAGGAATTTACCTATTTCTTTGGCCGATTTAATGGCGCTGTCCGGATAACGAGGAGGATTTTTCGGCAGATTCAGTGCGCGATGAATGTTGTAACGGCGGTATCTTACCACCAGATAGCCTGCACAAAGCAGGATACAGATAATTGAGAAAATAGTTGATCCTTCCATGTTTTTATTATGCTAAAAGTTTAAATTCTGTTGCTCATTAATATTCATCATCCATAGTTCCGCAAAACTTGTCAAGTCTTTTTGTATGTCTGTATGGACTTTGTTAGGTTTCCCATCGTCTGAGAACTTGATAGCGTTCATTTCAATTGATGCATAGTCATTCCGATAGTATGCAGCATAAGCTTTATGCTCTTTCAGGTCGTGAAAGAAAATCATTTCAGGGTCGGCCATAAGGTCTCCGTTGCATACTCCGTAATGCGTAAGGCTGATATGTTCCCACCCTTCACCGTTTAAAATGTTTTCAATCACTGCCGGCATATATCCGCGTCCGGCATCCTGCTTGAAATATCCGTTTCCGTTTCTTGATTTTTCGGCAAGGTATGAAAAAATCTGGTACGATTTATCTGATATTGCTTGAACGTTTTTAAACATGACATTTATATTTTTGATTAAGAATCTGTGATTTTTGAAAAATTCCATAGCCAGGTATTTATATAAGGGGCGCGGCTCACGCCGCATCCCTTACACTTTCCCGGCTGATGCCGGGGTGATTATGAATTATGAATAATAAATACTTAAGCTGAGGTACGGTGAATCTGTATTTCCTTACGGCTTGCTTTATCGCTTGCCTTGCGGCTTTATATTCTCCCGTGCCGATTACAGATATACAAACACTGTTGTATGTGGTGTTATCTATTTTCTTTCTGTCTCCTGCTGCAGGTTCTTTTCTCTGTTTGTTTGCTCTCAGTATATGGCATACATCATCGAGCAAAGCGAGAATAAGTTCTAATACCTTTGCAACGTCTTCCGGTGTCGTCTGTTTTTCTTCTGCTTTCGGCTGCTCGGTTAAAAGCTCCTGCAGGACATCAAGCAATAAAAGCAAATCGTTAACTATGTTTACGCCTTTTAGCCCTTCAAATTGTTTCGGTAAAGCCTTTCCGAATTCGTTGCACTCTGTTTTAAGAATAAATGAAAGATCCCTTAAAATGCTTGTTTCAATACTTTCACCGTCAAATTCAACGCCGTATTTATGTTCGTCGTCTGTATATACATTAAATATTTCTCCCTCCTTTAAGGCTTTATCGTTCCTAATCTTACAATGAGAAATAAAAGGTACTCCGTTAATCTCATATAAACTATATATATCTGTAGAGATTAACATGAGTCTCGGAAAAATCAGTGTTTTTTGCGTAACGTCATAGGCTGCACTATTATTTTCCGGCTCGGCCTGTTCCGGCTGTTCCGGCTGCTGTTGGTTGTGTTCTGCTGCTGGTTGATCCTCGGTGTGTTCGGTCTGTACAGGCTGTTCGGCTGGCTGTTCCTGAGTGCAGAAGGCACGCAAGGCATTACGCACCGCGTCTATACTTTTTTTACTAAATATCCATCCGGCAACCTTCGAACCGCCAACCGTCAACGACGAATTAAAACGGCCTCCGTTCTGCTTTAATGTATCTTTGATTGCGCGGGTATCACCCACCACTGCAAACGCTTTTTCCGAATAATCTACAATTTTGAAAGCTCCGATTTTCTCGGCTTCCTTGTTGCATTCCTGCGCCGGCTGTTCCTTTGTGCTTTCGCGTTTTGTTTCCTGCTTCTTTCCGGTGCGCTGCTCTTCCTGCCAAGCCTTGAAAGCTTTTTCTTTTGCGCGGTCTTCATCGGCTAATGCTTTTTCTACTTCTGGAGTATAACCTACGAACACAATACAACCGTATTTAGCTTTTGTAACTATTCCAACGGATAAAAGTTTATCCATTTTTTTACGCATAGTTTTTGGCGCTGAATAATTATTCGCGCTAAAAAATACGCTATCATTATAGATATAATCAGAACCTAATACTAACCCATAATTTACAACATCGGCAAAGTATTGTTTGCCTAACGCTTTTTTAATTGCCTGGTGTGCCGGCCCTTCCTTATACTTGAATTCAGCGGAACAAGCCCCAGACGCGCGGCGGCTTTTCGGTATCTCCACTTTGAACGGAGTTTTACCGCTGCCTATCACCATGTCCAGATAAAAACCAACATCGTAATAATCGGTCATTAAATCTGAGCGGTCATAATTGTATGACATGAGATAAGATTCTATATTATTGAACATCTCTTTTGCCCGGTCATTCAGTTCCGGATCATCGGTTATACTGTAGCGCGAAAAGCTATATTTTAATTTCATCTCACCCTTGAACGGGTTAAAATCAGCTTTGAGAAGCCGCACGCAAATACTGTTGTATCCGCTCAGGCTGATAGAGAATGTACAGCCCTTATAAGTTTCTTTTAACCACTTAGCGAAAATTACTTTCAATTCCTTACGTGTGTACGAACGGTCACGGCGTGAGCCGGTCCAGCCGTACTCCTCGTAAACGTGTTGCGTGTATTGCTTGGCGGTTGCACCTTCGTAGTCGTTGGCGTAGCCTGTTGTATCGGCTGCTTCCTTTCGGTCTTTCCAAATGTAGTACAACTGCTCAAACTCGTTGTTTATTGCCTGCATTACGGCTATATCGCCACCCTTATCCGGGTGATTGTTCTTTACCAGTTCACGGTATTGTTTTTTCAATTCTGAAAGGCTGGTTATATTCTGGAAATATTTCATAATGATAATCGTTTAGGTTTATAATAATATGTTTCAGGCTCTCATGTAGTTTAAAGCGTCATTTACGCTTATTCTTCCCTCTGCGAAAAGGTAGTGTACATAACAGTAGTAGAATGTAAATTCACCTTTTACGCCTGTTATGGTAAACTTTTTACCGTCAAGCTGATTTATATCGCCCTTCTCTTCGTAGTTATCATTCAGGTATTGGAACATTCCAGAAAGAGGTTCACCAGGAGTCATACCGAAAAATTCCAGATCATCCCCTTTGAATTTGGCGTATGCACCGAACCAGTCATAATCTTTAATGCAGTCTACGATCTGTTGTAATGTAGCGTTTTTCCCAGCTCTTTTGCTTACATACTTTCTGAATGCTTTTACCCGGTTTTCTTTTAAGATACGTTTTGCGTTTTCCTGTACATCCCAGTTGATAATATTCAAACGACCGTTAATTAACTGGTTTAATAAATCGCGGTTTGCTTTAATTGTCTTCATATTCATAATCATTTAAAAGGTTTTACTTATTGTTGCTATTTATTGATGGGTTATTTCTTTTCGGCTGCTGTGTATGCAGCGTTCATCAGGAACGCAGCCAAGGCAATGACAACTACCAGAGGAAGCCCCCAGCCTGCAAATGAAATTTGCGAACCGAAAGAGAGAGAGGGAGAACGGCCAATTAAAAGGGCCGAATAATTGATTATCACAAACAGGATATTTATAATATATATTGCAATATAAAGAGCTGATAAAGCAAACAATGTGAAGATATATTTTTTCATAATCGTAACGTATTAGAAGGTTAGAGACACAAAGTAATATTAAGCGTATTAACGTCTAAATATCCATCGCGGCAAACCAGGTTTTTAAGAACTGCCAGAATGTTATTATAAGTGTTCTTGATATGAAGGAAAACCGGGTTTTTGCCTTCTTCTGTTTCTACGCCTGTAAAAACAAAATCATCGCTACTATATGCGTACAGACCGCAACCAAAATGCAAAGAGTCATTAACTATTATTTCATCGCCTGATTCTGTGTTATCGCTTATGTATGTTGCAAGCTCTTCAAGTGATTGGATAAACACCGGGTTGGCGCTGTGTACTTCTGATGTAATAAGGAAATCAAGGTTAAAAGGTATGCAGTAAGTTTGTAGCGCATTATCGCGGAATCTTAAACCGTCTTTGCTGATCTCTATCAGTTCAGCGTCTACAAGACCGTTAGCGCATTCGATTTGATACCAGTTGCTTAATGATACGGTTAAACCGCTTTCAGTTGTAAAAACATTTTTTTTCATAAGGATTCGACGTTTTATGAAATTAAACAATAAAAAAAACGCTCCGATAAAGTTTCTGGGTGTCGAATCCATACAGCCTAAGCTATAAACGAAACTTTAAACGGAGCGTTAATATCTTTATTAACTCGTTTCTATGTTATGATACGTTTGTATATAACGCATCGGGCTGTATTGATTCGACACTGCAAATATACTGCTTTTATTTTATCCACCAAAGGAAAGTCAAAGAAAAATTTAAAAAAATGATATTTATTTTTGCGGGGTATAGTAATAGAAAAAAATATCCTGTTATCGGATGGATAACAGGATATAGAAACTATATTAATCTAAATACATTTCCTTGTATTCCTGAAAAGAAGAAGTTAAATAAAAACCTGATTTATATGCATTTTCCGTACCGTCTGAATCATGTTCTATAACAAGAGCTCCTTTTTCACCCTGATAATAAGATATAGAGCCATCCTCGGACGAATCGGAATCTAAATCTAATTTAGAATTGTCTTCAACAAGGTAGGCGCAATCCTCAGGCCTTGCGGGCCACGAATCGGAATAAGTATCAAATTTTATCAAGCGGTCTTCGCTGTACTGGTAGCGGTTTTCTGCTGTCATAATCTTATTATTTTTATTTGTTCTCTCTAATTATCAGTTCACAGTCTAAAGCTAATAACAGCTTATTAAGTATGTTCACCGATGGGTTATACTCTCCGCGTTCCAGCTTTCCGATGTTAGCAAACTGAACGCCGGACAACTCACCCAGCGCGCGGATAGATAAGCCGCGGCGGGTGCGTATATCCTTTATCATTGCTCCTATGTCCTGATTATTCATTGGCTTCTTCTTCCTGTTCCTCAATCTTATAATATCTGGAATCGTATTCGTACATGCGTGTGCCATCGCTGAAGGTTGGCGACGCTTTGCGATTGGATATGTTAACAGCTATACCCCAATTCTCAGCGTACCAGCCTTCATCCTCGTAATCATTGTTTAACATATCGAGCAGCTTATTATATGCTTCCTTTAATGTCAAGTCTTTTTCAAGGGTAATTCTTGTTTTACCGTTGAACTTTAAATCGCGCTGAGCTATCCAACTGTTGGTAGTTCCTGTAATCTGATACTTTTTTTCTTCTTTCATGATCTTTTATTTTAAAGGTTTATTAATTCGTTTTTCTGTATGCAAATATACTACATTTATTTTATGTATGCAAATAAAACACATTAAATATTTCAATCAGATATCTAATCTTATTCCACCTTATTATATATATACTGCTCACTACTGGGAACCTGTATCAATTCCGATCACGATTGAGTAACTGAGGCTAGAGTAATGAATCAGACGCAATTACAGAAGGAAAAACGCAGAGATCAGGAAAACCGGACGGAACGGAAACACACAGGCACCGCCCGCGCCGCGCCGCCGGACGCGGCCACCGTCCGGGCATATATCACCGCCGGACGGGGCCCCAGGGGGACGCGTCCTAGGTAGCGAGGCGCGAGGTTTTCATCGTGATTCGGGGAGAAATCCTCTATTTCGACTCCAAATTATCAGGTTTTTAACTGAACCCGGAGGGGAATACAAAAAAAGGCAACCGGATTCCGTCCGATTGCCTTTTTATACTTTATCTATTGTACTTTCTACATACATTTCATTTTAGTATCTTTGCTAAAAATAAAAAACTATGAAGAGAAAAAGATTGATTTGCACCATTGTAGGAATAATTTTAGGAATTCCTTTAGGTTTGGCGATAGGGTATATATTATCTTTGTAGACTAATGTTCTTATTTTTTTGAGAAACAATCCAATGAAAAAAGAAATATTGAAATTTATAGTAAATCTTTTAGAGATCGTAGCAGGTCTAATACTTTGCTCCATTTTTCTTGTGATATTAATAGCAAAGATAGTAGAGTTAGTATTAGAAGGAACTTTATAATATTCTTAATTGCTTCCGAACTTATGTTTATCAAGCTGAATATATCTTTAGCTGACTTGGACTTTTCATGCTTATTTTTTTGAAAGTCATTGTATCCTTTTAAGGAAACATTTTTCCCTCTTTCTGTAAGTAAAATCCAAGAGTTGCCGTTTTTTATTTCTATAAGTTTTTCTTTTTTTAATTCTTCATATATGAAATAGACTGTTATGTCAAAATCTATTTCATTATACAATGAGCCCAATTTATTGCTGTAAATTTTATTCAGATAAAAATCTAAATCCGATTTTTTAGAACCCATGTCGGACATTCTCAACTGAAATAATATATCATTAATAATCTCTGTTCTATACTGGCAATAATCTGAATTCATATCTTAAAAAAAATCACATCTTCATGCCGTGCGCCCACAGAGAACCACTCTGAATCCGATTTTACGGATTACACGGCATGAAGATGTGACTTATAGTTCTTTATGGGCTATACAAATATACAATTTATTTTTATAAAAACTGATTCTACATAAGGTTTATTTTCAAAAGCATTTTCACATAAAAAAAGAGGCACCCTCACGGGCACCCCTCTCTCAACAAAAAAAGAAGACTGAAAGATTTTATGTGAATCCGCCACCTCCCTCGTCAGGGTCTGTTCCTCCCTGCTCGGTTCCTCCACCCGGCTCAGGTTCCTGTCCGGCTGTCTCCTCTTCGTCGTAATCTTCCATCGTAGTGACAGACATTCCTTCAAGCATCTGCTTGAAACGCTTGCCGGGATAGAAAAGGATTTTCTTTCGGGTGACGTTTTCGGCAGTCACATCGTCGGCAGTGGCTCCCGTCTTTGAGTTGAAGGTAGGCTTGAAAGAACCGAAGTCTCCCAGCTTTACGGGCATGCCGTAGTTCATGAACACAATCATACGGTCGATAAGCGCTTCGAGCACCGCTTTTGTCTGCGAACGGTTCACACCGCACGAGTTACTCACTTCATTAAGAAGGTCGTCGAAAGTGACGGGTTGCTGACGTACCGGCTTGATGCGGTAAACCTCCGGCTTGTCTTTCTTGAAGCCGAGGGTGATTTTCTGTTTTTCGTAAACGATTGCCATAGTTTAATCGTGTTTTTAAGGTTTGTACTACTTGTCTTTCGACAACTCTAAATTACCTCCCAGACCGACCGTTTTTGAAGGACAAAAAACACTTCTGAAACTGGCTTTTGAATCGTGCGCCAGCAACCTCTAAAGTGGTTTGCGGCAAACCTCTCGAGCGATATGCAGCAAACCTCTCAAGTGGTTTGCTGCATTTGTTTTGAGTGGCCCTACAGGCTATTGTGGAGGGGGTGCGCAGAAACGTAGTTTCCCATCATCATAAGAAGGGTTTTCTGGCCGCTCGTGTCGGACGAAAGAAAGTCCACAATCTCATTGAAAAGTGAGCGCGAGCACTCGCGTTTCACACTGACCAGATAACCGCTGCCGAGCAGACTTTCCAGCTCACGGCGCACGGTGTGTTCGGGCATAAAATCCTCGTATTCCACATAGGCCAGCACGCCATGGCGTGTGACGGTAAACATAATGCTGTGTCTTATTCCCCCGAAATAGCCGTTTATTGCCTTTCTTGCTTCGCGCTTTTTCATAGGTAGCCTCCTTTCTGCATGATGATGCGTGAAAAGAACTCGTATCCCTCGCGTGTGATGTAAGGTGTGTAGTATTTCACTCCGGAACCGGTGGCGCTGGAGTGTGCGGCCAGTATCAGTCCGCGCTTTGTGCTTTCTTCGGAAGGAGCGTTGTAACATTCGGGTGTGGAAAGCAGCCATCCTTCACGGCGAAGGAAGTCGAAAAGGCGTGCCGTGCGTACCACTATCCCGTTTTCACGGCTCATGGTGCGGGCCATCTGCCGCACAAGCATGGCATCGCGGAAGCGGGTGCGTATTTCACTGACGGTGTAGCATGGGATGTCTTTTTTTGCGTAGAACGGATGTGTGGTAGTTTCGGGATTCTTGTTTACAGGCGTGACGGAACCGTTGTCGCCTGAAAGATAATTCTGTATCATCTGTTCAAGCCTTGATATGCGCTGCTCAAACTGGCTTTGTGCAGTTCCTGCCGACAAGGTTTCTTCACGTTCAAGACGGTATTTAAGGTAAGAAATACGGTCTTTCTTGTGCTGAAGCATGGAAATGGATTCGGAAAGCTCTTCTTCTATTTCTGTGAGGAGTCCGGAAAGATTGTCTACACTTCCATGAGTGTTTTCATTGCATGTGTAGTCGGTTTGCGTGGTTCCCGTGCTGACTGTTCCGTTCATCAGCAGTTCTTTAATACGGTCGTTGCACCAGATGGCAAATGCAGGACTTAGCCAGCGTGCAAATTCAAGGGCTACATCTTCGTGCATCCAGGTGCCTTTCCCTTTTTCGGTAGTACCTCCATTAATTGTTTTTACAAATTCACTGTCCGATTTTCGGATAGTGACTAATGTAGCTAAAAACTCTTTTGTTGAAGGAAGCTCTAACCATTTAGCCGGACGTTTCCCAAAAGGCTTTGCCATTTCAGTTGCATTAACCATTACACTACTTCCTTTCTGAAAGGAAATAGGACTTCCGTTGTACTGGAAGATTTGATTTGTGTAATTTTTGAGCATAACAATATATGTATAAAAAAGTGTTATCGCCTTTCCCGTTGCTCAACACATTACACAAATGCTGTATTCCCATTACAGGTTTACACGGGGGTACGATAACACCTAATATGTTAAAAGTGAGGTCACAAAAATAACCTGCACGATTTATGCAAGTTCACGACCTGCATTTGTGTATGTTGTATGTTGAGCATTGCAAATATACAACAAATATCACAAAAGCAAGCGGAAAGGGAGAAATAATCATTCCTCCCTTTTAATTTCTTGGCAAATGTAACAATTTTAATTTGATTATCACATTAAAATCGTACTTTTTCATTCTAAACTTTTATCATATCATTCCTTATGATTGTAAAAAGTCCATTCATCCTTACTTACATTATATGTATATGTCTTCTTTTCATTAAACATGTAAATCACATATTCGTTTGTACCATTAAAATAATGTATTGAAGCATAATCTTCTTTATCCCAATCATTATATAGATAAAAATATATATTTTTATCATCGCCTATATTATTATTTCTTTTTAAGCGTAAAATCTGCTCCTTAGTTAAATATTTATTTGTAAAAAATTTTACAGCTAAAGGCTTATCTACAGCTTTAATTACATTGACACTGTCTATACTGAAAAAATCACCTTGATGAATATTTTCTATAAAAAGAAATTTTTTAATTGGACTGTAAGTTGCATAACAATCTATTAATTTAGGATTTTCTATTTTTTTATCATAAAATTGTGCAAATGATATTCCTAAAGAATCCATTATGTCTATTAATAACAATGAATCTTTATCATGATAGCGTATATGCGTATAAATACTTCCTGAATATCCATCGCGCTCTAATACCTTAGAATGTATATTTTTGTTTGCGTTATTGTATTCTTTTCTATATTCATAAGGAACTATACAATCTGTAAGATAATCCGATGGTTGTTCAGAGTTTAAAACTTCATCTTTTAAAGTGGGAAGTATAAAGTACATTTCATAATCTTCTATATTGTAATATTTTGCAACCTTTTCTGCTATTCTCATTAATTCTTCTTTATCCCATCTTATATAGTTTATAAGATAAGCTTTTTTATTTTCAAAAATATTCCCATTCAGATCTTTTTCTTTTTCATTATTTAGTTTAACTAATTGTACTATCTTATTACCCTTGCTATCTGTAAGCGTATCATATTTCTTCTCACATGAAAAAAATATTAATGATATAAATAAAATTATATAGAAGTTTTTCATTTCTTTTTTTTCTTGTTTATAGCCTGTTATTATCATACTCAAAGTGCATCCGTTTCAGCACCGTTTCGCTCAGCGTGCCGTCTGCCATCTGTTCGTTACATTCTTCCGGAGAGAGGTTTATCCCTTTTCTTCGCATCCGGATGTAGATGGCCAGCATCTTGTTTTCCGTTTCAATGAGATCAATGAGTGAGGTGTCGTGAAGGTCTATGTCTTTCCAGCTTGTCCCGTAAACGGAAAGGTCGAGAGGAACGCTCATGCGTGCTTTGGGTCTATCGGGATTCTCCACCGTGGCCTTTCCCATCCTATATTCCCACTCCTGCGCCAAACGGTCCTGATACATGAGTTCAAGCTGCGATAATCTGTCAAAATCCATGCTCAGTTCCTCGGAAGAGAATATTCCTTCTTCGGTGCTGTCGGGTATCCCACCCCAGCGGATATAAAGATAATTTGCCTTGCATAATTCAAACGGTGTGTATTGGCAGAACAGTTTCCTGAGATAAAGAGAAACCGATGTGCTGACGGTTATTTCTATCTTTGCGCTGCCGGCCATGAAATCCATGTAAAACAAACTGGCTTTAAAATCAGGCTCTTCCATAAGGCTTCTTATCATCGCTGTTTCTTCACGTGCGATGTATCCGCATTTTACTCCGTCGGCTGTATAGGCTGCAATGGCGTTTCCGTCAAACTGGTTTTCGGGTTCGGGAATCAGTCTGACAGATTCTCTTCTGAACACCGTGTTTTCGAACTCTTCATATTGTTTTTCGTCCAGACAGTGTTTTATCCCGGTTATACGGCTCTGATAGTGTACGGTCTGAGGTACTGATGGTGAAGGCTCATACGTGAGTTGTGGAGATAAAGGCTCCGCTGGTATTTTTCTTGTATCCATAACTGTTAAGTTTAAAGTTCACAGCGAAAATAACTTTATTTTTCATTTTTGACAAATAAATACAAAAAATCCCCTTCGCAAAACCATGCGGAGGGGACGGGAAACGTCAGGCTTCGTATTCAGACATCACAGCGCAGAGCTCAAGCTGGCTCATGAATAGGCCGTAACGCTGCTGTATTTCCTGGAATAGCCGCTCGGAACAGTTTCGCTTGATACTGAGAAGAACGTTGGTGCCCAATAATCGTCGAAGGGCTTCCGTTACATGGTGTTCGTTTAGATAATCTTCGTATTCAATGTAAATTAATGTATTGCCATGAACGATGAATGTGCGGATGCTGTGTGGTACGCTTTCAAAGTACAAGTCAATCACATGCTTGTACGTTTTAGTTTGAGGTTTCATTTTTATCCTCCTTTTTTGTTTTAAATAGTTGGTTTATTCGTGTTATTCCTTCGTGCGTATAAAGGCAGAGCGGCTGCATTTGCAAATTTATCAAATTTAAACAGATGTGCCCGACTTCGCAGCCGGGCACATCTGTCAATGCTTAAAAGCATACATTCCTGAAAACTCACTTCTTACCTTGTTCGAAAACATCGTAAACCACGGTGCCCGACTGGCAGAATCCTACCAGCCACGGTATGTATTCCACCCGGGGCTCGTCGTAAAACTCTTCATTCTCCAGGTCGAAGCGTATCTCACGGCGGAAGTTCACGCAGAAGTTGATGCGCTCTTCCGGCTGAAGCATGGGGAGGTCCATATATCCGCGATGATAGTTGATGAAAGCGCGGAGGGTGTCGAAGAATGCGGCATACTTCCGGTCGTCGTCCTTGTAGAGCAGATGAACGGAGAGGTCGAGGGCCACGTAACACTCTTTCACGTCTATCCCAATCAGTTTCTCACGTATCATTTTATCTATGGTGTCAAACCGTGAAAGGTATATGGCTGCGGCATTTTTCTTCTTCCTGCTGAAAAGTTCCTTGATAAGTCTGCGCATTTTCATGGCTGTAATATATTAAAATTGTTGCATTACACGCAAAAATAGCTAAAATTCGGTGGAAAATATAAAATCATTGATAATTATAAATTATTTTTCCTTATATTTGCATTGTGTTTTAAAACTCTCACTTCACCCCTGTCCGTCTTTCCCTGAAGCGGGCGGGGGTCATCGTTTCTATCATGGCTATTCTTCTTCGCCCCATTCATCTTCTTCATCGTCGCCATCGTCTGCCGGCCGATCCATCATGCGGCGGGCAATGAGGGCTTTCATGCTCACCAGTCCGGTGCGCACTTCGGCTTCCTTGTCGTGCGTTTCTTCGGCAGTGCAGATTTCTTCGTCCACCTTCCAGCGCACGCAGAACAGGGCGGGATGTCCGTCGTAGGCCGTCTGCATGGCGAATCCCCTGCGCTCCAGTTCCACCAGGTACGGAGGAAGCGGGTCGGGCATCTTCGGAATGGGCCATGCCTGGAAGTATTCACGGATGCGGCGCACGGTAAACACTTCGTCGGCATACTCCTCCCGCTCCACCGGCTTGTAGGTGTCGGTAAAGGCATCCACCAGCTGCATCAGCGCCTTGGGCGGCTGCATGGCCGGGTCCTGATATTTCAGCTTCTTCTTACTCATTACTCATTCTTAATTCTTAATTCTTCATTCTTAATTCTTCATTAAGCCGACATCGGCATTCCGACTCCTATCATGCGGCCCGATCCGTAATAGCGCACACCGATAACCAGCGTGTCGAATGCGTCGCTCAGGTCGGTACGGATACTTAAAGCGGTTTCAGGATCAGCCATTTCATCTGCCGTCAACCGTTTCTTTTCATCTCCCTTCTGTTTCTCAAAACCGTTGCGCCCTTCCTTCACACGCGCGTTCTCCATGGAGGCAATCAGATACTCGTTGTTCTCCTTGTTAATGCGAAGGAACGGGCGCTGCGTGCCGGCAAAACAGCCATTAAGGAACTCGTATTTCTTGTTGTGGCTCATGGGCCGTCCCATGGCTACCTCAATGACGTTCCATCCGTGGCTGCGAAGCACTTTCTTTACGATGTTGTAGAAACGGGTTTCTTCGTGTCGCTCACTGGCGTAGGCGGCTCCCTGCTTGGCGGTGTCGTCGTAGTAGAAAATCACGTCGCGGCAGGTCAGGCGGTGCGGCTCGTAATACTTGCAGAACATCTTGCAAAGTCCCTCTATACGGGTGTTCTTTACGTTGGTCATGCTGTTGAGTATGCGCAGCACGCTGGTGTTGCTCCGGCTGTCGGTCTGCCCAATCACCAGACAGTTGATGTGGGCGTTGTAGTCGAAGGCGATGCGCAGCGGTTCGCCGGGCTTTATGTCGGTGTCCAGGCAGCAGTCCTGTGCCTTGGAAAGCTCGTTCAGGTCGATGCTTTCCGACTCTACACGCAGGGTACGCCCGCCGTTGTATATCTGCGTAATGGTGCGTTTCTTATATTTCTGTGCGGCTTCCAGCTGCTCTTCGTCGTTACTGAGGTAACAGTGCACGTCGGGGTCGAAGTTGGCATAATATCCGTCGTTGATTTCTTCCTTCTCGACGTTACGGATGGAGATGTCGAACATGGTGGGGGTAAGTTCCTTCTGCATGGCGCGGATGAACTGTTCGCCCAGAATGTCAATGTTTTCTATGCTGGAAAAGGAGAAGTAGATGCTGGCCTGGCAGCGCAGCTTGTTAAGCTCACGCTGGTATTTGGGGGACTGCACGATTTCCGGGCAGATCTGTGCCTCACGTATCATCTCCGCAATCTTCCGGTTTATTTCCGGTGTCTGCTCTTCACGGCGCTTGCGGAGCCATGCCTGACGCTTGGTGAGCGGGGCATCGCTCACGAAAAATATACTCTTGTAATACGGATTCAGGTTTTCATCAAATCCGGGATGATTGGTGTTGATACCACGAAGCGTAGGAAGAATTTCGGCCTTAATCAGTCCCTCCGGCATAAAACGACACTCGTCGCCGATAATGGAGCACGAGTCCATACCGTTGGCAGCAGCCTTCACTCCGGTAGAAATCATGTAGTACACGAATCCGTTCCAGAAGTGGATGCAGTTTTCCCATACCTTCGGCTTTACGATGGGTTCCTTGAAATTGCATTTGGTCGGAGCATGTCCACGAAAGAAATGTACTCCCTCTTTCAGTCCGGTCATTCGCTCCAGCGAGTAAAGCGTTTTAGGTACTGTCTTTGTGAAAAGCTGCTTGATACTGTTACCTAAGAAAAGTCCGGTTCCGCGCGGCATGGACTGGATGCAACCGGCCATTTCGGGCGTAATCAGTCCGTCGGTTTTACCTGTACCACGACCTGCTTCTACGGTGGTATTCCGGCATCGGTAGTTGTACACCGCACGCTGGGCCGGATTCATGTAGATGTAGTTGGCCGCAGTTTCCTGCTCCTCCGCTTCCTGCACGCCCGACAATGCCGATGCGTGCCGCTGTGCCCGTCGGAGTGATTCCTCGCGGGCGGATTCATAGTCATTTCGTCGTGCCATGGTTTATTCCTCCTCTCCCGGTTGTGTAAAATCGTCCCGGTTTACTTCATCGTACTCCTCGTCCGGAGCGTTTTGTCCCTCGCTTACATATACGCCGTCGTCGTCTTCCACCATCTCCTGCCACTGGTCGAGCTTCACGCCGTATTTCTTTCTCAGGCGGCGCATTTCATCGCTGTCGTGCCCGGTTTTGTTCGGAAATTTCTTCTTCACATCCGATGTAATGACTACCGGCATACGTATCAGTTCGTCGCCCAGTTCCTCCGGCGTTTCCGGCTGGTCCAGACGGTCAATCTTGGTGAGCAGGCTTGCTCCGTTGTACACCGCTTTCATGTCGCCCGTATCGGCTCCGTTGCGCATCATCAGGTCGGCGGCGTGTCGCACCTTCATCGAGGAAATGTTTCGCTGTCCCTTGGCGTAGAACGACGAAATGAAGTCTATCACCTTCAGGTCGCCTCCCAACTGGCTGTACGTGCGTTTCCACCGGTTGATGATGTACTGCCGCAGATTCATGAACGGGTCCTCCTCAAAGCGCTTGTACGCATCCAGGCAGACTTCCACCCGCTTTTTCTGCTCGTAGGTAAAGGCCATGTTCTGCCACGGCATACCCGTCTCAAAGTGCTTCCGCAGCAGGTCGTAGAATCGTTGTGCTATTTCGCTTGCCATAATTGTGATTGTGTTTCTTTCAAGTGATTGATCACTCTCTCATATCCTATTTTAAAGTAATTGTCGTCTTTTTCTATACAGATACAACTTCTGCCAGTATTGATGGCTGCAATGGCTGTGGTCATGCTTCCGGCTGTATTATCTAATATCAAATCTCCTTCATTAGAATAGGTCTTTATCAGATATTCAATTAATGGAACAGGTTTCTGGGTGGGATGAATATTTTTATTATTTACATTAGAAAATTCAAGCACTGATTTCGGATAAAATAGTCCGTTATTCCCTTCGTGAACATAATCTTTTTTCTCTCCTGTTTTCCCAAGAACACCTTTACTTCTATCCGTATTACATCTTTGAATTTTTCTACCGGTAAAAAGTCCGTCTGTTCTCATCTGAGGATTATATGTAGGTTGTTTTTTATAAAAAATAATTATATCCTCAGTCCAATTCATAAATTGCTTTTTTGCATTCATTACATTGGTAGGTCTTGTTTTTAGCCATGTAAGCTTCTGTCTGTAATTTTTTAAATTACTTAATATCAATACTTCGGTAAATTTTTACCGATAAATTAAAATTAAACATAGAATCGGCATA
>OHAT01000053.1_pt1 | contig 108575 bp, 109 predicted proteins | sample 1577141 | NCBI WGS metagenome assembly OHAT01 (sample SAMEA3541578, study PRJEB24748) | human gut metagenome | biome: human gut; feature: human-associated habitat; material: faeces | place: China | collected 2012 | reverse complement strand
CAAACCTGACGAAGTGGCAGGACGATTTTCACGCCTATATGGTGGAGAAATATCCTGACTTGGAGCGTGGGGAAAGCGCCAGCAAGACGGGCCGGAAGCATATCCCCACCCGGCTGTTCAAACAGGCGGTCAACCTCTCCAAACAGGCGAGGGCCATTGAAGCGGTTCTCTCCGGCATTACCCCGCTGAACGCCGGAAAGAAGAAAGAGGAAGCCCTCTCCATGCTGAAAAAGTGGTTTCCGCAGATGGAGAACTTCTCCGGGCAACTGAAAAAATACAAGGTCACAATCAATGACTTGTTAGCGGAAAATGAAAAGCTGGAAGTCAGGGCAAAGGCCAGCGAAAAAGGCAAGATGAATGACACGATGGAACGGGCGAAGTTAAAAAGCGAACTGGACGATATGCGGCGGCTGGTTGACCGTATCCCGCCGGAGATTTTAGCGGAACTGAAACGGCAACAGCGGCAGCATGGAAAGGAAAGGTGATCTTATAAGTAATATCAGATACAAAAAGGAAATCGAAATCGTGACTTTTCAGGGAAAGGAAATCACGCTGGAAAATCTCTCCCCGGTGTTCACGCCGGAGCAGGAAGCGGCAAAACGCCGGGAGCTGGAACAGCAGCTTTATGAGGTGTTCCGCAAGTATGCCGACAAACGGCAGAGTGAGGAAGCCGGGGCATAAGGTTTTCCGAAGCCATCGTTGATTTGCGGGGCTGCTGGCGGTATAATAAAGGTGTCAGCAGCTCCGTTTCTTTTTTAAGAAAAGGAGCGACAATATGAATAATCGAATAGACGCAATCTATGCAAGGCAATCGGTAGACAAAAAGGACAGCATTTCCATTGAAAGCCAGATTGAATTTTGCAAATACGAGTTGAAAGGCGGTAACTGCAAGGAATACACAGACAAAGGGTACAGCGGCAAGAACACAGACCGTCCGAAGTTTCAAGAACTGGTGCGGGACATCAAGCGGGGCTTGATTGCAAAGGTCGTGGTTTACAAGCTCGACCGTATCAGCCGTTCCATTCTGGACTTTGCCAACATGATGGAGCTGTTCCAGCAGTACAATGTGGAGTTTGTGTCCTCTACGGAAAAGTTTGATACCTCCACCCCGATGGGGCGGGCGATGCTGAATATCTGTATCGTGTTCGCCCAGCTTGAACGGGAAACGATACAGAAGCGGGTGACAGACGCTTACTACTCCCGCAGTCAGCGGGGCTTCAAGATGGGCGGGAAAGCCCCTTACGGCTTCCACACCGAGCCTATCAAAATGGACGGTATCAACACAAAGAAGCTGGTGGTAAACCCGGACGAAGCGGCCAATATCCGGCTGATATTTGAGATGTACGCCCAGCCCACAACCTCCTACGGGGACATTACCCGGTACTTTGCCGAACAGGGGATTTTATTCAACGGCAAAGAACTGATACGCCCCACGCTGGCGCAGATGTTACGCAATCCTGTCTATGTGCAGGCAGACCTTGATGTGTACGAATTTTTCAAAAGTCAAGGGACAGTCATTGTCAATGACGCTGCCGATTTTACTGGCATGAACGGCTGCTATCTGTATCAAGGGCGGGATGTGAAGCCCAGCAAAAAGAACGACTTGAAAGACCAAATGCTGGTACTGGCTCCCCATGAGGGCATTGTCCCCTCCGACATCTGGCTGACCTGCCGCAAGAAGCTGATGAACAACATGAAAATCCAGTCTGCCCGGAAAGCCACCCATACATGGCTGGCGGGAAAAATCAAGTGCGGAAACTGCGGGTATGCCCTTATGAGCATTAACAATCCTGTGGGAAAGCAATATCTCCGCTGCACAAAGCGGCTGGACAATAAAAGCTGTGCCGGGTGCGGGAAAATCATCACTTCGGAGCTGGAAGCGGTTGTTTATCAGCAGATGGTAAAGAAACTGGCAAGCTACAAGACGCTGACAGGCAGAAAGAAAGCGGCAAAGGCAAACCCGAAAATCGCCGCCCTGCAAGTGGAACTTCTCCATGTGGACAGCGAGATTGAAAAGCTGGTGGACAGTCTGACGGGTGCAAACAATGTCCTGCTCTCCTATGTGAATGTGAAGATAGCGGAACTGGACGGGCGCAAGCAGGAACTTGTGAAGCAGATAGCCGAGCTGACGGTGGAAACCATCAGCCCGGGACAGGTCAACCAGATTTCCGGCTACCTCGACACATGGGACGATGTATCCTTTGACGACAAGCGGCGGGTGGTGGATTTGATGATTACCACCGTTGCCGCTACAAGCGACAGCTTGAACATCACATGGAAAATCTGACGGGCGGCGCACCTCCCGTCAGACCGTTACCCTGTGTAGTCCCTTGTAAACTGTACTTTAGAGAAATATAAACTACGATGTTCCGGCTTTGAGATTCCCGGAGTTTAGTGGCGAGTGGGAAAAATATGTATTGACAGAATTTGTTGAGCGAGTTACACGGAGAAATAAAGGCAACGAATGTAAACTGCCTCTTACAATATCTGCACAATATGGATTAGTAGATCAAATCACGTTCTTTAATAAAATAATAGCAAGTGACGATATGTCAAATTACTATTTGCTAACAAACGGAGATTTTGCTTATAATAAAAGCTATTCTTCTGAATATCCTTGGGGCGCAATAAAACGGCTTGACCGATATGAATATGGAGCTTTATCCTCTTTATATATCTGTTTCAGGCCCTTAAATCATGTGTCATCAGATTTCTTAACACATTATTTTGAAACAAAAAAGTGGCATCAAGGAATATCAGAAATTGCCGTAGAGGGAGCAAGAAATCATGGTTTATTGAACATTGGCATACAAGATTTTTTTGCTACTAAGCATTATTTACCACAGAGTATATTAGAACAAGAGAAAATTGCCTGCTTTCTGAATCTAATCGAAGAGCGTATAAGATTGCAAAACAAAATCATTGAGAAATACGAATCCTTAATTCAAGCAATTATTTATAAGACAAAGACAAATGGGATAACCAAAGGTTCATGGCAAAAAATGGAATTAAGTAAAGTTTTGCATGAGCGCAATGAGAAGAATATTGATGGCAGAACTATTTGTTCCGTATCTGTAAGCCAAGGCGTAGTGAACCAAGTAGAATATCTTGGACGTTCTTTCGCCGCCCAACAGACAAATCACTATAATGTCGTAAAATACGGCGATATTGTTTATACTAAAAGTCCAACAGGAGATTTTCCTTATGGCATAATAAAGCGTAGTGATATTGAAGAAGATGTTGCTGTTTCACCTTTGTATGGAGTTTACACCCCTTCAAATGATAACATCGGTGTAATTTTGCATTTCTATTTTATGAAGCCAAGTAATGCGTTTAATTATTTACATCCTCTCATTCAAAAAGGAGCGAAGAATACTATAAACATAACAAATCTGCGATTCTTAGAAAACTTTGTGCCACTTCCCATTTCTGAAAACGAAGCCTATACCATAGCCACGACCTTAAAGACTATTCAAAAAAAGATTGATATAGAAAAGTGGTTGTTACAGGCATATATGATAGAAAAAGAGTATTTATTACGCCAAATGTTCATATAAACAACTGGCGTAATAAATATTGTTTTTGGCAACATAACAACTTTATCATCTGCTTCTCAATATTAAGTTTGTCTGAATAGGTTTTGAGTATTGAGTATATCTTACGCTGTTGTTCTATTGCTGGAAATGGAAACACTTTCTTCAGGAAATCACCTTTTTGTAAATTGAAGCGCGTACTACCTTGGGCTAAAGGGAAGACGGCTTTTCTAAATGATTCTGAAGAAACATAGTAAGCTAAAAATGGAGGAAAAATCTTACTCTCGTCTGTTATATGGATGCCAAAGCAAAAGCTATTCAAGTATAAGGGATAAGTTTCTCCTAAATACACCGCACCCATTCCTACTTCTTCCGGCGTTTCAGATGATAAAGTAAAAAGAATATCACCATATTGAACAAGTGATTGTTGCTCTGTTTTATTTATTTTGACTAAGCCTATATCGGTTATATCAATAATTTGATTCTGATAGACGTTCATATATGTAATGTATGGACTACCTTCACCAAAATCTTCTGCGCTTTTTCCAGATAATCCTGAATAAGATTCCCCAAAATCATTAAAAGACAACATGACCTGTTGCGTTTTCTTTCCAATCAAGGTATCACACATTGCTTGAATTAGGGATTCTAAAACTCATATTAAGGGGATTATCGAAACTGTTATTTCTTCGCAGAAGCCTAATACATTTATAAAGAACTGTCTTGAATGTGATTCATCTACATTACAGGAAAGTCAAGTTGCAGAGAATGGAGCCTATCCCGTCTATGGCGCAAGAGGTATAAGTGGTTACACTGAAACAGCGGATGTAAACGGTGAGGCTATTTTAATAACCAAGGACGGTTCGGGTGTTGGTACAGTTAAATTTGCAGACGGAGAATATAGTTATATTGGAACTCTTAACCGCTTGATAGCAAGAGAGGGCTATTGCTTAAAGTACCTATATTTCGCCTTGCAGGGGTTCTGTTTTGAACCTTATAAAACAGGAATGGCTATACCGCATATCTATTTCAAAGATTATGGTAAAGCAAAAATATTTTGTCCAACCATAGAGGAACAATCTATTATTGCTAAAAGCCTTTCTGTTATTGAAAATAAAATATCAGTCGAAAAGCAAATCTTGTTTTGTAATCAATTGCAGAAGTCTTACTTGTTATCGCAAATGCTTATATAAACATTTTGGATAAAAGGTATTGCTTTTGTTTATTAAGCATGAGTGCCAAGGATTGCTCATTTTCCAATTTATTTGTTATACTTTCAAACATTAAAGCAATAGTTGTAAGAGTTTTATCATCAGGCAATATACAACTACTTGGTTGAATCTCTGTTATGTAATGGCGTTTATGTTCTTCTGTAGAAATGTCAAGTGATTTCAAATATTCATAAATGAATCTAAGAATATATTTGTTTTCTGCTGTAAGTATCTTAATTGCAGATGATTTTATTTTGAATGGGAAGGATACATATTTACAATCCAAAGTAAAATCATCAATTATTATACAATCACCTTTACTATAAATTCCATCTGTTTCTGTTGTATATCCAAGTATAAAAGCCTTGTTTGCAGTTAATACAGGTGTGCATGAACTATCATCACTATATTCAGTACTTGAAACGATGTATCGTTGCGGCTGCTCAAATGAAAGTATATCGCCAATAGTGGAGTTGAAACCTACATCCTTTCTGAGTTGTTGAAAAACATTATGTCTTATCCCCTTAATTAAGGTTTCCAGTTTCTCAATGATTTTGTTTTGGGTAGAGATTCGCTCATCAAGTAAATCTAATAACCGAGCTATTTTACATTGTTCTTTTTTGTCCGTAGAAAGATAAAAGCGAATCGCAGATAAATCTTCACTATTGATAGCCGGGTAACTTGACCCAGTACACCGAACCATTACCTTTCTATTGAATCCATCAGTATTCAATAGATGATAGATATAGTTGGGTGATTCTGTCGTTCTAATTTGAGCATATCCTGTCGAAGCAATCCACTGTATGTTACTAGTATTCTTAACTCTATGGATGTAGTTGTTTTTCTGATATGGACGTACACATTGAAACAAAATATCATTATTGCTTATAACACGCTGTGCTCTACTTGGGGCTTCTTCTTGCAATATTTCTTGTATTTTTTTCAGTTCTCCTTTTTCAACAGACTCCAAGTCTATATAGAAAAATTTGTTTAGAAGTGGCTCTGATTTTGGATTTACAACTGCTATATCTTTAAGCGAAACAATTTCCCACTCCCCCGTAAACTCCGGAAATCGCAAAGCCGGAACATTAAGGACTTTCTTATCTTTATTATCTGCCATAGTCATTACTCTTTAATTTTGTTGATAAGTTCGGTTGCCGTGATGTCACGCATCAATGTGAAGCCAAACCATTTTTTACCTAAATCTTTGATGGATGCTCCTATGTGGTACACTTCATCGTCAATAAGCAAGAAACGGTCGTGTGCCTTGTTGAATTGCATTACTTCAATAGGTGGATATTGAGCGTTATGGCGGTCAACATCCAACTGGAACTGGTTACTAATTCGCTGCGTGTAGATAGTTGCTGTAACCCCGTTTCCCCTTTTATCAAGCAATGTAAGTACCGTGTCATCCACATAGTTATCAATCAATATAATTGAACGCTTTGCTTTTCGCATCAAATCGGACACGAAACGGTAAGCATCAAACACTTGCCCGTCATAGAAAATACCTTGCATGGGTGGAATATTCGCGTCCAACCGTCTGAACACTTCATCAATGCGTTTGTCCGTCACCTCTTGATGCTGCTTCATTTCAAGCTGATGATATTCTATCGTTTCGAGCCGTTGGAACAGTTGAGCATTGGTAGCGATGAAGCGGCGCATGGACACAAAGGCTCGCATGATGCGGATGTTCACTTCCACCGCTGTTTGTGATTTCAAGACAGAACTAAGCATGGCGATACCTTGTTCAGTGAAAGCATAAGGCAATCTTCTGTCGCCGCCCCAACTTGAGGTCGCATTTTGCGACTTCAAGATTTCTACTTCCTCCTTATTTAGTTGAAACATGAAGTCATCAGGAAACCGCTCTATATTGCGTTTCACCTGCTCATTAAGACGCTTTGTTTCTACGCCATAGAGCAGAGCTAAATCCCTGTCAATAATAACTTGCTGACCTCTGATTACACGAATCATTGGTTGTATGTCAATAGCTTTTGGCAACTGGTCGCAATTCGCGGTCGGTTCATTCACCTTGCCCTCTATCTTTTCCATTTCTTTAGTCATGCCTATACATCTTGATGTCACAAATTGCGACTTCAAATGTTACAATCAAAATTATATAATTCCCAACTCTTTCAAATACACATCAATCTCCTTATCCAACTCGGCACGTTTGGCTTCCAGTTCCTTGATTTCAGACATTACCGCTTTGATGTCAATCGGTTCTTCTTCCTCGAAAGTGTCCACATAGCGAGGGATATTCAGGTTATAGTCATTGTCGGCTACCTCTTGCAGCGTGGCAAGGTGACTGTACTTTTCTATTTCCTTGCGGTCACGGTAGGTTTCGATTATCTTTTGAATGTGTTGCGGACGGAGCTTGTTTTGGGTCTTGACTTTTTCAAACTCCTTGCTTGCATCAATAAACAGAATGTTGTCATCCTCCTTACGGCATTTCTTCATCACAAGGATGCAAGTCGGTATGCTCGTACCATAAAAGATGTTGGCAGGCAAACCGATGATGGCATCAATATAATTTTTCTTTTCGATAAGGAAGCGACGGATTACGCCCTCGGCATTGCCACGGAACAGTACGCCATGAGGTGCAACGCAAGCCATTGTGCCGCCCTCATTCAAGTGGTATATCATGTGGAGGATGAAAGCATAATCGGCGGTTTTCTTCGGTGCAAGCCGCCCTGCCTTGCTGAAACGGTCATCGTTGTTGAACTTGTCAGCGGCACTCCATTCTGCGGAGAACGGAGGATTTGCCACTACCGCATCAAACTGTGTATCGCCAAAGGCATCCCATTCCAATGTATCGCCGTTCTCTATCTTGAAATTGCTGAACTTGATACCATGCAACAGCATATTCATTCGGGCAAGGTTGTAAGTGGTCGGATTCTTTTCCTGTCCGTAAATATCCACTGCATGACCTACCTTTGCCGCACGGAGAAGCAACGAGCCACTACCGCAAGTCGGGTCATACACATTGCGAAGCCGTGCATGACCGATAGACACTATCTCTGCCAATATCTGACTGACTTCTTGCGGCGTGTAGAATTCCCCGGCTTTCTTTCCGGCTCCTGCGGCAAACTGACCAATCATATACTCATAGGCATCACCAAGAATATCTATTTCTTCCGATGCTTCCACACCAAACTTAATGTCATCCAAAGCCAACAGCACATTGCTGACAAGCGTGTTCTTGTCCTCTGCCGTCTTGCCAAGTTTAGGGGAAGCAAGGTCTATATCAGAAAACAGACCGCCAAAATCTTCCTCGCTGTCATGCCCCAACGTGCTATCCTCAATGCGTTTCAACGACCGTTCAAGGATTGGCAATATATTCTCTTTCTTCTTGATTCGGTCAATCACGGATGAAAAGAGGTAGGTCGGTTCGATGAAATAGCCGACACCCTCCAAGCATTGCTTTTTCAGTTCCTCTTGCAGTTCGGCGGCATCTTCATCTTCCATAGTCCACAAATCCTTGAATGACACTTCATCATCCACCAAGGCATTGTTAGCGTATGCCTCTATCTTTTCAGACAGGTATTTATAGAAGATAAAGCCCAATGTGAAATACATGAAATCACTGGCCGACATATTACCACGCAGCTTGTTGGCGACTTCCCAAAGCTGGTCACGGAGTTTCTGTTGTAATTCTTCGCTCATATCTATTTTAGTTCTTTAATTTCATACCCAAATTTATTCGCAAGCTCAAATATCTTGTCTATATTATTTTTGCCATGTTGAGTTGATACAAGAAATTTGACACCATCACAGCTCTCAAGTACATCATGTTCAAACCACCTTGTATCTTTCTTCTTGTCTTTTGTTTGCCGTTTCCAATCATCAACCTCTTTAACAGTTTTAATCAATTTCTTGGGCAATATGGCAATCAAATCCTGATAACAAATTTGATTTTCTTGGACATAACAACGTATAACCTCTAAAGCCAATTTACCTTTTCCAAAAACACCATTTCCATTAAGGGAGTATTTTGTATAATCCTTGTCTTTATTATGTGCATCTTGATAAACGACCGAACCACTATTATTTGAAATAGGTCTGTTATCAGTATATTCAGTTATAACCGCATCGTCTATAGTTAGTGCTATCTTTTTAAAGATTTCCAGTGCCCTTTGCGGATTGACATTGAAAAATTCTCTATTTCGACGAATGCGAAAATCTGTAAGACTGTCTATTAACTCATGTACAAGCTTTTCTACCTCATTGTATTTTATAGTTCTGATTGTAGCATATATTTCAAATGGCAAAGGTACAGCTGTATTATCGAGTTCCTTTGAGCGTACATCAACAGGACGTGCGCTTTTGCCAATCTTAACCCAATCCTCACGAAAACTTGGATTCGTGAGGATATATACAAAACCCGGTTCTCTTGTCTTATCCATATATTCACTCCGTTTTCAGTAAAACCAAAATATCGCCCAATGCTACTTTATAAGATTGAGTTGATGTTATATACACAAATGGATATTCGAGTTTTCCACCTGTTCGCGAAACATCTATAATACAGTTCCAATAGGTGTATAATGGAGCTTCTTCACTTGGGTCTAAGCATAATATTTTCGTTATTTTATCATCATTATCTTCTGTTTCGTATCCTATGGCAAGCAAAGCATGAGCACCATTGCCAAACTCCGTTGATATTATAACGGGATTATCTTCATCAAGAAAATCAGCTATTTCATTGATAACATCAGCATATTCTTTAGGATTCTTTCTAATTGCGTTGATATTAAAGTTTGAAGCCCTTATTTCCTTTGCCATAGTAACAAAAGAATAACCATTTCTTACTAACCCTTGTTCTTCCAAAAAGTGGCTTAGAAGCTTTCCCTTTCGGGTTCGTTTATCAGCACAATTGTATATCTGCAAATCTTCATTTGTAACAACTCCCATACAAAGCATCGCCATTGCTAACGAATAAACGGCACACGCGCCATCCATATCTCCTTGTCGTTTATGTAATGGCACAATACTCCCATTTGCATCTTTTACACGTACACCCTTGGAATCAAGTCTGATAGATTTTATTACTTTTATCGCTGCCATCTTTTATTTCAATCCCAATTAAAAGTCCTTATTATACTACGCAATCTATCCATTATCCGTGTCAGAGCCTTACGGGTCTTAATCAATCCGAGATGCTTCTCTTTCAAAGCCTTTTGTATGATTTCAGGCTGCTCTTTTTGCAGGTAATCATATTCTTTCAGGTAATGGTCAAGCACATCTGTGGCAAGACCTTCATCTTGTGCCAACGAGTTCACTGCCTTTTCTCGTTCTGTGGAGATATAGCGGTTCAAGCGTTCTTCCAGTTCGCTTGTGCCATCCGCTTTCTTCCGTTGCGCCATAAAGTTCTCTTTATCCTCATCCACATTCTTTTGGATGAAGCCGTCTATGAGTTTTGCCTTATTACGCATTTCGGCATCTTTAATCATGGTATCAATGATATTCTTTCGCCGTTCCGCATAGTCATTACTGTACGGGTCAAGGTTGGCAATCAATTCAAGGATGTAAGCCACATTGATAATGTCGCTGTGCAGAAGTTCAAGGCAGAAATCCACATCTTCTAATCGCTCATCGCCCGGTGTTTCATCACCCGGCTTTACAGGTGAAACAGGGTCAACTAAGATAAACGTATCGTGAATGTCAAGGTACTTGCTTCGGAAGTCCATGAACTGCTGTTCGGTCATGCCAAGGTCATCCGCATCATCGTTGTAATCCTCGTATATCTGAATTTCTGCGTGTTTTCGGATGATGTCACGGAATGCCAATACAAAGTCTTTCTTGTCCTTTTCGCTCTGTAGCAGGTCAATGCTGCTTGGCTCTGGATATTTCTGCAAGAAGTCCGTTGCCAACTGCTGATATTCCTTTTTCACATCCTCAAACGGAGGTCTTACTATTTCCTCTGGATTGTTGGAATTGCTAAACAACCTGATAGCCGTATCTACATTGCTTTTCAAATCACGGAAACATACAATCTTGCCGAAACGTTTTTTCTCGTTCAGCACACGATTCGTGCGGCTGAACGCTTGCAGCAATCCATGATACTCCAAGTTCTTATCCACATAGAGTGTATTGAGTTTCTTGCTGTCAAATCCGGTGAGGAACATACCCACTACAAGGCAGAGGTCAAGCGGTTTCATGTCCGCTTTCTTCTTTTTCATGCGCAGGTTGATGTCATCGTAGTAAGCACGGAAGTTTTCGGTAGTGAATGCAGTGCCGAACATTTCATTGTAGTCGTTCATAATGGTTTGCAATTCGTCCGCTTCACCTGTGCTGTCACTGACATATCGCCCCGTATTCATTCCTGTCTGCTCATCGTCTTGGCTACTGTTGGCAGCGTAGGTGAATACAGCTCCGATACGGATTTTCGGATTCAAGGACTTGAATATCTTGTAATAGCGGATAAGCATTGGCACGGACTGCACAGCAAACAATGCGTCAAACTCACCGTCAAAGGTTGACTTATTGAAATTATTAAGGATGAATTTGGCGATTTCTTCCATGCGGTTGGCATTGCCCTTTTCCACTTCCTCGCTTCCGTGATAATACTCCACGAGAAAACCCAACACGTTTTCATCGGCAATGGCATCCTTGATAAGATACTGATGCAAGCAATTACCAAATATCTCTTTAGTCGTATGCCCGTCCACGGCATTCTCCGTAAAGATAGGTGTTCCCGTGAAACCAAATACTTGTGCGTTGTCAAAGAACTTCATTATCCGCTTGTGGCTTTCCCCGAAGTGGCTTCTGTGACACTCGTCAAATATCATCACGATACGGGAGTGGCGTATGGTTTCTATCTTGCTGCTGTACCATGTTTTGCTGACGGCGGCATTGAGTTTCTGAATAGTGGTAATGATTATCTTGGAATTACTGTGCAGCCGTTTTACAAGTTCGTCTGTGTTGTCCGTACCATCCACCGCACCCGGCTCAAAGGCTTCATATTCAGATTGGGTTTGCGTATCAAGGTCGTGGCGGTCAACCACAAACATCACTTTATCCACATCGTCCAGTTCGGAAACAAGTTGTGCTGCCTTAAACGAGGTCAAGGTCTTTCCGGCTCCAGTGGTATGCCATATATAGCCGTTGTCATTGGAGTTCGTCACCTTATCCAATATCTTTTCTACGGCATAGAACTGATACGGGCGAAGCACCATCAGGCACTTGTCGCCCTCATGCAACACGATGTATTTGCCGATGATTTTGCCGAGCGTACATTTTTCAAAGAAGAAAACTGCAAACTTATCCAATTCGTTAAACGGTACATTGGCTGCATCCGTCCAGTTGAACGTGAACTTGTAACCGCTGTTCGGATTGTTGGCGAAATAGCGTGTGTTTACTCCATTGGAAATAACGAATAGTTGGATGTAATCGAACAAACCATGAAAAGAAGTCTTATGGTAACGCTGTATCTGATTGTATGCCTGCTTGAGTTCCACTCCACGGCGTTTCAACTCAATTTGTACCAATGGCAAACCGTTTATAAGAATGGTCACGTCATAGCGGCATTTCTTTCTTCCCTCCACCGTAATCTGGTTGGAAACTTGAAATTCGTTCTGACACCACTGTTGGCGGTTGAGAAATTCCACCCAGATACGTTTGCCGTCTGCAGTGTCAAGTGGATAGAGGTCACGGAGCTTTTTCGCCTTTTCAAAGCGCGTACCTCCTTCAAGGTAGATGAGTATCTTTTCAAACTCCTCATCCGTAAATTCTGTACGACCGTGCTCTGCCAACCGTTTACGGTTGTGTATCTCCAACTGCCGTTTGAAATTGGCTTGAAGATTATCCTCCTCGGTTATTTGGACATACTCATAATCCATTTGCCGAAGCGTGGCGATAAGTCCGGCTTCCAATGCCGCTTCACTTTGTATTGACATATTCCTGTTTTATTCGTTACTCATTTCTCATTCAGGTCTTTGATAATCTCAATGCCCAACGCGTTTTCAATCTTACATATGGTTTCCAACGACATATTCTTTTTCCCTTTCAACACCTTGGATATGTATTGCTGTGTGCAATTCATCTTTTCGGCAAGCATTTTCTGTGTCAAGCCAAGCTCCGACATCCGTTTAGACATGGCGGCGGCAATCCATTGAGAGTACTGTGCCCAATCCTTTATATCCTGTTCTCTTTTCATCTCTTGCGCTTTCTGCATCGAAGACACGGAAAGCGTTTTGTCTGTCGTTGTGTTCATTGAAATACATCCTTTTCCTGTCTCGATTGCAAAGGTACAATAAATATCCCACATCAAACAACCATCGGGTTGTGTTTTTGCAAGAAATTATTTTGTATGCAGTTCTATCCTCAAAATATAGATTTAGGGGGCGATGATTTGGCGCCCCCCTTTGTTATCTTTGAATATAGAGATGTTATTTCAACAAACCCTACCTAACTATTCATTAAAACACCCCATCCGTCAGGCTCATTGCCTCCACTTTCTTCTCCATGTTCACCTTTGCATAAACCTGCGTGGACGCAATGCTGCCATGACCCAATATCTTGCTGACCGAGTAGAGTTCCGCACCTGCCGTTATCGCTAGTGTTGCCGCCGAATGACGGCTGCTGTGATAGGTGAAATCCTTTTCTATCCCTGCCCTTGTCTTAATGCGGCGCACATACTTTGCTACGTTGTCGGGCTTCTTTACCAACGGAAAGATAATGCCGTTCTCACCGTTCTCCGGTCTTGGAGGAAGTAAGGAAAGAGCCAAAGAATTGAGCGGAACAGTGACGGGACGCTTGGTCTTGTGTTGGATAATGGAAACCATCCGCACTCCGTTTACATCCTTGATGTCGCTCCACCGCAAGTGCTGCATATCGCCGAGCCGAAGCCCCGTCATGCACGAGAAGCCGAAAGCCATCTGCACCGTCTGCTCCATTACGGTTTGCGGTTCAACGGCAAGAAAGCGTTTCAGTTCATCAGCAGTCAGGTATTCACGGTGCTTGTCCGGCGCATGGAAGCGTTCTTCTCTGGTAAGGTCTTGAACCGGATTGTAAGTAATCAGACCGTCACGCACCGCCTTGTTGAAAATAGCCTTTACCGTTTCCTCAAACAGTACGAGGGTATAAGCCGCTAGTCTGCCGCCATTCGTCTTTATTTGCTTGCGGTTGCGGTAGCTTCGCATATACTCGAACAATCCGCTTACCAAATCCCTGTCCACATCCTTCAGTAGGACATCCGTCCGCTTTACCCGTTGCAGGTAGGCGGCTATTCGTTTGCGCACAACGCCCTTGTGTGCAATCATCTTCTCGCAGTTGCCGCTGTCTATCGCACTTTGGATATAGTCGTCGCACCACCCAAGCCAAGTCATCGTCTTGGCTGCTTTGTTGTCCTCCGTCTTTTTCTTCTTCTCAAAGGTCGGGGGATTCAGAATGCGTTGCGCGCGTATCTCCTGCGCCTTGCGGTAGGTTTCCCCGTTGAGCTTCTTTGCATGGGGCGCATCGTCGGGGATTAGATAAAGGTGCAGGTTCTCTTTCTTGCGGAAGCCCGTTTCGTAATACTCCAAGTACAGGCTGCGGTTTCCGGCGGTCAGTTGCCGTTCCTTGATTTCGACTTTCATATCTTTCTTGCTTTAACTGGTTATACAAACATATTGTTCACGAGGTTCATCGTTTCAATTTTCTTCTTGTCCACTATCTTGGCATAGACCTCCGTCATACGGATGCTCTGGTGTCCGAGAATCTTGCTCACCGTGTAGAGGTCTGCGCCAAGAGTCAGCAACAGGGTTGCCGCCGTATGCCGGGAGCAATGGTAGGTGATGTGCTTCTGTATTCCTGCTTCTTGCATCCATTCACCCAACACCACTTCAACCGTTGTGGAGGTGATGCGGAGTTGGTGGAACACCCTTTCGCTGTCTTTCGACTTTCTGGGCATCCACTTCAAGGCTTCGTTGGAAAGCGGTATTGTCACCGTGTTCTTGGTCTTTACCTGTTCATGCTCGATGTAGAGCGTCTTACCGTCAGCCGCCTTGTGCATCTCGTTCCACTTCAAGGCCATCATGTCACTGTACCGCAATCCCGTGAAACAAGAAAACAGAAATGCCTTTTTCACAATCTCATAGCGGCACGGAGTGGCAATCAGCGTCCGCAGTTCCTCTATGGTCAGGAACTCGCGCATGGCACTTTTCTTTTGTGGCTTCTCCTTTGCATCCAACAGCTTGAACGGGTTGTTGTCAATCAGCCCCTCGCGGACTGCCATGTTCAAGGCGGCGGCCAAACGGTTCACAAAGATGCGGCAGGTGGTACTGCCCAAAGTCTTTTTCCCGTTGTTGAACGTGCAGGTTTTCAGAAAGGCGATGAAGCCTTTGCAAAAATCTTTATCCACCTCTTTCAAAGCAAGATTGGGCTTCCCTATATATAATAGGTATTGTTCCACTCTTGCTTGCGCGTTCCGCTTCGACCTCATGCTTGCTGGAGTAAGGCCGTTCTCATCCTTTGTGTACTTCTCCACCCAAGCGGCAAGCGTCATCCGTCCCTTTTTCACGTTCTCCCAATTCACAAGGCCGTGCTGTTGGATGTCGAGGATGCGCTCAGCCTTGATTTGCTCGGCCAGTTTGAGCGTGTTCTTGTTCTGCAGCTTAGCGGCGGCGTTCACTTCCGGCACGAGGTAGAGTTTCAAACCCTCTTTCTTCCTTGCGCCCATGTAATACATATCAAGATACAGGCTTACATTGCCGTCATTGAGCCTCTTTTCGCGTATGCGGACAGGCTCTTTCATTTTGATTTCTTTCTTCTTTCGTCCCATTTTCTTTTCTGTGTTATCCGATTCTTGGATTTGTTACTATATTGTTTATCAATTACTTATATACATCACAAAGATAAATCCAAAAGGGACAAAAACGGGACAAAAAGCGCACGAAAATATCTCAATTTAGGCAAATATAACGGTCTAATCAAAAATCGGCATTTATTCGTAACTAATTATAAATCAGTTGTATTTTACCGATTTCGTTATATTTCCTTTCCTATGGTTTTACCCATTTGCAATAATTGGTGGATTCTCCAGATGTGTATGGCACTCGCGGCCTTGTTTGCAATCGTCATGGCAGCAGGCATGGCGTATAAGATGATGGTCAAGAACGAACCGCTGGATATCATGAAGTTGTTCAAGCCATTGGCTATTTCAATTATCCTATGCTGGTGGTATCCTCCGGCAGACACGGGTATGGTAAACAGCGGGAGCAACTGGTGCGTGTTGGATTTCCTATCCTATATTCCGAACTGTATCGGCTCTTACACTCATGACCTGTACCAAGCGGAAGCCACACAGATTGAGGATAAATTTCAGGAAGTGCAGCAACTCATCTATGCAAGAGATACGATGTACACCAGCCTACAAGCACAGGCGGATGTGGCACACAGCGGAACTTCCGACCCTAATCTGATAGAAGCCACTATGGAACAGACCGGGGTGGACGAAGTGACCAATATGGAAAAGGATGCAGCCAAACTTTGGTTCACTTCACTTACTTCCGGGATTGTTGTAGGAATAGATAAAATCGTGATGCTCATAGCCTTAATTGTGTTTCGCATAGGCTGGTGGGCTACTAACCAATGTGCAATATTACATTATTGATTTATAGCCGTATAAACAGATTTGTGTGTTAGTAAGCAACAAATAGGTAACAGAAATAATTTTTATCTGCGTATGCGTGACGTATAGAAGAATAGTGTGCTTTCCACTTACAAAAGTAGGTATAAAAAATGGATTTTGGAATAATTCCATGATGTATTTATAAACGGGTGCTTGCGTTCACAATGGACTGTTTTATAGTCTTACCCATAATCTAAATCATCAAATCGTTAGTTCTTAAATAATTTCCGCACCAAAATCGTAATTCTTTCAAGTAAAATGCGTAATTTTGTGTAACTTAAGGTAATTAGTTACATGAGACAACGGGTGAAAATAATCGGAATATCACGGCATCGCCTCTCGACTGACGGCGATGGCGTTACCACGCTCGTTGCTTTTCACGGATGCCCATTGCGCTGCCGCTATTGTCTCAATCCGCAATCATTGGACGATGGAGACCGATTCAGAGAATATTCGCCGGAGGAACTGTATGCCGAGACACGCATTGACGAGCTATATTTCATCGCCACAAACGGCGGTGTTACATTCGGAGGTGGCGAGCCGTGCCTACGTGCTGATTTCATCCGTAAGTTCAGCGAGTTGTGCGGTGCGTCCTGGCAACTCAACTTAGAGACATCGCTAAATGTTCCTTCCGTCAACATCGAGACATTGCTTCCGGTGGTAAATACTATGATTATCGACATCAAGGATATGAATCTTGACATTTACCGCAGCTATACGGGGCAGTCAAACGACCTTGTTCTTGACAATCTCCGGCTGATAGCTGATTCGGGGAGACAAAAAGACTGCATAATCCGCTTACCGTTGATACCTGATTTCAACACAGAAACCGACCGCACGGCAAGCCGTTCCAGACTTGAAACCCTCGGTTTCGACAACTTCGATTTATTCACCTACCAAATACGCAGACATTGACTATGGTACGAGGAAAACAGACTTGCAAAATCTTGAAAGAGATTCGCCGGCAGATAGCCGAAGCAAACGACATCGAGTATGTCACTTCTGAATGTCGCTACAAAGGCGACTGCCTCGGCACCTGCCCCAAATGCGAAGCGGAAGTGCGCTATTTGGAGCAACAGCTCCGTGCCCGCTCCCTTGCAGGTAAAGCCGTAGCCCTTGCCGGAATCTCGGCAGGCATGATTCTTATGTCGGGCTGTAACGGCACATCGTCGAATCAATCAAACGAAACTTTGCAAGGTGAGCCGGTGACACCGATTGAGCAAAAAGATACTGTTGACAGTCTTGCAAAGGAAGGTGAACGGCCGCCTGTAGAAGATATTGTTTCCGTAAAGAAAGGCGAAATCGATCCTAATGAGGTAGTTATTGTCGGCGAAATGCCCGACAGTACAAACAAAGTATCTTTCGTTGATACGCCTGCAACTTTTCCGGGAGGTGAACAAAAGCTAATGGAATGGATTTCCCAGCATCTTACTTATCCACCAACGGCAATAGATGAGCAAATTCAAGGTCGTGTGGTACTTCAATTTCAGGTAAAAGTTGACGGCACTATCGGAAATGTCAAAATTATAAAAGGAGTACATCCCGACCTTGACACAGAGGCATTACGAGTTGTCAAGTCACTACCAAAATTCAATTCTGCAATGCTTAATGGAAAGGCTGTTGAATCTTTGTTTACACTCCCAATAACATTCAAATTACCTATAGATTGACTATGGCACGAGGAAAGCTGACCTGTAAGATCCTGAAAGAGATACGCCGACAGATAGCAGATGCCAACGGGATTGAGTTCGTGACATCGGAATGCCGCTATAAGGGCGACTGCCTCGGCACTTGCCCCAAATGTGAAGCAGAGGTGCGCTATTTGGAGCAACAGCTCCGCATCCGCTCCCTTGCCGGAAAAGCCATAGCGTTGGCAGGAATCTCGGCGGCATCTCTCGCCATGCTCATGCCGTCATCTATGCAGGCTCAGATACAATGTGATACACAATTCTCAACGGATAGTGTCTCAGTTCAATCGCGGATTGGAGCAGCATTAATAAAGGGTCGTGTTACTGGAATCTGGACAAAGCCGGGCGAGTCTAAAGGAGAACGCGAGGTTTTGATAGGCACTGTCATCCAAAATATTAATACTAAGAAATCAATTAGCACTGACATTGATGGTAATTTTCAAATCGAGGCATGCTTGGGCGATTCGATAAAATTCTCATATATCGGATACAAACCACGTACTATATATGTGAATGATCTTGAAACTCCAATGAATGTTACGCTGGAGCAAGCAGATTATTTTATAGGTGAAATAGAAGGTGTTGTAGTCAAAGAACCGGCTAAGCCTGTGGGGATGCTTGATTTATATTTTGTCGATGAAAAGGGCAATGCGATTAATCCCTCTGAAATAGATGTTTATAAAGTTTTCACTGATGAAAATGGTAAAGAAGATTATGAATCGTTATCATCCGATCATCTATATGATAATGACACTGCAATTAGAATAGAGTGGATTAATGATTGGGCACTTCAAGACAAAGACGGCAAGCCAATAAAAGAAGCGACACTCCGCATAGAGGCAGATGGTTATGACGATCCGGTGACAATCAAAGTCAAATATCCAAAGCGCAACGCCAAGAAAACCGTCAAGTTCAAAAATAAAAAGAAATAATCGCTATGTCCGATTCTCTCCGATATAAGATAGTCCTGTGGATTGTGTGGGTACAGATTGCGCTCCTACCTATTATCATAGTGATGATAAACGTGACAAATAGTGGCGTTATGTGGCGATGGAATCTAATCAACAACCTTTTAGTTGTAGGTTATATCCTGGGATTGCTCGCCCTCCCTGTCAGCCGAGGTCTTGAAAAGCCCAAATTACTTAAATGGTGGTTGAGAATAGATTTCTGGTTTTCGCTCATTCCTGCCATTCTTATATTGCCATTGCTATTTTACTGTGGCCGACATTTTATTGTGGCTGAAGATGGCGATTATGTGCTTTATGAGGAAAGAGGGATTATGATGGCCGCCCCGCATTACGGGTTAGGTAAAAAAGAGGGGTTGTTTATTCGCAAACTGCCACAAGGTATTAGGCAATATGATTATGGAAACAGAAAAGTCAACTGTTTCAAAGTTGACACACTGAAAGGCTGCATGTATGGATTGGAGCAAGGGGTATCGCCTGCCGCATGGGTCTTGCCAATCGATTCAGCCAAATATCATAGTCATACCAAGGAAATAACAGCACTAATAGACAGCCTATATCAATTACAGCCATTATTGATACCGCAATCTTGCGGAACATTCGTATTCCCCGACGATTTTGCCGAAATAAGCTACTTTGAAAAGCAAGTAACTTACGAAGATTCTGTATATTATTATGTTGAAGATGAGGGCGATTGTATAGATGTAAAGACTCCTGATGGCTATCTTATAGTACCACGATTGAAATTTACGCAAGATTCTATCGGCGAACTATCACCTAAAGTGGTAAAAACATTCATAAAAAGATTAGAAAAGAGAAATAGCAAATGATGAAACAGATTGGCAAATTCATAGCCTCGGCGGTTGTCATGCTCTTATTCATGTTCAGCCTGATATTCTGCTTCGACTCGCCCGATGCACTGACCAAAATCTTGTTGGTCGGTGCAAATGTGCTGTTTTGGGGTGGGCTTCTTTGGCTTATCAACAGGAAAGGAGGCAAGTGATGAAACTGACCGAAAAGGAAATAAATGCAATGCAGTGCAAAAGCCAAGAGATTAGATATAGTTACTCTCTAAAACGGATAGCGGATAATGACTATCTATGGGTTTTGGCTACAAAAGAAGGAAACTTTATTAACTTCCATGACAAAGGACTGAATATACTTCCTCTTTGGCCGTTTCAGAAATATGCAGAGAACTATATCTCGGCATCCGATAATGAAGATGGATGCACGGCTGTTGGATTTAGTCTTGAGAAATTCGCAGATGAGTTGGTTGATTCTCTTTGTGAGAATGGAATGTCAATTTGCGTGTTTCCTGTTTCGGAGGATGATAGAGGTAAAATTGTAGGCGTAAATACTTTTGCTGAAGATTTAGCCGTAGAACTTGAAAACTATTAAAAAATCAATATTAATCAATTAATCATAAGTGTTGAAATTATGTCAAGATTAGGCGTTTTATATGCTCTTAAAGATGATGAGCTGAACAAACTTCGTTCGTTGCCCCAGGCTGAACGGTATGATTATATGTTAGAGGAAATAGAGGAATCTTTATTAGATACGCCTCGTGGATGCGAGTTGGATAAAGCATGGGATGGTATCCAGTATTGTCTTGGTGGTGGAGTGTGGAGGGAGGAAAATTCTATCCCGACAAACATCGTTTTCGGTGGAGAATTTTTAGTCGAGACTGAAGATGAAATCATTACTCTAAAAATGCATTCGGATGTGATACAGATAGTTGACTATTTGCATCAAAACGATCTGAAAGAAATCATACGAAAGAATTTTCACCTGATAGAAGAACAAGAATATTCCGTGCCTAAAAATGATGATACCTTGGACTATCTTTTAGGATGGAGTGGAAACATTCAGTCTTTTTATGAGAACGCCCTTAAAGAAGGTTGCTCTGTTATCTTTACTGTGGATTTGTGAAAATGCAGGTGTCTGAAAAGAGGCAGGTAATGAAGCTGACCGATAAGCGATTTTGGAGATTTGAGGCAATGGCTTTATTGTCATCGCTTCTGACGGTAGGACTACTTCGGCTTTTGGAATCCGGGGCAATGGAACTGGATGATTTTTTTACGCTCACCTTCATTACTTGCCTACCGAATTATTTAATAGGACAGGCTGTAGCATGGAAAGTATTTAAGCGAGGCAGTTGGTTGAAACTTGGACTGTTAATCTATGTGTGTTGTATTATAGTCTTTGCTATTATATTGGTCGTTGTCAGCGTGATTGATTACTTGTTGTATTCCGAGCAGAGAGCCGAGATTGTTCAGTCCGGTATGTCTCCGGGATTTACGGCAGCCGGACTATCAGTTTTCATCTTATTGTATTGGACAGTCTTATCTTTTGTTCCCTCCATGATGGTGGGCGCGCTTTCTGCTGTGTTCAGACTTATTCCACAGAAAGAGATTGATGAAAGAGATACCGAAAATAAGTTCTGCCCTGTCTGTGGCTATCCACTTGGCGATTACAATCCGTGGGGTGATGATGGAAAGACGCCGACATACGATATATGTCCTTGTTGCGGTGTAGAATGGGGTAATGAGGATTATACTTCGGAATCCCGAAAGGAATATTGCAGTAAATGGATTGCAGCCGGAACAAAATGGTTTGACCCACAGAAAAAGCCTGCGAATTGGAATCTTGAAGAACAACTAAAGAACATAGCCAATGAAACTGACCGATAGACGATTTTGGATTTGGGAATTTGTGCTGACATTAGCGTTTTCTGCGATGTCTCTTATTATGTATGGCGAAAGTATCATCGTAATTATGCTGATAGTCGTGTCGTATGTCGTAGTCGCAGCTATGGGGTTAATATCATCTTCCAAAATCTCGATTTTTGCGACTTGGATATTGATGTTCTGCGCAGCGGATGGTGCATATATCATAGACTTTATCATTATTGATACTCTGAGATTAATCAAGATGGAGTCTTATCCTTTGATTATCGGACAAATATATCTGCTTCCGATATGTCTGCTTGCAAATGCTCTGATTTGCATAGCTGGAGGTCTTGCATTTCACAGAATCAACAAAGCAAGGAAAGGAGGCAAGTTATGAAACTGATATATAAAGCAAAATGGATGTTCGTCATAATGTTTGCGATTGTATTCGCGGCATCATTTGTTGCGCTTTTTGTAGGAGGAACGGCAAATGTCAACAGATGTCTGTTAACGACGAATGTATTGTTGCTAATCGTACAGTCGGTAAATGTGATTTATGCGTTCGGAAACAGGCATAAAGATGTCGGAATTGCTCTACTTGTGTGCCTGATGATATATCTTATCTTGATGTGGGCAATATATATCTGGAGTTGGAATTATACCGTTAAAGCTATGACTGTTGGTTTTGAATAAATGAGACTAAAACTATGAAACTGACCGATAAACGATTTTGGATATCGTGGGGAGCGTTGCTCGTTCTCATGGTCGGGCGTTGTTTGTCCGAGGGTTGGCGGGAAGATACGACATTGCTTGGTGGAGCTTACGCGCTGTCGTTACTATCAACATACCTGTGCCATAGGATAAGACAGAGAATCGCCTTTGGCAATCTGATTGTGATGATTGTCTATAATGCGATATTGAGTTATGATCTGGCATTTCACAGTCAGTATGGAGCTGGACAGACTTGGTGGTTCTTCGCACTGTTACTAAACGCCGTCCATTCAATCGCATTGCTCGCATTCGTAATTGCGAATACAATAAAACGGAAAAAGTTAGCGACTGGCCGATAATCAATTCTGGAAATTTGAATGCTTTACCATTGCGCGGCATAGATTACTTCTTCCTGTAGATATATGCTGCAATGATGATAGTCAAGACTGTCAGCCCGGAATATACAACTGAAATTTGTGTCAGTACCTTTGAATGAATCAGTTTCATGTTTGCGAATACGATGACGGCAAAGAATGATGCAAGGTTCAGCAACAATGCGATCATGCACCAGAATGTCGCCTGTGTCATGGATATGCGGTCCTCGTTGCGGCGGATATCCTTGTCTGCCTTTTCGCGTTCCCTGCGGATATGCGATATGGCATTGTCGGCAATGGTATTGATTTCATTCAGCAATGCCTGTATGTCGTCATTCGTAAGCCTTATCGGAAATGAAGCCTTAAGCAGGTCATGGAGATTTATCATTGTACCTGCGTATGCACCGATGCCTTCAATGAGTTTGTTCAGTTTTTTATGCGCTTCCGCAATCTCCGGCTTGAGCCTGCGGAACTCGTTGGCAAGCGCATCATTCCGCTGCTCAAGTCTTTCCCGCCGTGCTTCTTCCGCTGATACTGCTGTTGCCTCTTCCGTTTCAGAAGTCTTTGACATTTCGGATGCGGCTTCTGCGGGTTGTTGCACATCCTCGCTGTAATCGTATTTCCTGTTTGCCATAGGTCTGTCTTTTATCTCTTGCGTCCTGATTTCGTTTTCCTCCCGATATGTGCCGCCGCTGTACGGGCACACCTGCGGGCGCGTTCCATCTCGTCCTCGTCTTTTTTGTCGCGCCAGTCATTGTCATTGCTTGAACTGCCTCCGCCACCGTTGCCGGTTGAAACGGCGTCAAGTGCCGTCAGCCCCACGAACAAGGCTACCGCCATGTCGGTGAGTTCTTTCCAGTTCGCCGTCTCGCGATAGTCGAACTCATCGTTGAACACCTGCATGACATCATCGGGAATATAGAACAGGGAGGTCTTGCCGTCTTGCATAAGCTCGTATTGAGAAGTGTTCTCACGCCATGCCGAGTAGTCTGCGACAGGTTTGTCGGAATGTTGCAACGGCTTTGCAACAGGCTTTGCGGCGACTGGTACAACAGGTGCATCCGTCTTTGTCCCGGTTTTCCCTACAGGCTGCACCGGCTTTGTTTCGGACTGACCGTGAAGTTTCTGCCATGTCTGTTCAATCTTCGATGCCATGAGCTTGCGCCCCTTGCCGAGTTCGGATGCCTTGAATTTGGCTTTGCCTTTTCCAACCACATAACCCTTTATGCCGCCTTTGTCGTCCGGCCGTTCCACGAGTGTGTACCCTTTTGCCCGCACCCTTGCTACATAGTCGTCCCAAGACCATGACGGCATCGCACGCAGTATCTCCATAAGGTCATCGGCAACCTTGACGGCGTTTGCCTTGTGGATTTCCATCGCGGTTATCCATCCACGCTGGAGGGCTACCTCCTGCGCCGCATCATGCGCGCGGATATGTATCTTATGGTCGTTGTTCGTCCTGCCGTTCCTGTCCTTGCGGCACACGGCGGCATGGAGATGGGGAATCCGGCTGTCGGATTCAAGATGTAGCCACACCGTGTAGATGCTGTCCGCAAGGTTTGTCTTATGCGAATACACCTTGCCATCGTCATCCGCCATCTCTATTTTGTCGAACTCCCGGATAAAGTCATCCCACAACTGCTGCCAGTCCTGCATGGTGAAGTCCTTTGTATGTTCCTTAGCCGGACTAATCTCAATTCGGATTACATTATTTTTCATCGGCGCGTGGGCCTTCATCATGTCCCATACGCCTTGCGCGTCAAGCCCGCACGGAAGCAGGTTGTCCTTGACATGGTATATCAGTTCCGGGTGTTTCTTGTTTCTCGACTCACCGGAAATATATCGGATGTCGTTTATGCCGTGGCTTATGGATTTTGCCTTGCCTATCATGTGGATTCCTGTTTAATGTCTGTTTCTAAAATTGTTTCCTGTACAGTTTCCGTCTTTACCGCCGGTATGCGGTTCGGGGCAAAATGCTTTTTGATAAGCCTCGTAATCATGTCAGCGGTCTTGCCGAGAAGCCGGAGCGCGCCTATCATCCACGGCTGGTTACGGAACATCGCCCTGCGCTCGTCCTGTGACATTGCGTTAAGCATCGAGGTGTATTTCGCGTAGTCACTGCGGGCAATGATAAGTTGCTCGCGGACAGCCTCCTGTTCCGGTGTCAGCCGTACTTTCGGTTCGTATCCGTATGCGCGGGAAAGCACATAGTCACTGAGGCTCATGCCGCACTCATTGGCAGCGCTTGTGATTTTCTCCCGTTGCGACTTGCTGACACGGAACGAGATTGTCGAATCACGTTTCTCCTTGACTTTCTTCTTTTTGTTTTCCGTGTCCTCTGCGCTCCCGGCAGCATCAGTTGTTCTATCTTCGGTTTCAACCGGCTTCATATTGCCGGGTAATTTCTGTTCGATTTTCATAAGCGGTAATTGATGATTTTACAAAAGGTACCGGTGCGAGCCTGCGAGCGGCGTCCCCCGTTGGACGGATGGACAACGGCAAGAGGGCTGTGCATGGAATGACCGTCAGGAAATGTAATGCAGCGGCATATCTTGAAACACCACTCATCTTCCTTCCCTCCTTTTTCTTCCTTTTCCGCCCTGCCTCTGGCATTATCCCATCACTGTTTTAGACTGTTTCGCCTATACTATAAGAAGTATGACAGCCGCCTGCAGGTCGCACCTTACCCGGATTACTTGTCGTCTGGAAGTTTGGCGAAGGCTGTCTTCACTGCTTCGGCATCGGTGGTGATACGCATCAGCGCGACGGTCGCTTTGAGTGCCTGTGCCTGGTTGCAGAACTGCGTGACGGTATTAAGGAGGACTTCCGACCGTCCGACACGGAACGGTATCACAGCGTCTGCCGTCAGGGTGTTGGTCTTGTTCATGCCGTGGTTCAGGAACCGGTTTACTGCCAGTCTGTCAGCCGGATCGATGTCCTCATACTTGCCGTTGCCCGTGGCATGGCTTACCATGACACGTACAGCGTCCGCCTGATAAAGCGTGCAAGAGTTGAGAAATGCAAGTACATGGGCGAACTCCGCCTTGAGTTCGCCTCTTGCACGGGGCTGTTTGCCATTGTTTTTTCCGCTGTTGTCCTTTTGCGCGGGAACATTGCTGTTCACCTGCAGCACATTGTTTTCATTGTTCATACTGAAATGGTTTAAATGGTTTTTGAATACTGTTTGATTGATGTTTGAATCTCATTTGAATGTTCATTACTTGTCTACTCGGCGGTTTACAAGATACCGCGCGGCATCGCTGTCAATTTCCGCTTGCGACCTGACACGGATGTTTGTCAGCCATGTGTCAAGGTCTGTCTTCGAGAAAAAACACAGTTTGCCGTTGGGCTTGTAATAAGGGATTGCACGGCGCATCATCAGTTTGTAGAGATAGCTCGGCTTGAGTCCGAGGTACTTTGCAGCCTCGGTGGTGGTGAGTAGGTTTCTTTCTGTTTCCATATCGCTTTCAATTTGTTTTTATTCCTGTTGCCACTCGGCATAACACCTTGCGTTTCTGCTGTTTTATGCCTTATGTTTCGCTTGCAAAGTTACTTTGGACGTGAAGTGGCACAATGTGGCCCGAATGGGGAAAGTACATAAAATGGCAATGCGCCATACTGCTGGTATTCAGCGGTATGGCGCATTGCCGTAATCTTCTTATGTTATATCAAATGGGGAACTGGCGGGCTGTTATGGGGTACAGTTCAGTTGTCGGGCTTTTTCGATGGCTCTGTCGATGGATTTGCGGTATTCACGGTTCTCTCTTGTCGCACCTTGTGCGCACACGTCGTTGCGGTGCTTGTCGTAATATGACTTGGATATGCCGCAACGTTGCAGGAAATCTTCCGCCCACTGTTTTCCACGCTCACGCGGCTTGACGGTCTGCGATACGGACAACACCATGTAGCAGATGCGCAGGTTCTCTTTCGGACGCACGGTGACAGGCTGTACCGTCGGCTTCAGATTCATGAAGTTCACGAAGTCACTGCCGGAAAGATGACCGAACTGGCAGTCGTTACAGACCTCGTAGATGAACAGGCACATGGCGAGGTCAACGGTGTCCATCCATGCGGATGTGTCTTTGAACAGGATGCCGTCACTCATGCGCATCCTCCTTCATCCGTCTTATGTCGCTGATGATGCTTTCCGAAATGCCTTTCAGCCTCTCGACCAGCACGGAAAGGAACATCGGCTTGAAACAATACACGCAGAAGGTTCGGTCACGTTCCTTCTGTATCTCATTATATAAAAGGTTCACACGCGCATGAGCCGTATCGTATTCCACTTTCTTTGCATCGCACAAAGGGTCAAGCGACTTGTAATCCTCGGAATCGAGCGGCAGGAAATCCAGCCGGTTGCTCATTGCCGAATACTCGCGCCACAGTCCGGTAGAAACATCTTTCGCTTCCCCGTAGCGTGATTCAAACGGTCTGAGGTTCGCTTCAAAAAGGCTCTCAAAATCCACGGACTGCAATCCAGTAATATCCAAAGACAGAAATCTTTCAGCCTCCGAAAAAAGGGAAAAGGAAATTTCATTCAACTGTTCCGCATCGTCATGGAACATCGCAGCCGTCTCTGTCACAATTTGGTTTGTCTCATTGAAATCCTTGTAGAACAGGGATAGCAGCAAAGCCTGTTCAAAGGTGATGCTGTCCTGCTTACAAGTGGCAAGCAAGTTATTTACCTCTTGCAGCCGTTGTGTTATCTGTTGTATCATCATAATCATCAGGAATTGAAAAGGTCATCCATTGTCACCTCGCTGTGAACTATACTTTTGTTTTTAGCATTGGCCACGCCGTAGGTTGTGACAAATGTGTTTACTAGTGTTTTCTTGTTTTTTGTCGCCATACGGAACAAACCCATACGTTCACGGAGTTTCATCTCATAACTTGTTGTAATACCGTATAGATCTGTACTAAACTTCATTTCACACAAATGAATTATGCGGTCTGCACGTTCAATAATCATGTCTATCTGAAAGCCGGGTATACCATCGCCTTTGTCAGCCTTGCTTCGCCATGTAGAAATGGCAGTTCCAACTCCGGCGATGCCCAATGCAGTTTTAATTTGCCTATGATGATTCAGGCAAACAAGCTCAAAACTTAGTCCCATCCATGTGTACACACTTCGTGAATCAAGGTTATTGCTCCACCACAATCCGTCTTTTGTATTATTGGGTTCTATGAACTTATAATAGAACAATGTAAAAAAGTCGGTAAGTCTGAACAGACTGTCTCGTGTTTTGTTCCCGTAATGGGACAGCCGTGTGATAAAATCGCAGCGTTCAAGATTTCTCAATATTTTGCTCAGAAAAGCACCTTCAATGCCGGTCATACGGAGAATGTCCTCACGTGTCAGACCTAATTTGTTTTCCGACAACAGTCTAACGACTGAAATATAAGTGTCGGCCTTGGCAAACAACGCTGTATAGAGTTCATCGAACTCACCCCGGAGCTGTGCGCCTTCCGCGAATATCAGGCGGTCTATATTCTGTGCAAGACTGTCCGAAACATTCAGTAGGCTCAGATAAAAAGGTGTTCCGCCAAATATCATATAACATTGGAGTATTTGGTATCTGTCCCATTGGCAGTTTCTTTGCCTCAGATACTCTTCTGTTTCATGCAAGGTGAATGGAGAAAGATGCAGGTTGCATGTGATACGGGCGTGCAATCCGCCCTGATTGCCTCCTATCTTGTCAGCCATCCAAGATGTTGCCGATCCGGTCGCGATGAACACTATGTCGGTACGTCGGTTCCCCCATCCGTTCCAGAAATTCTCCAATGCACTGACAAAATTGGAACGTTGGGTGTCCATCCACGGCATTTCATCTATGAAAACAACCTTTTTCCGTTTGCTTGGAAGTTTTTCGAGATAGTCGGCGAGCGCATTGAAAGCCTCGTACCAATTGGCTACTTTCGGCTGTTTCTTTTTGGAATGCCGTTCTATGGCTCTCATAAAATCCTGTAACTGTATCTTTGCCGGTGTCTTATGTTCACCAACAAAAGTAAAGTCATATTTGTAGTTAAAAAACTTGTCTATAAGATATGTCTTGCCGATACGTCGGCGACCGCTGACGATTACAAACTCAGATCTGTCGGAATCCAAGCACCGCTGCAGTTCTTCACACTCTCTGTTTCGGGATATCAGTCTATCTTGCATAACTTTTCCATTGATTTTGCAAAGGTACTGATTTTTAATCGTAAAAAAGAATGTTTTATGCTGACTTTTTACCTTATCGGTGAAATTTCATAAGATAAGGTAATATCTCAGCATATATTTATATACTGAGTTGCTACTTTATCACCAAACAAATTGTATTATAAGGTAGAAACTCAGTATATCAGTCAAATACGCCATCGACCAGATTGACAGCTTCAACCTTCTTGCTGTCAACGATTTTAGCGTATATCTGGGTCGTTTTCACGTTGGAGTGGCCGAGCAGCTTGCTCGTGGTATAAAGGTCTGCGCCCAATGTCAGCATCATCGTTGCGAAGCTGTGCCTCGACGTGTGGTAGGTGATTTTCTTGGTGATACCGGCCGCTTTCACCCACTTTGCCAGCACCTTGTTTATGTTGGGTTCGGCAATCAGCCCGTCAAACACCTTGCCGTCATCCGGGGCATCGCCACGTTCAGGAATCCATTTCATCGCCTGCGAGGAAAGGGGAAGGAATATCGGGGTCGTGGTTTTCTTCATCACGACAGACGCGCGCCACTGTTCCCCATCTTTGGACAAGTCACGCCAGCGGAGTGCGTAAATGTCACTGAGCCTCAGACCACAATAGCAGGCGAAAAGATAAGCACGTTTCACATCCTCCCTCGGACATTCCGTCGCTATAAGGGTCTTTATCTCGTCCACGGTAAGGAACTCACGCTTGCTCTCCGGCACCTTGATGCGTTCGGTCGGGGTAAGCGACATGAACGGGTTTTCGGGAATGATGTCAGCCCTGACCGCCGCGTTCAATGCCGTGCTGAAGTAGCCGACATAATCCGACATGCTTTTCGGACTCAGCGGATTGCCCCACGTGGTCTTGTATTCGGACTGGAGCCAGCGGATGAAGGCAACACAGAAGTTCTTGTCGATGTCACCCATGCGCACCTTGTTCTTTCCTATATAAGTAGAAACAAGGTTAGACACCGTACCCAACAGTTTCACGCCTCTCACACCTCTGCGTTTTTGTTCCTCATAGAATGTCCGCATCCAGTCCGACAGCAGCATCTTTGACCTGTCTGATGTGTTCTTCAGTCCGGCCTTGTTGTTGGTCAGTTCGATTATCCGTTTTGACTTGATGGTCTCCACAGCCGCCAGTGTGGCCCTGTTCTGTTCCTTGACACGGGCATTGATTTCGGGAAGGCGGTAGAGCTTAAGGAACTCGTACTGCCTCTTGCCGTCCACATAGATGTCAAGATAGTATGACTCGGAACCGTCCGCAAGTTTCTTGGTGCGCACCTTCACCGGTTCCTTCAGTTTTGTCTTTTTGCCGTTTGCCGCCATATATAATAATATAATAAGGTATTACGATTTATGATTTCAGAATACGGAATCCGCAAGGTTCACCGCCTCGTCCTTCTTCCGGTCGATTATCCTCGCGTATATCTGGGTGTGCTTGACCGAGCTGTGTCCCAGCAGTTTCGACACGGTGTACAAGTCCGCTCCGAGGGTGAGCATCATCGTTGCGAAGGAGTGCCTGCTTGTATGATAGGAGATATGCTTCCTGATTCCTGCCGCCTCCGCCCACTTTTTCAGGTTCTCGTTCACGTTACCGTAATTGACGAGGTTGCCGAACACATAATCATCAAAGGTGCTATCTCCTTTTTCGGGCATCCATTTCAATGCCTGTCCTGACAGGGGAATGTATAACGGCTTGGTGGTCTTCTTCATCACGACCGAAACGAATGTCTGCCCGTTCTCGGTATAAACATCACCCCATTTGAGGTTTCTGATATCGCTGATGCGAAGACCTGTAAAACAGGAGAACAGATAAGCCCTCTTCACAAGTTCGTTGGGGCAGTCCGTGGTAATCATGCTCCGTATCTCGTCAATAGTCAGATATTCACGCTTGCTTTCCGGCTTCTTTATCTTCTCGATGGTCTCAAGTCTGTTCCACGGGTTCTTGTCTATGAGTCCTTCGCGTACCGCTTCGTTGAGCATGGTGCGGAAAGTCTGGCAATAGGTGTCTGCGGTTCTCGCGCTGACGGGCTTCCCTGTCAGGCGGTGCTTGTATGTGTTGCGGAACCAGTCAATCATGTCAAGGCAGAACTGCCTGTCAATATCCGAAAGGCGGGTGTCAGGACGGAACATATGCAAAGCCTTTTTCACGTTGCTGATGCCACCCATGTCTCTTAAACCCCGTTTTTCGTGGTTGTCATAACAAGTTTGAAGCCAGTCCGAAAGTAGCATCCCCATACCGGAACCGGCAAGTTCCATTTGGGCTTTTGCATTCAACAGGGCTTCGGTTCTCGCTTGCAAGATTTCTTCCGCATCCCGGAGTGTGCGCGCGTTCTGACGCTTCGCTGTAGAAGAGGTTTCGGGCAGGAGGTAGAGTTGCAGGAACTCGTACTCGTGCCCGCCGTCCACGCTGCGGTCGAGGAACAGGGACATGCGTCCGTCTGCCAGTTTGCGGCGGCGTAACTTGAACGGGGATTTCTCCACCAGTGATTTCCTTTTTCTTCCCATTGTCCTTCAGTGTCTTATATTCACCTGCAAAGGTACGAAATAATCCGCAAATGAGTATCGTTTTAGGTAACAAAAATGAAGAATAATAGTGATTTTTAAGGAATGTATCAGAAATCATCTGATTTACGGAAGCATCTAATAATCAGCATTTATATAGATTTTCTCCGCTTTTGTTTTCCCTTCTTTTGCATACATTGGCTAATGGGCTACGATTTACTGCCAGCAAATCCTGCTCGGAATGCTCACGATTTTCGGACCGATACAATGGGCTTTCAGCCTCTTGCCCAAATGGGAAGGAGCTTGGGCGAAATGGCTGACAAGGTATCTGACTGTACATTTTTATGGTGCGATGCTCTACTTCGTCGGATTTTATGTCCTGCTTCTGTTCGACATTGTGCTTTGCATACAGGTGGAAAACCTGACGGCAATCACGGTAAGTGAGCAGACAATGGCTGCTTATCTGCAAAACTCCTTTTTCTCGGCAGGCTACCTTATGGCTGCAAGTATCGTGGCATTGAAATGCCTGAACCTTGTTCCGGACTTGGCCGCCTGGATGATACCGGAGGGCGATACCGCATTCTCAACCCGAAACTTCGGTGAAGGTGTGGCTCAACAGGCGAAGATGACAGCGACCGGTGCAATCGGTACTATGATGCGATAATCGTAAACTCATAATCAAAAATATACAATGGTAATCAGAAATTTAGAAAACAAAATCAAGTTAGTGGGCATCATCTGCTCGTTCTTCCTTGTCGGCTGCATCATCATCAGCGTGAGCAGCATTTGGACGGCACGGACAATGGTGACAGATGCACAGAAGAAAGTCTATGTGCTGGACGGCAACGTGCCAATATTGGTCAACCGTACCACGATGGACGAAACCCTTGATGTGGAAGCCAAAAGTCATGTGGAAATGTTCCACCACTTCTTTTTCACGCTTCCTCCCGATGACAAGTACATCAAATACACGATGGAAAAGGCGATGTACCTGGTGGACGAAACAGGTTTGGCGCAGTACAACACGCTCAAAGAGAAAGGCTTTTACTCCAACATCTTGGGAACAAGTGCCGTATTCTCCATTTACTGCGACAGTGTGCGGTTTGACAAAAGCAATATGGAGTTCACTTATTACGGACGGCAGCGTATCGAGCGCAGAAGCAACATCCTGATGCGTGAACTGGTGACGGCAGGACAACTCAAACGAGTGCCGAGAACCGAGAACAATCCGCACGGACTGCTTATCGTAAATTGGCGTACCCTCCTCAATAAAGACATCGAACAGAAAACGAAAGCAACCTATTAAAATTTACAGATATGAACACCAAAGGATTCCGCAGGATGCTGTTCGGCGAAAAGATGCCTGACAAGAACGATCCACAATACAAAGAGAGATACGAGCGTGATGTGAATGCCGGTCGCAAATTCGCCCAGGCGACACGTCTTGACAAACTGGCCGCCAAGATACAGGGCTTTGCCAACAGGAACAAGATACTGTTCCTTGTCATGGTATTCGGTTTCGTAATCGGCACATTCACCTTCAACATTTATCGGCTGACCAAGGCTTATCGGCATGGTCAGGAGATAAGAAGTGCTACAGAAATGCAGGACAGCCTGCTCAGAGAACGCCACAAGGAGCCGGTTGCTCCCATTGTTGAACCCACCCAAACCAGACAACGATGAAAAGGATATTCGAGAAAATCAATTTCAGGCAGCCCAAATATATGCTTCCTGCCATATTGTATATTCCGCTGTTGGGCGCGTCCTATTTCATCTTTGACCTCTTCCATGCAGAAAAGGCAGAGATAGCCGACAAGACACTCCAGACCACGGAGTTCCTGAATCCCGACCTGCCCGATGCCACCATCAAGGGCGGCGACGGCATAGGAAGCAAATACGAGAACATGGCAAAGTCGTGGGGCAAGATTGCCGACTACACGGCTGTGGATAACATAGAACGAGACGAACCCGATGATGACAAGGAAAAATACGAATCGCAGTACAGCCAGGACGAAGTTGCCTTCTTGGGTGAACTGGAACAGCAGAAATTACAGGCAGAGGAAACTGCCGATGCCAAAGCGAGAGAGCAGGAAGCCCTCAAAGAACTGGAGCGTGCCCTCGCGGAAGCACGACTAAAGGCGCAGGCACAGGTGGAACCTGTTGAACCGCTTGCAGAAGACAGTCTTGAACAACGCACGGAAACCGGAGTGTCCGCAAGCGGAACAATCAATGAAGAAAGCCGGGCGGTAAACGCTCCTTCCGAAAACGAAGAACCGGGTGAAATGGTCAAGAAAGTAAAAGTGACCTCCGACTATTTCAACACCATTGCCCAAAACGAGCATGAGCCTAATCTGATCAAGGCGATTATAGACGAGGATGTCAAGGCCGTGGACGGAAGCCGTGTCAGACTTCGGCTTTTGGATGATGTGGAAATCAATGAGACGGTGGTCAAAAGCGGTTCTTATCTCTACGCCATCATGAGCGGCTTTTCCTCGCAGAGGGTCAAGGGAACCATTAACAGCGTACTGGTGAATGATGAAATCGTCAAGGTCAGCCTTTCGCTCTATGATACCGACGGACTGGAGGGGCTGTATGTGCCGTCAAGTTCATTCCGTGAAACCGCAAAAGATGTGGCAAGCGGAGCGTTCAATAGCAACATGAACATTAATACCGGCGGTAATGGCAACAGCCTTACTCAATGGGGAATGCAGGCTATTCAGGATGCCTACCAGAAGACGAGCAACGCCATCAGCAAGAACATCAAGAAGAACAAGGTCAACCTGAAATACGGTACGTTTGTCTATATCATCAACAGCAAGGAAAAAAGAAATGCAAAGTAAATAACCATTCAAAGAATCATAGATATGAAGATTATCAAGACTATCTGTATCGGAGTAACGGCGGCATTGTCAAGCCTGCCTACATTCGCCCAGCAGACTTACGAGGAATTGGAGCAACTGACCGTCAACGAGCAAGTGACCACGGTCATTACCGCTTCCGAACCTATACGCTTCGTGGATATTTCCACGGACAAAGTGGTCGGTGACCAACCGATAAACAACACGATCCGTCTGAAGCCAAAGGAGACAGGACACGAGGACGGTGAGGTACTGGCCATCGTCACCATTGTCACGGAACGCTACCGTACCCAGTATGCGCTGCTCTATACCACAAGGATGCAGGAAGCCGTGACGGACAAGGAAATCGAGTTCCGGGAACGTAACGCCTATAACAATCCTGCCGTGAGTATGTCACAGGCGGATATGACACAGTTTGCGAGGCGTATATGGAACTCTCCTGCCAAATACCGCAACGTGAGAAGCCGGGAACACCGCATGACGATGAGATTGAACAACATCTATACGGTCAGTGATTATTTTTTCATTGACTTCTCCATCGAGAACAAGACCAATATCCGTTTCGACATCGATCAGATACGGGTAAAACTCGCGGACAAGAAGTTGTCCAAGGCAACCAACGCCCAAATCATAGAGCTGGCACCCGCATTGGTACTTGAACAGGCAAAGTCATTCCGTCATGGCTACCGTAACGTCATTGTGTTGAAGAAGATGACCTTCCCCAACGACAAGGTACTGACCATTGAAATGACCGAGAAACAGATAAGCGGCAGGAACATACATTTGAATATAGACTACGAGGATGTGCTTTCAGCCGATTCGTTTAACCGTGTATTATTGGAGGAGGAATGATGAAAAAGATATTATTGATATTGGTCACGGTAATAACATTTGCCATGAACGGTAAAGCGCAAAGCAACAGCGACCGTCTTTCGTTGGGTATTGGTTGCCTGTATCAAAACGGACTGGACCTCACCCTCTCATACGAACATGAGGGCAAGTACCACCACATGTGGGAGTTTTTTGCCAACGGTTATCTCAAATGGGACGAATGCGCATCCTGCGGTCATATCTGTCCGGAATCATTCTGGAGGAATTACAGGAGTTACGGATTCGGAGTAGCCTACAAGCCTTGTGTGGCGCGTGGTCGCAACCATTACGGCAATGTCCGTATCGGGGCATCTGCCGGGAGTGACACAAAACGGTTCTTGGGCGGCATCCACCTCGGCTATGAACACAATTATGTGTTGCGTGGTGGCTGGAGGCTGTTCTGCCAAGTGAAAACCGATTTGATGATAAAAGGAGAAGACCTGTTCCGCACAGGCATTGTCTTAGGTGTAAAATTACCTCTAAACTAAGGGAAAATGAAAAAGAAATTATACATAAACGCTTGCAGGCTATTCAGCCTGTTAACCATCGTCACGTTATTCGTAGCCTGTGACGCACACCGGGATTTCCCGGACACGGCAATGAAACCCTGTCATATCCTGTGTACGGACGGCAAAGTGTTGTCGGTATCAGACTTCAAGCAATCCGAAAAACAGCCTATTGCCGTGGTGTTCCATGTCAATCACGACGAAGCTATTGAAGGCAACGGCTATGCGGTTTACCTGTGGGACTTGGCACCGGAGGCTTTTGCAGATAGCATAGGTGTAAACCAACGCACATCTGCTGACATCACGGCACTGGACGGCAACGAGAACACCTTTGCAATCTACGACACCAGAGAAACCACCTCGCCTATGGCAGAAGCGGTCTTCGCCCTGTGGCGGTACGGACAGTCGTCCTATATCCCATCAGTGGCGCAGATGCGGATGCTCTATAATGCCAAGAGCCAGATAAACCCCATCATCAGGATGTGCGGTGGCGACGAGCTGCCCGATGCTGCCGATGACTGCTGGTACTGGACGAGTACGGAAGTGGCCGGGCAGGAAAAGGCGAAAGCGTGGCTCTATTCCATGGGAAGCGGCTCGATGCAGGAAACACCCAAGACACAGGCACACAAGGTACGTGCAATCATTACACTAAACAAATAAAACGAAGAGAATATGGAAACAATAGACATTATCATGCTTATAGGACTTTTACTGATGATAACGGCACTTGTCCTGATGTACCGATGTGCGAGAAAAAGATCGCCCCGTCGGAAAATGGAAGAACTTGCCGAAGTCCTTGTTTCGGTCAAAAAGGATTTTGCATACAAATTACAGCGATTCGATTACCTGCTGGAAATGATAGCGGACGAAAATGAACACGTTTCGTTCCTGAAAAGACGTATCACCCAATTGCAGGAGATAACCGAAGAACTGGAAGAGAAGCGCGGCAAACTTGATGAGAACATCGAATCATTGACGAACATCCAAGCCGAACTAAGAGAAAGCAGCGACACGCTTGTGGAGCAATCCGCCCGGTTACGAACAGAAATATCGTACAGCGAGCAGGCTCTCCGCGAGATAGGACAACGCATCGAGTATCAGAAGAAAATCAAAGAGGGACTGGAGATTGCTTTAGGCAACATTCCTGCGGAAGAGGTTCATTACCTCTCGAAGCCGGTGTTCAGCATGGGCATCACACCGTCTGTATGCGACCGTCTGGAAGCTCGCGGCATATTGTATATCGGAGACCTGATTCCGCTCAGTGAACAGCATCTTATCGAGACCTGGGGCGTAGGTCCGGTCACTCTTGAAAAGATAAAAACCAAGATGAACGAGAACGGTGTATGGTTCGGGATGGATGTCATCCGGGTCGGCAGCCGTTGGTTCCGTCGGAAACAGTAACCAATAACATATTGAATCATGGAAGAAAGCAAAGAGTTACAAGGATTTTACAAGATATTCCGTTCGGTCATCTATGTCTCCATTCTGCTGGAGTTCTTCGAGTATGCCATTGACCCGGCCATGCTTGACCATTGGGGCGGCATACTCTGCGACATACACGGGCGTATCAAGCGGTGGGTAATCTACAATGACGGAAATCTCGCATATAGCAAGTTAGCCACGTTCCTGCTTATATGCATCACCTGCATAGGGACAAGGAACAAGAAGAAACTGGAGTTCAATGCACGGAAGCAAGTTCTTTATCCTATCATAATAGGTATGGGGCTGGTTGTATTGTCTGTTTGGTTGTTTGGATATCCGATGGAAACAAGGCTTTACACCTTACGGTTGAACATCTGGCTTTATATGCTTGCCTCAATAATCGGCGTGGTACTGGTACACATCGCCCTTGACAACATTTCCAAGTTCCTCAAAGAGGGATTGCTGAAAGACCGTTTCAATTTTGAGAACGAGAGTTTTGAGCAGTGCCGGGAGTTGCAGGAGAACAAGTATTCGGTCAATATCCCCATGCGCTACTATTACAAGGGGAAGTTCCGCAAAGGTTGGGTGAACATCAGCAATCCGTTCCGAGGCACATGGGTAGTCGGCACACCGGGTTCCGGCAAGACTTTCTCCATTATCGAACCGTTTATCCGGCAACACTCAGCAAAAGGCTTTGCCTTAGTTGTTTACGACTATAAATTTGTGTGACGAGCAAGTCATGTTGATGGCTGTTTAACTGAGTTAAACTCTGATTAAACCTATTGTTTCGTCAATAGTAGCCTAAGAGCAGGTGCGACATCAGTTGTGCTAAGCTGCTCTGAAAAGGTAACCCTCCCGAAAGGGGAAGAATGAACCGTGAGGGAATTTCAACGACCGCAAGCGTTATGCAGTCTGGGGGCTTGGCTCAATGGTATGGTTAGCGCAAGCGAACTGTTATTTAAAGGTCGTTAAGTCGAACAAGCCAAACAACGCTGATAGGCTTGAACCAAAAGGTAAAGCGGTTGGACATTTCTGTGAATTTTGGGAATGCACGAACATCAGAACCGCCGGCTGAGAGACAGAACCTAACCCATTGGTTTGGCATCAACATGGAACTCGGTAAGCCTATATATCTCCCACAAAGGGTAAGCAGACCGCAAGGAATGCCGAATGGTATGTAGGTATAAGATTGTGGAAAAAGCGAATGCCATTCTGTAACGGAATGGATAAGGATTAAGCCAATGTCACGTGTGTCATTGACAACATCATCCTCCACGAAAGTGGGCAGACTTCCACTAGGTAATTCTTTTACAAGATAACTTAAAGAACTTCTTAAAGGAGGAAAGCAAATGAACGAAAATAGAAATATTAAGTGTGCGCCTTCTGACCGAAACCAAAGTTGGACCAGTATAGACTGGAACAAGGCGGAGGAAACGGTCAAGAAGCTTCAAGCGCGTATTGTAAAAGCTCAGAAAGAAGGTAAGTATGGTAAAGTGAAAGCTTTGCAATGGACACTTACCCACTCGTTTTATGCCAAGGCATTGGCAGTTAAACGAGTGACCTCTAACAGTGGCTCAAAAACTTCGGGGGTGGACAAAACATTATGGACAACACCTGAAAGAAAATACAGAGCCATTGCTACACTTAAGAGAAGAGGCTACAAACCTCAACCGTTAAAGAGAGTCAATATCAAAAAGAGTAATGGTAAACTTCGCCCTTTGGGCATTCCTACAATGACAGACCGCGCAATGCAGGCATTGTACCTAATGGCACTTGACCCTGTAGCAGAAACCATTTCGGACAAATATTCATTTGGATTCAGAAAGAATCGCTGTTGTGCAGATGCCATGATTCGTTGTCATACCCTCTTATCTCGTTCTTACTCACCCGAGTGGGTTTTAGAGGGAGATATAAAGGGATGCTTTGACCACATCAGCCATGATTGGCTTCTAAACAATGTCCCTATGGATAAAGAAATACTCCGTAAGTGGTTGAAATGCGGATTTGTCTTCAAAGGAGAGGTTTTCCCAACGGAAGAAGGTACACCACAAGGTGGAATCATATCGCCAACTCTTGCTAACATCGCTCTGAACGGTATCGAAAAGGCTCTTTCGGGATTCAAGCAAACAACCCGTAATGGTGTTGCATATAATCCCAAAGTGAGTTTAATACGATATGCCGATGATTTTATCATTACAGGTGCATCTAAAGAAATCTTGGAAAACGAGGTAAAACCTATTCTAGTCGAATTCTTCCAAGAAAGAGGGCTGGAACTGTCAGAAGAAAAAACAGTTATAACCCATGTTTCGGAAGGTTTTGATTTTCTCGGATTCAATGTTCGCAAATATAATGGTACACTACTGACAAAACCGTCAAAGAAAAGTGTAAAGAAACTCACCGAAAAGGTGAAGGTTCTATTGAAATCGCACAGAGCAGTAAAACAAGAGGAAATACTTATGATGCTGAATCCAATATTGACGGGATGGTCAATGTACTATCGGTATTGCGCAGCCTCAGAAACTTTTAGGAAAACCGACCAAAAGATATTCAATATGATTTGGAGATGGTGTCTCAGACGCCATTCAAACAAATCTCTTGGATGGATTAAAAATCGGTATTTTCATCGTGTGAATAATCGTGATTGGTGTTTTGGTATCGCAAAAGACAGTCCTAAGGGAAATACACATATCCTTCTAACTCGTCTGTTTGATACCAAGATTACAAAATATCCCCAAATAAAAGGGGATGCAAATCCGTATGATGCGGAATGGTATGATTACTTCCTTGACAGAAATCTTATTCGTATGAAAGAAAGTTTGAAAGGAAGGAAATCCCTCATATTCATGTGGGAAAGACAGAACCAATGCTGTCCATTATGTGGAGAACCCATAACCAAAGACACACCGTGGCGCACGGTGATGCTGAACGTGGATGGTATATCCAAACTGCATCTTGCACATGAAACATGTTGTAAATCTCTTAACAAGAAAGGAGGACTTTCATGAGCGTGCTTCATAGAAGTATTGAATTGCTTGAGCCGTATGATGGGAAACTATCATGTACGGTTCTTAGGGGGGAAAGCGCCCGTAAGGGTGCCGACCTACCCGATCCGACTTTGGCAACCAAATTATATTATCATTATAAGAAAAACCAGAAGCTCAGAAAGCTGCCCAAGGGGTGCAAGTTCAACATAATCAATTTCGTTGATGTGGAATACAGCCGCAGGGTAAATCCTATCCAGTTGAAATACATCAACAATCTTGCTGCCGCATCTGAAACCGCAGAAACCCTGCTTGAGTCCTTACAAAAAGGCAAGAAAGAAGGAGGCGGTGGCAGTGACCAGTTCTTTCAGACATCCGCTGTCAACTTCCTTGCCGCCTGCATCTATTTTTTCTGCAACTGGGGCAAAGAACCCTACGACAAGGACGGTAATATGCTCACGGCAGAGAAGGTACAGGACAAACAGACCAAGCGGATGATACCCACCGGACGGGTGTTCAATTCCGCAGGTGAGGAAGTGGAACCGGCTTATTGGCTCGGAAAGTATTCCGATATGCCACATATCCTGTCATTCCTCAATGAGAGTTACCAGACAATTTTCGAGGTATTGGAGACCGACAACGAGGTGGCACCGTTGCTCGGTCCGTTTCAAACCGCCCTGAAGAACAAGGCAATGGAACAGTTGGAAGGTATGATCGGTACGCTGCGTGTCTATACCTCTCGCCTTGCCACCAAGGAAAGCTACTGGATATTCCACAAGGACGGTGACGACTTCGACTTGAAAGTCTCTGACCCCAAGAATCCCTCTTACCTGTTGATAGCCAATGATCCGGAAATGGAAAGCATCATCGGTGCGCTGAACGCCCTTATCCTTAATCGTCTGGTTACACGAGTGAACACGGGACAAGGCAAGAATATCCCGGTAAGCATCATCGTGGATGAGTTGCCTACCCTGTATTTTCACAAGATAGACCGCCTTATCGGTACGGCACGAAGTAACAAGGTGTCAGTGGCGTTGGGATTTCAGGAGTTACCGCAGCTCGAAGCGGACTATGGCAAGGTAGGTATGCAGAAGATTATCACTACTGTCGGCAATGTGGTCAGCGGTTCTGCCCGTTCCAAAGAGACCTTGGAATGGTTGTCATCCGACATCTTCGGTAAGGTGGTACAACTCAAAAAAGGCGTGACCATCGACCGGGACAAGACTTCCATCAACCTCAATGAGAACATGGACAGCCTTGTTCCTGCATCCAAAATCTCCGATATGCCGACCGGATGGATATGCGGTCAGACAGCCCGTGACTTTGTGCAAACAAAAACAGGAAGCGGTGGAAGCATGAACATTCAGGAAAGCGAGGAGTTCAAGACCTCCAAGTTCTACTGCAAGACGGATTTCGATATGAAGGAGATAAAAAAGGAGGAAGCCAGCTATGTACCGCTTCCCAAGTTTTACACCTTCAAATCAAGGGATGAACGGGAGCGCATCCTTTACAAGAACTTTGTACAAGTTGGAGAGGATGTCAAGGAAATGATACAAGAGATTCAGAAGTATAAAGTGAAATAGTTTCTCTAATGGGGGCAGTACCAAATTATCAGTCATTGCCCCCTATTCAATTTATCAATTACCAAAATCGAGGGTCTGTACTAATATCATCCCCGGAAAAATCAAATTGAATATCTTGTATCCTACCGACATATCCAACACTTCTTTTTTCTTGAAATTTTGGATATCGTTGTAAATCATCTGCATATATGCTTACATATACAGGCGTATCAAATAATTCACGAACTCCATCTCCTAACCTTTTCCAAAATGATTGAGTATAGTGATTCTTAAATTCTTCACTAAATTTAGTCTTAACTATCCATACGCTTCTGTTGTCAAGCGATTGATCCAATATTCCTCCGTGAAATAAACAAATTTTAGAGAGCTTAGCAGCCATAGTCTCTTCTGACATAGGAGTATTACCTACATTTATAAACACGAGTATTTTCATCTTGCATAAATTGTTCTAATATCCATAACTCTATAAAATCATAATAGAAACTTTGTCATTTCTTGCTTTTCTTGTTTTTCTTAACTTTAGTATTTTGTTTTGGCAATCCTGTTTCAACACCACTACTACATTTACAATCCGTCAGTAAGACAGAAGTATGAGGTAAATCTTTGTACTCTAGTCTTAATTTTTCGAATTCAGAACGTTTGCTGCTTTCTCTATGAACATCAAACACCCAAAATACAGACAAACAAGTACCAGTTGCATTTGTGTACTGAATAAACTTATTTCTGTATTCTCGACGTTTCTTCTCTTCCTGAATTTCTTTATTGTGAAGTAGTTTAAGCTCTACCATAATAGGATTACACAAGCCGTATCGAATGAGAAGATCTGTACGCTTATTATCTTGTAGAGCAACCTCCCGATCTACACGAACAGCCTCTAATCCCATTTGGCAGCATTTATTAATGATGGTATTTTTCAACTCCCTTTGAATAAAATCTTCACTTAAAGCATCTGGACGAACTAATGTGTAAATACCTTGGTCTTGTATCTCTTTTTGGACTTCAGAGTGTATTTCTGTAAAATAACGTCTTAAATCACCGTCATTCCGGATATTTAAATATGATTCTTCAATACATTTGTTGTATTGTTTAATAGCTCTACCGATGGTAATCTTTTCATTTACTAAAAACAGCATTTCTGCATTATTCATAATACTGGTAGCGAGATAACTTACACTTTTCGCATTATGAGCCTCTATCTTTTTTCTTAATGTAGAAATGTAATCAACATTGTTTAAATTCACGAAGAAAAGATATATTTGGTTAAGGAGATAACGTGCGTATTCTAATGTATCAGTGTTTTCACATAATGTCAATCCAAAATCGAACAAATCCGACATTTGGTTAGCCAACGTTTCATTATCTTTTATACTCATGAAGCATCTGAACATATGTGGATTTGGGCTTATTATTTCGGACTCCTCATATGAAATCGCACGAGCATGTCCTGTGTCATTATGGAAGGTCTTTATAATATGCTCTCTAAAATACTCAATCCGCCATTTAATGGCATCTGTATCCTTAAACTTTTCAATCATTACAGCATTACACTTCATCTTTATGCTTGTAATACCATCATCTTTGAGAGAATCGAATAAGTCTCGGTACTTGTCTATACCCCAATAACTGTAATCAGATATGACATCTAATGCCTTGGAAGCTGCAATGCTGTAATCAAGATTTTGATTAACTTTATATTGTTCTATATACTCTTCCAACTTATATGACAATGCCTCAATCCCATAATCAGTGATACAGGCACATATATCATCCGAACTTACATTCATAAAATCATCTTCCCTTGACTTCCACCATTCTACAAGTTGTTTCTTCTCCTCATCGCTAATACTACCAATAACGGACTTGTATATATTCTTCACATCTTTGACATCATAATTTCTCGTGAAGCAAACATTTGGCAATGTTTTAGCCAAAATTATTCTATAAGAGCTCAGTAAATCTTTAGCACCTAAATAATATAAAAACTTTACAAAAACAGGAATTTTGGGTAAAGACATAGAAAGAGTAAAGGAATTTTGTGTTTCCCTTTCTAATGTCATTTTGTCTAAATCAAGTTCCTCAAAAAAAACTTTAACAATATCTATCAGAGGATTACAATCTTGTTTTTGAACAAATTCAATATTTTTTGACAACTCATACGCAGCCTCATATTTATAGTACTTTGACACATTCGGGTCTAAGATATTTCGATAAGCCTCAATAAGTTGTTGATTTTGTGAATTTACTTTTCCATCTTCTAATTTTTGTGATTCCTTATCCCAATGCTCAAATGTGTCTGCATAACGTGCTATGTACTTAGCTATGGAAGTCCTTTTATCTGCATCGTTTCTAATTTTGTTAATGAGTGTGGTGAGAATATTATCTATATACCAAGTTTCTATCTCCTTTTCGCTCAACAAAATATCCATTGACGATATAAGTTCTAAATCAACAAATTCTGCATCGAAACGTCGAAATAAATCTTCTAAATCCCATGTTCTATCAAAACTTGCAATAAACAAGGCTCCTGTCTTTTTTTCAAGCAATATTCGCCTAATGATTTCATACATATCACTATAGGTAATGTAAGTATGATTGGATATAAGACCTGCAATTATTCTTGTAATGAGTTGTTTGCTATCTGTGTCTCCTTTCCAAACAATATCAAATTGTCTATTTAAATACAATTCATAACAAACGACTAGTGTACCCTTTTTATTAAAAAATTCATACAGCTTACCATTTTCTATGATGTTATTATAGGCATAAACTATTGTAGATAAATCTTCTATACATAAAACTGCATTTATTGCGTATGGATTACCTACATAACAATCATTCAACCAACAATCAACGACATCTATTTCGGTCATTTTGCTGTAACCTGTTACTTCACAATACTTTTCTTTTAATTCTTGGGTAAATCCGCTATATGATTTTGATAATTGTATAAGTTCGTCTTTACATTTAAGTGCATTATACAAGTCTAAAGCCGCCAACTGCTTTTCCTCATCGTTGGTTGCCATCAGACCATTTGCTGCATTAATCCAATGATCCGAAACGCATTTGCTTAAATTGCTGTTTTCAACAAGCGTATCAAGAACGACATAAATATTGGATAATTGAATCTTATTGAGGTAGTCGAATGGCAATAACATCTGAGCATCACAATTTACCGTATAACACTCATGCAATAATTCAGAAATCGAACCTCTCCACATAATATATACAGGTATTCGTTGGTAGTGTTCAAAAATTATTGAAAATAAATCTTCTTTCTGCTGAAGTGAAAGTACAGATGAATCAACGTATTTCAATAGATTTTCAAATGATTCATTATCAAGATTTGATTCGTATGATACAATAAGTCTAAACACATTAATAAAAGTCTGGATTCTATCATTTGAATATGAGATATGAGGAATAACATCATACCAGTTGGGATAGATATGTTTCAAATCTTTCTGTACAGCAACATCATAAAGTACACTCTCTATATTGTCCTGTCTACACAACTCCTTTGCTGCAAGATATTCTTGTAACTCAGTATTTTCAAAACATAGCATATCATTTGTATCTTTCAATATTCGACTCTCAAAGAACAGTAAATCAAAATTGGCAATGAGCATCTGCGTCATATTGCCTTTTATACCATCTAAAATCGTATATAGGTCATCTTTTGAGATTTGGTCTCTTCGACTTATCTCCATAACGAAAGCCACTTTCTCCAATGTTCTCTGCACCAATATCTTATTATTTTCATTATATTCAATGTCTTTCCGAGCTTTTACTGCTGCCTGTATTGAACGAGCAATTATGTACTCAAAAAGCTCTCCGATATTCACACCACTACCTTCTTTTTTGTTCCATTCCAATAAAAAGGTCAAATATCTTGGGATAGTTATAAGTGTTCTTAATTTCGGGCTTTTACTTATGTGCTCTATTGTTGTCTCAGAGCACTTGCTTTTAACCACATTCATTACCTCTCCCTCATTCAACCTACATATTTCTACAAATCGCAAATTCCTACAATTGGAAAAATGCTTTGCATAAGATGCCACATAATGCTTTCTACAAGTGAATATTATCTTAACATCACGATACGCTTCTTTATATTGCTTTATCGTTTGTAGTATATCATAGAATGAGTTTCCATCAACTTCATCCAAAGCGTCTATAATGCAATAGTCTGTTTCCGTTGAAAGAACCTTGTGCTTCAACTCAGATGCGGTACAATGGTACAAATTTTCAGAAACACGTTTCTTTATTTCTTCAACGAGTCTACTTTTACCTATGCCTGGTTCTCCCACAACACAAACGAAGCTTTCTTCAAGCAGTTTGTCAACAGACAAATTCTCTGTCACATCAAAAAATGTGCGCTGCCTATTATTCTCTAACAGGTCATCAATATTTTGATATTTTACAATCTGTGGCGTAATATAGTTCAATATCTTTTCGGATTCCATAATATCTAATCTTTCAAGTTATTGTACAAAGGTAATCCTTTTAGTTGAGTTAGCAGAACTCTTTTGTGATAAAAATTGAAGTAATCCGCAATTTTTATAGCAAATAGTCTTACTTATATAATGGCTGATTGAATTTAATTTAGTACTTTTGCAATGTATGGAGAAATAATAAACCAAAATGGAAGAGACGAAAGATATAAATCGAATCAAAGTTGTTCTTGTTGAAAAGAAGCGAACCAACAAATGGCTGGCAGAACAATTGGGCAAGGATCCGGCAACAGTGTCTAAATGGTGTACGAACACTTCGCAACCGGGATTGGAAACACTGTTGCAGATTGCCGGTGTTCTTGATGTTGATGTGAAAGATTTACTTCATTCAACAAAAGAGGATGCTATGTATATTAAAGTTCCAACCAATCTAACGATGTAACATAAAGACATTATGCCCAAAAACAAGAATGCCGAATATAGGTTCATGGTCTTAGACCGATGCTTTAGCGACTTTCGTCATAAATACACTATTGAAGACCTATTGGAAAAGGTCAACGATAAATTATATGATGCAAACGGAAGCAAGTCCATGATTATGGAGCGGCAATTGCGAGGAGATTTAAATGCCATTCGCAAGATGCTCCCGGACGGCATATATCTTGAAGCCATACCGCATGATGGTAAGAAGTGTTACTATCGTTATTCTGAACCGAATTTTTCTATCTACAAAAACGAACTATCAGTAGCAGAAGTGCAGAACCTCCGTTCAACAATAGAAATGTTAGGTAAATACAGAGGTTTACCTTCGAACGGATGGTTGGAAGAGGTTATCTCCAACCTCGAAATTAGATTTGGAGTCAAAGGTAATGCAGAAAATCTTGTTTCTTTTGGGCAGAATGATCAGTTAAAAGGGATTGAATATCTCTCTGACATTATTGATGCGACCATCAACCATCAGCCGTTAGATATTGAATATATTTCAGCCAACGGAAACCATCACCAACATACATTACATCCATATTTTGTTAAACAATATAATGGAAGATGGTATCTGTTCGGGCTTGACGAAAAAGAAGACAGGATTAAGAGTCTTGCCTTTGACCGTATTCAAAGTATGGTAAATAATAATTGTGCATTCCGAAAAAATGAAAAGATTGATTTCAATACATATTTCGACAATGTAGTTGGTGTAACTGTTCCATATGAGGGAGAATCAAACTTGGAAGTTTTTCAATTAAAGTTTTCTCCAAAACGTTTCAAATATGTAACCTCAAAGCCTATACATAAATCACAGGAAATTATAAGCGAAGAGGATTGTATAATTTCACTACAGTTATATCACACATTAGAATTGGAGCAACAGATTTTCTCTTTCGGACCAGATGTGGAAGTCCTTTCACCTACATGGTTTCGCGAGGCTTTTAGCAAGAAAATTGCAGAATGTATGAAAAAATATTTTTCTATGCAGAACCTTTGCATAGACAACAACGACCTTTGCAGTGTCAAATGAAATCAGTATTAAAGTTTAACTCTAAAATTTCAAAACAATGACACAGTTCGCAAGACTTTCCGTTGAAGCTCAAAACATAGTGAACAAATTCTCTAATAGTATTTGGAGTAAAGGTTTTACCAATAATCCTTCAATGATATTGGGCGCAAGCCTTTATGCCACTAATCCTAATGCCAAGTCTTCGGTCGTAAAAGAATTGGATAAATACATCATCGATTTAAAAGAAGAATTACCTTCTGAGCAAATAGACATTTTAAAGAACGAATACAGAAATGTCATTCTTTCTTGTTTTGACCAAGATTCAGAGAATTTCTTGCGTAATGGCGCAACTCAAATTACGCCATCAGGATTAGTTGACCTGTGTCTGAAAATAGCAGAATGCGAGCCTAATAGTGAGGTATATTTACCTTATAATGGTACTGGGGAATTTTCTCATAAACTGATTGGCTGCAAGTGTGACGGCTATGAGCAAGGCATTATCAACTGGGCTATATCAGAGATTCTTAATTCCGCAGTAGGAGTAGAATGTAACATCGAGTGTGTTGCCTTCCCAATTGTTATGACTACCAAGGAGTACGATTATATATTTACATGTCCTCCTTTCGGTCAAAGACGAGAAACTATAAGTAGTTTAATTCATCTCTTAGAGACAAATCTCAAAAAAGATGGGGAACTTTACGCTATTGTACCTTTTGATGTTTGTACTACTCTTAGTGGAAATTACGGCTTTGATTTTAGGAAAACAGCAGCAGATTTAAATGTTAGTATCGCTGTTTTGGCTTTACCTTCAGAGACCTTCCAACCATACACTGGAGTAAAAACTTGCCTTATTCATATCAAAAAAGATGGATTAGGAAATGTAATCCTTGCAAATTTTAGCAGTTCAACATTTGTATCAAGGACAAATGTCGTAGGTCGTAAAAGATACACACTCAAAACCGAAAGCATCATAGAATCGTTGAAAGAGCGTGATGAGAAATTAGTTTGGTGCGGAAAGTATCCTGACCTGACAGGCTCGCTATCCTTCTCCCCAAATAGATATTTGCCTACAATCAATGCCCCAATACTTGCTGCCGGAGAAAAGTTGGTCAAATTAGGTGAGCTAATAGAACGAGTTCCTGCAACAAGGCTAACTGTTAAAGCCGTTAGACCACTCGTTGGTAACAGGGAATTATTTGACGATTATCTTAATTGCATATTATCTGCCGATAATACTCTTGCCAGCGTTAAAGAAACCAATAGTGTCATAGACCAGAACTGTCTTTTGATTGGATTTATAGGGGGGAAAGTTAAGGTTGCAAGATTGAAAAATGCCACTCAAACTAACTCTGTTTCTTTGAGAAGTGAGATTTTCCCTGTTAAGATTGTGTCAAACATCATAACAGAGGATTATCTATTGCGCTCTTTATTGTGCGATTATTCTAAGGAACAAATTGTTAAGCTATCAACCGGAAGTGTCATAAGTCGAATTTCTTTCAGAGATTTATGCGACATACTTATCAAAGTTCCGTCATTGGAGGAGCAGGAAAAAGTATGTTACAATGAAGCGCATGCTGGTATTCAAGAAGCCGACATTACACTTCAAAAGATATATGAAGATTTCCGTAAGGATATTCATATGAAAAAACATGCTATAGGTCAGACATTATCAAATTTCAAGAACTGGTGGAGATTGTTAGAACAGGTAAGAAAAGACAACAATGGTATCATTGACGAGAATGCCATAGTCGGTCGTATTCACAAAGTCTCAGTTAAAGAAATTTTTGAGAATTTGGAAACTTCGATGTCAAAACTTTCTACACAGTTTAACAAGTTTGACACAGGTTATGGCTTGCCAAAAGAAGATATAGCTTTGACTGAATTCATTGAGAATTACATTCACGGAAATAAAAGTCCTCTATTTCGATATGAGTACAGTTCAGCAGATCATCGCTGTATAGAGGATATTCCAGAGATAGATATTGATAGTAATCTAAATGGTAAACTTACCGGTAATTATGTTCTGAGAAAAGGCGATCCTATTGAATATGTTAAGTTTTCCAAGGAAGCTCTTACCACTATATTCAATAATATCGTTAGCAATGCGTGTGCTCACGGATTTGTAAATAGAGAGGATGCCGATAACATCATAAAAATTGAGATTGGCTCCGAAGGATCGGACTACATCGTTTCAATATCAAATAACGGTGAGCCATTAGTTCCTCAAATGAGTTGCAGCGACATAACTGTTTATGGTCAGACTTCTGGCAATTCTAATACTCATTTTGGTATTGGAGGATACGAAATCAAAAAACTCATGGAAGAGTTTGGTGATAACTTAGAGATTATTTCAGAGCCTGAAAATGAGTTTACTATTACTTATAAACTTATTTTTCACGATACTAACATAGATTCATCTTTTGAATTATGAGAGAAGAAACATTTTATAAAGTACTTTGGGTAGAAGATGACCTTAGCATTATACAAGGTTATCAAATTATTGCTGAGTCAAAAGACATAGAGCTTGATGTGGCAACAAATTGGGAAGAAGCGGAGGAAAAACTGCGCATCAATTTCAAAGAATACTCTGCCATCATCTTGGACGCTCAATGTAAAATTAAAAAAGCAGATACAGTAGCATCAAAGCTATTCTTGGGACATGTCTCTGTTCGCTTATCAAGAATTTTCGGAGAAAAGCATAAATTCATACCTTGGTATGTTCTTTCTGCTGGAACAATGGATGATTTCAGCATAGTATTGGAATTGATTTACACCGAAGAAAGACAAAACTTTGATTCATTGTGGGGACCTATGAAATATATCAAGGCCAAAGATGAGGAAATTGATGGCAAAAAGGTCGCACAAGAAGAAATACTTTTTGATAATATTAGACGAGTAGCTTCATCCACAGGTATCAATACGGTATTGTTCAGACATTCTGATGTATTCAAATATCTTGGCGAGGGACGTGTATTTGGTTATATAAAAGCACGCACTTATATGTTGAAGATGCTTTCCGCACTTTACTATCCGGAAGAAAATTTGAACTTTGTATATGAGGGTAACCCACTCCGCAAGGTAATAGAATATCTATTTCGTGGTGCAAATAAATTTGGTCTTCTTCCTGACGATTTCTTTGACACTAATGGTCATATTGTGTCGCTAGATGCCAGTAGATTCATGGCAGGTCTGGAGACTAATGTTTATGATGGAAGAACTATCAAAAACAAAGTAAGATTTGGGGAGCCTGATGATTGTATTTTCAATCAAGAAATAGCAATGTTTGTCAAAAACATCTTGAATTATTCTAGTTCAGACTCACATACAAATGAAGATGATCCATACATAATTGAGGAAGATAAGAAAGAAATTTTCTTTGGATATGTCCTTCAGCTATGCCATGTGATTAAATGGCTTGGCGAGTATATCAACTCTAATCCGGACATTAAGACAAACAAATCCAAGATAAAAATTATTCCATTACCGGCACCTAGCACAACTATAACAGACATTGGAAAGAAAAAAGATATTAAGGTTGTGGAAGGAAAGGTTGTGGAGTTTCCTTCTATAGATTCTTTGATAGGGACGGAATGTAATATTATGTACCACAGAAGCGGAAAGTTGACATGTGGTCCATATTGCAAATTAGATTCTAAATACAGCCCTATGCTCAGGAAGAAAGCGATTCTAAAGAATATCATTCAGAACGAAGGTATGGATATGGCTGAATTGCCTTATATAGTAACAGAAATAGAAATTGTACAGTAAGCATATGATAACAGGAGAAAAGAAACAACAAGTCGATAATATATGGCAGACATTTTGGAACAATGGCTTCACACAGCCTTCGGCAATCTTTGAGCAGATCACCTATTTGCTCTTTATGAAGATGCTTGATGAGAAGCAACTGGAAAAGGAGGCCATTGCCAACCTGACAGGCGATAAATTGCTAAACCCCACTTTCCCAGAAGGAATGTGGCACAACCCGAATACAGACCAAGAAGTGCCATACAGCGAGATGCGTTGGCACAACTTCAAGGATATGGAATCTGCAAAGATGCTGAACCGTGTCCGTAACGATGCGTTTATCTTCCTGCGGCATATCGGGGGCGAAGGCTCGGCATATAGTCAGGCAATGGAGGATACTGTCTTTCAGATAACCAATGCACGATTGTTGTCACGTGTAGTCGAGGGTATAGAAGAGTTGGCATCCGACGGTGCGGACATGATGGGCGACATATACGAGTATATGCTTGGCAAGATGGCGGCATCGGGAACCAACGGACAATTCCGCACCCCTCGCCACATTATCCGCATGATGGTGGAACTGATGCGTCCCACGCTTGATGACATCATTTGTGACCCTGCCATGGGTTCGGCAGGGTTCATTATGGAAGCGGCAAAATACATTGCGGAACATCAGGGCGACGAACTGCTGAATATCGACAACCGAAACAGATACCGGAACGAGATTTTCCACGGTTCGGATTCCGATGCCTCGATGATGCGCATCGGCTGCATGAACATGATGCTCCATGATGTGGATGAGCCACAACTGCACTATCGCAACTCGTTATCGAACGAGAACAACGACACTAACAAATACACGCTTTGCCTCGCCAACCCGCCATTCGCAGGAAGCCTTGATGCCGATGATATCGCGCACACATTGAAAGCTGCTGTCAAGACGAAAAAGACAGAACTGCTGTTCCTTGCTCTGATGATGCGGATGTTGCAGACGGGCGGCCGATGCGCTTCTGTCGTTCCCGACACGGTGCTTACAGGCGATGCACAAGCCTATAAGACCATACGTTCCGCATTGGTGGATAATCACTGTCTGCAAGCTGTTATCACCATGCCATCAGGCGTGTTCCAGCCTTACAGTGGGGTATCCACAGCCATCATAATCTTCACCAAGACCGGAACGGGTGGAACGAACAGGGTTTGGTTTTACGATATGCGTGCCGATGGCTATTCTCTAACGACACAACGCACTCCTACCCCGGAGCAAAACGATGTCCCTGACATTGTCTCCCGTTTCCATAATCTCGAAGCGGAAGCCGACCGCAGCCGCAGGGAGCAATCATTCTTTGTAACTGCCGATGAAATACGCGAAAACGGCTACGACCTCAGTTATAAGCGTTATCACGAAGTGGAGCGTGAGGCAGTAGTATATGATGCGCCCGAGGTGATTATGGCTCGTATGGAGGAACGGCAAAAGACTATTGATGCAGCCTTTGCCGAGTTTAAGAAACTGCTTAATTCGTGAGGGTATGAAAGTGGATAAATCAAGATGGCACAGAGATTTACTTGGAAATCTTTGTAATATTAAACGTGGCGGTTCACCTCGTCCTATTCAAAAATTTCTAACCGATGCCCCTGATGGTATCAATTGGATTAAAATAGGAGATGCCGGAGATTCAAAATTTATATCCTCCTGCAAGGAAAAAATCATTCCTGAAGGTGTAAGTAAATCCCGTTTCGTTCACAAAGGAGATTTTCTACTGTCAAACTCTATGTCATTTGGCAGACCCTATATTCTCAATGTTGATGGTTGCATACATGACGGTTGGCTTGTGTTAGAACAGCCGAAACAGTTTGATAAATCCTACCTATATTATCTCCTTGGATCAGCTCCTATGTATGAAAAATTTGCTCAGAAAGCACAAGGAGCTGTTGTAAATAATCTAAATATTGATAGAGTTGCTTCTGTTGAAATAATATATCCTCCGCTGGATATTCAACAAGCGATAGCAGCAGAGTTGGATGCTGTGCAAGCGATGATTGACGGCTACAAAGCGCAATTAGAGGACTTGGATGCACTGGCGCAATCCATTTTTCTGGATATGTTCGGTGACCCGGTGAGTAATCCGAAAGGATGGGAAAAGGGATCTTTAAATAAATATGCATCCATAGGAACAGGTGCAACTCCAAGTCGCAAAATAGTATCATACTATGAAGGAGATATTCCATGGGTTAAATCTACGGAAGTACATAATTCATATATTTGGGAGACTCAGGAGCACATAACTAAAGAAGCTATAGATAATTCCAATTGTTCGATTTATCTTCCTGATACCATACTTGTTGCGATGTATGGACAAGGTAAAACAAGAGGTCAAGTCGGGTTATTAAGAATTAAAGCAGCAACAAATCAAGCATGTGCAGCCATACAATGTAAAGACTCATTAAATCCTACTTTTTGTTATTGGCATTTTCAAATGTGTTATGAAGCTAATCGTGAATTAGGAAATGGAACAAACCAAAAAAACATGAATCTTACTATTGTTGGAAATATCAAATTTATAATTCCCCCACTCTCTTTACAACAAGAATTTGCCTTCAAGATTGAATCCATTGAAAAACAGAAAGAGTTAATCTGCAAGCAATTGGAAGATGCCAAAACCATGATGGCAGAACGAATGCAATATTATTTTTCATAAAGTAGCACAATGGCAATGAAAGAGATAGATAAAAAATTAAAAGATACCATCCACCGATATTCCGGTTCAGGTATTGAGCAACAGGTAGATTACGACAAATTCTACCTCTATTCGCTTATCACGCACTCCACAGCCATCGAGGGTTCTACCGTTACCGAGGTGGAAAACCAACTTCTGTTTGATGAAGGAATTGCCGCCAAGGGAAGAAGCCTCATGGAGCAGATGATGAATGTGGACTTGAAGAACGCCTATCTCTTTGGATTTGAATGGGTAAAATCTGCTCGGCCTTACACGGTTGAATTCTTGTGTGAGCTGTCTGCTAAAGTCATGCGGCGTACCGGTTCGGAATACTCCACATTAGGCGGCACATTCGATTCCTCCAAAGGCGAGTTGCGCCGTTGCAATGTGAGTGCCAGTATCGGAGGAAAGAGCTATCTGGCTTTTCAAAAAGTTCCTAAAGCAACGGCTGAGTTTTGTGAGTGGCTGAATGAGGCATTGTCATCCATTGACAAAAACGACATGGCCGCCTGTTATCGCCTGAGTTTTGAAGCCCATTTCCGCTTGGTTACCATTCATCCGTGGGTGGACGGCAACGGTCGCACCACACGCCTATTAATGAACATGGTGCAACGGCAGTTGGGACTTATCCCCTCCATTGTGACGAAAGAAGCAAAAGGAGAATATATACAGGCACTGATAGACAGCCGCGAGCATGAAGACAGTACCATTATTCAAGATGTAATGATGGCACAACATATTACCAATCTCGAAAATCGGACTTTACAGTATCAAAAGGCCACAAGTGATACTGTAAATGATACTGCAAGTGATACTGTAAAAACCAACGACACCACTTCACGGCTTGTCACCGCAATAAAAGAGCATCCAGAATACACATACGATGAATATGCACAGATGCTGGGTATCAGTCGCGCCACCGTTGCCCGACATATCAAGAAACTAAATGGAACAGTAATACATCGAGTCGGTTCGGACAAAGATGGTTATTGGCAATTTATAAAAGACTGAGTTATGAGGAATTTCGACATCATAAAAGGCATTGACGGATTAGGGACAATCTATCGGTATTGTGCAACAGCCGAGGATTTTCAAGTAAACAATCCGATGATTTCGGCACAGCAGGCACGGCTTGCGTTAGAAACAATGGTGAAGACCGTTTACCGTCTGAAAGGGTGGCAAATAGGCGAACGGGCTTCGTTGCTTTCGCTAACCACCGATGAGCGTTTCACCGGTTTCATAGACAGCGAAGACCTGATGAAGCGCATTCACTATATCCGCAAAATCGGCAATACCGCAGCTCACGCCGGTGATGGCTTCGTCGGGCGCAGAGAATCGTTCTTTGCCGTATTGAACCTCTATTACATCATTGGCTCTATCATGCTGGCTTGGCAAGTGATTGACAGTTTGCCTGATTTTGATAAAGGATTGATACCGCAAACGCCACAGACAAATCCTCTCGCCATTGTTCCTCAAACAGACCAAGTAAACACAACCACCACACGAGCAGCCACCACTGCTGCACAAGCGGTGGAAGAAAGCTCCGATGCACAGCCTGCAACGGTAGAAGCACAGCCGGTAGTAAACGACCTGTCGGAAGCGGAGACACGACGGCTGTATATCGATTTGCTACTGCATGAAGCCGGTTGGAAAATATCTGAGCGCAAAGGGGAAACCATAGCACGGCAGGCTTGCATCGAGGTTGAAGTACAGGGTATGCCAAATGAAAGCGGAGTGGGTTATGCCGATTATGTATTGTTTAATGCCGGTGGAATACCGTTGGCTGTCATCGAAGCCAAACGCACAAGCAAGAATGCCGCAGAAGGGCGTCATCAAGCGGAATTGTACGCTGACTGCTTGGCTGCACGCTATGCCTGTCCCAGACCGGTAATCTATTATACCAATGGATTTGAAACCAATATAATAGACGGCATAGGGTATCCATCGCGTAAAGTAATGGGATTTCATACCATCGATGAACTGCAACGCATGATTTCGCAAAGAGGGCGCAATGACATTACAGACCTTACCATCTCCGACAAGATAACCAACCGTAATTATCAGAAACGGGTTATTGCCTCTGTCTGCAACCATTACAACAAGAAGCACAGGCGAGCATTGCTGGTGATGGCTACAGGGACGGGGAAGACACGTGTCAGTATCTCGCTCGTAGATGTATTGGTGCGGAACAACTGGGTAAAGAACGTACTGTTCCTTGCCGACCGAATTGAACTGGTTAATCAAGCACAGAAGAACTATACAAAATTATTGCCTGACATAACGGTCAGTTCCTTGCGGGACAGCGATGTGGATACGTCAGCACGCATCCTGTTCTCTACCTACCAAACCATGATAGGTCATCTGGACAAGGATTCCAAGACATTCTCATTAGGCAGGTTTGACCTTATCATCATAGACGAGGCCCATCGCAGTGTGTTTGGTAAGTATGGAGCCATATTCGATTATTTTGACGGACTCCTCTTAGGCTTGACGGCAACGCCACGCGATGAAGTCGATCGTTCCACATACGACCTTTTCGGCATGGAACAAGGCGAACCGACAGACAGCTACGAATACGATGAAGCAGTAGCAGATGGTTATTTGAATCCATTCAAGGCAATCAAAGACAATTCGCAAATCCTGACCGAAGGGATTAATCCTGAACAACTTTCTCCGGAAGAGCGCAAACAATTGGAAGAGATTTTCGAATATGAAAAAATGATGGCCGGGTTGGAACCGGACGACCCATATAGCCGCACCATCAACGCAACAGAAATTTTCAAATATATTTTCAACCAAGATACAGTTGACCATGTATTGAATAGATTAATGAACGAAGGTGTCCGGGTAAATGAAGACACCATGATTGGCAAAACCATCATATTCGCTTATAATCACAAACATGCCGTGTTTATTGCCGAACGGTTTGTCGCTCTTTACTCCGACCTGGGACCGGATTTCTGTCGGGTGATTGACAATTACGAAAAGTATTCATCAGACCTGCTTGATAAGTTTGCCGATAAAGAGAAGCAACCTCAAATTGCAGTATCGGTAGATATGCTCGACACAGGCATTGATGTTCCTGAAATTGTAAACTTGGTATTCTTTAAGCCTATTCATTCCAAGATTAAGTTTTGGCAAATGATAGGCAGAGGCACACGCCTGTGCGAAAACTTGTTTGGTGAAGGCTTGGACAAGAAAGAGTTTCTGATATTTGACTTCTACCGCAATTTTGAATATTTCGAGATGAATCCCGAAGGTGTCAGGCCAACACAGTCGCAGTCTATCGTAAGTCTGCTGTTCAATTTGCGCACGGATATAAAATTCGCCTTGCAAGACGGAGAACATCAGACCAATGAGGAAACCAAGGCTTTTCATGACAACCTTGCCGACATTTTGCACCGGCAGATAGACGGACTGAATAGGAATCGGATTGATGTCCGGCTACAACTGAGAGCAGTAGAAACATACGCCACCCCGGAATCTATGGTATGCCTGACACTTGGCGATGTAATGGCAATGAAAGGGAAAATATCGCCATTGCTTAAAAACACAACCACCGACACAGCTGCGCTAAAGTTTGACGCATTGGTACTGAAATCACAACTTGCATTGGTAGATGATACCGTCAACTCCGCATCTTCTGAGCGGAAAATAATGGATATAGCCGGTTATCTCAAAGAAAAGAAAGCGTCCATTCCGCAAGTAATGGCTAAGATGGATGTATTGGACGAAGTGCTATCTGTCCATTTCTGGGAATCGAAAAGCCTTGGTTCTCTTGAACGCGTCAGGAAGGAACTTCGTGACCTTATTCAATACTTGGATAGTAGCACAACAGGACAAACATTTACCATTAATGTAAAAGACACGTTTGAAGAAGATAATTCAAGCGTTAATATCACTCCTATACGCACCTATCGCCGCAGAGTGGAAGATTATCTTAAGGAACATCTGTCAGACGATGATGCCTTACAGAAGATATATCATCTTGAACCGCTTTCAGAACAGGACATCAACCGATTGGAACAGATTTTCTGGGAAGAGTTGGGCTCAAAGGAAGAGTTTGAGGCACAAACAAGGACAAAACCATACCAACACAATGTGGCCGCCTTTATCCGTTCAATCATTGGCGTGGAACAAAATGTTGCGCTGGAGAAATATCGCGCATTGATTTATGGCGCAGAACTGACCCGTATGCAGGAAGAATATCTGCGCACGCTTATCCGCTATGTATGCGAGAATGGTGATATTACCACTGTTGTATTGCAACAACCACCTTTCAATAAGTTTACAACCATCTTCCGCGATAGTCCCAAAGCGTTGATTGATTATGTGAAACTTATCAGTCAGGTGATTGCGGCATAAACCATTAATATTATGAATAATATGAACCAGTACATAAAGAATGTAGTTAAACGAATGTATCAAATAGATGTTGATACAGCATCGAAAGAGCAACTTGAAGCCATTGAAGAAATCAATGTCAGTGATATTACTATGAATAGTGAGGTTACGACATGGAATTTCTCTGAATTCCCGAATCTAAAAAAGATTGATTGCAGTTATCTGTTCATCAAAGATTTGATAACAACGGGATGTACTGAACTAGAATATCTTCGGTGGGAAGGAGTTAGAGGTAATGACATACACTTAGACCTTTCAACGAATAAGAAGTTGAAGAAAGTTGTCGGTGGGCAGGATGGAATTGTCGAACTTGATTTTTCTTTCAACCCCTTACTTGAAGAAGTATCTATGTCTTTATCACAAAGTTTACGTTGGATAGAACTATCTCATTGTAACAACCTAAAGAGACTAACATTGTTCGGAGTTTTAATCCCATTTGTGGATTTGACAGCATTACATAATCTGGAGTATGTAAACATTAGCTATATGAATCAATATAGAAATATGGCAGATGAATATGGGGATGGTTATCCACGCCCAATTTTGTTTGTGAATGAAGATTTTAACGAATCTATCATAGAAGACCACACACGTCAATATTCATACTACACATACAAACTCATTAAAGTCTCAGAAGGTTCTAAAGAACAAAAATTCTTAAATGAGGTAAAAGCTATGAAGGAGAAAATCCTCTCTATCCCTGTTGACCGTAAAGGTAAATATGTGGCTATTTTACATTATGCTCTTATGGATAAATTAAACAATCTATGAAGGACTTAATTGATTAATATATGGAATCAATACGGATATTCCTATTAAAAGGAAAAGAGAACATGATAGACCATGTAAAGAGCATTCAAACACTTGGATGTGCCTACTGGAAAAAAGCTCGTAACAAAAATTTGAAAATTGGAGATATATGCTACCTCTATCTAAGCGGTAAAGGACATTACCAAGTTCGCTATCGTCTTGAAGTCGTTGACACCAGCTGTACTCGCGAAGATAGTTCATGCTGGGTTACTCCTTTTAGGGCTGACAATGATTGTTATAAACTCACTCCAACATCTGCTATGTATGAGGGAAAAGAGTTGTCATTAGATGCACTCGAAGGAATCGGTATCAATCGATATACTCAATTCAAGGAACTCAATGAATACCAAGAAGATTTTTTAAGCAAATACTTTATGTGAAATGAGTATGCCAGACGATAGAAGACCAAGAATTATCAACGTAACACGCAAGCCAACAAAATGTCCGAATTGCGGAGAAAAGGTCGTTGATATAGTGTATGGTACAGGAGATATGACTGAAATTGAGTTTGCACTTCAATACCGAAAGGAAGCCATAATGGGTGGAGATAACATACCTCGTCGTCCTCCGATATGGTGTTGCTCGTGTGGATGCAAGCGGTTTCGGAAAGTGAATCCCGACGGAACAGATGTAGCTGTGAAAGTAAAAATGCTAAAAGACACCCGTAAAGCACCTGCATCCGTTATAAATTGGTCTTCTTCAATGGTTGATAGAGCACTGAAGAATAATCAGATAGACTCAATACATAAATACACTTTGGATATAACTACAGATTTTGATGAACAAGAGACTTTAGTCATCACTGCTGTAAGCCAAACAGATGCAGAACTTCTTGCAAGAGATTTGGTTAGGAATGGAGCAGTTGGACTTAAAGGTCGTAGGTGTATAAAAGTAGAAGTAATTTCTGAACATCCACAATATAAATGTTATCACGATAATGCTCAGTAAAAAAGACATTGAAGAACTAGCCACAGGTGCTGTCAAAAGATATTTCAACACATGTAACCTCATTTCTCCTCAAATTCAAGAAAATGACAAAACTCCAGATTGGGACGGCTATTTGAATATTTACAAAGAGAAGAAAGATGTTCGAAGGAATTTTATTGGTTGCATCAGGATACAAGTAAAAGGTATTCAAGTTAATGACTTTAAGAAAACAGAATCTTTTCCTATAGAGACTGTATTTCTTAACAATGCCCGTAGTGAAGGATTTGTGTTTTTTGTTGTGGAAGTAAAAGAAGACGGCACCTCCACAATATTTTATAGAATGATGGCACCAATAGAAATAAGAGCTGAATTATCTAAATTAAAGAATGATCAGAAGACTAAAAATTTTCATTTTGAGATATTAGATAGCGATAAGGATTTTATAACTAGACAATTAGCTGAATTTCTTATTGACTGTATTAAACAAAAGAGTTTTGCTATCAAAGATGAATTTAAGATAGAGGATATAAAAGATGCGACAGAATATCAATGGGGATTTACTATGTTAGGAAAGAAAGAAAACTTTGCTAAGGATATATTTGATGGATTTAAGTCTTTCTTGTATGCGAAAACAAAAGAAGGTGTAGAAATTCCCGTAGGAAATAGTCGTATGACTGTTTGTATTCCTGAGATTACAGGTATACAGCAAGAACCCGTAGTAACAGACAATATAATAGCCAACGAATATACTCTTAAATATTCAAAAGATTTTATCACCTATGAGATTCAAAATTTGCTATCATTCAAGATATTGAACAACGTGAATGTGAAAGAAAATAATGTAACTATTGATATACTTGCAAAAACGACAGAACAATACATAGAAGCATATAGTATTTTTTTATCATTATTAAGAGTTAGACAAATAAAGTTCGGAAGTCATTGCCATACTCTAAAAACAAAAAACACAGATAGAATAATATCGGATTTAGAAAATAGAATTTCTAATTTTAAAAAGCACGCGGAAGTTATTAAAGTATTGAACATTAAAACACCACTTGACTATGGCATCTTTTCAAAAGAAGATAACAAATCTATTCTTCAATTACATAAGGCATTAATTGAACATCAACCCATTGGATTAAACAAACCCAAAGCATTCTTTAAATTAGACATAGCGAACATCTGCATCCTTCTGACTTGCCAAAGTGATGGCAATGGAAAGTTTTATATTGATGATTTTTTCAAGAATTCAAATATAAAAGTAAGCCAAGATGGTAACAAAAAACCATTCCTGGTACCAATATTTTCATTTCTAGAAAAATTAGGCTATGTATTATTTGACAATATTCCTTATGACAAAATTTTGGATTCATATAAAGAATTTGTTGATATTGATTCTAGGGTATACACTCAAGCCAATTTAGACCTCTTGGAAATGCTTAAAGCCGCAGATGAATTACAAAATAAACAGATGCTCTCAAAAAGAAAAATTACATTAAATACTGCTTTAGAATTAGCTCAATGGCTAATTGAGAATGATAAGCAAACATCGTTAACAGATATACACCTCATAAATTACTTACAAACAACTAAAAGACTCCGAGACTTGACTGATGAAGAAAGGAAACCGTTGATAAAAATGACCCAAAGCTCAGAACCTATGGTAAGAGCAGCAGCGAATATACTTTTAGGGGATACAGATGTGGCAAAATATATAATTGAAAACATGAAAAATGACGATAAAATTATATTTGTAAATTTTCCAATTTATCACTTATTGTTGAAATAATAAAGATGCTGCAAGATTTAAAACAATAATCTATCGTCACCTCGTAATACCCCTATAACTATTCTCTAACTCGTTTCACATAACTAATCAAGATAAAAGGGTCTATACTATTTCCATTATATTTACAGGTTATATGCAGATGTTCCCCAGTGCTGCGCCCGGTATTGCCTGTAATCCCGACAACATCACCCGACAGAACGTCCTGCCCCTGTGATACGGAGATTTGAGACAAGTGACAATAACTGACGGTAAAGCCACCGTGCTGGATAGTAACATATTTCCCGGACACCTTATCCTGTCCAACAGCAAAGACTCTCCCCTGCATCATGGCAAATACCTTGGAACTTCGGGCATGAAGGTCAATGCCGTTGTGAAACTTCCTCTTCCCCGTGAATGGGTCTTTCCGATAACCGTAAGGCGAATTTATCTTGATATGTGAGAGCGGATAACATACGCTTAGATAGCGTGCTACCTGCTCTTTCTTTTTTGTGTCCGCACATGACAATGAAACCTTGTCGGGTACGGACTTCTCATTTTCTGAGGTGATGCTTTCGGGTGTCGCCTCTGTTTCGTTTGTCGTCCAGGTAGGATTTTCAACAGTGACTTTATAGCGATTGCCCGGACAGGAAACCGTGTTGAACTGCGCTTTCACATGGTTTCCGGATAATAACAAAAGAAGGGCTATAACGATTCGTGCATTACTCATAGATGCAAATGTAGGAACAGTTCTCCGACCGTGCCAAAAGATGTCTTGATTTACCTCCAAAATATAACATTAAATAAGTTTAGAGTATGAATACTGCATCATAATCATACTTAAAGCATAAATAAACACAAATAATCAGGCTATTTAGAACTACGCAAATTGAAGTATGAACAATAGTATATACCTTTGTCAAAGTATAATCAAAATATCATATTAAAATATGAAACAAGTACGATTTGAATTTGAGGAACTGCCTTACGAAACCCTCTCGCAGTTCGGACTCACACGGGAAATGATTGAAGACCTTCCTATGCATATTTTGGAAGAACTCAGCCACGGCAGGCACTCGCCTGTACTTCCCATCAAGGTAAACGATGATAACGGAAACACGGTCACCGACCGTAGCCGATTCGCTTTCGTGCGCAAGGAGAATGGAGAAGCCGATGTCGTGTTCTACCCGGTGCTGAAGAAATCCTCCTTGGAGAAGTACAGCGAGGATCAACAGAAGCAGCTCCGTTCCGGTAAAGTCATTCTTGCCGACACGGTAACGGCTGACGGGCGAAAGACAAAAGCCTTCGTACAGATCGATATCGAAACCAATCAGGTCATGTCCGTCCCCACGCAGGTCATCGCCCGGAACCTCCAGGTGATGGCAGAAGAACTGAAACTCAGCAATGCCGAAATCAAGGTGATGCAACAGGGCGAACCGCTGACCTTTGTGATGCAAGACGAGCCTGTAACAGTCGGCATCAGCCTGCACGAGAAGGACGGCATCCGCTTCTGCCAGGGAGACGCCAAGAAATGGAGCGAGCAGACCAAAAGAGAATGGGACAAATACACCTTCGGCTGTTACGGTTGCTGGATGATGGACGATGACGGCAATCTCGACTATATTCCGGAAGAGCAATACACGGAAGAACTCTGGAACGAGCAGAAAAAGAGTGCCCAACGCAATATGGGTGCAGGACTTCACAAGTAAAACCTTTCAAACACTGTAATTATGGCACAAAACACCTATTATCCCGAAGAAGTGCTCATTGAGAAGATGGAGTGCGGAGAATACGGCTGGCTGGATTACGTCAACCACTTTTCTGCCGAATGGCAGGAAGAATTGGTGGAATACTGCAAGGCGCACTCGCTCACGATTGACGATACGGCAGCCGAGCAATTCGTCCACTACAAGAGTGAACAATTAGAAGCCGCCATGGAAAGCGGTGAAGCATAAACACGGACTATGGCAATACGAACCAACACAAACCCGATGAGACCGGACTTGCAACCCGAAATGCGTGCTCTTTTGATGCGCAACGGTATGCAAGCCCATGTCGTACCTGTGGGTGACAGCTACCAGCTGGTAGTACAGGGGCACGATTCCCCACTGTTACGATACCCAATCAGCAGGCAGCAGATGCAGGCCCTGACCGACTGGGGAACGAACCATGCCAACAAGAAAGCCTACGAGACCTTCACGGACATCGTAAAGGACGATTTTGATATGCCCCGCAACTTCGTCCACGCTCGCAACGCCAACGGTCGTGTGGCAATGGGACTTCACGGCTACCGTATCGGCATCGGTGAGTATGGCAGGGTCGGCAGGTACGGTATGCCGTCCCCTTTCCTCGGATGGACTCCCAGACAGCAGGAAGGCTATCACTTGCGCAGGGTCGGTGGCCGGCTTTTCTATGCAGGTACGCCTATGGTGGCAGAACGCCCGGACGGACGAATGAAACCCGGTGAGATGCAATCCGGCGGTTACGGATTCTACTACAAAGGGCATCGGCAACCACAAGAGCAGGTGCAGCCAGTCCGGCAGGATGTCTTGCAGGATTTGCAGGCAATTATCACCCCGATGGTAAACAAGCCAAGAAGCGAAGAACCGGCAAAGCCTTACAAGGAGCTGATTACCTCATCCGTCTATTTCTCCAATGAGAAATGGCAGGAATGCCTTTCGTCACACGGTATCATCGTGGATACGGAAGCCGGGACACTGACCGTCCAGTCGGAGAAAGTCAGTGCCGATATGGTCTATGACCTGACCGAAAAGGAATTATCCGCACTGACCTCCAATTCCATTGAAGAGCATCCGGTTGAGAAACGCCTGGAGATTCTGAACAATGTCATTCAAAATGACTATTCCGATAAAATCACATTGGAATCGCTGAACAGCAAGGAGCGCATCAGCATTGCCCTGCACCCCGAAGTGGAGCAGGATCTGGCTATGCGGAACCGGCAGGAACAGGACTTGCTCCTGCCATTGGAATCCGATAACAGCCTTGCACCGCACTCTACCGAACAGACAGTACTGCAAGAAGACGAACATATCATCAGAGAGCCACAAGAAGGAGCCTTGATTGACGGACGGGACTTGTCATACATCAACGAAAACAAAGGCTGGTACCGGGAAGGAGAACACGGACGTGAGGTGGAAGTGGAAGCCATTGCCGTACAACCGGCAGAAACGGAGGGCAAATACAAGATGACCGCCATTATCAACGGAGAACCCATCACCCATGAAATCAGCCAGAAACAGTACGACAAGTTTCTGGCAGTCGATGACTACCACCGCATGAAGCTCTTTTCCAAGATATTCAACGAAGTGGATATGAAGACCCGTCCTGAAATGAGCAACGGATTGGGTACGAAGATATTCGCCGCACTTGCCGCAGGTGCGGTAGTGCTGTCGGATGTCGCCCACGGGCTTCACCATCCCTGTCCGGAATTTTACGGAGAGCGTTTCAGTTCCGCACCCCGTCCTTATTTCAAGCCGGGAGTGGACTCGCCGATGGATGTGGCAGCAAGGAACTTTGAAGCGCAGATGAACAAGGAGGTGGCAGAGATGCGCAGAGGATTTTAAGGAATAAAAGGAACACACAGATGGCAAACGGAGAACTGACATACGATGACTTCCTGCAACGGCTGGACATTCAGGATATACTGATGGACGCAGGCTATCACCTGAACAAGCGTGACGGCTTGCGTTATCCGTCCTATATCCGTATGGACAGTAACGGCACACGCATCCGGGGTGACAAGTTCATCGTCACGCCGAACGGTAAATGCTGTTTCCAGCCACCACAGCAAAAGCTCTATAATATCATATCCTTTATCAAGGCATTCCCTGAGAAGTTTGCGGAACACCGGAACGGCGTCTCTCCAGACAGGTTGGTCAACCTTGTCTGCAACAGGCTGTTGAACCAACCCATCAATGACAGACCTTTGCGCATCATCCAACCCAGACGGGAGAACACTCCGTTCAGGCTGGATGATTACGACATCCACCGTTTTGACGTAAACGACCGGGAGACCCACAAACGTTTTTACCCCTACTTCAAGAACCGTGGCATCGACATCTTCACACAACGGGCTTTTGCCGACCATTTCTTTCTGGCTACCAGACACCGTTCAGACGGTTTGGCGTATGCCAACCTTGCCTTTCCGCTGGTACTTCCCAAAGAGCCGGACAAGATTGCAGGACTGGAGGAACGAGGCCGTCCCAAGATGGACGGTAGCGGAAGTTACAAGGGCAAAGCCGAGGGCAGCAACAGCAGCGAGGGCTTGTGGATGGCCAATTTCAGCGGTGAGCCTTTGCAAAAGGCAGGCGGCGTTGCGTGGTTTGAAAGTGCCTACGATGCAATGGCTTTCTACCAGATACACAGGAATGGTTTTCGGGACAACCCAGACCTTTCCAAGAAAAGCGTGTTCGTCTCCACGGGCGGCACTCCCACCGATATGCAGATTCGCGGTATGCTTTCCGTCACTCCGGATATAAACCACTACTTGTGTTTTGACAACGACAGTGCCGGACGTGAGTTCGTGAAAAAATTCCAAGCCATAGCGGAATCCATACACATCAGTTCCGACCGTATAAAAGTATTTCCCTTGATACCCTGTTACAAGGACTGGAACGATGCCCTGCTTGGCAAGACAAGCGAGGAATACCTTGACAGCATCAAGGACGCGATTGTCCCATTGGGAGCACCACTCGGTACCACAGGGTATGCAACCGACAAGGAAGAAGAACACCGACAACCAAATATACACAGATAAGAGCCATGCAACAACCGATATACAGAGAGATTTCGCTACGACCGCAAACGGCACAGTTCTTCATTGACGAACTGCCCTTGCTGTTGCTTTGTCCCGTGGGACTGGTCTATGGAGGAATGGAGAACGCCCCTCTTGCATCTATCGCCACCCTCTTTGCCGTTCTCCTCTCCCTCATTTTGATTTACCGGCTTATATACCTGAAACGCATACGCTATCACGTCGGTAGCGAACAGCTGACTGCCGAGCATGGCGTGTTCCAACGCAGTATCGGTTACATCGAATTGTACCGTGTGGTGGACTTCCACGAACAGCAGAGCTTGTTGCAGCAGATTTTCGGGCTAAAGACTGTCATGGTGTTGTCTATGGACAGGACCACGCCCAAGCTGGAATTGACAGGTCTGCCCAAACGAATCAATATCGTGGATATTATCAGAGAGCGTGTAGAGTTTAACAAACAACGAAAAGGAATCTATGAGATCACCAATCACTAAAATAACGATGCTCCTATTCGGCATCATCTTGTCTGTCACGGCGAAGGCGCAGATTGTCACGACCAATCCGTTGGAATATGTGGCATTGGCAGAAGGCAACGAACTGATTCTCGGCAAAGTAAAAGACCAGATGGACGGGCAGAAGAAAACCGCCCTTTTACAGAATACCATTGCCGCAGAGTTCGAGCAGATGCGCCAGTGGGAGAAGAAATACAACAGCTACCTTAAAACGGCAAGCGGTTTCGCATCCTCGCTGAAAGCCTGTACCCACCTGTACAATGACGGTGTGAGGATTTTTATCTCGCTATGCAAGTTGAAAAAAGCCATCAGCGACAATCCACAGGGCATTGTCGCCGCAATGAGCATGAACAACCTGTATATCGAGACCGCAACCGAACTGGTGACGGTATTCTCCCTGCTCCGTGATGCCGTGGCTAAGGGAGGCAAGGAGAATATGCTTACGGGAGCGGAACGGAGCCAGACCCTATGGGCATTGAACGACCAACTGTCCGCATTCCAAAAGAAACTCAACCTGCTTTACCTGAGCATCAGGACTTACACGATGACGGACGTGTGGAACAACGTGACGGCAGGTATGCTGGACAGGAACAATGGTGAAGTGGCACGAATGGCAATGAACAGGTGGCGCAGGGCAGCAACGGCAAGATAAAAAGATGGAGGAAAGAGAAAATGAGACGGGCAATCTTTATCATAATCACACTGCTGTGCATAGGCGTGAAAATCCACGCGCAGATAGACCCCACCCTTGCCGGAATGGTTCTCATCTATACTGAAAAGTCCAAGAAGACCTTGAAGAACCAAGAGAAAATCATGCTCCTGCAAACCACCGGCCATATCTGGACGAAAGAGGAGGTGGAAGCCGTCACCGACCTGCAACGGGAGTTCAATGATTATCTGGATTCATTCCGTTCGGTCATCAGTTACGCTGCACAGATATACGGCTTCTATCACGAGATAACCTATCTCACGGAAAACATGGGAGAGTTCACCGGGCAACTCAGGAAAAGTCCTGCCAATGCCGTGGCAGTAGCACTCTCCACGAACCGGAACAAGATATACCGGGAACTGATATACAACTCCATGGAAATTGTCAATGACATACGCACGGTCTGCCTGTCAGACAACAAGATGACGGAGAAACAGCGGATGGAAATCGTGTTCGGAATCCGTCCCAAGCTGCAACTGATGAACAAAAAGCTGCGACGGCTGACCATGGCGGTGAAATACACCTCGATGGGTGACGTGTGGGCAGAAATCACGGAACGGGAACAACCCAAAGCCAACAAAGCAGAGATAGCCAGGTCTGCCATGAAACGGTGGAAACGAAGCGGAAAGGCCGGTGCTTTTTAACATAACGAGAATATAAAAAACAAAAAGATATGGGATTCTGGAGTTCATTATTAAAGACAGGCGGCAAAGCCGTCGGAGCAACAGGTAAAGCTGTCGGTGGAGCCGTATTGCATCCATCACAGACCTTGCGAGGGGCAGGAAGCGCATTGAAGACGGCAACCGTAGGAGCCGCGGCCGGATATGTCGGCTGGGAGAAACTGACCACCGACAAGAGCGTGGTGCGCATCGTGAGCGATGCCGTCATAGGAGAAGACACCACCAACGCCATCAGCGGCACGGCGAAAGCGGCTACCGAAACGGTAAACAAACTTACCGGCAAAGCCGAACAGACTTTTGACAGCGTGAGCCAGGCGTCAAGTTCGCTCTCTTCCACGCTCGATGGAGCGTCCAATTTTTTAAGCGGTGTTTCCAACGGGAATGCCGGGAATATGTTAGGCAACTTTTTCAGCAACCTCGCGCATGGCAAAGTATCGGGATTAAGCATAGTCGGATTGATTGCCGGGGCATTCCTCGTGTTCGGACGTACAGGCTGGCTCGGCAAGATAGCCGGTATCTTCTTGACCATGATGATGATTGGCAACAACACCCAACGCCAGCAAGAAGCGTCCGTTACCGACAATCAGCGTCAAGCCCGTCCACAGCAGGAACAGGAGGAACAGACCCATAGCGGAGGAATGAGAAGATAAGACAGTCATAACACAATAATATTCTACAAATGAAATACACGGAAGAAATGATTCTACAGTCCCCAAGCGGCTATTGTATGCCCTTTGAGGAAGAAAAGAATAAAGAAGTAACCTTGTCAAAAGGCTACGGAGAACTGAAAGATGCCGTCACCGGAGAGACATCCTTTCATCACGGCATAAACTTCCATGCCAGTCACCGCCCTTTGGCGGCAGTGGCAAGCGGTGTCGTGTCAAGTATCGGTACGGACAAAGAGCATGGTGTATATATTGTCATACGCTATGGCAAATACGAAGTGACCTATGCGCATCTTGCTAATATATTCATCCGTTTCGGACAAAAGGTAAAAGCAGGTCAGACGGTAGCCATCAGTGGAAACGACCTTCACATGGAAGTGGCGTTTGACGGCGAGGAACTGAATCCGATAGAGTTCCTGACCATGCTTTACGGCAATATCCAGGCACTCGGCAAATCGGGACACGGTGCGGCACACGAGTTCACTCCGTTTGACGGTGAGATTAAAACCAGGTACGACCGTGACAAAGAGGAAATCGAGGAACTGATGCTCCGGTTCCTTCCCGTCTATATGGAAGACCTGTTCCGTGGCGAGTACATCGTACCCGAATATACAGAACAGTCCCTGCGTAATGTGTTCACCGTGGGAGCGGCCAAGAACTACTTCTTTGAGTCGATGCCGAGCATGGCGAACCCTTTAGGCATAGGCAGCCGTGCCTTGCCTTTGGCGGGCAAGGTACAGAATCTCCTGATAGCGGATTTTCTGAATTATCTCGCTCTCAGGCACAATGTCTATCTCTCCACCATGAGCGAGGAAGTAAAAAAAAACTTCAATCCGAGGCAGTAGCCGGTAGTGGCATTATCGACCCTTTGTCGGAACTGGAGATAGACGTACAGAGCTTCGATATTCCGAGAATGGTGTCCGTCTATCCCGACCGTGCCGGAGTCCGATGGTGGACGAAAGCATGGTTCAATAACCGGGAGGAAGGCGAACATTCCGTAGAAATCGACCGGATGGCCGCCATCCGTTTCATTCAGGATCGGATAGAAAAGGATGAATGGCTGGAAGAGTTCTTCCCCAAGCAGATGGAGATATACCACAACGCCATAGAACAAACCAAGGAACAACTGTTGAACCAATTGAATTATTAGAATATGGGCGAAATCAAGCATACAGCACGCTTTGCGGAGATAGAAAGGATATTCGGTGACTACTTCAATAGTCACCTTGCCCCTGTCATGCGAGACACGCAGAACTATCTCAACCGCAAACAAACGGAAGAAATGGCTGCATATTCCAACAGTACAGCCGGTATCCTCGGTTCTATGGCGGCAGCCGGTAATCCGATGACGGATCCGTACCAGACACTGAGAGTGACCGGGGAATGGAACTCCAAGACCACGGAGGACTATCTGGAAATGTGCAGGGAGAAGATTGCAAACAATAAGGAGATACAGGCAGACCTCGCATTGTTGGCAAACGAGTGGCGCACAACCGTGGTGGATGAAATCGGCAGGGAAAGATATGATGAACTGTCCGGGCAATTAGGGTGCGACCTCGCTTACGCATATACGGAATACCGTATCGGAGAGTTGATGATGGGCAAGATGGTCAAAGACAATATGCCCAAGTCTTCCGCTGAATACATCATGCGCAAGGCGGCACAGAACACGCTTTTCGGGCTGTCATACACATTGAACCAGTCACCGCTTGCCGCAGAAATCGAGCGACGTGGGGAAGTAGCCTACAAACCGTCCAAACTGGAAAAAGGGACAGGCAAAGTCATCGGTGCAAGCATCGATGCCATATCACTCGGCGGTGCGGGAAGCTGGGCGAGCTTCGCCAAATTTGTCGGGGCTGACCTGGCATTTTCAGCACTGACTTCCTCCAAGGACAAAACAGGAAACACTGCATCCGTTGAAGATTGCATCAGCAAGGGCGTATTCGGAAGTGACCGGAATGTCTTTGACAGATTCCGTAAAGAAGCCAAGGAAATTCGAGCCAATGACAATCCTTATATCATCGCCACCAATGAACGGCTGATCAAGAAGATTCCCGTACAGAGTTTTGATTTCAGGGACTGGATGAGCCATAACGCCCAAGCGAAAATGCCGTTTGATTTTATTGCCGGCCAAAAAATAAAAGATGAGCGATACAGGGATATTCCGATGGTCATCGCTCCGGAATACATGGAAACTTATTTGCAGGATATGGAGAAGAAAGAAGAGGTTAAAGGTCAATCCGCGCTTGCAAGCAATCCGGGACAATCGGGAAACCCACATACCGCACAATCCGTCCAACAAGCCAATGAAACGGAAACGACGGAAGAATCAAGGGATGAAACAGCCATTGAATCAGGACAGAACCGACAGGCAGGACAGCAAACCGCCAATGCCAACGAAAACGGCTGGGGCGATTTTTTCTCAACCTTGGGATTGAGTGGCATGGGAGACATAAGCAAAAATTTGGGTTATGTGCTTGCCATGTTGCCGGATATTCTGGTGGGTATGTTTACGGGCAGGACAAAATCATTGGATTTGGGAGACAATGTACTGCCTATCGCCAGCATCGTCGCCGGTATATTCATTAAGAATCCTATTCTCAAAATGATGATGATCGGACTGGGCGGTGCCAATTTGTTGAACAAGGCAGGACACGAGGCATTAGGATGGGAACGGAATGAAGATAACGGTTTGAATACGGGAAACCGTTCCGTCCGATACCGGGTCTATGCGGACGAACCGCTGAATCCACGGATTTCCGGTCCGATACTGCAAGGGAACAACCTTATCGCAACCATAGACCATGTACCCTGCACCATCCAGTTGCCTGAAAAAGTGGTGTCAGCTTACAATGCCGGGGCATTGCCGCTTAATACCCTTGCCAATGCCATCCTTGTCAAGAGCGACCATACCCAACAACTGATGTCGCAGAATTACGAAGAGAACGACAGGGAAACGATTGTGCGTACCAGAGGAATACAATAAAACAGCAACAGATATGAAAGAGAAATCACAGTTTGAGAAAAATGCCGCCGACAAACAAGTGGAACTGCTCTCCGGAGCGTTAAACGGAGCGGTCAGCGCGGGCGGCCACTGGCTCAATGCCACAGGAAAGGGCTATCCCATGTTTTATCCGGCAGGTGTGGCGGTCAGTCCGTTCAACGCCCTGTTCATGGCTCTGCACTCGGATAAGAACGGATGCAAGAGCAACCTCTTCACCTTATATAGCGAAGCAAAGGCAAGAGGCGAATCCGTCAAGGAACACGAAAAAGGAGTACCGTTCCTGTTCTATAATTGGAACAAGTACGTGAACAGGAACAATCCCAACGAGGTCATATCAAGGAATGACTACCAAAAACTTTCTTCCGAAGAGAAGAACCGATACAAAGGCGTACACAACAGGGAGATACGCACATTGTTCAATATCGACCAGACTTTGCTGCCCCACGTTGACAGGAAAGCATACGATGACGCATTGGCAAAATACGGCAACAGTGTCGAGCAAGGATTCGGAGAAAAGGAATTGCGTGAGCTCAGGCCGAAATTCAATGCCTTCGTACAGTCTATTTCGAGAAATCTGGCACCGGTTCGCACGGATGGCAGCGGTGTGGCGCATTATGACAGCCAGAAAGACGCAATATATATTCCACGGCAAAAGGATTTCGCACATTACACCGATTACGCGCAGGAGACCCTTCGGCAAATCATAGCGGCCACCGGACACCAGCAACGCCTTGCCCGTGAGGGAATGGTGATGAAAAACGGGATTCCCCCAACAGAGGATGCCGTCAAGCAGGAACGGCTGATTGCCGAAATCGCTTCGGGTATCAAGATGCTGGAAATGGGACTTCCGGCCCGGTTGTCGGACGAGAGTGTCAAACTGGTGGATTATTGGAACCGTGAACTGAAAGAGAACCCTTGTCTGATAGATGCCATCGAGAGCGATGTGAACAATGCGCTGGAAGTGATACGCAAAGCGGAACGGGGCGAGAAAATCGAGTATGCCACCTATCGCAACCACCGCCAGACAGAACAGATGCGGGAGCAAATGCCCAAGCATTTCTTCGTGGCTGACGAAATCAAGAAGCATCCCGACAAGGAAAACAAGACCATTGTCCTGGTCATCGACAAGCAAGGCAAGAGTGCCGATGTGATACTCCCTGCCGGTGCATCCCTGGAGGTGAACAACGAGATCAAGGGAATGAGCAAACAGCGCATACAAAGCGCATTGGAGAAAAGCGGCATTGAAAACGTGCGTTTTTATAATCCGGACGGTGCGTTGGGCTACCGTCCCGATGACCGTTACTTCGCCGAAAAGCAGATAGAGGTGGCGCGTTTGAAAAACTGGGCATTGGAAACACTCTCCATCATTGATGCGCACCCCGCAGTGAAGCAAGCTGACAAACCCTGGTTTGAGAAGATACAGATGGTACAGGATGACAAAAACCGCTGGGCTTTATTCATCAAGCCGGAAGGAAAAGCCGGTTACAGCGTCTATCCCGAAAAGGATGACCTGAACCGTTTCTTCACCACGCTGAAACAGTCATTGGATAATATAGACAAGGTGCGTGGAGAACTGGCCAGAAAATACTATGCCATTGCCGAGAGCAAGCCGGATCTAAAAGTGGACCTGTTCCACACGGCAGATGAAAGCATTGACTTGAACCGCATACAACGAGTGGCCGTGTTCAAGACAAAGAACGGGGCGATACTCTGCGCTCCCACCATTGACAACCAGAAACCGCAGCCCCGAAGCGTCACACCACAGCAATGGCAACGGATGTGGGTCGCCGAGGACAGGAACAGTTTCAAACAACATCTGGCAGCAACGCTTTTCGCGGACGTGCTGAACAAGAGCCAGGCACAGGAACAGACCTCTTCCGAAAAACAGGAGTCGGAAGTGGAAACGAAAATCAGCCGTGACGAGGAAATCAAGCACGACCAGCCTAAAGAGGAAGTTGAAGAAGAGGAAGAGGTATCAAAAGGAATGCACCGATAAACAGACAAAGCAATGAGCAAGAATAAAGAATATGCGGAGAAATATGCCGAGTTTGCGATGGAACAGATGCGCAAATACGGCATCCCGGCTTCCGTGACCTTGGCACAGGGCATACTGGAGAGCAGCAACGGGCAAAGCCGTATGGCCCTGAACGAGAACAACCATTTCGGTATCAAAGCCACTCCGGGATGGATTACGCAAGGTGGCAAATACGGCATTTACACCGATGACAAGCCCAACGAGAAGTTTTGCAGCTACGACAGCGTGGGCGATTCTTACGAGCATCACTCCAAATTCCTTGTAGAGAACAAACGGTACGCGGAATGTTTTGACCTGTCTCCTGACGATTACAAGGGTTGGACGGAAGGACTTGCCAAGGCCGGGTATGCAAGTGGCGGCAATTATGCCCAAAGTCTGCAAAAAATCATTGAAGCAAACGGGCTGCAGAAGTATGACCGGATGGTCATGGCAGAAATGAAGGCAAAAGGATTGGAAACAGGAACCGGACAAGCGGTTACGACAAACGCCTATTCATTCCCGGTCGAGCGCAAAGAGTTCCTGTTTGTCACTTCACCGTTCGGAATGCGTACCGACCCCATGAATGCTGACAAGCTGCAAATGCACAAGGGTATGGACATCCGCTGTAAGGGCGATGCGGTGTTGGCTACCGAGAATAACGGCAAAGTGGTGGCAGTAAACCAAAATGCCAAAACCGCCGGAGGCAAGTCCGTAACCATTGAATATGAGAGGGCTGACGGAAGCAAGATACAGAACACTTATATGCACCTGTCCTCTGTTGATGTCAAGGTGGGTGATATGATGCAAGCCGGACAGAGATTCGGTGTTTCAGGGAATACCGGGACACGGACTACCGGCGAACACCTGCATTTCGGAGTGGCACAGATTACCGCTGACGGACAAAAGCGAGACATTGACCCCGCAATCTATCTGGCAGACATTGCCCAAAAGGGAAACATCAAGCTGCAAGCCTTACATAATGGCAACGACCTGTTGGCTAAATACAAAACGGAGGTTACTGCCACTCCCCAGGAAACAAAATCACAAAGCCCTGAAGAGTGGATGAAGAAACTGTTATCCTCGGAAGACAGCGGTGTCGGACTTTCAGGAACGAATGACCCGATTATGGATATGGTGGTCAAAGCCTTTTCTTCGCTGATGATGCTGGCGGTAGTCATTGACAACAAGAACGAGGAAGAACAGAAAGAAGCCATTTCTGAAATGGCAGGTAGCCGGAAAGTGGAACTGACTTCATTGTTGCCCCACATGAAAGCCTGTGCCATTATAATCAACGAAAGCAATAAAGCCGTGTTGCAAGCAGATAACGGAGCCGTGCAGGTTTCAAGGGAGTTAAGCGCAAGCGAATTGAGCCGGCTGTCCGCTACTTTGAATAATCCTGAACTCTCGGAGGAAAGCAAGCGTATGCGAGTAGCAGGAATGGTCAATGCTATTGTCCTTTCGCAACAGGCTTCACAAAACTTCGAGCAGGGAATGTCGGAACATCAGAGCCAGAACGAACAAATCAGAAGATAATGAAACGCGTGATGATGGAAATAGGATTGTTGGTCGTCGGGCTGTCCCTTGCAGGACTGCACACCCTTGTATGCTACCGGCTGTTCGGCTTGGTGGTGACACTCGTGATTGTGGGTGTGCAGATTGTCATTGCGTCAGGGATAGTCTGGATTAAAATCCGTGCGCCCGATTAAAGATGGAACGTATATGCGGGTAGTTCACATTTAATAGGATATTCCGGTCAAATGGTCTTGGTTAAAATAAAACTACAAGCAATATGATTAAGTGTAACGTAACAGTGTGCGGAACCATCAGCAAGGCGGCTGTAGTGCGCACCAACAATGAGAACAAGGCTTTCACGGCATTTGCCGTAAATTGTGTGATTCCGGCAAGAAACGGTATTGACAAAACGGTGGAAATCTCTGTCGCCAAGGATGGGGAGGAATACAACCGGGCTGACTATACCGTAGGCAAGAGAGTGGAAATTTCCGGTGTGTTGACTTTCAAGAAGCGTGGAGACAATCTCTATTTCAATATGTCGGCTTCATCGGTCAACCTTACCGTGGCTTCAAACGAGGATTCCATCAAGGGCGAAATGCACTTCCGTGGAAAGACAGGCAAGAACATCGAAGAGAAGACAGACAAGAAAGGCAAAAATTTCTTGCAGTTCTCCGCATTTTCCGCGGAAAAGGTCAATGACGGCTTCGAGTACCTGTGGGTACGCTTCTTAGGCTTTGACCGTGAACGTGAGGAGTGGCTGCAACCGCAAACCGGCATCGAGGCCAAAGGTGAACTGGAGCTGTCCGTCTATAACGACAAGCTGAACATTGCCTGCAAGGTATCGGAAATGTCGGAATATGTGAAACAGCCGTATAACCCTAACAACTGACAGCCATGGCCGGTTACAGGAAAAACAGCAATGACGGCCCGTCCGCGGAGGACAAGGCTCTTGACCTCTTTGCGGAAATGATGATCGAGCGTATCGAGACCATCAGCAAGGACTGGACGAAACCGTGGATTACCGAGGGTAGCCTGGGGTGGCCGAAGAATCTGTCCGGACGTGAGTACAATGGGATGAACGCGCTGATGTTGCTTCTCCATTGCGAGAACGAGGGCTACAAGATACCGCGTTTCTGTACCTTTGACTGCGTGCAACGGATGAACAAACCGTCCGAAAAGCAGGCAAAGGAGGGTGTGGAACTGCCGAGGGTGTCAGTGAACAAGGGCGAAAAATCCTTCCCCGTGATGCTCACTACCTTTACCTGCATCCACAAGGAAACCAAGGAGAAGATCAAGTATGACGACTTTAAGAAACTATCCGACGAAGAGAAGAAGATGTACAATGTATATCCGAAGATGCAGGTCTTCCGGGTATTCAATGTAGCCCAAACCAATCTTCAGGAAGCCCGTCCGGAACTTTGGAACAAGCTGGCGAATGGGGATGCCGTAAAGTTGGATGAAAGCGAGAAGATGTCTTTTGAGCCAATGGATGTGATGATTCGAGATAACCGCTGGATTTGCCCGATCAAGCCGATGCACCAGGACAAGGCATACTTTTCCATTTCCAAGAACGAGATTGTGGTTCCCGAAAAATCCCAGTTCAAGGACGGCGAATCCTATTATGGTACTCTTTGGCATGAGATGACCCACAGTACGGGCATCGAGGGGCAACTCGACCGTATCAAACCGTCCGGTTTCGGTTCGGACGAATACGCCCGTGAGGAACTGGTGGCAGAATTGGGCAGCGCATTGGTGGCACAGCGTTACGGCATGAGCAAGGCATTGAAAGAAGAGAGCTGCGCTTATCTGAAATCCTGGCTGGACCACTTGAAGGAATCGCCCCAGTTTATCAAGACCACACTTCTGGATGTAAAAAGGGCAACCTCGCTCGTTACGCAGAATGTGGATAAGATAGTGCAGGAACTGGAACAGAAAAGCAAGGTGCAGCAGGATAACGGGCTGCGGAATGAGGTCAAACAGTCCGTACCCGAAGGAAAGGTGTTCTACTCTTCCGTAGCCTATCTGCAATCCACCGATGACACCTCACGACTGGATGCGCTTCGGGAGAAAGGCGATTATGAGGGATTGCTCCGGCTTGCCAAGGAGTATTATGACGGCGATGGAATCAACGAGCAATATACCTTTGCCTCTCCTCGCCAGAACAAGGGTGATGACCTGCTGATAGAAGACAAGGATTTTGCCGTGATCTATAACAACAGCGTGGGAGGAACTTACGAGGTGATGCTGAAATACTCGGAGCAGGAAATCCGTGACCATATTACACGGTATGGTGTCCGGTTGGCAAGCAGTGACATAAAAGAGGTCGCCAAAGACATGGCGGCCGAGCAGTTCTCTGCGATGACAAAGCAGCGTACTCCTGTCCTTGAAATGCCAAACGGAGATATTCTCCATATCGGGTATAACAGGGATGCCGACACCCTTGATGTCGGCACGGCGACCAATGCCGGACTTGCCGTCAGCCACAGTTTCCCATACGACCACGACAATTCGCTCGATTCCAATCTCCAATCCGTCAATGAAAAGCTGAATGAAATGGAGCAATATCAAAAAGAGGAGGTGGAATACAGCGGCGGGATGCACCGCTGAGTATAAAATCTGTTATCTGTTCTGTTCAGCCGTAGAGAGTCGTCCTCTCTGCGGCTGAATTGGTTTAGTCCCACTGATAAGTCCTACTTACACAAAAAAGAGAGATTTTTCACCTTAATTAGTCGCAAAATATCGGCACTATTCTGAATTAGTGCCGAAAATTTGTTACCTTTGCAGTCGAAGAAAGGAATAATAATCACATGAGCAACGAGACGACAACATTCATACTTGACTATGCTGAAGTTCATCATGACTTTAGTTTAGGAGATTTGTTTGCTTATCTACAAGAGAAGACAGGCATCAAAAAGTCTTCTTTGTCCTGGTATCTGTTCAAGCTCGTGAATGAAAATGTACTGGTCAGAACCGGGCGGGGAACGTATGCCAAAGTGATGAAGCAGGTCTTTTCACCCCAACCGATAGAGGAAGTGAAGGAGGTTTACGGTTTGTTGCAATCGGATTTTCCATTTGCGAAATTCTGTGTTTATCAAGGGGACATCATAGCCCCTTTGCAACATCACCTTTCATCCAACCACATCATCTACGTGGAAACGGACAGGGACTCGGCAGAAACCGTTTTCAATTTTCTGAAAGACAAGAACCACGATGTTTACCTACGACCGGACAAAAATATGATATACCGGTATGTGGATATGGACAGCCGTGTCATTTTCGTAAAAAATCTTGTTTCGGAAGCTCCCTTGCAAGAAGTATCCGGCGTGCCTATGCCCACGTTGGAAAAACTGTTAGTGGATATATTGAGAGATACGGACTTTTTCTACCTGCAAGGCAGTGAGAGTGACCGTATCATAGAAAACGCTTTTAACCTGTACACAATCAACAGGAACAGGCTTTTCAGGTATGCCGACAGGCGTAAAGTGAAGAAAGAATTATCGTCAATTTTAGAAAACTTGAACATACAATGATAAAGAAAGAGTGTTTTACGACAGAATGGATTGAACAGATTGCATCCGAACTGCACTACAATGACAAGAACCTCATAGAGAAAGTAATCCGTGCCTTGTCTCTGCTTGAAATGTTGGTTAAAGCCGGGTGTCCTCTCGTCTTCAAGGGTGGCACGGCACTTATGCTCATCCTTGGGAAATCTGCCCATCGTCTATCAATCGACATTGATGTCATCTGTCCTCCCGGAACCAATATAGAGGACTATCTGAAATCGTTTGCCGATTTTGGCTTTATCAATCTGGAACTCGTGGAGCGCAAGCAAAGGGACGACGCGGACATACCTAAAAGCCATTCCAAGTTTTTCTATCAGATAGCTTACCGGAACGACACGGACGCCCAATCCTATATTCTGCTGGACGTATTGTACGAGGACATTCATTATTTCCAAACCCGGCAAATAGCCATTGATTGCCCGTTCATACGGCTGGAGGGAGAACCGTTAATGGTGACTGTTCCGTCCGCAGAAGATATTTTAGGGGATAAACTGACAGCTTTCGCTCCCAACACTACCGGAATACCTTATTACAAGAACGGCAGGTCCTGTTCGATGGAGATAGCCAAGCAACTTTATGACGTGGGGCGGTTGTTTGAAAATGTTTCAGGATTGCAGATTACCGCAAAGGCTTTCCGCAAGATTGCGGTAGTCGAACTCTCGTACCGGTCTTTGGGAACGGATATCGGACAGGTCTTCAACGACATCCGTCAGACGGCACTCTGTATCTCCACACGAGGTAAATCCGGAGAAGGTGATTTCAACTTGATACAAGACGGAATCATCCGTGTAAAGTCATTTATGTACAAACAACGGTATCTGATAGACAATGCTATTATTGATGCGGCACGGGCGGCTTATTTAGCCACGCTGATTGAAAAGGGAGTCACAGAAGTGGAACGCTATTCAAACAATCCGGTTGACATCAAGGATTTGGTTATTCGACCTTCGCTGACCAACAAACTGAACAAGTTGAAAAGCAATCTACCGGAAGCCTTCTATTATTGGGCAAAGACGAGTGAACTGTTGGAAGTATGATTTTTTGTAAACAGCACGAAGGCTATTCCTCACATAATTCACGGTCAATATGAACGAAAGGCTGGTATTTGTAATCCTGCTCGGTGTTATCAGTATCCTATGGTATATCGTTGGATATTGGCGGCGGAAAGCCGGAGAAACGGCGTTTTTAGCTGCGCAAAAGACCGAGAAGGAGGATGAACGTGACCGTTTATGCCGTTTGGCGGTAAGAGCCGGTCATCGGGATGCTTGTCGTATGTTCTGTTGTTTACATCCGGATTTATTCAAAGAACAGCCACCACTCAAACCATTCAAATTGCACGGTACAAAAGTAGTATTCTATGGGCAATATTATCCGTCCCGGTACAAACCGTTTCTCAACGATGATCAGCAGGCGTTCTGCCATTCAGTCTATGAGTTCAAGGAGGGAAAAATACACGGCATTGAGTTTTTCAAATCTTGCATGAACGCCTTACAAATGGATGACCACCATTTTCATATCATGTTCATGCCTTGTAGCGATGAGTTCAAATATATCCAGCGATTCAAGCGTTTGAACTGGTATGTCTGTACCCATTGTCCGGATCTGACATCAGGATTATACGATGTTGATGTGTTCGAGCCACGTGAAAGTTTGCATGAAGCCAAAGGTTATGAGAATCGAATACTTGAACGGAATTACCGAATCACAGGAGATATAAAAGGGAAAGATGTTATTATTGTTGACGATGTACTGACTACCGGGCAAAGTATGACCGACTACAAGGAGGAGATAGAACGGTGCGGTGGCAAGGTGGTGGCTGCCATTTTCTATGGCAAGACTATCACTTTGCCGCATCCGCTGATTGTCAAATTGGAGGTGTGGGGTGACGATATTACCCGCTTTTCCAAATCAAATTAGTCTCTTTCTTTGCGGTTGGATTGTTGTAGCTATATAGTCAGTCAATATCATAGCCTATCACGTATTCATCGTTGATAAGCAGATAGTAATAGCCGTTGCCACAATTCCGGTATTCTTTGCTGAAGCCTGCCGACATATCGCCATTGTCCCGTGGCTCACACCAAAGCGTTCCGTCATAACCGCAAAAATCAAAGCGACAAGTGGAAAAACTCTCTTTGTTCTTCATCGCCTCTCTGAAACGCTGCATAGATGCCATACCACAATATTTTTCGATAGTGGCAAGCCCTATACACTTGCCGTCAATGCGTGTTCCGGTCGTGATGTGGTTCTCGTAAAGGGATTTATCCAAATCCGCATTTGCGATGTCACGAAGCCAAGCGTTTGTATGTGTGGCAAGTCGGGCAAGTTTCTGATATTTCAGAATGAGTTTCCAGTCCGTATTCGCCTCCTGTTCTTGCGAGGGATAGTATATCTGCTCGATGCTTGACCAATCTGTGAAAACATAACCTTTTGTCCTTTTGCCGGGCGCGATAATGCCAATAATACCCCTGTCCCGATTGATGAACAAGCGTCTGCGTTTTCCTGCAATCCTCACATATAGAGACGAAGGATTGGTTTCGTTGCGAAGATAGCTCTCCGCAGGATGAATAGTTGTCGTTTCCATATCCGTACCTATTTTTCAATATTTATTTTACCCGTCCTTACCTGTACTCCGTTACGGTAGAGTGTGATTTCTCCGGGCTTGAAGCCCATTTCTCCGAAGGCTATATATCTGATATAATCCCGGTACTTCTCGCCTGAAAAGTTTTTGCCGCACAAGTTGTTGAAAAACATGGGTATTGAAAACCCGTCCTCTCCCGACAACACTGTTTTGCCGTTTTGTCTGATTTCGTCTAACATACCAAATTCCAATTTTCATCATCAATCGTAAGTTTGTTCATTTCCCAATCATACTCCACTTCCGGTGCATTGGTATAGGGGAAATTGATGGTGTAGCCGATTTGTCCGTAGGAACAATGGAGCGGTGTAACACATATTTCCCTGCCAAAATAAAGGTTCGGTGTGCAGTATTTTCGCCAGTTAAAGCGGTCTGCAAGGATGTTCCTGCAAAGTCTTCTGTAATATGATTTGTCCGATAAAGTCATAGTTGTAGCCATTAGATAAATTCAACTTCAAGTGCTTGCAGCAACTCGTATATCTGTTCTTCGGTTTCTTCCATATCCGACACAATATCCTTGATATGATAAGGTGCGCCATTTCTGCCGTGTCCGTCATCGCCAATCCATAAATAGGCTTCATAATCCGGGTCAAAGTCCTCGTAATATCGCTTCATACCGGCAATAAGCGTGTCGATGTCTTCATCCTGCATATCGGCATTGAAATTGAAATCCTGCCCGTATTTGGTGTAGCGTTGAAACTCAAATTGTATGCTTGTCTTGTTTTCGTCTTCAACGTTTATGCTCCAGCCTTTTTCTTGGGCAATGTCCGTTACTTTCCGTATCTGTTCTTGGGTAGTCATACTCTTTGTTTTTGTGAGGAGACCTCTCCAATCTCCCCACTGGTTGATTTAATCCGTTATCTCAAAATAATATTCCTGTTCCTCGTCCGACCATTCAGCGGTCATTGCATCCGCTTCCCTCCACAGTTTGTCATAGAGAATGGCTCTTTGATTGTCTCTCTCGTGCCACTGCCATATCTTGTGATTGAGGACAAGGCAAAGTTCCGTCCAATACTTGTAGTTGTCTTTCCATTCAGACTTGGCTCGCCTGTATGTGTCGGCTATGGCTTTGTCTCCGAATTTATCGGCAATGGAGAAATCCTGCCAAAAGGTGGTTATCGGCTCGTAACCGTTCAACTCTGTTATGTTCCATCTTGGGATGGCGATTTGAATTGCTTGCATACTCATTATTGTTTATGGTTTTCGTAATACTCTTCGGGCAAATGATAGAGGTCGTTCTCTGCCAAATGGTCTATGGCTTCCGCTGCCAGACGGCACGCCCATTCGTTACGCTGGTCATATCTTCCCTTGTGCCAGTTCTCCGCCAACTGCTCCATAAAGTAGAACATCAGTTTGGCTTTCTCGTTTACCAAATAGCGGTGGTCGTCCGCCAATGCCTTGCCCACTTTTCGGGGTGAAGCCATTTTCCCGTTCACATAGTTTGAGAACTCGTCCGCAAAGCGTTTGTCATTCTCCGATAATTGATTGTTGTACTCCATTTCTAAAGAATTTTGATGTTAAACATTTTTTTCTTTTCCCTTTGCTTGAAGCTGTCAAACTTCGCCACCAGGATATGTTTTATGTGCGTTAAAGACTATGGTGTAAGGGAGATAAGACAAGTAAACAAACAGGGAGTTAATGAAATACCACTAATGGCACATTCGTGGAAAGCTGTCGTTAAGTCCACTGAATTGTTAGCGTAGGCGGTACTTGGCATTCTACCTCCATAGTACCTTTGCACGATAAAACAATGCCGTGTGGCGTGATGGCCGGCTCTAAGGAGAATCCTCCGATGACTATAATGGGAGATTATCCTATAAAGGTTTTAGGATATAAATTCGGCAATAGTTTTTATTTGTTGCCGACATTATACAAAAGGATATATATGCAGTACATTATAAAAGCGCATTTAAGTCCTATATAACAGAAATCGCTACGGTAATCAGCAAGTTACCGTAGCCACGCATAAAGCCACCTGCTACAATGTGTGTCGTAACAAGTGGCTGACGAAAAGAAAGAACAGAACAGATTAAGCGGTCATTCGCTTACGGATTTGCCGGGCGTTCTTCTGAACAAGCCGGATAATTCGGTCGTGGTATTCCGTAGCCTTATTGCAAAGCCCTCTTGACTGCAATACCTTGAATGTTTCAAGGCTCAATTCAATGGTTTCAACACGCTGGTTGTCAATCCGTGCAGAAAATACCAACGACTGCGGTTTGAGATAATATTCGCATTGTCCGACACAATGATGCAGGGCGTTTCCCTCCTTGTAATAATCATCCACGCTCTCCAACACACTGACTACAATCAGTCCGTCCGTGAATGACAATCCGAAGAATTTGCTTTTCAATTCTCTGAAACGCTCCTCGTTCTCCTTTGCCTTTTTCCTTTGTTCCTCACGCTCCTCCCGTTCTTGGATAATCCTTGCCCGTTCCTGATAGCGGTCGTGTTCGGCTTTCAAGTCTAATGGGCAGACATAGTGGGCATTGTGAATGTCCTTGCCACACCTTTCAAGTAAGCGGATGTAATCTATCCAAAGAGAAATATCTGCTATATGATAGCCATTGCGTAAGACTATCTTGTAAGTGTTCCAATACAAATCAAAGTACATTGAATATTGCAGGAAGTAGTTCAAATCAGTTTTCCTGCCTGCCTTGAACATCGTTTCGGCTCTGCTGTCTGTCAACAAGGCTTCGATAAGCCGTGTCGGTTCGATGTCAGCCAATGAGCCTTGCAATCCGTTGCGTCTTAACTTTGGAGTGGCAGAATAATATGGATAGACCTTGCAATCGGCAATCCGTCTGTACACATAGTTGTCTCTCCGTAACTCCAGACAGCCGTCCAAAACAAAAGTATCTGCGTAATGTCCGAGTGTGCGTTTCAATGCCGTTATCTCCGTCTTGCCGTTATCATCCACCCAATAGCGTGCAATCTCCATAGAATAATACTCCGCTTTCTTGCCTTTACGGAAGTTTGCGTTCATAAGAAATACACGCTGTACCTGTAAACCGTCCTGTGTGGCAAGTGTGGAATAATACGCTTTGTCCTTGAATGTTCTGCACTTGGTGTCCAGTATCTCCAGTCTTGCACCGCAATGTGGGCAACGGCACACCTTTTCGTTGCTATCGTTCCATTGATAACCGCAATCCATACAGGTCGTTCCTCCGTTTTTGGTGCGGTATGCGTAATGGCTGATACATTGACGGAATGCCCATAACTCCTGCTTCTTTGTCTGTGGCAGTAACCGTCCGTTGGCGGTTACTACCTTATGCTGTAATCTCGTTTTCGCTCTCATAGTCCTAAATCAAATAATGTCGGTTGTTCGGGTTCTTGTCTGACCGCTTTCGGGGTCGGCTTCGGTTTGCTGTTTCGCTGTTGGATTTTACGCAGTTCCTCGTTTTGGTAGGCTTTGAGTGCATTCTCCCTCGCTTCGGCTTGTTCTTCGGGAGATAGTTCTACTCTATGGTTGACTATCACTCCGCAGTTGACCGCCTTTCCCACTTCTATATCATCTTCATCATAGTAATGTACTCCAAGCGAATAAACCTCGTCATCGGTCATACCGCAACCGCCCTCTTTACAGATTGCCATTGCCTGGTTGAGTATGAATGTCACGCAATCGTCCAAATTCTTGTTCTCTTTGGCATACGATACAGCAAAGAGTTCATCGGTCTTGGCTCTTTCGTCCAGATATGCCTTAATTGCCTGCTTAAAATGTTCTGTTCCTTTCATAATGTCTGTTATTTTGCTTGATAATAGATACTTGGTTCACTTGAAACATTGTATATGTACGCTCCGCACCTTACCAAAAGTGCTTGGTTTCCGTAGTACATCCGTTTCATTCCTTTAATACTGCCTGTGTGGTGGAAATTGGGAAATCGGCTGATATTGCACCGCTTTCCTTGTTCCTTTGTCATTCGTCTTGTCCTCATAGCGTTTAGAAATGATAGTCAATAACTCCACCGATGTAAAGTAGTTTTCCCGGCTCGAACTGGCTGACCGTCTGTAAAAACGAGTACGATTGTTCGGCATAGCCATTAACGCCATGCTCGTCCATATAGAACTGATAACCGAGGTCAAGCGGATTTTTGAGAAATTTTTCAAGTTGGTACACCGCCCCAATCCACATCATGCAGTTTTCAACGGTAACGGCTTGTGCCTTTTCTTGGATGGCTGTAACAAATTCCTTTTTCCACTTGTCCGCACCGCCATTGTATCGGATTGTGTTTTCTCCCACCAGAGTGAACATCCCTTTGGGCAATGCCTTTTCTATCAGATTGGCAATATGGAATTTGCGTTCTTCCTCGTCTATCTCCGAACAATAGTCGTAATAGTGTCCGTCCCCTTGTTCAAGGGTGTCCTCGTTCAAGTAGTTGTCCCTGTCAACTCTTGTTTCCGTGATTTGAAAAATCTTGCTGTGCATAATCAGTCTGTTTTAATCGTTGAACTTTTGTCTTTTTCTTTTCCCTTATTTTGAAGCCTTTATCGGCTTTCTTGTCGGGATCTGAATTTTACGTGCTATCAAGAGACTGAGGAAACAGAGGGATAAGACAAGTAAATGGCAGAGGAGTTGATGAAATACCCAATTTACGCTTGACGGAAATTGCGGAAAGTTGTTGTCAAGTCCACCAAGCCATTAGCGAGCAGACCTGCATAGCGGTACTTGGCGTTCCCTCACCGCAGTACCTTTGCAAAGGAAAATAGAGCCGGCAAGATGAGCCGGAGGAGTTCATGATTTGTAAAGCACAGCCTTTGTATAAGGGGCGATAAATTTGTACTATATCAAAAACAAGAGAGCCGATCCATCACGGACAGGCTCTCCCTTCAAAAGAATTGACATTTAACTAATCAATTTGAACAAAAAGAATCTTACACTTTACTATTTCATATATAGCATGACTTTGGTATGTCTGTTAGCTTCAGTGGGTACATAATTGGAAATACCTCCTTGACTGACCTTTGTTATATTTTCAACGGCCACTCCGCGCCTGCGCAACTCCGTGGCAATATAATCGGCTCTCGATGCGCTCAACTTATTGTTTATATCGGCAGTTCCAGTGGCAGCGTCAGCCGCACCTGCAACAGTCACGGATAATCCGTATTTCTTTGTCACACGCGCCAGTACATCCAGATTGATCAACTGGGATTTATCGGTCAGTTGAACCGTGCCGAGTTCAAAGAAGAAATAGACAGGTGAACCGATGCACTCGTTACCGGAACCTATAAAGGAGAGATAATCCGAATGGCTATAAATGGAAATGCTGTCATTATTCATATCCGGAGACAGCAGGGAATCGGCACCTGTGACATAGAAGCCGTTTACAACGCTACCGTCATTATTGGGTATGGCATTGACAAATTCAGACTTACTGAACAAACTGTCATTGGACAATGGAGACTTGCCATCCCAATGCCTGTTTTTCAATCTTGCCCGGAGCGAGTTCAGGCCGCTGTAATCGTTTCTCGGATAGACATTGCCCAAACTCTCCCGGTCATCAAACATCCTGCTATATTTATCAAGCAAACCCTCAATTTCCAAAATCTTCTTCAATTCGTTTATCGTTCTCATCGCCCTGTCATGTTGCCCGGTGTATCTGCGATTACTCTCCGATAGCTGTGTGGCGCAACCAATCAGCCACTCGTTCTGCCGGATGTAAGGACTCGCATCAACGGCACGTTTCCAGCCGGCCTTTCCAATAGTAAACGACAAGCCGACTGACACGGAGAGTATATTATCTCCGAAACGATTGGATTTGCCATAGCCGTCAAAGTCCTGGAATGTGGAAATATTGCCAATTTCCAATAATGCAGACAGCCGTTTACAGATACGGTATTGTCCCTGTACTCCGTATGAAACGGCAAACGGATTATGTCCGTTCTGCGGATTGTGCAATAGTCCCAATCCTATGTATGGAATGATTCCCCAACGAGGATTCTCCACCTTGCCATACCGACATCCAAGCACATTCCACATCAAGTCAGCATGAAAGTGATGGTAGTCATTTGTGACCAGTTCGCAGTCTTTGAACTGCCAACCTCCATAACCGATTCTTGCTCCGATCTGCGGAGTGAACCACTTGCCGAGCGATGCGGAAATAGTAGGCTTTATCCTGTCAAATAAGTCGGCACAACCAACAGGTTTGCCAATGAACGCACTTGCACCACCTTGAAAACTGACAAACCAGTTACCGTTCCAAGGCGATGTCACGAATACACCCTTGTGGTAAGTCGGCTCCAAAGGCCGGAGCATCTGTTCGATATCCGTGTACGACTCCAGCTGTACAGTGTCCTTTGTCACAGGTGATACAGCCGCTTTCATTTGCAGTGAACAGCCCATACCTGCCACTGCCAGAATTAAAAATATTTTCTTTGTCATATTCAACGCATTATTTTGTTATCCATTGCAGAAAAACATATTCTGCCGATTACCTCTTTTGCTTCTTGCCGGAAGCCGGTCGCATCATTCTGCTTGCCATCATCATGCAACGCCTTGCCCACGCACGGTTATCCTCGTCATCATCCTTTCCCCATTTAAGGTTGCTTTTGCTTCCTCCACCGCCATGCGTTTCTGCAAATGTAGTGGCATCGTTGACCATACCAAGGAAGAGGAGCGTGGCGCAGTGCATCACTTCCTCCCCTTGCTCGGTCAGGCTCTGCAACAAAGAACCGTCAAAGACGGATTGTTCCGCAGCTCCCATTTCAGCCACTCTTGCCGAATGCTCTCCAACCAATGTTTCCAGCATTACATCTTTGAGCAGCACATCCACGTTGGAATGGATTTCACGGCTGTACTTATAGGCTTCGCCTTTCAGTTCCTCCGTGCGCTCGCCAATGGCATCCATGTCCCTTTTAAGGGCTTCAAGCTGTTGGTCAGCCGTCCGTAGCTTATCCTGCTTGTCTTCCAGTTTCGTTTGGATAGAAGCCAGTTCTTTTTCCAACCGTTCCCTCTCGGCTATAATGGTAGCCGTATCTCCCTGATGGGATTGAAGGGTGCGTTCCAATGCCGATAGTTGGAATTCCTTTTCCGCTTTCGCCTTTCTGAGGTTGTCCACCATTGAGGTCAAGCCTTTCACCCTGCGCTCTGCCAGACTTATTTCCACTTTAAGGTCGGACAGTGCTTTTTTGTGTTGGACAACCTGTTCCTCTATATTGGTACATTCTTCCGATAGGTGTCGGCGGTATTCTTCAGTGGTGCGATGTTTTGCACCGGTCTCGGAAATATTCCTGCCCCTTTTCAGATTCCACTTTCTGTTCACTTCCGCAAGCTCGTCATGCAACTTCTTCGTCCTTGCCGAGAACTCCAGCTTGTCCTTTCCTGCAAACATCTTCTTGAACGCAAACTTACCGTCTTGGATTGGCAATAAGGTAAGGTGCATATGTGGAGAGAGTTCGTCAAGATGTACATAACAACCGACGATATTCTCCTCACCGAAACGCTCACTCATAAACCAGTACATATCCTTTGCCCATTGTTCTATTTCGGGCATTCTTTTGAGCGTGGCATTTTCCAAATTATTGCCGGGTTCATATACCACGTCCTGATCCCCGAATGCCAGTTGCCGTATCGTATTCTGTGAACCGCTCAGAATAAAATCCACGACAGTCCGGTATTTCGGCTCGGCCAGACCCTCATTCGGATCTTTTATGCCACGTTGCAAAAGGCTTTCAGCCATCCGTTCCGGAATGGACTGCCTCTTGTCTATTGCTTGAATCTTGCCGCCCTTGACAACCTCAAAATTCAGGCGTTCCCTTTGACGGTCATACCTTCCTTTTTCCAGGGCGAAGTCCCAGCCCCGTTCGGTCCAGTTGCGCTGGTGTTCGTTGCTTTGGGCGGTGGTTATGCCTTTCATCACGTTCATGTGCATCACCTGCCATGATTTTTCAGCCATATTATCCGTTTTTATCGGACAACCGATTTGCCCCAGCTTGCTGCTTGTCCGGCAACCGCTCCCACCGACCGTAGTCGTGTGGGGTATTGAGTTACCCATACTTCCCTCTGTTTGGTCAACGTGCAAGCACTGCTGCACGCTTAAAATGGCAAGCCTACAAGTGTAGGGCATCACGGCTCGTCCGTGGTTATACAATAGTCTTTTGACTTACAACACCGGTTGTGAAGTCTATAAAAGGGTGGAATCACGCTCCTGATACTTTGCCCACAACGCCCTGAACGGCTGTCGGAGCGTGGCAAGCATATCCGTTTCGCTCGAACTATTGGCCGCGCCGTCGTTTCCAGCGTCCAGAATCATCTTGGCGATTATCTTGGATGCCTCCAAAAGTGAAGTCCAGTCACCTTCCAGTTCTTTGTGAAAGAACTCCAGGAAATCGGTCGGGTCATCGAAGCGCGAATTTCGTATGGCGCGTTTCAGTCCGGCTACGGCTACACGTTCGACAATCTCTTGGGCTAACTCCGTTTCTGCACCTGCCTTTATTGCCGGCTTGTCGCCCGAATGAACTTTGCCGGATTCATCGGCAAGCCGTTTCCGCCCGGCTTCATGATACTGTCCACAAATCTCTCCCATATCTTCGTCAGACAGATTGCCAATTATCCATTCGGACAAAGCCTTGTCCAAATCATCGGCAAGTCCGGATCCTGTATGACCGATATAAGAGGTAGGAGTTTCGCCACTGGAGAATGGCGCAAAAGTCACGGTAATGACCATACTCTTTGCGAACCTTGTCCGACGAACATATCCCATCTCCTCCAGTTTGTCAAGGAACGCCCTGACGGTAGCCCTGTGCCAGTGCCATTCCACCGCAAGGTCTGAAATGGTCACATGACACTGGTCAGCCTGCAACACATACTCGTGGTTCTTCAAAAAGGGAGCGATAAAACCTGCCGTTGCTTTCTCCAACAGGTCGTAGTAAGCACCGGTCTTTGTCTTCCGTTCACCGACTTTCTCTTTGAGGTAGTCGAAAAACATCATATCTGCCAATACCTGATTGGCGGCTCTATTCTTGTCTTTCATCATTTCATTTGATTTTTATTTGACTATATGTGGATTCTATCAACCTGCCACTATCCACTTATTCGTGGCAGTCTCGCGTGATGATGTCAGTAGTAATGTTCGGACATTGTTTTTGGATTTTCTTTCAAATGCTTGCGCGTGTCTTCATCCTGCCATTCGGCTAACACACGGCAAGAGGGATAGAACATGGCAGCCAAAAGAAGAAAGGCAAGCGTGAACGCCGTGGTGTGCAGATGTGGTACAGCGCAGATGACCAATGTAATCAAGGCTGCCATAACGATCCTTTTCTTATCCTCGTGGAGTCTGTGCATCCACCTGTCGGCACGTCTGAACGAGAACAGAACGGCACAGGATATGGTGGATATCAGAACTCCCCACTCTCCGAAGTGTCCGCCTGCATAGACATAGTGATATAGCAGGAGGAAGATAAGCATACACTGCACATAGAGTTTCCTTGCACTCTCGCTACCCGCCATTCTGAGGTAAAACTTTGCCATAAAAAACAGGTTGCTCCTGTACAATGACATGGGCAGTATAATGAGCAATGCCGGAAATAACATTTCGATGACAATCCAAATCATAATCGTAATCCTTTGTGTAATCAGTATTGTTTGAATAATGGCAGTTCGGTCAGTTCCAGTTTGACCAGCCCATAGGTGGCAATCTCTATAATGGCTTCCACATCCTTGGCTTCGAGATATGACGCTCCTTTTTTAAGCCGTGCCTTTAGCTCGTGATTCTTTTGACGATACCTTGCCAATGCCTTGTCCAACTCGTATTCGGATATGCTCCATTTCGTGCCACGCTCATAGCCATTGTGCTTATAAGTGGAACGGAGCCGAAGCATACGGCACACGCAGGAAACCGGCCTTCCCCGTCTGAACACGACACTTTGCCTGTATCCATATCCGTCATCCACGACTATCCAACTCCTGTACATATTAATAATGTATAGCATTTGCAGGTATATCGTCCGTCTCATATAAATTCGGCAAGCAACTCCTCCTTGGTCTTGCGGTACTTGAAATGACCGGTCTTTTCGTGAAGTTTCAAGTCAAGACAGATGTCGGAACACATGAACTCCAGGGATTCATAGATGGTCACATCAATGCGGTCAACCTTGCCGGTATCAGAAACTCTCGCGTTCATCTTGAACATCTGTCCGAAAGCCGGATTGGAATAGGCACAGGTGCTGCTTCCGAATGTCGTTGCGCTTGAAGGAATATGATGATAAAGGGTTATCAGCTCCATGTCGTCCTCGAAGATGTCCATCACTTCTTCCAGATCGTATGGGTCGGCAAGCGGAAACGAAAGGAGGACGTAATCGTCATAGAACTGCGGCTGTTCCATTGTGGTTACATCCAGCAACTGCGGAAGCTGGAGCGGCACAAAGGAGAGAAAGTCATCGTAAAAAAGTTGTAGCATAACTGTTGTGTTTATTTGTTTCTGGTTCGTCAAATGGATGTGAGCATTATCTTGATCAGTACTCCGGGCAATACCCGCCATTGGTCATTGTCCGTCCCGGCGGTCTTGTTGAGTTTGGCTATCATCTGAGGTGTCCGGTCAGCGACTGCATGAAGTGTTGTCCTTTCCATATCGGACAGAACAGCCATGCTGAAACCATCCAAGGCAACATACGGCTGCAACAACATCCAAACGTAAGCCCTTGCCTGCGCTTCGGTTTTTACATTTCCTTGGTTGATGTCATTACGGCAAGCCAAAGCGTTGAGTATGATTCTCCGGTTGGTTCGCCTGGCTGTATATATCAAGGCATCACGATAAGAGATTTTGCCGTCTTCTGCCGATTGGAACACAGACAGGCAGCATTTCTCCGTGTCGCGCGTAATGGCAGAAAGGTCGGCATCGGCAAGCTCCGGAAGATGGCTCAGGAAAGAACGGAACAGCCTGTCTTCCTCTTGTATAAAGGCTAACATCTTGTCCTTGGAGTCTATTCCGGATTTCAGAGTATTGGCAAGAAAGGATTGGTAGGCTGACACTGTTTGTTTTGCGTTTCCGTGACACGGTGCTACTGAATCCAACGACCTGAAGAAAGATTCTGCATCTGTTACCGCTTGTGCCAGTTCTGTGTCTTGTCGATATTGGGAAGTCTTTTCTTTGATGAGCAACACATCAGCGAAAGTTCTCGACTTCTCCAGAGCCAGACGGGTAAATTCAATGCGCAACGAATCGTGCAATCCACGAATTTCGCTTTCGTAATTGGCGTGGATACAGTTTGCCGTGTCTTTGGCGATACGGACAAAGACAGAATCCCGAAGTGCCTGCCAACCATTGATAGCCTCTATCAAATGTTCGGTCGAAAGGGTTTCCATACTACGCATATCGGACAAATAGGTTCTGTAAGCATTGACAGCACTTTCACTTGTCTGAAACATACTGTCATCCGTATTTTTTCCGCACGATGCCAATATAAAGATGGCAAAACATACGGCAATACCTTTGGCAAGAATGGATTGCTGTTTAAAGTATGATATTACATCAACTCCCTTGATTTTTCTCTCTGATTTCACTTTGAATAAGCCTTTGCACATACGATTATTATTGATTTATGGCTGCAAAGGTAAGTATAAAAGTTTGTATAATAATACTTAATAATCAAACTTTAATATACTTTCTTTTTCATACTTACGAGTATGACGGGCAAAACAAACAAGAGCAAAACAAATGAAAATACAGAGTATAATTATTGCAAATTATTTTCGTAAGTATGATTTTATTCAGATTAAACTTTGTACCTTTGCAGTTGGTATCATTTAGCATTGAACATCAGTATGGCAAAAGTAGGTTACATATTCAAGGCAGCCGGTTATGACGGCTTCGACACTGACAGGGAGTGGATGGAGCAATACGGCTGTGTACAGGTGATTGAGGAGGAAAACGGACACGAGAAACTGCGCCCTCAATGGAAACAGCTGATGGCAAGTCTGGAGCGTGGGGACGAGTTGGTTGTCTCAAAGTTCAGCAATGCCCTGCGTGGCTCCCGTGAACTGGCGACATTTATCGAGTTCTGCCGGGTAAAGGTGGTTCGGATTGTCTCCATTCACGACAAGATTGACAGCCGTGGGGATTTGTTTCCGGAAACCAAAGCCTCCGATGTGCTGGAAATGTTCGGTTCTTTGCCGGAGGAATGTGCCATGCTGCGCAAGGCTTCAGCCCACATCATCCATCTGAAACAGAATATCAACCAGCCGACCAAAGAGAAAAACATCAGCAGGGCGGAAAGGGAGAAAACCATCGTGGCGATGTACAACAACGGGCATTCAATAGATGACATCTGGAAAGTAAGCGGATTCAGCAGCCGCAGTTCGGTGTTCCGCATTCTCAATAAATACGGCGTTTCACTCAATCGTGGCAAGTTCAGCGGACCGCTTGGAAAACGTAAGCCAAAAGAAGAATAGATGATAGTAAATCAAACAACAAACCGTCATGAAAAAAGGAATAAAAGGCATATATCTTATTGAGCGTATTGAAACATTTCCATGCGAAAAGAAATACTATGTCGGTCAAGCTATAGATATTTTTAGACGCCTAAATGACCATTGCACTCAAAATAATCCTGGAATTGACAATGCCATCTCAGAGTTGGGTTCTGACAAATTTTCTTTTAGAATCCTTGAAATAGTACATCATGCGGAAGATTTGGATACTTGTGAATCTAAATGGATAAATTACTATAAAGAACTGTATGGTGATGAGCAAATGTATAATATTGCTCAAACAACTAATTCACGTACAACAATTGATTCACAGATTAAAGCCCAAATCAAAAAATTATTTGAAGAGGAACTTGGTAGAAGTATTTATGCTATTGCCGAATACTTTGATATATCACATGAGGATGTAATCAAAATACGAAAGCCATTACTTTCAAAGCATGGACTAACGTGGAAAAAAGGCAAAATAGTCAATAAATTAACGGAATTAGAACCGAATAATTGGAAAGGAGGTCTTATTACAAAAAAGATGGCAAAAGACGTAGATTCTATATTAGCAATAAAAGGAAATACAGAAAAAGACATCCGATTTATATCACAATCTGATTTGAAACTATATTTAGATTCAAAAGAGGTATATGAGTTCGCCTCAGAAATCAAAAATATACAATGAACATTATTAGAATTTTGACAGAATATGCCACCTATACAATGTATAATATTGATATTTAACACTATACATTTGTTTGTGTCGTGATTTTTTTGTATCTTTACAGGTAGAAATCAGAAATAAATTAACGATATGGGAGACGTTATAATTACAGTACTTGGGCTATGGGTATTCATCAAGATTCTGAAAGTGATTTTTGGAGGATGGAGCAAGAGCGATTATCGTCGTGATAGATAGAACTAGTAAATAGTTGCAAGTTGCTTATCGAGTCAGCATATCTGTTCGACAAGAGACTAAGCTATAAATTTAATTCTCCCTATTGTTGAAAATTATTCACCTACACCAGCATCAAAGACATAATAATTTAAAGTAAGCCAAATACGTTCATGCAATCAACAGAATTTAAAGACAGATTCAACAAAATGCTTCTAAATCTTGAAGCAGCTTATAATATCATTAAATGTTATCATCTAAATGAAGACAAACAAATAATGCTTTCTGATGGTGACAAACCACAAAAATGTCGTTTTTGTGAAAAGGAATTTCCAGACGTGACATTCAAAAAAATATCACATGCAATTTCCCATATGGTCGGAAATAGGGTTCTTAAATCAGATTATGAATGTGACACGTGTAATCAGATATTTTCTACTTACGAAACAGAGTATTCCTCCTATATGAATCTTTACCATACCATGTTTATGGTTCATGGCAAAGGCGGAATACCTAAATACAAACTTAGCCACAAAGAAAATAGTAAGATAGAAATAGAGAATGACAATACTATAAAAATAAACATACAAGAAGGGGAAGAACCATTAATTGTTTGGGAAGAGATTAATAAGGCTAATAATACCATAGAGATAAAAGGAAAACGAACATATACTCCTCAGAATGTATTAAAGGCTCTCGTAAAAATGGCTTTGACAATTATGCCCAAAAACGAATTGCAACATTTATCCAATACGAAGAATTGGCTTATGGGTCATTCATGTAAAGGTTATATTTTACCAGTATGCTTAAGATTCTATCGCAGTCCATTGCCATTCACATCAGTCATGATTCTCAAAAAAAAAGATAATATAGATACTCCTCTACCGAATTATGTTTTTTGTTTAGCATATAGAAATATCGTTATTCAAATGCCTATGCCTATGGTTGACTTAGATATCCAGTTTAAAGGTAAAAGATTCGAGTTTCCTCTTGTACCGACTCCTTTAGATGAATATTCAAGACCATTCATATCAACTCAAATAGATCTTTCTGGGAAAGAGAAAGTTAAAGGCGAAGTGGTCTCAATCGGCTTAAAATACGAATCAGCCGTTCAGACATTTCCTAATACTGAATCTACAAATATTAATTTAACAGACTAATTGCTTATCAAACATTTATATGGGTGGGCAGTAAGCGAGTTTCTTCTGTAAGCCCGATAATCGACAAAAGGTTTTGACTACCGGGATAAAACGAAGTCTTGGAGCGGTTGGCAAATCTTTTTGTATCGGGCGTTTCCGCCGGAGAGTCTTGCGAGAGTGGAGCAACGTGTAACATTGCACAACCGAACAAGTCTCTTCAGGAAGAATAGAAGAAGCCGCTTACGGGATGGGTGAAAAAGTATAAGGACGCAACCATTAGAATATAACAGGCAAATCTACGAGCAAAAACAAAAGCGACCAAAGCCGCTTTGTTTTTAAGGCGAGGCAGGAATTACTTCTTGCCTTTTTTCGTTTTCTTCTCAGGCTCTGCCGGAGCTTCCTCCTTGTCAGGCGTTGGATAGAACTTGTTGGCGACCATGACGATGCGATTATGTTTTACGCCGTCTTTGTCGGTCCACTCTTCGGGTTTGAAGTAGCCCTCCACGGTCAGCAGAACGCCCTTGGTTATCTGGGTGAGCGAATCGGTGCTGGTGTTGCTACGCCAGGCTTCCACGTTGATGAAAGCGGAAACACGCTTTGTTTCCTCTCCATTCTTCTCCTGACGGCTTACTGCCAATGAGAAGCGTGCCACGCTTGCGTTTGCGAACTGACGGATTTCTGCGTCCTTACCTACGAATCCTGATACTGCGAAATTGTTCTCAATCTGTTTCATATTACAATGCTTTAAGTTGTTATTAAAATTATTTTTACGCTGCCAACATAAGTGAGTGCAGTATAGGGTTGCGACAAGGATAGCAATCAAATACGCTTTATTTTTGTCAGCGCAAGCCGTCAAAACCACAGGCTCGATAAAGGAAGATTTGTGAAGCTACGCCATTGACCAAGGCTCTTTAGCCGTGCCCGGCTGCATACTAACTTTGCAACGGAAAAATGTGTGATAACACGACCAAAAGCGGTTGTGAAACGGGTTGATGAAAAAAAATGAGCAAGGCTTCGTGAGTGGACAGCATCCGTCCGTAAATGTAAGTTTGAATAAACGCTCCAGCTGTAAGTCCAAAAGAAGAAGTATGATCGGAGAGGAACGAGTATTGTCGCCAAAAGTGGATGCCGGACAATGCCTGCATTTATATCGTAAGCCGACCAAGAGCATTCTGCCGTGGAGTGTGCCGCCCCGGAAAACAGACCGACTTGACGAACAGTCGAAAACCGCATCAGAATAGTCGCCTTCTACTTCAACGGCCGACAAGACAAGGATGCCCAAGAAGAGAAAGAAAAGCAGAAGTCCCGCTATCGCCGGACAAAGCAGCCTTGGTCGCTATTGGCGAAGTATGAACTATCGTATCTATAAAAGGTGTATTGCCGGCTTCTCCGAAATAATACTAATTTACAAAAGGTAGTCAGGCTTGTTTCTACAAGCCCGGATTATAAAAGTCGATTGCCATTTATGGCATATTGGTCAATAACAGAAATGGCAACATAGAGAAACATTCTCCGTGCTGCCATTCGCCTGAAGCCTGTCATCATTCCAGATATGACCAGTCGGCTATCTCCAGTTCCTGTCCACAAGGGAAATCGTCGATGGGGTCGCAAATGAACGTACCGCAGAAATTGACCACCACGCAACCGTTCTTCAATGAGGCAGGTTCCGTCCAATCATCGTCCGTATGCCGAATGTGATACCATAGTTTCCCTTTGGGCAATGTATTGGTATCTATCCGCAGGTCTATAAATTCGCCCTCAATGGTCTTGCCATTAGCCAAAGTCAGAAGCATTGGCGTTTTGCTTTCTTGTCTATAATCGTACAGCATAATATTTTTATTTTAATCGGTTATTTCAATGATTTCATCAATCCTGCCACAAAGGAATGCCCTCAATGAGGTTTTATCAACGGCATAGTATTCTGCAATATGCCCATATTGCTTGACAAAGAAACGTTTCAGCACATCCGAAAAGTCAAAGCGGTATCCTCCTAATGGAACTCCTTTCTTGAAATAGGTATTTCTGTTCACGCTGTTTGTCAGCCAATTCTTCTGCTGTCGGCACATAGGAACGCCATCATTGAGTTGTTGCCTCAACTGATATACCATGCTATTTTGCAGAGTTGAAAGTTCGGGAATATCCCAATCCACAAATCTTGTCGCTATCGGTGTCATCATAAATCAATCCTCCATTAGTCATAGATTAGTACCTCGTCCCGGTATTCCACTACCTCTTTGCCGTTGTTGAGCCTTACCACTATTTCAGAGCCATAATCGCCAACCACTTCGCCCTCTGTATATCCTTTGTAAGGTGTCAGTAAAGTACAAGAACACCCGATAATATCTGTTGCCTGTTCTTCTTCGTAATACATAATACGCTTGTGTTTAAGGGTTATCTGTAAGACCATTCTCCGTTTGAGAATACCTGAAAGTTCACATACTCGTTGCACAGCTCGTGTGTCAGCACTCGGATATAAATCTTGTCTTTGCTCTCCAAAAGAGAAATCATTTCGTTTATCTCTTTTTCGGGATAATCCCACTTTGAGGAAAACTCTCCCTCAATACTGTCTTCTGCCCTGTCAAGATAACAGTCGCAAAAAGTTTCATCTAAAAATTTCTCTACCTTATCAAGGTCTTTCTCGTTCTCCGTACTTGCGTAGAAGATGTTTGTCGCATAATTTGCCATAATCGCTTCTGATTTGAATTTTTACTTTTCCCTCTGTTCGCATCAGCTACTTTCGGGGTTGATTAAAATTATGTCGCATTGCAAGGTGTCCCGGCTCTTCTTGCAAGGTTTCATTGGCAAAATACTACCTCAGTTGAAAACCGAGTGTGGAGATTTTGGCATAAACCGACAGGCTTGACCTTGCGAAGAAGAAAGACATGACATATACCTTCGCGACACAATTCTTATCTGCCAACCCGAAAGACGATGTGAAGACGAGAAAGGATAGTAAGTGTACAACAGGAGCACTATAAACGGAAAAACGCATTTCAAACAATAGCGAATAAAAAGAAGGATTTGCTGACGAAAAGAAAAAGCAATCAAGAGTTTAGAAATTGAGAAAATCAAGTAGTTTAGTTTAGAACTTGATTAGATATACAAAAACCAAACTAAACCTATTCCATCATTACTTTACTCACGTTATTGGAAACGGCATCAAACCTAACTTTCGTCCGAGGGACAGGCGAGGGACAAGCAACAATACAACGAGGGACAAATTATGTCCCTTGCATTTCAGCATGGTTTTTCAGGAATGTTTTTATAGCTTTTTTCTTTTGGTGTGCAAGATTACGGCTTTTAACATTTCTGAAATAAAACAGAATCTAACTATAGATCCGAGGGACAAGGAGGGATAAAGAAAAAATAATCGTGAGAGACAAACCGTGTCCCTTACATTTCAGTACGGCTTTTAGGAAGTGGTTTTATTGTTTTTCTTTCTTTTTATATGCGAAATTTTGTCCCCCGTTTGTCCCCCGAAAATATCATTCAAAAAATTCTCCATTGATACACAGTTATTTACACAATACAAATATCGTTTTTCTGGGCAAATAAACATTCTGCATCGGAAAAGTTACCGATTATAGACGGCCTATAACGGGTATATCGATGTGATAGTGTTGCAACTCACCAACTGGGCAAAAGTTTTCACTTCACAATTATGCGTCATCCAGCCGTTCATCTCGTATTATGCTTCTATATGTAATAATCCCTAATCAGATATGCAATAGCGGAACCGTTGGATATCAAACCATTTAGAACTTCCACATAAGCTGTTCTTAAAGTATTATCTCTACGAATGGCATCTCTTGTCATAGCATCATCATATAAATCCTCTACGGCATTTTGCCATTGTATCATCGAATGCCGATCTCTTGATGACTGACGAAGAATTGCTTTATCTATATGTCTTAAGCAATCAGGCATAAGCCACCTAAAACCAATCTTGCAAACAAGCCAAGGCAGGTAAGAAACGCCCTCTTGAGGTAGTATATGCAAAAGTTTATAGATATGTTCATTCGCGCCATTAACGATTTCCCAATTTTCAAGCAAACTGGGTTTCATCACATCAAAACTAAGCATGAGCGAGGGAAGAACTTCCATAGCATTATTCTTCCTATACCACTCAAACATAATCTCCCACAACTGCCAGAAAGAATCTTTATTCGCTGGAGTGACCATATAGCAATAGTGGTTGAATATTGAACCTATCGGACTCTCGCGTCTGTCATAATGATACCTAGTCTGTTTCAGACTTGACGCCAACCATATTTCTTCTATAAACTTACATCTCTTCTGGGGCATCGCAATCATATATGCAGCACAGAACCTCTCTATTCGCGTATTTGGCATTCTCATAGCGTATCGATCATACTTATTATCCGTCAAAGCATCCATGAATTGTCCACAATAGGCAAATGCCATCTTATCTATAACCTTATCCTCTATATCTGTAGGAAACAGTTTGCAAACATGCGCGAATTTATCAACATCGTCTCGTTTATTTTCAGTATTGTTAATATACTGCAGGATAATTTTTTCTGCTAATTCTTTATGGTTAATCCAGATCAACGACTTGAAGGAGTTCTCAAAACGAATAAACAAAGAGTCATTATCATCTATAGCATCAATCAATCTCAATATTATTTGCAACAATTGCCCGTCATCAGGCAGACGGTCAAGCAAATATACAAGTCCATCAGAACTATACTCCGTGTACGGCTGAAACATTCCAGATTCCGCGAATTTAGATGTTTCTTGAACAATGGCTTCATAGCACCATGCCTGTTCTTCTTCGTTCAGATTTTCCCAATGTTTCTTTACGCCCAACGCTGCAACCAGTCCTTTTGCTTCAAGCACACCACCTTGGTCTTTATGTAAGCAATATGCTTCACGCCACTCATCAATAACTTGTTCAAAATCCTCATCGTAGCGTGTTCTGGAGAGGTTACCCACCGATAGTATCTTATTGAATTGGTTGCTAAACTTCTCGTTTTGAGCCGCTTCCTCTTTTATATCCTCGGAAGGGCTCCCTTGTAAAATGACTCCCTTATCCGTCTTGCCTATAATTTCATACTGAGCTATATCCATACGACCGGCAGATACTTTCTCCAAATAAGTAGTGGCCGTTTCCTTCAGATGCTTGACAAGTTTTCTAAACTCGTCAGCAAATCCCTCTGTTATGGACATTCTCAGGATTATGCCCTCCAAATCCTGTTTCCTATGCGATAACCGATAACTATCAGCCACCTCTTTTTGAACATTCTTGGATGCAAAGGGACTTATCATGGGCTGCATTAGCTCAGCGCTTAATCTGGTTTTATCCCATAATATGAAATCTCTACAACTATAGATAGGCATGGCTTTCATGCCGACAAATATCGGAAATCTTGTAGCAACACTAGCCAATACTCCCCAAGCGCTTACATTATAACACATACTGTAAACAAAATCAAATACAACCAAAAGATCTTCCTTAGAGGGAGCATACTTAGCACCATCAATATTGTTTTTGATGGAGTCCATCATCCACTTCTCAAATGTCATCAAAAGGCTTTCTCTCACGTGTGATTGGTAATTGTATCCTCTATACTCGCGCCACAGATAGTCATTGCCTAAGAGGGTTATTTCATTATCATCCACTACAACTTTTATTTCTTCTAATTCTTGTGCATGACTGCATTTAAGCTTTTCTATATCATAGTTAAGAATTTCACAGAGGAATTCTATTGCATCTTCTGGGTGAGAATAGAAGAAGCATTTGAAAGAAGTCGTCAATCCGCTGGATTGATGAATCATAGGATAGTAATTGTGTACGATTCCTTCATCATCAAGCCATTCCTGCCTAATTAGAGCTTTATATATATCGGGATATGTATTAATAAAGCCTAGTGTTTCTATACCTTCGCTGAGCAAAAGAAACTCTTTAATAACTTTGTACTTATAAGAATTTGCTTCTAACGCCTTTTCAACCCACATCTTAATCAGTTCTGGATTCTCATTCATCCATTTGAAAAGAAGGCGTATTACATTCTTGTCTGGTTCCTCAAGTATTCTATCATCAGCAAGAGTCTGATTTACGTCATCAGCTAATATGGAAAAGACATATTTTTTTAAATTAGGGGCATCCTTCTCAGAAAGACTGACAAGCTCGCATTGCAATAACAATGGTATCAAATTGCTTCTATATGCGTTGAAGGCCTCTCTATTCTCATAGAGGAATGTAACAAAGGTATACCATCCCTTCCCTGACGGGAGCATATAATTTGAATTCCTTAACTTTGAGTCTTCCTCAATCAACCTATGTTTTATAAAAAACTCTTTAGTATTCCAGTCTACTTTTCGGAACATATACGATAATGCGTTCGACAATCTTCCTAAAAGCAAATTATTGTCTTTTAAAAGGAGGTTTTTTATTGAAGCAAGGAATGATGCTCCCTTATCAGAAATAAGGATAGCATAGAACAAAGCATCATAGAACACATCGTCCAAGCTAAGCGAAAGACTCTCTCTAATAAAAGGATCAAGATTTTGATCTTCTTCAGAAATATGTGTCTCAATATACTGCCGGAACATGTTTCTTGATGCGATGTTCGAGTCTATGTTCTGGTAGAACTGTGCCAGACTTATTTCACCTGTTTCAACCTCACGATAATTATTATCAATATAGCAATACAAGCCCCAATCAGTTAATATATCATGTCCGGGGCGCAATAGGCCTTGCTCTGGCTGTCCAACAAGGATATCATCATCAACAAGTGACTTTACGGCATCTGTCATCTCACATTTCACCAAATTCATTCCTATTTTAGATGTCCTTCTTGCCACATCAATAAGAGCTTCTATGCGCTGACTAACCACTTCAGGCTTCTTTCCTGATACAATCTGTCGGCAAAGTCTATCTTTGAATTCACTTTCTTTCAAAGTGCTTGCATTTGCTATAGTTGCAATGGAACAAGCAGTATTCAGATAGAATGGATTTCTTAAGATATGTCGGGTCTTATCTGTTGAACAGTATGGTCGAATTTGGGGGATATCCCTTTCCACTTCCATCAATTCACCATCACTAAGAAGACCTATATCTATAACATGGTCATCTGTGACAATAATTCCATTACATGTTAGACATAACCTAAATTGGTCAAGAGAATTCTTCCGGATAGTGAAGACTATTTTTACTTTATGATTCTCGTTCAGAAGATTCTCTATGAATAATACTGCTGTATCAGTATTGCCAGTCAGCATTCGTTCAGCACTTTCTACGAGTAACACCTTACCACCATCTCCCCATATGGGTGATTTGAAGAGTTCGGAAAGCTTGTTGGTTATATTCCAATTTGCCAGTATCTCTGATTCTTTTGATTCATCAAGGTCATCACCCAACACCGCTACAGAACAATATTTATTATTTGCTAATACTTCTTTAGCGAGTGCTGATTTACCTATGCCAGCTTCACCGGTAATGATAACGATATTGCCTGTTTCTAAAGAAGAATTTATCTTATCTTTATATTCTTGACGGGGCAGTTGTATTTTTCCAACAATTTTATTTTTGATGCGTTTAAGAACAGATTCACTGTTATCAATCAGTTTATTGTATTGATTAATAATCTGTTGACACAGTTCTATCGGGATTAAAGGTATCTCTGCCCATCCTTTACCTTTAATGACCTCATTAATTTTCTGCAATTTCCAACCAATGAATAGGTTCCTCTCTGCCTCAACTTTATGAATAATGCCAATGAGGTATTTTTCACCATTGGAATCAACAAATACGCCAGAGCCGGAGAAACCACTTTCCATGTACTGCATTTCCATTCCGTCTTTTCGCTCCTCGTCAAGCTTAACATAGAGTTCATTTCCCACCTCACTCTCTTGTGAAATATGACATTTGTTTTCTATCCTAAGTTTATGGTCCATTGCATTTGACGGAAAACCATCTATCTCACACGGATAACCAGAACCTTCAAACGTAGCACACTTCACATTGGCAGCTATCGCCATAGCAATTTCCTCAGGAAGCTTCATTACACAAATGTCAAATTCCTCGGTTGGCGAAATTGCCATCTCTGTAGGGATGACTTCATTTTCATTGCCGCTAATATCGGTAATAACTATGGGCTCTTTCCCCGTATATTCACCGCATACGTGAGCTGCAGTCAGCAGATAATAAGAATCATTCTGCTTGACTAACACTGCACTGCCTGTGTCGTTAGCTTTAAGTTTAACAGTAAAGTCGTAGTTCGTATTCATATTACTCAAAAATGAAGTTGGCGTTATCAATAATTTTTAGATTTCCACAATTATCGTTTGCAAAAATCTCCTTTAGTTTGAAGTTCATATGGGTGAAATGCAATTCACAGCCCATCGGGTTTGCGGCATTCAATCTGGCTATAGTTTCTTTGTCAGGTAGATGATATCTATTAGTACCATTGCCAGAGATAACATATTTAGGACAGATAATGTCTTTCAAGAAAGCGAATGAGCTATTTCTACAGCTACCATGATGGGGAATATGCATAAGATCAAACTTATACTTTCCATCCTTCAATATATCTACATTATTTAAGCCGTTAGACAAAATAGAAGAACATGAATCAGCGGAAAACAGCAGGTTATAACCGTGATAGCTTAATACAAAAGCAATGCTACTATTGTTTTTTACTTCATTATCTTCCTTGTACAGCTCCATATTGAAATCCTTGAATTTCTTGTCATAGTCCCATTCTCCACCTTTTATAAGCCCATCTGCTGTTTGAGTAACATCTTTGAATTCTTTGTCATTCCACCATTCTATATAGCGTTTCATTGCATTCTCGTCTGGTGCAACCACGGTTATTGTGACATCAGATAAAGTAGAAGTATGCCCTGTAAGTATATTATGCTTAATACTTACATGCTTTTCCCTAAGTAAGTCGCGTAAATTTTTTCCACCATGGTAGCCTATTGTTCCCGTTCGCTTTATTTTATAGTCACCTTTCCCACCATAATTCATCCAGACCTCTTTTAACTGTTCATGGTGAGTTTCGAAGAAATCGGTGTCTTTGATAAAATTATAGAGCCCTCCTATATGGTCATCATCAATATGAGTTATTATCCACAGATCTATCGATTCCCCTTTGTCAAATAAGAATTCAAGTTCCTTCTTTAATCTGTCGGTATAGCAGAACTTTCGTGGATTAATATTACCACCATCCACAAATATATTATGCACACTGCCATCGTCACCCATAAAACGGATGATAATGGCATCATAATATTGCATAGGTATATATTTTACAGATAACATAACAATAAACTTTCGTATTTAAATCCTAGTAACTTTTTTAATTCCTCTACTATTAATCAATTCCCTTCTTCAAAAGGAAGAGAGTCCATGTTTTTATAAAGCCACTTTGTGACAGGAAGTCTTGTATAATGCGATACTTTTCAAATTCGATTTCTTGCAAGTAATTAGCTAGAGAACCACTTATTTCCATTATTTTTGAATATTGACAATTTGCCAAAATCTTTAATTAGCCCCATATTGTTCATCCATGATGCATTGCTGAAACATAGTTTTTTTACTAAAGTGCATTAAAAGGAATTAGGCTCTTCTAATGATGCTTTTTAGCTAATTACTTTTCATCAATCTCCTCCACTCTTCTTTCCTTTTCACATATTCCGAGTACTCATTGGCGTTATTATTCAACGTATCAACAAGGTACTGCGCCATGTAGTGCATTTGTGTTGCATACAATACAGGAATTCCATTATCATCCACAGCATAATGAGCATTGCTGTGCTCAATACCAGTTACCATGTGGTCAAATGCCAGACGTGGATTTATGCCTCCACTTATGAGAGTATTGCATATGGTTTTCATTTTTTTGCTCCGAGTAGCTACGGGTTCTGATTTCAAACACATGAGATCTTTCTCTGGGTTATTCATATAACAATAATACAACCAAATCTCAAAGCAAGGATTGCTCACTATCCATTGCTCTTGGGTCCCAGTTAAATCCTCTTTAAATATTTTCTCCAATTGATCATAGAATTCATCTACATCTGAAAGGAGAAATACTTTGTCCATAGCCTCCAAATGAAAAAGTTGGGATTCTATTTTTATTTCTCCTGTCAGTTGGATTTGCGCCCACTTATCCTGCATCTGATATGGCTGCAAACCTTGTCCCTTTTCAGACATGAAAGCAACCTTCAATGAGTGCAGTTCACGCTGCCGTATAAGTTCCAGAAGAAAATCCCTTTCCCGTTTCTCACCTCCAGAAAGCACGAATATAAGGCTCGTTGAAAGAACTCCTTCAGTTTTCCGGTATGCCAACGGCACTTGTATGCTTTCAGACATTCCGCTCCCATCCTTATTTTCCGTGGTAGCTTTATGCAATGGAACATCAGCAGGAGTCCTTGCCGAATCTTCTTTTGAATATGTCAGCTTTGATAAATCCATAACGCATCTTACATATTCAGTTCACCAATAAACGGAATAGCACCATAACGTCCTTCCATGTATCCATTCTCAATATTGATTGTATTATGGATTTTGAAGTCATTCAGTGAATACATGCGACTGCTTCCATTCTTTTTCTCAACCATCCAGACCTCATCGGTGCGCAGGAAATCTTGATTAAGCAGGCAGGTCTGATGAGTAGTAAAAATAAGCTGGCCATTTGTTTCATGTGAAGAGAAGTAACGGACAAGCTTGCGTACCAGGTGAGGATGTATGCTATGGTCAAGTTCATCGATTGCAACAGTTTTGCCTGACTGCATGGCTGCATAGAATGCCGGCACAAGTGATAATAGGCGCACTGTGCCATCAGACTGCGCCTGAATATCCATCTCCTTTGAGAATCCGTTCTCTCCAAACTGACGGAACATCATCTGACTTATCTTCTGCACTCCATCTTCAACACTGATATCTCTAGTATTTCTGAAATCAACAACCTCTGACAGCACACCTGAATGCATTTTCCTGAGTTTATCCACCGGCAGGTTGCTAACATCATGCGTACTTATCCAATCTTCGAAATTCTCCGTCTCTACCTTCACGCCATCAATACCCAGGTCAATGGCTTTAAAAAGTTCAGAGGCAAATTTATTAATGTTTTCATCGTTTCTGAAGATCCCTATCAAGGCCGGGTTAAAGGAATGCAAGCCAATTATTGTCAGTTCATCATCAAACCACTTTTGAGCAATATCAATATTGGCATCACCCAGCACAGGCATATCATTGTTAATGGTCAGCAAACTTGCAAACGGATTTTTCTCAATCCATCGCAACACCATGTTGTTGACCTCAGCAGAAGGAGCAATTGAATATTCAACAGCACCATCTTTACGAGTGAAAATATTTTTATTCTCCTCAGCTCCTAAGCCGGACACTTGCAGAGTCTCGAAAGTAATCCCCGTCTTAGCAATTTCCACAGAATATATAAATGGAATTCCGGATTTAGTCGCAAATTCAATAGTCAGTTCTATAGGCTCATCGCCAGCATCTTCCTTCAACGCAAACATATATCTTCCAACACTATCACCATTCAAGAAATTCTTATTGGTAGCTATGGCTTTCAGGAAATTTATCCCTTTCAGGAGATTTGATTTTCCTGCTCCGTTTGCGCCATAAACAGCTGCCATTTTCAACACTGGCAGTTTTCCGTCAAGCATAGTAATATGGTTTGACAAAGTAGTCCTTTTCATGTTAGGAAACATATCAAACTGAACCTCATCATTAAATGAAAGAAAATTCTTCAGTATAACCCGGAGTATCATATTTTTATCAACTATAGTACGTTAAACTTCTAATTAGCAATTCAGTAAAAAGGAATAAACCTTCAATCACTTGCAAAGATAAAAATATATTTTTATCACGTGAAGAATTCACGTGACTTTTTCACGTTTTGTTTTAATAATAATAATCAACCATATAAAAAATGTAATATAGATGAATAAAAGAGTAGATTAGCCGTCGACAGACTCGATTTTCAAACAGTCTACATCGGGGCTTCCCGATATAGACTGTTTAAATTATGACTATATCAGTCTATGTCATAGCCTATCACACAATCATCATTGATAAGCAGATAATAATAACCGTTACCACAATTTC